>ERZ651776.122-NODE-122-length-109323-cov-7.481244_pt1 | contig 109323 bp, 87 predicted proteins | sample MGYA00514761_ERZ651776 | MGnify/ENA metagenome assembly ERZ651776 | reverse complement strand
AATACTTTCTTCGTCAAAGTCGCGCCTCAACTGCGAGTTTCAGCAAATGCATGTGGTATTGAAGTTTTTAGTCATCATCGCCGGAAAGAACTCGCGAGAGAGGCAGAAGAGAAGAGATAAAAAACACCAACACGATTTATGATATAAAGTACGCCGCAATATTTCACGTCCAAAACGACGTGCGAGTCCCCAACTTCTCTTTCCATCGTCATCTGACGCATGTTTTGCGTCGACCTGGTCGTCGCCGCGAACACTTTACATTTCATTTTTTCTCTTTCAACGTGTACTTGTGTCTTTTAATTATGTGTTTTTTATTAGTAGTTTGTTCTTCTTTCCTGTTCTTTCGCGTATTTTTTACAAGAACGAGGACGAAAAATCAAATCAAAAGATATCTCGAGACGAGCGCACGAGCGAATCAAAAAGCGCACGAGGGAGGACTTTTTCCTTTGGATGGATTAAAAAAATGCTTCATACAAGCACACTGCTTTCGACGTAAATCTCGATCGCAAACAACAAACAAAAAACTCTTCTGCTCGAGAGAGAGAGAGAGAGGATTTGGAGGCGAGGATGACGCGTTAGGTTGAATTCCTCCGTCGCCGAGTGAGAGTCAGAGAGAGAGAGAGAGATTCATTCGTGTCATCGAAGGAATTCAAATCCACCTGTCCCGAATCGGCGGCAACGCACAAGTCTCCCACTTTTTTCGAAAAAAAAGGCAATCGGCTTGCGCGCGCGGAGAAGAAGGAAGAGAGACGCGAACGAGGGATTCGAAAAGCGAACGCAGAATTGAGTGAAGCGTATATTTACGAGTGAGAGTAAATATTTGTTGAAGAGATTTAGCGTTCGGTAGTTTCCTTGTTGTGCGTGCGCAGTTGTTTAATCCGCGTAACTCTCGTCGGAATTTGCGTATCTTTTTGGTGAAGGAGAGAAAGAACGCCTTTTTTCTGCCCAAAGAAAAAAGGTTGAATTTTTCAGATCAATAAAAAAAAAAGCGCAACACGCATCGATGTCCGGAGGCGATGCTGCTGGTGTCGAGAATACGGCGCATAAACCGCCGCCGCGGACGACGCCAGTTGGAACGAACGACGCGCAGAAGCAGCAGAAACAGAACACGAAGAAGAACAACGCAGGACTCCCGACGGCGTATCGGCACAACGATATGAACGACGCGACGTCCGACGCGAAGACGTTTTCAGCCACTGAACAACAACAAATGCACATGCAGCAACAACAACAACAACAGTACGCGCAAGCGGCGGTGGTGCAGCAGTACGCGCAGGCGTATTATTATCAGATGGCAATGGCACAGAGCATGGCGGGTGGGCCGCAAATGCAGCAGAGAACGCCGAGAGCGAGCGCTGGGGAGGAGCACATGCAGCAGATGATGATGATGCAACAGCAGCAGCAGCAACAGCAGCAACAACAACGGCAAACGGGCGAATCGAATCAGCAACAACCGGGAGGGGGTATGTTTAACATGCCCAACGCGAACTCGTACATGCAGATGGCAATGATGAACCCGCAATTTGCAGTGGCGTTTCAACAAGAGCAACAACAAACGTCGACGGCAGGAGGAGGAGCGGCGTTTGCAAACGGTCAGGTTGGGTATAACTACCCGCCCGGGTACTACCAACAGCCTCAGCAATACATCACTCCGATAAAGCCAAACGAAATGAACAACGCGAACGCGAACAAAGGAAGTGCGAGTGGGAAAACGAACGGGACACGAACGTCTCGGAAACGGAAAACAGACGCAGAAAGAGCGGCGAGAGTTTGCGTTAATTGTCAGTGCACAGATTCTCCGTTTTGGCGGAAAGAGAAGAACGGCGAGGGGAGTTTGTGTAACGCGTGCGGTTTGTATTTTGCTAAAAACAACGCGCCGCGACCGGTTGGGCTTTGGAAACGCGAGAGAAATGCGAATACGCTCGTTTTGAAACAGCAGAGGCTTCAGCAACAACAGGAGCTGGCTGCTCAAAAGCAGCAACAACGTAACGGTGAAAGAGGCGCTCCATCGACTTCTCCAAATAATCATACCTCTGAAGAAGAAGGTGGATATCAACAGCAGCAAAACGATTCCGGATCTGGTCGTCAAAACCAGAAAACTGCATCGAACGAGGCAGGCAGCGACGGCGCCAAGACGGAATCCGTGGAAAAGGCGAATCAATCCGACGGAAACTCCTCTGACGAGAACAACGAAAAAAAAGGAGGAGGGTCTGAGGAGAACACCGACGACGACGAAAATGAAAACGAAAACAAACTGGAATGGAAGAGAGCGAAAGTCGTATTGGAGACGACGGGTGAGAGAATATTAGTAAGAGTCAGCGAGAGTGTAGAGAGAGGTGGGAGTAACGAGAGAGAGAGAGAGAGAGTGTGAAGAAAAGTGAGTGAGTGAGAGAGAGAGAGAGAGAGAGAGAGAGAGAGAGAGAGAGAGAGAGAGAGAATAATATACAAAAATTGTACCAGGTAGCATAATACCTACGTAATATCGTGTTGTAAATACAAGAGATATCTCATAAAGAGAATTATCTTTGAAAGAAACGAGACGGGTACGTAAGCCCTGCTCCTATTCCATGCCGAGTTTTTTCTTTGCTTTCGCGATTATGCTTCTTCGTCGATCCTTCGCGCTCGTTTGCTTCTCTTTCGATCTCGACGCTTGCAACGCTTTTTTCACGCCTCTTTCGCCCGCCTCTCTCGCTTTCTTCGCCATCTCCTCGCGTTTTGCTTTCATCTCCAACCGCTCGCGTTTCCCCGGTTTGCCTTTTTTCTTCGCTACTACTACTTTCGCAGGCTCTTCTTCTTTACTATTCTTCTCATCGTCCTTTCCTTTTTTCTCCGTCTTTGTCTTCTTCTTCTTCTTTGTCGTCTTCTCTTTCCCGCTATCGCTCAAAGGCGCTTTCTTTTCGCCCCCGTCACCGCTATTACTCGTATCTTTAATTCTCATTCCCGCTTTCTGTCTTCGAATTGACTGCATCTGCCTCCGACCGACTTTCTCCTTCGTCTTCTTTTTCGTTTTATTCCGCGCCTCCTTCTCCTCCTCTTCATCCTCGTCTGCGTTTCCGTCTTCGTTCGCTTCCTTCCTCCTCTCTCTCTCCTCTTCCTCTCTCGCCTCCTCTTCTTCTCTCCTCTTCCGTTTCATACGTATTCTCGCTAACCGTTCTGAATGCGTTTCCGTTTCCTCCTCTTTTGTCCCGAACGTGCGTTTGCTCGACGCCGGTATGAAATACACGTTGTCTTTTTTCCTCTCGTCTTCGAGTGGTAACGAAGCCACTCGTTTCTCGTGTCGCTTCGACTTTTCGTGTTCTCGCTTCGCTTTCTCGGACAAGACGAGACATCTGTGCTCGCAGACGGTGCATTTTAACGCCACGAACGATGACGATGACTTCCTTTTCGGCTTCGTTTTTTTCGTCTCTTCTTTGTCTTTGTCTTCTGACTCGTCGTCCTTCTCGTCTGAATTCATCCTCCCGGCGGCGTTGGTTTCCTCTGATTCCGACGAGGAATCCAAATCAACCATCCCGCCGATGCTTTCCATGCTTTCACCGTCGCTCTCGTCGTCATCTGAAGAACTGCCGTTGTTACTCTCTCCTCTGGGTTTCAACCCGTCGCCGTAGAGGTAGTTCCAGTCGCGTCTTTTAAACATCTTTTTATATGAGTAATGAAGAGAAAGAGTTGACCGCTTTAGGGAAAATCAAATCTCCTCAGATGTGAACGCGCGCGCGTACGTGTTGCGCTTACGTGTGACGGAATAAAATGCTTTCAGCGAGAGCTTCGATACGTTTTGGAGGGGAACGCGAGGCTTTATTTGTTTTGTCGTCTAGGAGCGCGAGGAGCTCGTCGTCATCGTCAACATCATCATCGTCGTTCAACTTCTCTGCGCGGGGAAAAGAATCGGATTGGATAAAGAGAAGAAGAAGAAGAAGAAGAAGCGTCGACGGAGGAAAAGGAAAAGGAGGAAAAGGAGCGACAGTTGCGAGTGGTGCTTTAACATCGATGGTATCATCGATGGACCCGACGACGCAGAGTTTTATGATGACACACGCGGTCGTTCGAGATGTCGTGGCAACTGTGCTCACCATATCTGGGTCGTTGCTTTGGGTGAAACTGTTCGACGAACTCGCGAGAAGAGAGATTTTAGAGGCGAAACTCTCTCGCAAACTCGTCCACGTCACGTCCGGGACATTTTTTGCAATGACGTGGTGTTTATTCGGCGACCAGTGGTATTCGAAGGCGTTCGCGACTCTGGTGCCGAGTTTACAGGCGTTTAGGTTGTTCGCCATCGGGAGCGGGTTGATCGAGAATAAAAACGCGGTGCGAGCGGTGAGTCGAGGAGGCGGGAAAGAGGAGTTGTTATACGGGCCGTTTTATTACACGATCGTGTTGATGGTGACGACGTTACTGTTTTGGAGAGAATCGCCGGTTGGGTTTTTAGTTGTGTCGCTCATGTGCGGCGGCGACGGCGTCGCGGATATCGTCGGCAGACGGTTGGGGAAAACCGGTAAAAAATGGCCGAAACCATTCGACGAGCGTAAATCCTTCGCCGGGAGCGCGGCAATGGTTATCGCCGGATTTCTATTCACGGTTTCTTTAACTCATCTGTTCGGTGTCATGGGTTTTTTCCCGAACAATCGCGTCTTTGGCGGTCCGGACGATATAGGATACTACGCGGTTATCTTGCTCGCCTGCCTCTCTTGCGCCGTCGTCGAAGCGTTGCCGGCGAGTAAAGTCGACGATAACATTAGCGTCGCCGCCGTAGCCGCATTGTTAGGATCGTTAGCCTTCTTATGATGATATTATGAGAGAGAGAAATAGATAAGAGATGCTTTTATAATGTGTAGTAATACTAATAATACTAATAATACATCGTAGTATTTTCGCAGTATTTTTGTGTTTGTAACGAACTTCTTCACTTAAAAACGCGTCAAAATCATCATGCGCGAAGACGACGAGAATAAAGACGACGCAAACGATGCGAAACTAAAACCAAAGAAGAAGAGCAAAATGTTACTCCATCGCGTCGGTTCCGGCCTCATCGACGTCGCGACGACCACGAGCGGTTTAACCGCCTCGGCTGTTTCCACGCTCGTTCCAAATCCCGGCGGTGCCATCGACGTGCTCGTCGTTGAAAATCGCTCGACGAAGTCGTTGCGGTGCACGCCATTTTTCGTTCGATTCGGAAACGCGAAATCATTCTTCAGCAAGAAACTTTTGAGCGCAGATGCGACGTACGTGAGTTTTCACGTGAACGGGCGCTTATTCGAACAGTTTCGGATGAAATTGAGCCGAAACGGCACGTGCCAGTTCGCGCACGAAAACTGCGCACAGGATGCCTTGTTTTTCGACGGGTGGGACGAGACGACGAAAACGGTCGAGACGACGGCATCGACATCGATGGTGAAAACGAGAATGGACGGCGAGAATGCAAACGCGAACGGGAATTACGGTAGTTTATTAAACGAGACGGAAAGCATCGCGATCGAGGAAGCCGAAGAGGCTGGGAGAAGCTCCGAGGACGACGAAGAAGAGGACGGAGAAGAAGAGGAAGCGCCAAAGGCGCCTTTAACTTCTTCGGAAGCCACGACGACGAAGACAACAACGACAACAACGGCGAATGCGGCGTCTTCTGGAAAATACACGAGAGCAAAGAAGTGGCTGAAAACGAAAGTTGGAGGATTGAGCGGGAATCATAGTAGTGGCGGTAGTAATCATAGTAATAGCGCTGATAAGAATAATAATAACAACAACAACAACAACGGGAAGGAGAAGAAGGAGGCGAAAGCGGCGAAACCTCCTCGAAAACGGAGGAACACCCGCTTGACATCGGAGGAACTTAAGATGCTAGATTTAAAGCCAGGGTTGAATACGGTCACGTATTCGTACAAATCGAGAGTTTTCGGGACGCAAACTTTAGAATGTAACTTGTTTTTGTGGGACTCCGAGGATAAAGTGGTCGTTTCAGATATCGACGGAACCATAACAAAGTCAGACGTTCTCGGACACATTTATACAATGGTTGGAAAAGATTACGCGCATCCAGGCATCGCTTCTTTGTATCGGAAGATTGTGCGCAACGGGTATAAAATTCTCTTCGTGACCAGTCGCGCGATTAGTCAAAGCAACTCCACGAGAGCGTATTTGCGAACGTTAACGCAAAACGGCGAGACGTTGCCGATCGGGCCAGTCATGTGCGCACCAGATCCAATATCTACCGCGTTATACCGCGAAGTTGTGGCGCGAAAACCAGAAGTGTTTAAAATCCGATGCCTCACTCGAGTGCGTCGCTTATTCGACGTGGACATCAACAAAACTCGAATGTTTGCCGGTTTCGGCAATCGCTCCTCCGACGCGCTCGCCTATAAAACGTGCGGCATAGAGCTGGATAAAATATATACCATCGATCCAAAATCGCGCTTACGAAGCGAAAAAACCGGCGAAACGTTCGAAATTCAACACTTGATGGACAAAGTCGACCAAGCGTTCCCACGGATTGAAGGTCGAATTCAAAACGACGACGAGGAAGAAGAAGAAGTAGAAGTCGCCGCGCGATGGCGAATAACCGCAGAAGATAAAGAACGCAAAAAAGGTGAAGAAAGTCGCGTGAAATGTTTGTTCACGGTCGAAGAGAAGAGTCAAGCCGTGCATTGCTCGCTCTTTATCGAGTAAACGAAGAGGAGAGGAGAAGCGCGTGATAGGTATCGTTCGCCGCAGAAAAAGCGGCAAACGAAATGTTCAAAGTTCATGAAAATCAACAGAAAAAATATATACAACTACCACATCTCATCATCTCGTCTCACTTTGCTCTACCCGAACGCACAAGTTTATTATTTCGGCGAGCAAGTGCTCGGTTTATTAGCCGTCGAGCAAGCGAACTTCGTGTTAAAAGCGTCGGCTCCTTCGAACATCGCAGTAGTCGTCGCGGATGCGGGTAATATCCATGTGCTCAAGTCGTAATCGAATTTTACAGCGCCTTTGAACATATCTTTTAAATCTGTGACTTGCGTGACGTCCCACGCGCCTATGTTTTGATTAAAAGCAGCTGCATTTTCAAACATCGAATACATGTTGATAGTCGATCGCGTATCCCATGCGCTTAAATCTTGATTAAATGTCGTCTTATCCTTGAATGCGTTCTGCATGTATAGTATTCCTGAAGTGTTCCATTGCGAAATAGGTACGCCTGAGCCACCACATGCTGTTGTTGCACATTTGCAATTTCCATCGCTCGATTCAACGAAACATTGAGTGAGTGCCTCGCTGAATTGAACGTTTGTATCAAAAGGTTTGGAGTAACATTCGCTCGGCGGTCCATTAGAACCACCAGGACAAATGAGTGTCGAAGCTAAAGTCGTTTGACCAAACATAGCAATTGTATTCGTGTCTGATCTTACAATCCATTTCCGAATGCCCGCGTCCCGAAAGTTAGTTGCGCAGAAGAACATATATGACATATCTGTTACCGAGCTAATATCCCAATTCCAATTCGAGATTTCTTGATTGAATGGCGAAGATGCCCAACCGCAACTAGCTTGTTTGTAACCTCCAAACATCAAGCGCATATTTCGCACATTGCTTGTATTCCAATTCGCAATAGATGGGTTGTTGAAACCTGCCCTTAAGGTAAGGCCTTCACTCGAGAACATTCCAAGCATGGAAGTCACAGCGCCAGTATTCCATGTTGATAAATTACCGTTGAACATCGTAGCCCTGAAAAACAGTCTCTCAAAATTTTTAACTTTGCTCACATCCAATCCCGCGACGCTCGAATTAAACTTACCAGCATATGCAAACATATTAGACATATCAGTAACGCTTCCAGTATTCCAGTTTTCGAGAGACTGGTTAAATGCACCGCAACCTTGAAACATAGATTTCATATCCGTCACCGAGCTCGTGTCCCACTTCGAGATATTTGCGGTGAAACTTCCTTTACCGTTGAACAGACTGATCATCTCCGTAACTTCAGATACGTCCCAGTCATTCATAGAACTTTTATCGGTGATATATCCGCAAGGAGAATCGTATGTACATTCACACTCGCCGGCTGCGCTTTTTGCAAAACATTCCTTAAGTGCTGCTCGGAGTAACTCGTTCGCACCTAGTGCATTCGGCGGCGGCGGCGGCGGAGAAGACGGCGGCGGCGACGGCGGTATTGTATATGGTGGCGGCGCTACATACGGCGGCGGCGGAGATGGCGGCGGCGGAGATGGCGGCGGACTCGGAGGAATATCACAATTCCTTCCACTCCAATGCTCCACACACACGCAAAAAAAGTGCGTGCCATTATGTTGTAACCTATCTCCTCCAGGCGCCATACACTTCGGTGGCATCAAATCGATATCGTTCAACATCAACACATTCGTGTGTAATTTCATCACGTCTGCTCGCACGTGCACTTCGCCTCCGTCGTTTTGTACGCCAACCGTTCCATTCTGAAACCTCACGATTGGCCAACCGTTTGCATCGACATCGTTCGCACCGAGCGATCCGAACGCTATTGCAAAAAACAACAGATACCAGGGGGACATTCTTTCTTATTTAAAGAATTGGGTGATCTCTCTTTCTCTGTGTACGCGATCTTCTGCGAAATGAACGCGCGGGTTAGAAAAAAAACGCGCAGCACACGAATGAATACCACAAAACGCGCGACTCCTCCGCTGTACCGACGAGAGAGGGTACTTTAGACGCGCGAGAGAGATCCCTTCTTATGGCGAATACAATTGTTCTTTTTTTAATTATGCACGAACCCCCTTGGTGCACAATTAAATGCAAAAAAATCGCCAGCACAGAAGAGAAAAAACAAACAAAAAAGAAAAAACAAAACGCTGCCACTTTGCGCGATGACGACATCCTCTGCTGCTCGTGATGCCGTCAATACATCCGAAGGAACATCCTCCTCCCCCTCGTTGCCGTCTTTATGTCTCTCTTTGCTCTACCCGAACGCACCGGTACGCGTCGAACTTTCCGTTTTGAACGAGGAGGACTTTGAGAACGACGGGGGAAAAAATACGCGAAGAAGAGGAGAGAAACCGACGACGACGACGACGAAGGTTTCCTCCTCCTCCTCCTTCGACGATCAGTTCGCGCTCGGCTTGTTGACGTTCGCCTCGACCGCGGCGGATGCGTTTCGCGCGATCGTTGATCGTGGTGGCGGGAAGAAGGAAAAGAAGAAGAAGAAGAAGAAGACAAAGAAGAGAGAAGAACAACTTCGGTTGGTGGCGGTGCGTGTATTCGTCCGAGAAGAGGAAGAAGAAGAACATCCTCCGAACACGAGGACGAAAGGCGGCGGCGGCGTTCTTCGCCGAGGCGCGCGAACGTGGCACCATCCCGGGGAAAAGCTTCCTCCGACGTCCTCTTCGTCTTTCTTCTCTTTCGTCGACGACGACGATAAAGACGGCATCCGCCGCGGCGAGAAGATTCGTCGTTCGCTCACCCCTTTACCTCTCTCGCAAAGAAGAACGAGATCTCCTCCTCCTCCTTCTCCTCCTTCACTCGACGCGTCGTTCTCCGTGTGGAGACTCTCCGACGATAAAGATCTCAACGAAATACACGATGAATACGAGGACGAGTTTCGCGAAGAGAAGAGACACGTGAAAAGAAAACAGTCGTTCACGCCGAGTTTCGTCAAAGAGAGGAAGGCGGACGACGACTCCTGAAGTCTTCGACGGAGCGCGCCGCACAAAGAAGAGATCGGAATACAACAGTCAAAAGTCGTGCAACGCCGAAGGGAAAGCAACCAAAAGAGTATTCCAAAGGGCAGCAGCGCGCGAACAGAGACTCGGAAAATCATCCGAACGTGCGAAAGACGCCGTTCAAAGGTGCAAAGAGCGCAGAAAGAGCGTTTTACGAGAGAGAGAAGAAAGACTGCCACGTCTCGCATTAAAGCTTCCTCATTAGTAAACACACACTTCTTCTGAACAATACACACACACAAACACACACATAAACACACACAAACACGCGAGACTAAAATGAACTTAACGCGTCGATTATCCGCGGCGAAAGACGCGTTCAACGAGAACGACGTCGCGGCGTCTCGAGCGGCGCACGAATCCAAAGTGAATGCGTCGACTGTTACACCGCGCGCGAGAAATTCGACTCCCGGGAACAACGACGACAACACGAACGATGGTGAGATCAAATACGACGCGGAGGAAGCGCACGCCGGCGCGGGAGGTAAATACGTGAAAAGTTTAGTCTTTGGGGGTCTGGATGGGATCATCACGACGTTTGCAGTCGTCGCGGCGAGTAAAGGTGGGAGTTTGAGCACGGAGATTGTCTTGCTGATGGGCTTTGCCAATCTCTTCGCGGACGGTTTGTCCATGGGATTCGGGGATTTCTTATCGAGTAAAGCGGAGCACGAATACGCGACGACGGAGAAAAAACGGGAGAAGTGGGAGTTTGATAACTTTCCGGAAGGCGAGAAGCGAGAGATGGTGGAGATTTACATGCAAAGAGGGATGAAAGAGGAAGACGCGACGATAATCATCGAGACGATGTCAAAGTACGAAGACATATTCGTGGACGTGATGATGGTGGAGGAGTTAGGGTTGATGCCTCCGGAGGAAGAGTCGAGTTTTATGAATGGGTTGGTAACTTTTGTAGCGTTTTCTTTGTTTGGTTTCGTGCCTTTGATGCCGTATTTGATCGGAAGGTTGGCAAAGAGCGGGTCAGAAGACGCGTTGTTCGTGAGCGCGTGCGCTCTGACCGCGTTTACGCTATTTTCGTTAGGGGCAGCGAAGGCGAAGTTTACAAATCAAGCGCAAGTAAAGAGTGGTTTCTTTATGTTAATGAACGGTGGCTTAGCAGCGATTTGCGCGTATTTAGTCAGTTGGGGGATTTCTGAGGGGTTAGGCGTTAAAAGCCCATAAAATAAAAGTTGTTATTAATTTGTATCAAAAAGCATTATAAGAAGTTTCTCTCCTTATCTATCTATCTATCTATCTATCTACGCTCGCGAATATTAGTAGTTTGCCGCTACGGTTTGTTGCTGTTGCTGTTGCTGTTTCTTCAAAATAAAGTTGCCTATGTTTTCGTTTGCACCGCAGTTCGATTTCACGAATCGAAAGAATGCCATCTTGGCGCTCGCGTCGCTCGGAGATATGTCGTAACACGCGCAAATATTGGTCAACGCTACTATACCCACATCTTCATTTTTCGTCGATAAATAATGCGACGGGTGATTCGCCAACGCATCCAACATGCCTTTCAGCGCGATTTTCGGTTGCGCTTTGAGAACGAGTAACGCGCATTCGCAAATCTTTTTCGCGCACGCAGCGGCATCGTCGACGCCTTCACTCCCTTGCAACAAACGAAGCGCGTTTTCGTACTCACCCGAAGCCGTCGATAACAAAACCCTGTTCATCAACATTGCATCCCTACCTATACTCGCTTCATCGATTGTTTCCAACATAGCGTGCGCCTTCCCGACGTCTCCGGAGGCGACGAGTATCCTCAGCGCCGTCGACCTCGCCACGTGTTCCGTTCGCGCGTCGCCCTCCACACCGCTCGTCGCGCAAATTCGTCCGCATACGCTCAACGCGGCTCTATATTCGTTTCTTTTCGCGCGCGCGTTCACAATCGCAAACAATACCTCGTTCCGCCTTTGTTTCCATATACTCGTTGAAGCAGAAGCAGAAGCAGAAGAATTTCCCAATTGCACCTCGCACTTCCTCGCCAACCGCGTCAGCTTCTCCACCATCCCGAGCTCCTCCTCCTCCTCCAACAACAAAATCATGTAAAACTCTAACTTAAACGGCATCTCCCGGCCAAACGCGTCCACCGGTCCCAACATTTCCGCGCATCGTCTCGCTTTCTTTTTCCCGTCGAAATCTTCTTTCATCAATCTTTCCAAGTACTCCCCAGCCTTTTCCGCATCTTCGCGCTCTTTCAACGCGGCGAGATTATAAAAATCATCATCGTCATCAATAAAGTCTCCTCCTTTTACTGCTAACGGTGGGAGTGGACGGGAGGATTCCACGCAGCGTTCGAACGCTCGTTTCAACGCTTCTTCCTCCATGTGATTTTTGCTCTCACATAACGAACTTTTCCCTTCATTCTTTCTTGGTTTTGCTTGGAAAAATAAAAACCCTAAATAATTGTTTTTTTGTTTGATCTCAAGACACAGGAGAAAGGAGGAGGTTCTCTGAGAAATCTGCACTATTATTATACACGCACAAAGAAGTAAAAGAATATGTTTGCCATCCAAGCGTCTTCCAACGCGGTTTCCACCGCGCGCCCGACATTCACGAAATCCGTGAGAACGGCGAAAGCGTCCGTGTCGAACGCTTTACCGTTCGCACCGTTGAGGTATGGGGTAGATTTCGTAGCGTAGATTTCATTTTTTTGGATTACGTCAGAGCGTCCCGTTTTCTCTCTCATATCTCGTCGTGTTGTCTTTGAAAAGATGGAGGAAAAAATGGCAATCGCGCGCGCTAAACGTTTTGTGGTGGGAAAATCCAATCGGGGAAGGCGAATGTTGTCGCGAAAATCGTGCGCGCGCGAATACGTTTTCGTCGTAAATGTTCCGATATTCCTCGAAATCTGTTCGCGAGTGGTGGTATCTCCGTCGTTTTCGGAAACGCGGGGGGATGTGTGATTTTTGATTCTCGGGGAAGAGATGATGATAAAACGTCACCATCGAGAGGCCTCGATCCTCTTTGCCTCGATTGTGATTCGTTTTCTCTTTTTACTCCTCCGAGGATATCCTCCGATCATCGGGAAACTGACTGACCGTCTGAATTTTTCTTCGTTACTCTTACACCAACAACAGCATCAAATCCACCAAGTCGTCTCGCTCCTTGGTCATCTCCAACTCGGTCACCAAAAAGCCGGACTTGTCCGACCCGGTGTTGAGAGCCAAGCTCGCGAAGGGTATGGGCCACAACTACTACGGTGAACCGGCGTGGCCGAACGATTTGTTGTACATTTTCCCGGTTGTCATCTTGGGTACCATCGCGTTGTCCATCTCCTTGGCGGTTATGGAACCGACGGCGTTGGGCGAGCCGGCGGATCCGTTCGCCACGCCGTTGGAAATCTTGCCGGAGTGGTACTTTTTCCCGACTTTCAACGCGTTGAGAGTCATCCCGAACAAATTGTTGGGCGTTTTGTCCATGGCTGCCGTCCCGGTTGGCTTGATCACCGTTCCGTTTTTGGAATCTATCAACAAGTTCCAAAACCCGTTCAGAAGACCGGTCGCGACCACCGTCTTTTTGATCGGTACCTTCTACGCGATTTGGATGGGTATCGGCGCCACCATGCCGATCGACAAGGCCATCTCCCTCGGCGTCTTCTAAATTTGTGAATACTACTGCAAAAGAAATATTTTATAATTAGATTAGAAGAAAGCACAGAAAGAAAGAGAGAAAGAGAGGGAAGAACATCGGAGATGAGGAGAAAGAAGAAAACTGAGAGAAGAAGAAAACTTAGGTTGCTCGAGAGAGAGTCTATGCGAGACTTTTAGCAACCGACCAGCGCACAGAACGAAAAAGAACATACATAGAGTGTACCGCTTCCTCGTCGTCGTCGACGACGAGAGAGGCGTTTTTCAAACCGTATAGCTTGTAATAAACCAAAATAACACATCGTAAAGAGTTAATTTATACATACCGATCATCATCTGTAGTAGTAGTATCGTTTCGCTTCGCCTCGAACTCGTCGTACGTAGAAAAGTCAAATTTTGTATCTCTTCTCTCCACACTTTGAAACACAGACGACATACCATGTGCCTCTTCTTTTCCTGCTGCGCGAGCCCCGCGGACGACATCGACGAAACCGATTGCGGCGAGTGTTCCCAACAGTGCGAATTTATCGAAGAAATCGCGCACTTTTGTTCCTCTTCCATATCTTCTTCTTCTTCCTCTTTGCGAGAGACGTCGTACGTTTTTTTCTCTCTAAACTGTCAACTCCTGCGAGGCGTCTGTCGAGGCCAGGGCGGAAGGCCATCGTACCTTCTCTTACGCGCGGCGTGCTTGGCGAATCGATTGGCATCGATCGAGGAATTCGTGGACGCGATCGCCTTGCAAGAGTGTTTCGATGAAGAGAGCACTTCGCTTTTGATCAGAAAGCTCTCCGCGTATTTTCCTCACGTGATTCGAGGAAAAGCGAAGAGCGGGTTGGTGATTTTGAGCAAACTTCCGGTGAGACACAGCGTTTTCCACGAATTTAAAACGTCCTCAGGAGGCGAGAGATTGTTTTTTAACAAAGGCGTGCTCGGAGTCGCGCTGAGCGATCCGGACGAGGACACGACCGTGTGCATGTTTAACGCGCATCTTCAGTCTGACTTCTGGCGCGAGTCGAGGGAAACCCGAGAGGAGCAAGCGAAGGAAATGAAGACGTTCGTTCAGAAATCGATACACTCGCGAGTATTCGTTGGATCATCATCGAGCGATGTTATTGATGCGGCGGTGGTATGTGGTGACTTGAATTGCATCGCAGGGAGCGCAGAGTATGAGAAAATAATGGAAGTGCTCGGCGGCGAAAAACAAACGTTTCGCGATACGCTTCCGATCGGGGACGACGACGACGAGTCTTTACAGACGTTTCCAGAGTGCACGTATTCTCTAAAAAAAGGGAGATACGTCGTCGTGGATGAAACGACGAAGAAGAAAAGATTGGACTATATTTTCGAGATCAGCGAAGAAGGAGAGGTGAAGATGTCGAGGAGAAGAAAAACCAAAGCTCGGGTCGTTCGCGCGCTTCGGGACGATAACAACGTCCCGTTATCGGATCATCGCGGCATCATAGCCGCTATCGAACGCGTGTATAATTAATTGATTGAAATGTATTACAGAGCAAATAATTATCGTTTTATGGTATGTTACATAAAGAATGTTTTGTTTTTTCAACCTCTCTCTTCCTGGACAGTTTCGATTTCTCTCGGGCTCGTCGGCGCGAGATTTGAATCGGGAGATGTTCTCAACTCCTTTTCGCGATTCTCATACCCGATCGAAATCGACCCGTCCATGGTATTGCTAATATTGTTGTTATTTGAATTATTGTCCGTTGCTCCTCCTGATCTGGACGCGCCGCTCGAATTAAGCATCTTATCTCTCGCGCTCGCAGAGTTTGAGAGTCTCGAGCGCGAAGAAGATCGCGACAGAGTATTCAGTTTGTCTGCGCCGATATTGGCGGTAACGTTCGCGATATTCCCAGGACTATTCGGCGACGACTTCTGCATTTCTTGCTTCTTCGGCGTATCGATTGGACTGAAATAGTCCTGATCGTCCACTGCGGCGGGAGCTTTCGGTTTGCTGCTTTCACCTCTAGTATTAGTATTATGATTTGATGATGTGCGTCCTCTATTAATATTAGTGCCACTTCTTGTTGTTGCTGTTGTTGCCGTGTCTGCTGTTGTTGATGCTGCTGCTACTACTACTGCTGCTGCTGGTGTGCGCGATGGTGCGCTATTTCTGTCATCCTTACTTTTCTTTTTCGACGACGACGAAGATTTTCTGCTTTTCCTTTGCTCCGGCGACCGTGGCGCGACTTCGACCCAATCCCCGGGCGCGTCTCTTCTCCCGTTTATGAATCGCGAATCGAGAACCGAGCCTGAAGCCGCGTGCATGTGTATAAAGCGCTCATTTTTCAGGAGCTCGCCGCATAAATCTTGCACCGACGTGTTATTGTTCATGTGCATCGTCGTCGTCGTCGTCGTGTCACTACTGCTTGAGCGCTCGAGAAGATTTCGTTTCTGTTGTTCTTCCTCCGTGGCTGGCGCGACGCCGGAAAAGAGCGCACCAAACACGTTGCTCAAAGAGTCTTGCAGAGATGATGGATCTGGATCTGTACTGGTCGCTGTTGTTGCCGCGAGCGTCTTCTGTTTCTTATTCTCCTTCCCACTCTTACTCTTCAAGCTCTTCCTCTCCTTCTCCAACGCGCTCGAAATCTTTCCGCTCGTCGCTCTCAAAACGTCCGCCTTCCCTCTCACCACGTCCCGTTCTCTCTCTAAAAGCGTCACCATGATGTACCGATCAATCTCACTGTTCAAATCCACGTCATCTCTCTTCATCGCGGACGACGAGGAATGAGTCGTCGCAAAATTTGCACACTCAAAACTACTCTCGCCTGCGTCTCTCCTCAAAACGCTCAGCGACTTTGGCGGCGGCACGCCTAAATACTGCGGCATACTCCCAGACGGATTCATCGAGCTGTGCTGATGTTGCGCTCGCGCCAACGACGGTGCCGGTGACGTGCTACTTGCCCGCGACGTCGACGCATCTCTTTTCTTTTTTTTCCCTTTCTGTTGTTGTTTCGTGTTTTTGGGCGCGACTGCGTTTCGCGCGTTTACCGAATGTTGTCTCTCGTACTCCTCCTCGCGTATGATCTGATCCGCGCTCGATAACGTAAAAACGTTCGCATTCGTCATCGGTTCGTTCCAACGAGGCATTTTGACGTCGTCCTCTGCATCGTTTTTTCTCGTAGAATTTTTCCTCGCCTCCTCCCGAGCGAAACCACCGATTTTGATGGCTTCTTGTCCTTTCGAGCCACTCGTGTTTTTTTTGGTCTCTTCGACACCAAAATTTTCGGATGATTTTCGATCGCTCGTACTCGTGGTGGTGTTTGGGACGACGTACATCGCCGGGTGTTTCGACGACGTGCACCCCATGATGCTGTTGATTTCTCCGTATCAAACGATGATGGTGATCACGTCGGCCATGACTTGCTTCTGTTTCTTAAGCTTCTTCTTCTTTAACTTCTTCTCTCTGATGATGATGATGAAAACGATGATGATATTGTCTTTGTAACCGCTTTCCCGGAAACGCCACCCCAAAAATTAATAAAATTAATATTCTCTCGCCTCGCCTTTCTTTTACGCTCTTCCGACGACCAAAACGAGAGGAAAGAAGCGCAGATCAGAGACGACGCGAACGCTACTCCACCGCGTTCTTCTGCGTCTTCTTCTTCTTCGTCTGAAGAGAGAGAGAAAGAGAGAGAACTGGGTCTGATGAGATTTTTGTGGATGCGTGTTTTTGTGATGATGTCGAAGAGTCACAAAACAACAAACGAGAGAGAGAGAGAGAAAAAAAGGCAAACAAAAAAGTGAAAAAAAAGCAGATGGAAACGCTCGCCTCAAAAGGCACACGAACAGACAACTGGTGAAAGAGTTCATCTCAGTTTTTGAGAAGTTTTTGCACTTTTTTCCTTCTCTGCGTTTGATGTGAACGTTGTTTGGCAAAAACAGGCGTCTCTCGGTGTGCGCTTCGTGTTGGCAGGAAACAGTTAAATACACACAACAACAACAACAACAACAACAACACACGCCGCGTGGTATATATATATACATTCTCACGCGATGGAGACCAACGAAAACGCGAAGAAGACACACAGAGACGACGACGAAGATAGTAAAGAAGACTTTAGAGAAAAAGCGGGAGTATATGCATCATCATCAGCAGCGCAACAACAACAACAACAACAACAACAACAGAATCAAGAGCGAACGTTTACTCGCGTGTTCGACTTAGCGGACAAGTACGCGCAGACGCGAATAGCGCACGAAGAAAAGACAAGAGAGGCGATGATGTCGATCGCGCGGGCGAGATATTCGCTCGGCGCGGTAGGATGGGAAGCGGTGGCGAACGACGTGGAAGCAAAGAAAACATCGGCGAAGTGCTGCGTCGCAAAAGTGACTTCTTCTTCGAGTGATGATGACGACGAGCGCGACGCGTTTCGAGCGGTGTTCATCACGGACGACGACGAGGAGGAGGAGGAAAAGGAGGGAGAAGAAGAAGATGAGCAAACGACGAAAAGGAGTAATAATAAAAGTTTTGGAAGAAGAAGAAGAAGACAGAAACCGGTATACCAGGCGAGAGCGGTGATTGAAAAGTTTCGCGAGTTGACGAAAGCGTCCGCGGAGGTGCTCTCGCTGAAAAGCGCTTTGGGAAGGGAAGTGGAGAGGTACGAGAGACAGTATTTAACAGCAGAAGCAGCAGCAGCAACAGCGCGGTAGAAGTAAGAATATAATACGGGTGATGGGCAATAATAGATTTATTTTTTTAAGCAACTAATATTACAAACGCGTCGTGTTTTCTATTTAACGTCGTCGTCAACATCATCACTTCTTTCCAGAGTCGACGACGACTTCCTCCCTTTCCTCGTTACTTACTTTCCTGTCGGTATAATCGCAACCTTCTCCCATGATTTTACTCAAATCTTTAGACGTACCCCCACCTCTGATCATTGAACTCGCGATGCCGATGACGAACAACACCGGCATCAACACGCCCAACGCCCACGCCGGTAAATCGATATCAAACGCGTCCAATATCATATCCAAACCGACGAAAATTAACGTTAAACCGACGGAATATTTCACGTCTGGAAATAAATTCACCGCGTTCCCGACGACTGGATAACACGTTCTCACAAACACCGCCGCCGTGATGTCCCCCATAATCGCCGCTCGCAATCGGTAATGGTCCAACTCGTAAATCGTCGCCACGCCGTCGATGCAAAAGATAATATCGCACAACTCGATGACGAGGAGACAAACCAACGCGGGCGTCACCATACATCTTCTCGCAGACGAAACGACCCCTCCCTTTTCATCCTCCACCAACTCGTCTCCCCCCGTGACCCACAAGGCGCTTCCGTGGTACTTCCTCGTGACCCACCCGAAGGAGTGACACGTTCTTCTCACGTACGCGGTGACTCCTTGCGCTTGCTCGTCTATGCTATCCTCGTCCTCGTCCTCGTCCTCGTCCTCGTCTTCTTCCATCATCGTCTGGTACCCTTGGTACGCTAAATATAAACCAATAACGATAAACGCCGGCCAAAACTTGGACAACATCCCTCTTAACACCAAAAACAACGCCAACCTCACGCCAATCATAATCGGTACACCCAACAGTAAAATACTCGGTCGTCTCGAGTTTGGCACTTTCAAACTCTCGAAGATTTGGTGAAACACGACGATGTTATCTAAACTCAAAACGGTCTCTAATATCACCGCTTCGCCGTAATACGGTAATATCGACCAATCGTCTCTCAACGACTCAAAGACGCCTAAGAGGACAATAAAAACTAAAGAACCCACCATGGCTTGTAACGGTTGTCTGCGAACCCAGTCGTTGTATTTCGCTAAAACACCTGGGTCGATCGGGCCGCCGGGCACGTTCCACTGGTCTCTTCTTGCCTCCTTCTTGCCTAACGATCCTCCTTTTTGTTGAGAAGGATCGTTGTTCGCATTCGCATTCGCGCCGTACCGAGACGTCGCAGACATGTCTAAAATCTAATCTCTCTTTCTCTCTCTCTCTTTCTCTCTGCAAATGATCTTCTGCGCGCGCGTTGTAAAACTTCGTCCTACTTAAATCTGGCAAATTGTTCTCTCTCTCTCTCTCTCTTTACTATGAATACCGCGCGTTTGTTGTGTCCTAAAGCGCGCAAAGCGAGATGAGATGTGTTTGTATGTCAAAGATATACTAATGGAGGGAGACGCGGCTCTTTTCTTTTTTAGTGAGACAGGAGAGAAAAAAGAATTGAATTACGTTTTTTTTGAAAAAAATGCAGATTCTTCGTTAAGGGAAGAAAAGAAGAACATCGTACCACACTCGTAAAGCGAGACGAGAGTGAGAGAAAGGAGGAGGAAGAGAGAGAGAGAGTTTATGGCGATTTCGAGATGATTTCCTCCAAACGATCGTTCTCCTTTTTAAACTTCTTTCCAAAAGCTTTGTTTTTGTTTTTGTTTTCGCTCGCGCTTTCTGAGTCGTTTTTTACATCGGACGCGCAGCTCGGGATTTCGGTGATGAGTTCCAACTCTGGCGTCACGCCGGTTATAGAAAAAACGTACGAACCGGACGAGAAGAACGTGAACGGTCTCATCCAAGCCGGGTTCCCGAAGGAAAAAGCGGAAAAAGTGTTGCGAGCGATTGGGAACGAAAACTGCTGCGGCCCTCAGATCAAGTGGTTGTTCGCGCACGATTTAGAGAGGAACAAAGCGAGAAACGAGTTGAAGAAACACGAGTCGTGTTTTACGAGCGAACACACCGATTACGACGGCTACGCCAACGTTTGGGGGAACCAAAATAAACAGCCAGACGCCGGCCGGTGTTGTCAATCGTGCAAAGACTACGTTCCGAAAGCGCCGAATTATTATCCGTGCAACGTTTGGGTGTATTGTCCGAAAGAACAGGGCTGTTTCGCGCCGGCGGCTGGGGAGTTTAAATACCAAGACTGTTGGTTGAAATATCAACACGATCCTATTCACGTTCACGTGAACATGAAAGGCGAATATTCCGCTGAATATCGCATCTCGCATCCGACCGCGCCGGAAATGGTCGATTGGACCGCCGGGGTGGTGTTAACCGAGGAAGAGTTTCATCGAAGCGAGGGCGATTTAAATCACACGTGGTCCGCTCGCTCGCACTGGAGAAAGCTGTTAGCCGATAACAACAGATAATAGTCGTTAGATAAATAATTATTAGGAGGTAGTGGATGAGTTAGAACAGACGTTAAAAAGAGAGAGAGAAAACGCGCGCGTATTATCGCATGTCATCTCGAAATTTCGTCACATACTTCGCGCAACATCATAAAGCAATCCTACTAATGCGCGCGGCGTTCCTCGTCGTTCTCTCTTTCCTTTTGCACCCGTTGAAAGTGTTGTTTACGAAAACGACCACCAACAACACCACCAACAATTCTCGTCGGGGTTTTCGACGTCGTCGTTTTCTGCGCGCATCTTTTTCTCGCGAAACTGAAACAACTCCACCGTCGCGTCAATGTCATCGTCTGAGCAGAGACGAAACGATGTGGTTGTTTCCGCACCGAATCGATCCGATGTTTGAAGACGACGACGAAGAGAACACTAAATATAACAACATAAGATCGGGTCGATCGGAGCGAAGCTGTCACGTCTGGTTCGAGAACGGGTACGTTTGATGCAGATGATATTCATGATCACAGAGAGAAATTGTTTTTCGTCTTTTTGTCTCTTTAGGCGTTTTATCCAGTTGTCTTGTCTCTGTCTTGTCATACTCACGCGCATATATGTTTGCTTTTATATCACACTCATTTCTCCTCTCATCACATAAAAACAGGACGAACGAGAACGTTCGAATGCTGTGGATTGATTACGATGGCAACCACCAACCGTATAAGCTGTTAAAACCTGGGCAAAGACATCGACAGCAGACGTATTTGACGCACCCTTGGACGTTTAAAACGGCGTCTTCGAGAGAAGAAGAACATTCGGACGACGGGGAGGACGAGGAGGTAGGAGGAAGAGGAAGAGGAGAAGAAGAAGAAGAAGGAGAAAGAAGAGAGCTGCCAGAAAGGTTGGTGATTCGGGATAGTCCGGTGTTTTATCCACCACCGGAAACGATGGATTCGGAAGAAGATTCTGGCGACGACGAAGGGGACATGGCGCCTTCGTCTGGAGGAAGATCGAGCGCGGAGGTGTTTTCAATCACGTACCCGAAGACTGTGACGAATTGGAGTCCGAGAACGAACAAAACTTTGAAATGTTACCAGAGCAACGCGTTCCAGTCGGCTGTTAGGGAAACTCTGCGCGTGTGGACTTTCGCGCACGCGAAACGAGAAGAAGAGGAAGAAAAAGAGGAAGAAGAAGACAAAAAAGCAACGAACGAACAACAAACGGAGGCATCGATGTATTCGTCGCCGCCAGCTTCCGCGAGTGTTACTGCTCGTATCACAACCTTGAGCGATATTCCAAAAGACGTGTTGGTGAACGAAATCATTCGTCGTTTCGCGCCAGAACCGCCGTATTATAACTTAATGCTGTGCACGTGAGGAAATATTTGTACCACCACCAATGTTAAAGCAAGAGAGAGAGAGAGACACACACACACATAAAAACACACAAACACTGAGAAAGAAAGACACAGCGAGTATCTATATTTTAAATAATAAGACATATATCATTAACAAACTATTAAGCTTCTAATCGTTCTAATTTTACATTCTACCCGTGTCCACTCCTGCTAATCGTTTCAATAACTCGTACGTCGCGTACGTGATCGAAACGCCCGGTACTACTTTCGCAAACTCCGGGTAGATGCCGCGATACAAACCGACAAAACCTTCTTTCCGGATGACTCTTTTGAAGACGGCTAAGAAAGTATCTCCTCTCGTCGCATCGCGCATTTGCATGCGTCTACGCACTAAATCTAAAGGGAACGTTGCCGACGCCGAAACGACCGCCGAGGCTGACCCGCACGCTAAACTGATAAACATCGGATTCTCTTTTCCAAACTCGCCGGTGTTGTTGCCGAAATAGTTCCGCAAAGTTTCGTACGCGGCAAAGTTTATCGCCAAGTTCGGCCCGACGCCGACTAATGTCGGCGGTAAGCCGCGATACAAACCTCTCGCGCCTTCTTCGCTGACAATCGTTCTCATGCTCCTTAAAATCCCTTTATAGTGTGGATGTTGTTGCCCACCGTTTATTGTTGTCGTCGACGCGACACCTCCTCCGCTCGCGCTCGTCTCCGCCATCGTCGGCGTCACTTGCGCGGCTAACCTCGTCCTCACCAAATCTAAAGGATACGTCATCGTGCACGAAAAACACCCGGCAAACGCCCCGGCCGCCAACCTTTTCGTCACCTCCCACGCCTGATACTCTTTCACGTTCCACCTCCCCTCGACTTCGTTTTCGATAAAGTCGAGCGTGTTTTCGTACGTGTAAAAATTAATCGCGGAATACGGTAATCTGTGCGCAATCGTCACTCCGTTCCCTTTCCACAACGCCCGAACGCCTTCCGTGTTCACGATGTGCCTGAGACTCTTCACGATTCCTAAATCTTGCTTGGCGACGACGCTGTTCGACCACCCCGGCACCGCGTTCGTGCCTTGCAACTGTCTTAAAATGGTTAACCGAGCGAGAGGTGCCGTGCACGATTTACTAAACGCGCCGGCGACGCCGCCGGAAACGAGCATTTTCGTCGTATCCGACGTCGTCCTCGTCTTCATCGTTTCGTCTATTTCTTCGTCTTCTTTCGTCTTTATCTCTTTCAACATCAAATCGTCGTCCTCTTTATTGATGATTTTTGAATCACGTTTCCCCGGGGAACCATCATCGTTTCCATTCCACCAAGTGTATCTCCGACTCCTTTTCCCCGTCGCTTTACGTTGTTCTCGTCCTCCTCGATGATGTCTCTTCTCTTTCTTCGCGCTTTCGTCCAACTCCTCCACGAACCTCGGCGGCGAGGACGCGTCTTGACCCATACCTTGCGGCATCTTTTCTTCTTCTTCGCGTTCTTCTACCCGTTTTTGTGCAGGACATTGGATTCGAAACTTCACTCTTTCGAGCGCAAGAAGAATAACAACAACAACAACAAAGAGCGCGACTCTTCGTACTACTTTAGCAGAGAGAGAGAGAGAGAGAAAGAGAGTTTAAGAGGAAGAGTAGGTAGATACAAAAAAGTACCACGAATAATGGGCGTGATAACGGACCAACCCGAGTACCCGGTGACGGACAAACATCCATCCATCTCGAAATGCATCGCAAACTTCAACACGCAAGATTGGGCGACCGCGATCGCGTTTCCAATAGCGTCGTACCCGTTCGGCATGTGGGCAGGGGCGAAAACAATCAACACCAGTTCATATTGCCTGAAAAAACCAACCGCGATCACGGCGATGATTTGTGGAGGGATGTGCGGGATGTTCTTAGCGGTGGAGAATAGCGCGGGGAGGTTGATGGGGTTCCGGAAATAATAAGAGAGAGACTCTTGTTATCACCACTGTACTAAGATTTGGAATTAGAGCGAATAACGTCATCAAACCGATGATTCGACAACGAAGATCGAAGACGTTCAATTATTCGCTCCGATTATTAGGAAACGTTTTGGGAGAGAGAGAAGAGAGAGAGCAGCCGACCGATTTAGAAGACCTTTAAGAGAGAGAGAGAATTAATTGTTCGATTACGATTTTGCTATATTTACGCATACGAAACGATGCACGGCTACTGTCTGTGTGTGCCATCATCACACAACAACAACAACAACACAAAAAGTGAGAAGACAGAGACAAGAAAAAGAATAAGAGAGTATTCAAAGTTTGTTTTGCCTCTTTTTGTCTCGAGTGTTCTATGTATATCGCTTAACCAACATCTCACATTTTTCTATATCGAGAGATAACATCACAAATTGACACACAAACACATCATCATGAGAGACGATTGTCCTCCTCCGGTAGTCCCCGCGCGAGCGTCCACGTTCGCCCTCGCGCGAATGACTGTTGCACTTTTGGGACGAGGGAGTTTAAGTCAAACGCAAAATGATCTTTTGGCCATGGTTTTTGTGCACTCGTTCCTTTTAGCCAACGGATGGGTTCTCGTTAGGGAAACGAATCAGATTGTGGACGACGACGTGGACGTTTTGTTGCCGCCGTGGGCGAGCAGCAAAAGCGGTGATATTAGCAGTGAGAGTAGCGCTACGTACCGATTCGATTTTTCCGATGATGGAGAATTGAGCACTCTCGTCGACGTGCGCTCGACGAGAGTGGGTAAACACACTTTGAGTGTTACGTTTGCGTTTGAAACAGAAAGAGATATAGAAGAAGAAGAAGAAGAAGACGAGATAAAGACGCTGTTGGTGACCATCAAAGAAGAATCCGTTCGAAAGCTCGGGGAGGATATCGTGAATCAAATGGTAAAGGAGAAGATATTAAACCACCGCGGGATGGTCGAGCCTGCGAAAGAGAAGGAGTGTTTGAAGTGCAAGGAGTGGGAACGCTTGGACCTCGAACGACGACGACTTCAAGAACAACAACGACAAAACGAAATACTCGGAGGAGGGTATCCGGACAGAAACGATCCGTTTAGCAGCAGAGGGCCGCCGTCGTTTCCGAGGCAGCCGTTACATCCGGGGATGGGACCGAGGATCGATTACATCGGGCCGCCAGATATTCCGGATTTCGGAAGAAACTTTTGAGCAGCGCGAATAGATTTGAGAGAAAGAGAGAGAAAGACTTTAAAGCGCGAAAGAAAACGCTTTCGCAATGTATATCAAAAAAGCTGTTGTAATTTGTACCTGTAATTAAACGCTGACATATTCCTAAAAACCACTACATATACTATCTCTAAAACGCGGCGTAAAACTCTTTCTTCATCACGACATGTGCTGCCAATGTCGCAACGGAATCGCGGCGAACAAAATCAACAACAATACAATCGATATCGATACCACGTTTTTCCTCGTTTTCCTCGACTCTCCGAAACACCACGGAATATCTAACGCTTTCGAACACGCTCGAACAATCGCGTTGCTACTACTACTGCTACCGTCTTCTCTCCGTCGTCCGCCGCCGTCCGAGAATTCGTTGAATCGCGAATCGTTCGTCCTCTCGCCGACTCCTCCGTTCCCGCTTTCCTCGTCTAACCGGGAAATTAACCCATCCATACTCGTCGCGCTTATCGACCGGTTGTGCACGTGGTACACGTCGCTCTCGTTATTGTCTTTTTCGTTTCTGTTTTGATGATGATTATACTGCTGCTGGTGATTATTGTTGTACAAGAAATTAGTATTGTTCTTCTTCGTCGGAGACGACGCATTGATGTTGTTTCTCAACTCTGAAATCGTATCTCTCGATTCGTTCGCAATTAAAGTCGTCGGCGACGAGTCGTTGCTGCCAAAACCACCATTACCACCATTACCACCACTCGCGACGTTTGTTTTTGCCGAAACTCCTCCTCGTTCTTCCGAAGTTAAGCCGTTTACGTCGTTTGCAGCAGTCGCATCATCAGATCCCGTTTTTATTTTAAACGTCGTCATTGGCGTCGCGAATGTTTCTTCTTCTTCTTTTTCGTTCACGTCGTCGTTCCTTTTGGTTCCAGGAGGAGGAGGAAAAGGAGACGCTTCTTCTTCTAAATCCTCCTCCTCTTCGAAAGAGTCGTTCAAGGACACCGCTTTAAAACCTACTCCTCCTTTTTTCTTCATCATCTGTTCTCTCAATTTGTGTTGCCTCTCTCTGCTGTTTCAACGTCGTTGAAACTCGTAAAACAATGAGGTAAAAATGGAGCAAATCGTGAGTAAGACGTGCAGACGTACGAGTAAGAAATAAGCACTTACAGAGTCAAATTTGAGTAAGAGTTACGGACTTATCAGTACGTAATTCTTACTCAAATTCTAAACCCTAAATATTGGTTTTGATTTTCCTCCTTGGATAAAAAATCCCAGACAAAACAACAACTCTTGAGAGACTTTGTTTGCCTCTCTCTCGTTTAAGAAGAAGAAGAAGAAGAAAAAGCGGAGACATAGAATCTCTCGCTGCTCTCTGATATACGATAAGCTCTTTCTTTTTTTGTGCGCGAAAAGATGGCGACGAAAACGACGACAAAGAAGAAGTTAAAGAAGAAGATTTCCGCCGATGAAAATGAAAGCTTTTCCCTACAAGCGCTCGCTTTGGTTGTTGTCGGCGCGGCGTGGTGGGTGCTCAAAAAGAAGAAAGATGGAACAGGGAAGGAAAAGAAGAAAACGACGAAGAAGAAAGGTGGACCCGCGTTCAACGTAGAGAACATTACTAAGAGATCCGTGAATTCATCAACGAAGAATTCGACGAACGTGTTACCTCGAAACAAGCAACAATCGAACAAAAAATCGAAAGCGAGACGCGACGCGTCCAAGGCGAAGAAAGAACAGAAAGCAGAACAGTTGAAACGAGACATAGAGCAGGCGAAGAAAAGTTCTTCCAAAGGAGGAGGAAACCAGGTACCGAAAAGTAACGACATGATGGGCGGGGAAGCCGGGAAGACGTTCACGACGACGAGTCACGTGAAAGTTCCTGTTTGGTACGCCGAACATCGCGACAGGACCGGTAAGAAGGACATGTGATACATGAGATAAAGAAGAAGAGCAAATCCGCGTCGTCGAAAGAGGAGGGGGAGGATCGACACATCGCTGGTAAGAAAAGCCGCCTTTTGACGAAATAACAACGCTCATCGGGGACTTTAACATAGTCTATACAATAGTTTAGGAGTAGAGGAGTTTTTGATGATAAAGTTGTTTTTGGATAAAACCGCCGCACAAAAAATCAAAATGACGCTCTCACTAAACAACTTCTGTCGCGCGTTTCCTTCGCTTCAAAACAATTCGACGAGCACGTCTTTCAGCAGCAGTGCTTCTTCTTTTTCTGACTCGAGAGGAGGGTTCATCGTCAGAGCGAGTCTTGGGACGAAGAAGAAGAAGAAGAATCATCTCGTTGCACATTTCCACCGGGGAAAAACCCATCGTCAACAAAGTCATCACCATCGTCGTCGTCGTCGCGGAGTCGGTGTCGCCGCTGAGCAACAAGAGAATAACAATGAAAAGAATTTCCAAACTGGCGAAAGATTGGACGAAAAAGTGTCCTTGTTCGGCATCACGCACACGCAAAAGGAGTACGAAGCGGCGGAATATATCATGAAATCGAAACCGAAGTTCGTGGTGTGCGAAACCGCCGTCTCGGCGGGCCACGGCGAGCAACACGGGAACATGGTCACGTTCGAGCAAGGCGTGCAACAGATGATGATAGATCCGACGTTGGACGAAGCGTTAACGTTTGTGACTCGATTGGCCGGGGAGATGAAATCAGAAGTGGATAAGGACGCGTTGGTGGGAGATTTTTGGATGTCCATGCGAGAACAGTTGCCGGCGGAACCGCTGGTATACGCCGCGGCGATGTACGTGGACGCGAAGATTGTCTTTGCGGATAGACCGAAAAGAAGCACGTACGGGAGGTTAGTCACTGAACCAACGTTAGAGGAGTTGGACGAGGCGTTTAGCAAACAGTCGGAGAGAAATTATAGGTTGTTGTTGCCGGAAAGTGATAAGCTGAGACAGGAGTGCGATTCGATTATAACCGAGAACGACGCGTTCCAAAAGTACATCATCGACGAACGCGATCAAATCATGACCTCTTGCATTCGTAAGTGCGTGTCTAGTGAGGACGGACAGAGCGCGAATTCTGTGGTTGTCGTGGTCGGTGCGGATCATTTCGAAGGGATTAAAAAGTGTTATAAAGACGTGTTTGGTGCGAGCGAGGTGGAAGCGAAAGTGCCGGAACTGTTGGAATGTAAAGACGTGTCCTCTGTAGATAGTCCAGGTTTAAGATTAGCCATCGCGTTACGAATGCTCGGTTTGCGATGCTCGCCAGATTTAATAGACGATATCATGCGTTCTTTAGAGAAAGACGTCGCGGGATTAGACAACGCGGAAAAGGAAAAGTTTGAATTGAATTCGGAGGCGTTTGGGTCGACTCGCATGTTGTTGGCGTTGGTGGACGACCGCGAAGTGTTCGACGCCACGGTCGCCGGCCTGGGTAAGAGCGACTTTTGGGAAAAGTTGGCAAAATTCCGAAACATGCGACCGAAATACGGCGGAAGTGGTATGGATGAAGCGAACATTAACGAGCTGCGTTTAGCGAGCATGGTTGGTTTCTAATTTTTATTCTTACACGAGCACTCGCACAAAAACGAGAATTGATGCAACTACTTAAGTTCTACGCGACTACTACTCATCCGTTTCATTCCGCCGCCGCTTTGCGTCTCTCGACGACTAAAACAACCTCGTAGTCACCGGCTTTACTGTTACTCTGTATAGCTTTCAAACACGTCTCGAATTCCACATCTATCAACCGTAACAGCCTTTCTTCGTCTTCCTCTTCTTCTTCTTCTTCGCGAATCTCCAACGCCGAGCGCACGGTACACATGACTCTTTTAAACCCAGGTCTGCCATTACCGCCTAATAGTAAGTTCCCTTGCCCATACTTCATCGTCGGTATCATCCCTGAAACTGCTCTGATTATGTCGTTCGCTCGAAACGGCGACGACGCGTCCGTCACTTCGGTTATTTTCACCCCGTCTCGAGTCGGTTCTACAATCACTCCGAGCGGAGGATATTGAGAGTAATGCACGACTCGAGAGGATGCCGAGTCCACTCGGACGGACACGTTTATCGCCGTCTCTTCGTCCAAATTGACCGTAATATCCCTAACCACCACCACCGGTTTCGTCGTCATCGGTTTCTTCTTCTCTGCGCTTTGCTCGTCCTCGTTCTCGTCAGACGAAGAAGTAGACATAGTCGCTTCCTCTCCTCGTCCTCGCAAAAGCATATCCAGCGCGTTCAACTCATCATCACCACCTCGACTCTTCGCTCTTCGTCCTCGTTCTCCATTCGTTTTCCCCGTTAAAGTTCGACCAAAGAAGATATTACTTCTCGACGACGACGACGGGAAAGAACGACGACAAGAACAACACGACGACGACGACAAAAAACGAACCTGTGTCGGAGGAGACAGAGGAGGAGGAGAAGGAGCCTTCAAAGAAGCCGCCATTAAAGGCATTTATTTGATCGACCGAGAGAGAAAGAGGAAGAGAGAAAGTGAAGTCACATTCGCCCCTAAAACCTCATTTGAACACACGCAATTCCAATTCATTTACCTACGAACAATATGGATAAACTGATGAAAAACATCGCCATCTTCTCCTCCGCGTTTATCGTCGTACCCGCCGGGAGAGATATTGTCGCACCTTTATACGGTTTACCTCTTTTAGACGACGGAAAGATGTTACAACTGATGAACCCGCAAGGGAAGGATGCACAAACTATGATGTGGGGATTGTGGGGGATCAACCACGTGTTCGTGTCGATTTTGAAAGTCATCGCGGTTCGTGAAAACAATCAGAGACTGATGAAAATGCTCCTGTGTACGGTCGTGCCGACGCTGTATTTCCTGGTCGCGGGTAATGCTGGGATGAAAAAAGCCGGGGGCGATATGACTGGGTTCGTGATTATCATCGCTTTGCAATTGGTCAGTTTAACGTACTTGGCGTTTAAAAGCGACGGAAGAAGAAGAAGCTCGAGGAAAACGAGATAGATTTTGAGTATCTAAAAGTCTACTCATCACGACATTCCTTGTCGGCATATATATATTATTACACGAAGCGCCGCCGCGCGGTTGATGCGGAACACGATATACCGAAAATGCTCCTCGCGCGAAAGACGAATATTACGTTTTGAGTGAGAAACCAGTTAAGCGCTTTTACATTCATTTGTTGTACATAAAATACATTCATCTCTCTCTCTCTCTTCTTTTTCTATCCCTCTGGGGAGAAGATACAGAGAAGAGAAACTACTATGTATATAAACTAATAATAAGGCTTCTCCTTGAATACTTTACTTCTTCGAAGCACCCTTCTTGGCGCCGTTGGTCTTCTTCTTCTCCTTTTCTACTCGTTCGTTACTTTCGGCAAGCTTCGCGGCGTCGAGTAGGTTTTGATAACTCGACGTCGGTCGAAAAGGCACGAAACCGCGAGGACTGGCGCCGTCTTTGCTCGCTCCGTTTTGCGGCACGCCGCCGCCAGCCATGAGACCGGCGGCGTTGGAAGCCATCTGCGCGGCGATGGCAGCTTGTTGTTGCTCGAAATTCGCCAACGCCTCGGAAGATATCGTTCGTTTGACTAAGTCGCCGACAGATGAAACTCTCGGCATGGACGGAACGCGAAGCATACCATCGCCTACGTCGGCTAAGTTCACGTTACTCGGCCCAGCGGACATGAGGAAGTTGCTAATACTACCGGAACTTTGTTTTGGCATGAACGTGTTCGCCCCGGCGGCTACGGCAGCAGCAATAGCGGCGGCGTTTCCAGCCGAATTGTTTGCTAAGTTCTCTGCGCTTGCACTTTCACGCATGCATGTCACGAGCATCGCGTTGACGTCCACACCTTTCTTCGTCAGCTCTTTCTTCAGGACAGAGTTTTCGCGAAACACTGTTTCTCTGGCTTCTTCGCTTTGGCGATATCTTTCGAGTAACAGCGCTTGTTCTCGTTGTAAACTCGCGATTTGACCTTCTAATTGCGCCACGTGATCTAACTTACGTCTTCTCGAACGTCTCGCGGACTCTCTGTTCGACAACATACGTCTTTGTCGGCGGATTTCCGCCATCTCCGGGTCGTCGTCCTCTTCGTTTTCACCCAGTTGCACGTGGCTGTTTTTCTTCACGAGCTCCGCGGTGTTATCTTCCTCAGACCCGGTATCTTTATCTTTGCTAGTTTTACTCTTCTTGTTGCTGCTATCGTCCTCTTTCTTTGGACTCGTTTCATTTTTTCCTGAAGTTGTCGCGCCCGGCGCCGCTCTTTTGTTGTTTGTAGCATCTGCTCCTTTTTTACTATTCTTCGCATCCGAGGCCGCGGTTGCCATCGCCAACGCTTCTAAACCGTCGTTCGTTTTCATCGAACCTCTCTTAGAGTTTTGCTTTTGTACAGCTCCTTTTGCCGCCGATTTTAATGCAGCTGTCGTCGACGCGTTGCCGTTCTTAGTCGACCCTCTCGGTCTCCCCGGCTTGCCGGTCCTGGTCGTCGGCGCACCCCCGTTCGCCGCTCCACCCACGCCCGGTGGCGTAAACCCTGTCGTCGTGTTGGCCATATTTTGCATAAACTGCTGCCCCAAATTCGCTAAATTCGGGTTACTCCCCCCGTATGGATTTTGCATCAACCCGAGCATGTTCCCTGGCGTCATCCCGGGAACGCCCGTGGTTCCGCCATTCGCCATACCGGATTGGAAAAACATCGTCCTCAACATATCCAACGACGCGACTTTCGGGATCCCTTTCGGCGGTTGTTCCGCGGACCCCCCAACGTTCGTATTATTCGTATTCATCATCATCTCCGTCGGGCTCAAGTTTGTAAAATCTTGCCCGGATCCACTTTGTGTCATCCCGCCCCCGCCACCAGAGGGTGTTTTGTTCCCTTGCGCCATCATCGCTTGCGCTTGCGCCTGAGCGTGCGCTTGAAAAAACTGCTCAAACTCCGCTTGACTCGGCGTCTTTGCGATCGAGTTATTGCTGTTACTGTTGAACATGACCGATGGGGACTGTCGAACGAGCTGCGCGACGAGATCTTCGTGAGACGCTGTCGGTGTTATTTTGTTATTATTTGTAGTATTTGTAGTATTCGTCGCCGGGGTAGTTCCTCCTCCTCCTCCTCCTCCTCCTCGATGATGTTTCTGATGCGAGGACGACGACGGGTCGTTCATGGCCACGTATTTCCCGTCGTTTAGAATAAGATAATTTTAATAAACAATAATCGGAGTGCTCACTCCTGTGCGACTTTTTGATCCTCGATGTGCGCGTCGTTTTACGTGAACGAGATAAAACTAAACGCGATTAGTATTAAGTAGGACGAGTTGGAGGAGAGCGTCGCAAGCAAGGCCAACAACACTCGCGCGCGCGTCGACACAAAATGTGCGGTGGTTGTCTTTTGTACAGAAAAAAGTGCAGAAAATGATGACGAATTTCCTTTATTTTGAGTCACAGAAAAAAACAAGAGATGAGAGGAGAGAGATGAAGGAAAGAGACTGAATGGATTAATTGTGTATTACCAAGGGATCTCATCGCCTTTATAATCGTACCAGCGCCCATTCAAAGATCCGTATTTACCTTCCATGGCTTTAATCAGACCTTTAGCACACTCTGGAGTTTCAATCAGACCTCTCTTTTCGGTCATGTCCGTTTGCACCCACCCGGGATGCAATAACATACACGTCACGTCGAATTCTTCTTTCAAGTCGATGGACATGCTCTTGTTGATTATGTTCAGCGCCGCCTTGGACGCTCGGTAGGCGTACCCTTTCCCGGACCCGTTATCGTCGACGCTGCCTACTTTTGAAGTCACGTTTGCAATCAACGCTGGGCGGTTCAAAATTTTATGTTTCAACAGTTGTTGCGACACCAGGAGAGGGCCAACAGAGTTCACCTTGAAGACTTCCATCATCTCGTTCTGATCGACGAGGTCCCACGTCCATTTTTTATACCCGGGTTCGGTACCGATAATCCCGGCGTTGTTTATCACCACGTCCAATTTAATCTTCTCCAAGGCTAACTGACTCGCCCACGCCTTAATACTGTTTTCATTCCCGACATCAAGCTCGGTTATTTTTACTTTTCCTTCGCCGTATTTCTTTTGCAACTCCAACAAATCCTTCGCTTTCGATACATCTCGCGCGGTGGTTATAACCGTGTTGTCATTTTCGAGCAACTCTTTCGCCAATTGTAACCCGATCCCGCGGTTGGAACCGGTCACGCACACGGTCACGTTCGTCAGCGCGTCCCCTGGCGCGTATTTATTATTGTTACTACTACTACTCATCGCGGCAGCAGCAGCTGCTTTTGTTGTTGTTATTGTTGTTGTTGTTCTTCTTCTTCTCGTTGTCTTTGCACCGACGATGTCTCCGATGACGATGCGTTGCGTCCCGAATCCCTTCCTCCTCGTCGTCGTCGCAGTATTGAAATTGAGAGAACTTCTTTTCCCAAAACCACCAAAACCAAAACTCCTCTTAATGAAGGCGCTGCTTTTCAAAGAAGAAAAGGAAGACAAAGAAGCCGCTTTCGTCGTCAACGTCGTCGCCTGGCGCATATCTTTTTGTGCGTCTTCTCAGCCTTTTACGCAATCAAAAGTACAAAAAAAACGTTTAGGGTGTCCAAACCTAACTTAAAATAGAGACGTTTGTGGTCCGATTTTTATCTCTTTCGTCGGTACTTTCTTGACGCTTGGGAGGAAAAGAGCAGCGAAGAGAGGAGATTGAGATCTCTTTGATCTCTCTCTCTCTTTCTCTCTTTCTTTCTCTCGCGGAGGATGGAAAGGCACAACAACAACGAATCAGCTGCACCCAGAGTATTATTACTACTGCTACTGCTTTCCTCTTCGTCCACTTCTTCGCCGTGTTTTCCACTTGTTTCACGCATCAAAACACGTAACGCTCGTGATCTCTACGATCTCCGCTAGGGTAAGATCTCGACGATTATTCTATTCCATTTCGAAGACTGACGAACAACTCTCTCATAATATCACGCAGGGTAGAACACCAGATATATTATCACGCGCATGTACGCTCGCTTCATTCTTATACGAGAGAGATCTATTCGTACCCAAAAAGAGAAGAAGTTAAAGGAAGGAAGAATTGCCCGCGTTTTCTATCGATTTCGTGAAAAACGACTGTACCCGCAGAAGTACGCGCTCGAATGAAAACGAATGAAAATGAATCCAGAAGAAATCCGAAAAAGATGTTTACGCGCGCGCAAGAAGACAAATATACGACGATTATTATTACGTACACGACGAGACGATACGCGCTGTATTCGCCACGCGCGGCTTCGATACGCGACATCCCCCCGATGAGATTTTCCAGATGAACCATTCCCTGCCTGCATCGACAACAACAACAGTACGCTTGTACGCTTTGACGCATTTACACACGCACACGCCCTATTACGCTATTAGAAATAGAAGTGAGATGTTTGATTTATCACGTTCGTTCTTAGCACAGATTGCAGCGGAGCAGAAAAAGGTTTGGTTTCTGTACGGATTTTCAGTTATGTTTATAGGAGGAATATATCGTATTAAAAGGAATTGGAAGGACACAACGACCAAAAACGGAAGCTTTATTATCTATTGATTACATGGAGGAAAAGTGAGAATTACACATTCAAACTGTATTTGTTTTCTACAGCAGCAGGAAGGATAAAAAGCTCTCTTACGGAGGATTCAAAATATACATACAGGAACGCAAGGACAGGCGCCAAAAGCTGGACACAGGAATTTTTTTACCCCAGAGTAACGTCGTAACTCGATCGTCAACTGACACAACACAAATCTTTACAGGTGGAGCAGCAATCTCATCATCAGAAAACGAGAAGATTCCGGATAAAGATACGTTCTATGCGCTTTACATTGTCTTTTATATCCGTTTGCCCACTCAACGAATTATTATGTTCGATCGTCGTCGACAATCGCTCTGCAGATTTTCCGTTCTCAAAAATTGGATGCTATTATATAGAATATTTTACACACTTGGTTTGCATTATTGGTTTTTTCTTTGTTTGATTTCGTTCAATGCCCATGGGATTAGAAAAGTACACGACAACAACAACACACATAGATACGCCTCACAGGAAACAACAACACACGTTATTATTACGCTTTATGCGCTTGATTTATAGTATTAGTACTATCGGGTATTGCTTTAGAATTTTATCTTGGATGAAGTGGTGTTTAGTAAAGGTTTCAAAACAACAAATGATGGTTGGAATAAAGAGAGAAAGAAATAATGTTGTGGGGTGAATTAACAACAGACCGTGAGGATGGGTATCCACGGAAGTATTATGAATTGACAATCGGTAAAAGCTTGACGTTTTACGTCTCATTTTATGGTTTTTTAGGAACAATACACAACGCAAGACAAAAAGAAGCGAGAAAAAGAGGGAGGAAAAAAGAAAAGAGGAGACTCTGGAAAGGAGAAAAGAGAAGATTATCGAAATTATCGTATGCGACAACGCTGCGCTCGTAAGTTCTGTTTTTGACAAAAAGATCCCGCTTGACAACGCCCGATGACAATCACTCGCGATTCGAGGGCAAACATTTCATCACCGTTCTCGTAGATTTACGCTCGTAGTAGTTGTCCCAGTGACAATCACTCGCGATTCGAGGGAGTTCCTGACAAAAAACTTTACAAAATGTCCCCGATGACGACTTGCGAAATGCAGTCAGAGGGGCTTTCTACATCTGAAATGGTTGCGACGGGAAAAATTTCCTTCGTCGCTGAGTTTCGAGTACTCATCGGATGCCAAAATACAAACACTACGTACAACGTATAAAATAACACGACATTTATTTCTACTAGGTGCTAGACTATTTTATCACTACTACTTCTACGCCTGTATCATCTTCTGTCCTTCTTCTCCGTCACCGCCGCCGTCGTCGCCTTCTTCTTCTTCTTCTTCTTGTTCGACTTCGTTTAAGAATCCAATCGCCGCGAGCGGCAACAGCGTGGTGAAATTACATATGGCGACCAACTCGAACAAGTTGTCGAAATTATCAGCGGTAACGCCTAGCTTTTCAGTCAAACCAGCGCCGAGAAATTGCGAGGTTACGCCACCAAAGTTGAACAACGACATCAACGATGCAAATAAAGTCGCTTCGACGCCTTTCGGACAGATTTTCGCGGCTAAAACCAAAACCGGCAAAAACGAAATCTCGCCGAGCACGGTCAAGACGGCGCTGTCCGTTAACGCAAAGAGCTCGTCGCTAATCCCAAGCTCGCGGTTATACCCCGAGACCAGCAAAAGTTGCGTCGATCCCAGCGCCGTCGCTAAAATCGCAGAGTACGTAAACATCTTCTTTAATGGCACGTATTTGAAGTAGGCGTTGTACAACCCGACGCCGCCTAAAGCCGCTAACGAACGCGCGAAGGAGACTCGGCCTAAAAACTCCGGGCTGAAGTGTAACTCGTTCGTCGAAAAGTAAAACATGGCCGATCCAGGGGACGGCGTCGCTTGCCATAAATACATGAACAACGCCGGTCCCCATATTTGTTTCTGTTTCACCACAGACCATAACGTTGAAAGCGTTTCCTTCCCAGCTTCAACCACGCTTCCGTTCTTCTCTTCCTCTCTCTCACCACCCGAGACGACGACGTTCGCAACCATCTCACTACTCGTCGAAAAATCCTTTCTCTCTTCCTTGACCAAAAATGCCGCACCGGCAATCAGCAGTGGAAATACCGCCGTGCACGCAAACACGAACGCGCTTCCTTTCTCCTCCACCAACTCGCCGCTAAAATAGCTACTCGCTATGCCGCCAAACGCAACCATTCCCCAACACAAACTTTGCAACGACCCAGTCGTTGAATTATCCTCTGACTCTCTCGCTCTCTCCACGACGATCGAATCAATCAATACGTCCGAAAAAGCAATGCTCAAAGACCCGACTGCGAATAGAAAACTAGCCGTCCATCGATTATCTACCACCGAAACGCCTTGACTCAACGTCGACCACGCGACGCATCCGACGACGCCCATCAAACACAAATACGATTTCCGTTTATACCCAAACAAAGGCACGGTATCCGAAATAAACCCCCACAAAGGTTTCACCAGCCACGGTAAAGACGATATGCTCATCACCACCGCCGCTTCCGCCGGCGACAAGTGTAACTCGTCCTTCAAGAAAAAACTCTTCGCCAACGAGGCGAGACCGATGACGCCTTGGACGAAATACACGAGAGCGATGGCGGAGGTTTCCGGAGTCATCGGAACCCCGAACAGAGTTTTTACGGTGACTTCTTTGTCGTCGTCGTCGTCTGAATCATCGTCATCGCGAGAAGAAGAAGAAGAAGAAGAAGAAGAAGAAGAAGAAGAGAGCAGTTCTTCCTTCACCGCTTTTAAAAGTTGTTTTGCTCGTCGTCTTCGCGTTTCGTTGACGAAGAGTGAAACATCATCATCCGATCTTTTCGACGACGCCTTCGCGCGAAGAAGGACAAAACAAAACAAAGCTTTCCTCCTCCTCCTCCGTAGGGTGGTGGTGGTCGTCGTCCTCCTCCTCGAAAAAGTTCTCCTCCTCGTCGTCGAACTCGAAATCGAATGGAAGCACCCTCTCACACCTCCTCCTCTTAGTATTTCAGTCGTCGTCGTCATCATCATCGCTCGACCACCCCGAATGGCACAAAGAAAACTTTTCAGAGAGTTAAGTGTTTTGTTCAAAACTAGGAGTATCAACAGAACTTAACGTTCCAACACCACATCCTTCTTTACTCGGACTAATAAAACGATGATGCTCTCTCGCGTTTTCAAAGCGGAAGAGCGTTTGTTTCCTGTGTACTAAAAGATATATACCTTGTGAGAAATTTGGAGCATTTGAGGGGCGTACGTTTGATGTTTGAGAAAAAAAACTCAAAAAGGGCTCGTGTGAAAAAAAAAAGAGAGGAAAAAGACGAGTGTGTTTTTTTGCTTGTTTTCTCCCTCGCAAAAAAAAAATTTGTTTCACTCACACAAAACACACAGACATCAAATATCAAATTCCTCATCATCATTCGTTCGTCGCACGCGAAAGAAAACACACACACATATATATATTTATTATTATCATATTTAAATGAGTTTCGTGGTGCACAAATCGGTGTTACCACCCACCGGCGCGGACGCGTGCGTGTCGTGCTTTTTCACCCCCTCTTCGAATTCTAAGAATAAGAACGACTTTAAGGAGGCGTTTGAAAATGGTGATGAAAATGATGACGAAAATGAAGATGAAAATGTCATCGTCGCCAGTGGCAACCGTTTGACGATCTACTCGGTGAAGAGACGACGACGAAAAGAAAGAGGGGAAGAATGCGACGACGAGGAAGAAAAAGAGGATTTAAACGAGGAGGAGGAAATTGTCCAAATTCGATTAGAAGTGATTTCCGAATTCGACGTCAACGGGACGATATCGGATTTGTGCGTGTTGAAACATCCGAAGCGATTTTTGATGGAGACCAATACTACTACGAATAATAACAATACTAACGTTTCGTCGAAAAAAGGAACAAAGACGCGGTATTTAGATGGCCTTTTAATAACTATTCGCGAGTCGAAAGCGGTGTGCGTGTGTTGGGACCCGGAGACGAGGAAATGCGTCTCGACCAGCTTACATTTTTGGGAGGACTTCGCCGGCAACGAAGGGAGCAGCGCGGCGACGACGAGCATAGACGGAACGAGTTCCGGGTTGAGGATTGGAAACGTGCCTATTATTGGGAGAGCAGATCCAGAGGGTAGATGCGCGGCGGTGTTGCTACGGAACGAGGAGAAGGCGAAAGTGAAGATTATGCCGGCGAGCGAAACTTCGACGAGTAGTAATTATATCAAAGAGAGTAGTAACGGTAGTAAGAAAATGACGACGAAGAAAGAGGGAGAAGGTACGGTATACGTACCGGCAACGATGGGAAGCTCGTTCGACTTAGACGTGAGGAAAATATTAGGCCCATCGGCGGCGTTTGTTCGCGATTGCTGTTTCTTACACGGATACGGCGAACCGGTGTTGATGATTTTATACGAATCGAATCCTCCGACGTGGAGCGGTAGATTGTCGTTAAGAATGGACACGTGCAAGTTAGTCGCGGTATCAATCGATTGCACGAAGAAGAAATACACAATCGTGTGGACGAGAGAGAAGTTGCCGTCGGCGGCGTATTCGTTATTCCCGGTGCCGAACCCGCTCGGCGGCGTCCTCGTGCTCTCCTCCGGTCACATTTTATACGAGTCGCAATCCTCCTCGGCGACGTATATTAGCGATTTCTTAGGCAAAGGAGGACCGCAAGAAGGAAACTTCGCGGAGGAAATTGCGCGGAACAACGGCGTTGAAGGTCAAGCCGCGCATGCGAATCCAGTACCTCACGTGAACTCAAACAAAAACGTGTCGAGTTACGAGACGACGCAGAACGAATTCCAAGTGCAACTCGACGCGGCGAAGATTGAAATGATCAGGGAGAACGTGGCGATTATCAGTTCAAAGACCGGTCAATTGATAACGGTTATTTTAGAAACCGTGGGTGGTGCTGCCTCGGTAGGAAGTAAAGTTGGTCGCAGGTGTAGACGCATACGCGTGCTAAAATCCGGGAACGCCGTTTTAAGTTCCGGCTTGGCGGCGGTTGGTAAAGATCTACTCTTCATCGGCTCGCGCGTCGGCGATTCGCTTTTAATCGGGTACGAACGAAAAGAGAAAGGAAAGATTGGAGATTTGAAAATGTTGCCGGCGAAGGAGAAACAGGGAACCGAAGAAGAAGAAGAAGAAGAAGAAGAAGAAGATCCGTACGCGGACCCGGAAGAAAACGCGAGGAAGCGCAAAGCGTCGAAAGGTAAAGGCGGTGTTACGAAAATTGCTAAGAAGATGTCACCTCCACCCGCACCAGAACCAGCGACAGAGGAAGAGAAGGAAAAGAACGAAGACGAAGAGTTAGAAGCACTGCTGTACGGTACATCCGTAGAGGCTGCCGGCGGTGTCGGTTTGAACGAGTACGAAAGAGCAAATAAATCGACGACGACGACAGCCGGAGGCGAGTCGAAAACGTTCGCGTCTTACGTCGACCGCGACGACACGTTTGAATACAAGTTTTCCGTGAAAGATTCTTTGCTTTGCATCTCACCTGTTGTTGATTTAACTGTTGGTGCGAGCGCTCCAGTCGGAACGGACCTCGACCCGCGGACGGAACTCGTCGCGGCTTGCGGCCACGGTAAGAACGGCGCGTTAGCGATTTTAACCAGAGGCATCACCCCGGAGCTCGTCACCGAGGTCGAGTCTGGCGCTTTGCCTGGATTGCGAGCATGTTGGGCGACTCGGACCGAGGATGATAACGATGGCACCGTTCGACCGAAACGCAAAGACGAACTGTTTGACGAACACTTAATCTTGTCCTTATCTTCGACGAAAACGACGATGGTTTTAGAAACCGGAGAGGAGTTGAGAGAAGTTTCCAAGGAGGTTGATTTCATCGTCGACGAAGAGACGCTGGCGTGTGAGAGAATATTCAACGGAAGAGCGATCGCCCAAGTGACAAAAACGAAGATCAGGTTCACGAGGAAAGGGAAGAAGTTCGCGGTGGACGATATCGATTTAGCGTTTTTAAAAGGCGGCGAGGGGGCGCAGATAACTTTAGCGATTATTCAAAACGACGCGATTGCGTTGAGACTTTCGGATGGGTCGATCAGAATTATTCTTGGAGACTCGAAGACGAATACGTTTACACTACTAGAGAAGGTTGGGGAGTTGTTCGCATCCGACAATCACTCGAACACGGGGAGCGACGTGACGGCGTTTACATTGTACGACGATTCAGTAGCTTGCACGGACTCTTTCGGTGGTGGTGGTGGTGGTTTGAACAGAGCACCCGGTTGGCTCGAGCGAACCGCTTGTGGTGATCGCGAGGAAAAAGATGAGAGCAAGGAAAATAACAACGTCGTCTTTGCGACCATCTCTAGAGACGGTACTCTCGCTTTATACAGTCTTCCGTCTTTGAAGAAGCTTTGGTCCTCAGGCGGCGTCTCGGATGGTCGCGAAATACTCGCACCGAATTCTACCGGCATCGACAGCATTGATTTCAACGACGAGTGCGAAGTTGAAAAGTACACCGTCTCGGACATTCGACTCGACGCTTTCGCCAACGCGGCGTACGAACGACCACTTTTGACGTGTTTCCGCGCCGACGGCTCAGTCTTGGCGTACCAAGCGTTCAAGTCGCCTTCATCGAACGAACTCCGCTTCGCTCGCGTACCGATTGAAATCGAAACTGCAGGGAGTGAACTCACGAATAACGACGTTTCCGTCCAAGGTGGCTCGCGTTTGACAAGAATTGAAAACATCGGCGACGGAAGAGGTATCGCCGGCGTCTTCGTTTCCGGTTTGAATCCGATCTGGTTAATCGTGCGCAGAGGACGAGTTCTCGCGTTACCAACCCGAGGTGAAGGCGGCGCGCGAATCGCGTTTGCACCCTTCCACAACGTTAACTGTCCCAAAGGTTTCATCTTAGCCACGAACGAAGGTGGGATCCGCGTTTGTCGTCTTCCAGGTAAAATGCACATCGAAGCTCAGTGGCCGGTGCGTAAACTCGCGCTTCGATGTACGCCGCGGGCGATTACATACATGAACGATTTCAAGTTGTACGCCTTGGTGACTTCCGCGTCAGTCCCGTGGAAAGATTTCGAGATCGACGAAACAGACTCGCACGCGAGAGCGTTGTATCGATTTCGCAAGGAAAAAGCAAAGTCGGAAGGCAACGTTGTGCAACAATTCGCCATCCGTTTGTTAGTCCCGGGCACGCTCGAGACGGCGTGGCAGAAAGCAGTCGAACCTGGTGAACATATTTTGTGCGTGAAGAACGTACAAATTCGCGATCAATCTACGGGCGCGCTACTCTCTATGCTTGCTATTGGTACCGCCATGCCTGGTGGCGAAGATACTCCCTGTCGAGGACGAATCTTACTCTTTGCAATCATGTGGGAACGCGCTCGCGACGGCGGCGTTCGGTGGAGAGGCGAACTAAAATGCGAAAAACCATCAAAAATGGCCTGCTCGGCGATTGAATCCGTCGATGGAACGTTCATGGTTGCAATAGGAACAAAATTAACCGCGCACTCGTGGGATGGGAAACACTTAAATCCGATCGCGTTTTACGATACGCCGTTATATACGACCACCTTGTGTTGCGTCAAGAACTTCCTCTTGTGCGGCGACTTGCACAAATCTATCCGCTTCGTTCGATGGAAAGATTCTCAGGGCGAGAAGACCTTATCGCAGCTCGGGAAAGATTACGAAGTTCTCGACTGCATAGCCTCTGAGTTCATGATTGACGGTGGAACCTTATCCTTATTAGCCGCGGACGCCAACGGCAACGCGCACGTTTTTCAATACGCGCCGAAACTCGCCGAATCGTGGAAAGGCGACAAGCTTTTACCGAAATCGGCCTACCACGCGGGTAGTTTAATCCGCAAAATGGTTCGCTTTCAAATCGGTGTCGGGGAACAAAAACAAAACAGACACGCGGTTTTCTTCGGGAGCTCCGACGGTGGCTTAGGCATCTTCTCCCCCGTAGACGAACACACCTTCTTGAACTTGGAAAAGCTCCAAGACGCCATGCGTTCCAACATCGTCGCCTCTTCCAACTCCATCAACCCGCTCGGGTTGAACTCGAAGACCTACCGAGCGTTGAAATCTTCCGAAGGTTCCGTCGCGAGACAAACTCCGCCGAGAACGATCGTCGACGGTGGTTTGCTCTCCAAGTTTGAGCACTCGTTGTCGATAACGGCGCAAACGAGAGTGGCGGCTAAAGCCGGCTTAACTCGAGATCAAGCCTTATCCTTAGCGCGAACGATCATAGCCGAACAATCGTTCATGTAATATAGAATATATATAACTCTCTCTGGTTATTTGTTTTACTACTACTAGGTGGTAACAAACAATAGTATCTGTGTTTTGTATGCGCTCTCTTTTTATTCTGCGGGATTGTTTCGTGGTGGTTTCTGCGAACAGATAATTCTCACGTAATATTTTTGGGGCTGTCAATTCCAGTCACACACAGCAAAGATATTTCCGAAGCGTTTCCTCATTAAAAATACACTTTGTAACACACGTCCAGTCGTCGTTTTGCGAAGTATCATTGCATCTGTTTACCGAATCGATCGAGTAAACGAACATCTATTCACAGCTTTCACTTTAAAGCTTTCACTTTTACACGCGTTCAAGCCACAAGCGCTTTATTGAGAGAATCATCAACCTCTCTGTTGTTTTTTGCCATACGCCGCAAAAACAAAAATCTCATCCACGGGAACATCAATCGCGAGAAGTACTACTCGTCGCGAACATACACACGGGAAATAAACTCAGTTATTGATTGAAGTGATACTTGTTTTACGCTTTAATCGCGCGTTTTGATTCATTACCTTGATTCATTGCATTTTATACTTGGTGATACATTTATAGAGACCACATTTACGGAAAAGAACCTCCGACAGACAAAACTCATTTTCAGTTTTATATTAAGAAGAAGAAGATTTATTAAGATGGAACTCGACGGTGGAAGCGATAGCGACAATAGCGATAATATATACGGTAAAACTAATTTCGTGGAAGAAAACTGCTCGTTTAACTTTGTCTCGGACATCCGATTTTGGGGAAGTTCAAGCCGAGCGGAAGGATTGAAACAATTTTTCGACGTGTTGACTGTGCGACGAAAGTGCGCCTGACATTCTTTACCTTTTTTGAATAAAAGAAGGAGTGAGCACATCGTCATCCTTCGTTAGAGAGCAGCAGCAGAAGCGTAAGAAACGCTAAGAGCCGCCGCTTACTGATTACGCCCGCGCGTCTGTGTGTGCGTATCATATTTTGTTGAGAAATACAAAGAAAACTTTTCAAGAATGCAGAGCGAACTTTACCCGTCGCCGCACTTTGAAGGGGTCGAGAAGCGCATCGAAATCAATTTTCGCGTTGCCGCTGACGACAACAAAAGTACTGGTGGAATTATTCCAGTCGCAGGTGGTCTTCGCTGCTTATCGCGCGCCGCGCTCGACGTGTGCATGACCGCCGCCGAATGCGAGATTGTTTCCGTACGATCGAACGAAAAGTTTGACGCGTACGTCTTGAGCGAATCGTCTTTGTTCGTCTTTGCGGACAAGATTGTGCTGAAGACGTGTGGGACGACCAAATTGCTCTCGGCTGTGGATCCTATTTTGGAACGCGCGGCTTCGATCGAACGTTTGAAATTGGTTCCGTCCTCGGTGAGATTTACGCGCTCCACGTATTTGTTTCCGGAAGAGCAGCGCGAGCACCACGTTTCTTTTACGGACGAGTGCGAATTTCTCGAGGGCAGGTTTGGCCACTTGGGGTCAAACTCGAGCTACGTCATGGGTTCAAACTTTGACGACGCGCAGTGGCACGTCTACGTCGCCGGAGATTTCGTCGAAGAAACGAAATCTGAGGCTTCGTTATCGGTGGAATGTTGCATGACCTCTTTGCACCGAGAGCACTCGCAACACTTCTTCCGCGAGAATTCACAAGAGGAAGGTCTAACGGCCGTTCCTTTCGTGAGTTCCGAGAAGACAACGCACGACTCTGGTATTCAAAGTATCTTTGAATCGTTTTCGATCGACGATTACGTCTTTGAACCGTGCGGGTACTCCATGAACGGCTTGAACGAAGAATATTCCGGCGAATACTCTACTATTCACATCACCCCGGAAGACGGATTCAGTTACGCCTCCGTGGAGCATTCTAACGTCGATTTGAACGCGAACAGTGCCTTCTCCGTGTCAAACTTTGTCGAGAAGTGCGCGAACGTGTTCCAACCGGGCAAGATGACTTTCGCGGTGACTTGCCACGGCGGCCGGGAAACGACCAACGCGTTCTTTTCTTCCTTGACGAGTACGAACAAGGATTTGTTTTGCGTGGGAGAAACGTACTCGAGACCGTCCATGTGCTTTCAGCAGTTGCCGAAGGACCAAGGCTTTGTCGCGTATTTGACGTTTGTCAAGACTTGCGACGAGGAAGTTCCTGGCCGTGATAAAGGACTCAACATCGGCAGCGTCGTCGTTTCGGAATCCGTTAACGTTGGTAAAAAAGTTGCCTACGATCCTCGCAGCGAAACGCCAATGTGCATTTTAGACGCCGCCATGAGTTCAGGCGACTCCTCTGAAACCGACGATTCTTTGAGAGACTCGTCCACGGATGAGTTTGTGTCGTACGACCAACACGACGAACTCGCCGGACAACTTTTACAACGACAACAAAGATCGTCGTTCGTTTAAACAACGCGATGATGATGATGCATCATACGTCTTCGCGAATGTGAAAGAGAGAGAGAAAGAGAGAGAGAGAGAGACTAAAATCAATCCTACAAGCGATTGTATTAAATCCAACGAAAGTAATTACTGTCTCCTAGTTTTTTATCAAAAGTGTGTGTTTTTATTATTAATTGAATTATAACCGAAAACTTCTCGAAATTTGAACACCCTAAACACTTCTCAAGAAAAGAAAGGGCGCGTCTCAGGGGAAAATTTCTCTTCAGAATTGGAATTTACACCAGACTCTCCGACTCTCTCTTCGCGCGCGCGCAAATCAGTATTCCACACGTATTGTTGAATACCTCTCTCGTACAGACGAAAACAGAGCAGCGAAAGAAAGGAGCTTTTTTTGAGTACTACTACTCATAATAATGGTGCTTGTAGTAAAAAACGACATGGAATCCCAGTCGCTGTTGAACGACCAAAATCACCACGCGGCAAATGACATCACGGAAGGAAACAAAAAGAAATCCACGCGAGGCTTCGTGAACTCGTTCCTCCACCAATCTCGCATCGCGACGAGCGGGTTCGTCATGTTTGCCATCTTATCCTCCTTGATTCTCGTCAGTTTCAACCAAGGGTACGGGTCTGTCAAAACGGACGGAGAAAGCATTTTGGCCGCCTTGGGGAAGAAGAAATCTTCATCTGGTTTAGGCCACAAATCGCACTCGCATACCAACGCGCACGTCATCGACGTCCCGTTCGCGGACGACAGCGACAAGCACAACAACAAAGCATCGCACAACAAGAAAAACGGTGCATCATCGAAAAAGAAAAAACAAGAGGAAAACTGCGACCCAGCCGAGGCGGATATGGCGAAAGGTATCTTCGCGTACCCGGATCCGGCGTGTATGAACGGCGAAACCGCCGGGTGTTCGGGAGATCCAACCAGCGGGAACCCGAGCACGTGCCGCTTTTGCAACACGTTGATGGCGCAAGTGAAAACGCCGACCTGGGCGACGTGTCCGCAATCTGTCTGTAAGAAGCACGGGGTCATGGGGTGCGAAGGAGACTCGGTCGAGGACTTGGAGTGGAAGTCGTACGTGGACGATATTCGCAAACACAACGCGCGCGTGGAACAAATTGGCATCACGAGCGCGTGCGAAGGGACGCCAGCCGATCGAGAGTTGGGGAGGTTCATGTTCCACGACGGTAAGTGTGGAGAGAAGTTGTTACCGGCGTGCGACGGAAACCAAGTGACGCAATGCCGATTTTGCTCGGCGGCGAAGAAAGCGAGCGCGGCGAGCATGACGTGGCCGACGTGCCCGGACGTGGTCTGCGCCAGATGGGGTATCAAAATGGATCACTGCGAAATGCCGCTGGCGATGTACCAGTTGCCGACGAAAAGAACGGAAAAGAATAGAAAGACGAACGAGTTCCCGGAACCGAGGGTGGACAACGTGAAAACGGAAAAGCTGCACAAAAAGACTTGGAAAGACGCCGAGGATTTGATCAGCAGCGAAGACGCGAACTCGTCGAACCGAGATCACATGCCGAGACCGTGGCGCATGGGAGACGATTACGCCGACATGCAACGCGTGGCGAAGAACTTCATCACGAAGAATTAATAATGAATAAAAAAAAACAAATCACTCGTCAAAACTTTGTATTTAAAGCTAAACTAAGTAGTACCTGTGTTGTACTTCTCCTTCTTTAATTTCTTCTTTGATCAAGCAAAGAGCGGGTTGTTGATGACCAAGTTAGCCACGATTTCCGGTTTCTTTTCGCCAAATTTACCAGTTAAAACGACCAAAACTTGGTCCGCGGGCCTGATGCGCATAGGGAGCGCGCCGACGGCATCCTTCGAGATTATTTTTTCCGTCGAATCACTACTTAGCGCCATCAAAACGCGTTCTTCTTCCAATCTCGTGAGATTTAAAAACGCACCACTCAGTCCTCTCGCTTTTTTGAGCAACTTTGTTCGCTCAATCCACGAGACGCTGTTTTGTTTACCTTCTTCTTCGTTTTCCGTTTCGTCTTCGTCGGCGTGCTTGTCTTTCTCGCTACCATTTTCTCCAAGTTCGATCAACTTTTGCGCCGCTTCGTTTGCGGATTCAGACGACGCTTCAAACTCGATCGATACCATAGTCGGATTAGGCGTCCCTGCGGATTGTTTTGTCGTCAAGTGACGCTTATTTCCGATTTCAACCTTCACTTCAAAACCAAACTCTGGTAAAAAACACGCTAAATGTTTCCTTCCGACGATGCGCGCGATAGCCAGCGTAACCGTTGGGTTCCTCGCGAGATGGTAACAAAAATACACGAACGAGTGTTCGTCTTGCGCGACCTTTGCAGATGCCTTCTTTATATTGCACTGAGTCGCAATTTGAATGCACGAAGATGTCGATGTGGGAAGTAAATAGTCCACCAACTTGTTGCTCTTCTTGACGACGACATCATCCGAAGACTTCTTCTTCGAAAAGAAAGACATCATCTTATTTTTCTGCTTCTTCTTATTCTTCTCTTGTTCTTCCACGACTAAACTCGCACGGAGTAAACGGTGAACGAGAATATCCGGATACCTTCGAATCGGTGACGTGAAGTGCGTGTACCTGTCGAACGCTAACGCGTAGTGGCGCCAACTTTCTTCCTCCGGGAGTTGTCCCGTGCAAAAATATTGCGCCAACTGCATCGGCTTCGTCGCTAATAAGTTGATGATTTCGTAAATGGCGTTGACACCACCATTATTCATCGTTTCATCTGTTCTTCTCACGGTCTCGCGTAAGCACTCTAAGCTTCGATGTAAAGCTCCACTCGTGCTGCAATCGAAATCGTTCAATCCGTTCGCTTGCGCAAACTCGCGCAGCTCGAACATTTTCTTTTCGTTCGGCGGCGGATGTAAACGCAACAAAGCGACGTTCGGGAAATAGTCCGCGATTCGTTTCGCCACGCGTCTATTCGCGAGCAACATTAAATCTTCAATCACTCGATTCGATTCGCGAAGTTCGTATTGAAACGCGCGTTTCGGTAACTTGGTCTCTTGATCGATTTCAAAACCAATTTTCGCTTGATCTAAACGGACCGAGCCGTTCTCGACTCGGTTTTCGCGCAACGTTTTCGCCACAGATCGAAGTAAACGCACGGACTTTACAACTTCAAGGAGAACGTTGTCTTTTGAGGATTGTTCTATTTTTCCTTCTCCGCTGACGTTCTCCTTTTCGACGTTCACAATCGCTTCGTCTGTCATGGATGCATCAAACGCGTCCAACATTCTTTGCGCGTCGCCGTAGGACAATTTCGCTCTGCTTCGCATGACGCTTCGTCCGAACCATTCCTCCAAGATTTTGCCATCAGATTCTCGAATGATCCACTCGCAGGACATCGCGTACCTATCCACGCCTGGATTTAAAGAACACGCGATTTCGCTCAACAGTCTCGGTAACATAGGCACGACTCTATCGCACAAATAATTCGACGTCGCTCGAATCAAAGCTTCTTCGTCCAACGCCGTGTTTGGTTGCACGAAATGCGAGACATCCGCGATGTGTACGCAGACACGAACGGTATTTTTATCGATTCTCGTGGCGAATAAAGAATCGTCCAAATCGCGCGCAGTTTCTGGATCTATCGTGCAAGTGCCTATGTCGCTCCTGAAATCTTTCCTCGCGGGTTCTTTTTCGTCTTCATTTTCTAACTCGATGCCGTTGTCGTCGTTCCACTCTTTCGGCAAACACGCGAGTACCTCGTCCGTAAACGGTTCGTCTTTGATGTCGTTCTCTAAGATTATTTTCGCGGTGTGCGTTTCGATGCTATCACTTGGACCGATGATGCGCTCAACCGAGCACGCGCGCGACAAAGCGCCTTTTGCGGTTCCATCCGTGTCTATCATGGACGCAAACACGATGACATTTTCAGGCACGTTTTCTAAATCTTTTAATTCGGAAAGCGAGGCGTCTATATCGCACGTCGGCATTCGCGAATCCGTCGGTTTTAATCGAAAGCTTTTCTTCGATTTATTTTTACTATTAGTATTACTATTCGTATTATTCCTTTTTTCATCTACGATGTAGCCAACTAACCTCGTCCGTTTTGGCGACGGCTCGATGATTTTCACCACCGTACCGATTGGTCGCAAGAGCTCGATTTCCTCAATCCCGTCGCCGTTGTTTTTGTTACTACCACTGCCGTTACTATTACTACTATTACTACTAAAAAACCGACACGCTCCCTCGTATGCTTTTTGCACCTCTTCCTCGGTTCCACGTACGCAACTTTTGTACAAGTTCTCGAACCGTTTCACGCTTTCTTCGCTCCCGCGAATCGAGCATTTTTCCATCATCTCGACTAACGAAGTCGTACCGCTCGTCGTACCGCGCCGCTGCTGTCTCCCACTCGTACTCCCAGGACGTCTCTCTCGTCTGTTCTTCGCTTCGCTCTTCTCTCGTAACTCCTGTCTTAACCACTCGATCGGTGATTCCAAGGTAAACAGAATCTTGTCCTGGTCCACCGCGAAAATTTTCTTCTTCTTTTTAACGTCTTCGTCTTGGTGGTCGTTGTTGTTGTCATGAAAGAGTCGAAATTTCACATCCACCGGTAAGAACGACACGGAGACGTACGCCTCGGATGGATCGTGAGGGTTCACTCGAAGCACACCTTCGAATGATCTCAACGATGATTTCATCGACGCGTCGTCGTCGTTATTCTTGGCGGTAAGAAGAGCATCGTCATCGTCATCTTCTTTTCCCATCACATTCATCATTTCACAGAAGAATATCCAAATCAGAAGAAGAAGAAAAAGAAGCGCATTTCTTTTCTCCCAGTCGGTTTCTCTCGAGCCTTCGTTTTTTCGAAAGAGAATTTTAAAGAGTAAAGAGATATATATGTAGCGTTGTTGTTCTTTTTGACTTTTTCTCTTTCGTCTTCTTCTTCTTCTTCTGAAGAGAGAGAGAGAGATGAAGAAGCGCTTTTCTTATTAATATTATTATTCCTCTTTTAACGAGAAAGAAAGAAAGAACGAAAGAAAGAAAAGAGAAGAATTTTTTTTACGTGTTGCCCTTTTCCTTTTTTTTCCCGCCAAAATTGTTTTTTCAGTCAGTGCAAACTCTTTTCTCTCTTCTTTTTCACACAACAACGAGACACAAAGAAGCACTTTTAAAAGAAACACAACAAAAACGACAGAGAACAACAAACAACAACGAAAAGAACAACCACACTCTGAACAACACCTTAACAAAAACTACTTCTCACGCACTACTCTACTCACACGCACATCAAACGGCAGCGGCGTGTAAAGAGAGAGAAATGAGGCGCGCTGCTGCCAAAGCAGCGGCAAAAACAGCGGCTTTATCAGCTGTATCGGTGTATCGTTTGGCGGCAGATGTCTCGACATCATCCTCCTCTGTCGTCGGGAGGAGGATCTTCTGTCGTCAAAGAACAGCATCATCGACGGCGCGACAAAGCAGACGACATCATCTTTTTGCTGCTTCGGCGATGGTCGGGGATGATGATCGTGATACTAGTAACAGCAACAGAGGAGGATTTGCGAGCAGTTCTTCTTCTTCGAAGGATGCCTCCTCGGCGCTCGTTCGTCGGTTTATGCGCGAAAGTTGTTCATTTTCATCATCATCATCTTCCAGGAACGACACGCTGTTTGATGAGAGACGAAAGAGGTACTACAGTTCTTCTTCTTCATCATCATCATCAACCGCATCATCATCGTCGTTATCATCATCAACAGCAACAGCAACAGCAATCAAAACTATCATCGACGACGAGAACAACGCGGTAATAACGAAGAAGACAAAGAAAAAAGAAGGACAACAAAAAACAGATTCTGAAATCGATTTGAAAATCCTGAAAACGTTAGGCAGTCACTTATGGCCGGCGGATTCCGTGGAGAACAAGGCGAGAGTGGTCACCGCGGTGTCCTTTTTAGTCCTTTCAAAGTTAGCCAACGTTTCGGTACCGTTTATGTTTAAACACGCGATCGATGGGTTAGCGGCTTCGACGAGCGCGGACGGCGCGATTACCGGAGCGACTGCGCTTTCGACGATAGATTTAGCCGCTATTGGTCTCGGGACGCCGGCGACGATGTTGGTCGGGTATGGCGTCGCTCGAGCGACGGCGAGCTTAGCGAGCGAACTTCGGAACGCGACGTTTGCAAAAGTATCGCAAGGCGCGATTCGATCTTTAGCTAGAGACGTGTTCAAACACTTGCACGATTTAGATTTGACGTTTCACTTGAATCGACAAACGGGGGCGTTGAATCGAGCAATCGATCGAGGCCAACGCGGAATTTCGTTTTTATGCAACTCGATGGTCTTCAACGTGTTCCCGACGGCGTTGGAAATTGGTTTAGTTTCCGCGATTTTATATTCCAAATGCGGGCCCGAGTTTGCGTTGTTGTCGACGGGCACGATTGGTGCGTACACGGCGTTCACGTTTGGCGTGACGAAATGGAGAACAAAGTTCCGCAAAAAAATGAACGCGTTGGAAAACGAAGGCAACAACAAAGCAGTCGATTCTTTGTTAAACTACGAAACCGTGAAATATTTCAACAAGGAGAAACACGAGGTGAATAGATTCGACGAAAGTTTAAAAGGCGTGGAACAAGCCAACTTGAAGATTGCCACGAGTTTAGCCGGATTGAACTTTGGACAAAACGCTATTTTCTCAGCCGCGTTGTCCACGGCGATGTTATTAGCGGCGAGTAAAGTCACGACTGGAGAATTAACCGTCGGTGATTTAGTCATGGTAAACGGCTTACTCTTTCAACTCTCCGTCCCTTTGAACTTTTTAGGTACCGTATATCGTGAAGCGAAACAATCGATGGTGGATATGACGACGATGTTTAAATTATTAGAAGAGCAATCGCAAGTGCGAGAGGCGGTGAATGGTTTAGAGTTGCCGACGAGTAAAGAGGCGTTGGAGAAAGGATTTAGCGTAGAATTCAGAAACGTGTCGTTCGGATACGATCAAACTGGCGAAGAAAACGAGTTTGATACTATTAGTAGTGAGGGAGGTGCGGCGGAGGAGTCGTCGAGTTCGGCCCCGGGTAACAACAACGCGTTGATTGTGGACGATTTGAGTTTTAAAATTGAAGCCGGAAAATCCTTAGCCATCGTTGGCGCTTCCGGGAGTGGTAAATCGACCATTTTGCGCCTGTTGTATCGCTTATACGACGTGAACTATAACTGCGAACACAACAATCACGACAGCACGCAGTGCGGCGTATACATCGACGGTAAAAACGTGAAGGATTTGAAGCTCGATTCGCTTCGAGAAAACATCGCCATTGTCCCGCAAGATGTCGTGTTATTCAACGACACGTTGCGATACAACATCGCGTACGGTAAATCGCAAAGATTTGTTGATAGTGAGCACCAATCGCTTGGGGAAGAACTCGCGACGGATGCGGAAATTCGCGAAGTTGTTCGTCGCGCTCGACTCACGGAAACCGTCGCGAGTTTGCCGAAAGGTTTCAGCACTCAAGTCGGCGAACGAGGGTTGAAACTCTCCGGAGGCGAAAAGCAACGCGTCGCGATCGCGCGCGCGCTTCTTAAAAACAGTCCAATTGTACTTCTCGACGAAGCCACGTCCGCGTTAGACGCGTACACCGAACGCGAAATCGTCCGCGAGATTGACTTTCTAACCAAAGGCAAAACCACCGTCGTCGTCGCGCACAGATTATCCACCGCGCGACGATGCGATAACATCGCCGTCATTCACAACGGTAAAATTGTCGAATACGGTTCGCACGACGAGTTACTCTCCATCGAAAACGGTCGATACGCGAAATCTTGGGCACAGCAAACGCAAAAAAGGAGCGACGTTTTCGATTCAGACGACGATACTTCTTCAGGAGGGAACGAAGAACGACCACTCGCTCCAACTGTATCGGACGTAAACGACGAAAACGCAGTCAGAGAAGCAAAGCTGACGATGAACGATTCAGACGTAAACGACAAAGACAATAATAAAATCCACGACCCGAACACGCCTTTAGACGAGCTGTTGCGTCGGCACGCGCCAAAGAAGAGAGGTGGTGAAGTCAGCATCAGAGAAAGGCAGCAGAGAAAGTCCTCCGTTGTCATGGATAAGAAGAGATGTTGTTAATAGGAGCGCAGATAGAGTGTTGTTAGAGTTGTTCTTTCTTGATGCGTGTAAGAGAAAATGCATCACAAAATATATCCACATTTGCTGTTTGTGCTTATTTATTAGTAGTAGTATAAAAGATATATAATAATGTCACCCACCGCTTTTGCTGCGATATCATCCTCCCAAAAGCTATCTTCATCTTCATCGTCTGTTTTTTGTTCTCGTCATCTTCTCCGCCGACGGGGAAAGACTTCGTTGGAATCATCTTCATCCTCAAAATCATCTTCGTCGGTGAAGAAGAAGAAGCAGACGATGGACGTTTCTGCCGCGTCCTCGACTTCAACATTATTCGCGCTCGACTTTGACGGCGTCGTCTGCGACTCGGTCGGGGAATCCTCGCTATCCGCGTGGAAACACGGCGTTGAATTGTGGCCGGAGTTGTTCGAGTGCGAACGAGCGAATGAGAAAAAGGATGAAGTTTTAGATAAACTGCGAGCGGTACGACCAGTCGTGGAAACGGGATACGAGAACACGATTTTAGCGAGAGCGCTTCTGGAAAATCTCGACGGGTACGACGTGGAATCTATCTTGAAAGACTGGCCTATATTGAGCGAAACGCTGATGCAAAAATGGCAGTTAGATCGGAAAACGATGGTGTTGGAGTTTGGTAAAATACGAGACGATTGGATCCGAACGGATTTTAAATCTTGGTTGCAACCGAACGCGCTGTACGAAGACGTACCGGAAGCGTTGAGATTTTGCACGGAGAGAAGAGACGCAAAAGTAACGATTGTGACGACGAAACAAGCTCGGTTCGCGGACGCTATTTTGGTCGATATGGGTGGAGTGAAGATTCCCGAGGAGGATTTGATTAGCACGACGGTGAGCGGAGAACCGAAAGCGGACGTGTTGGTGCGGTTGGAGGAAACGTTTAACAAGGACGGCGCGTCGAGGATGATTTTCGTGGAAGATAAGTTATCGACTCTCATTAAAGTCGCAAACGATAAACGATTAAGCAAATGGGACTTGTTTTTCGTGGATTGGGGGTATAACACCGAAGACGAGCGACAAGTGGCGAAACACGATTACAGGATGAAGCTGATTGGTAAAGAGGAGTTTTGCGGCTTGCTGCGAGAAGGATAGAAAGAAAAAGAAAAAGAAGAGAAAGAGTTTTATGTATACACGTGTAACAAGAAAGATTATGACCATTATTGCGCATGAGATTTAAATTTATGGACAACCAACTCTGAAGATTTTACGCCGACGATCGTCCGGAGTCGTAAGAAGACCCTTCATCTCGCTTTCCTTCTTCGCGTTGTTTTAAAAGTTCTTCGCCTCGAAAATTTTCTTCAACCCGAGAGCGAACGCGCCGTATCTCCAGATCGCCGCGGGCACATAGAACGGAAACCCAGCAAACGCAGACGCGGCCGTATACGCGAGAGATGAATACAACATCATCCCCGGCGCTTGCCCCGGGTCCGCGTTCACGGCGTGCATCAACCCAAGCATAGCAACGAATACTGGAGTGTATTCACTTTCATTCAGTTGCGTTCCGTGTTCGCGAGCGTACGCCTCGTTGGTGTTGTTCACGAGTTCTGGAACGAGTTTCCAATCCGCCACGCTGTGTTTTGTGTGTGTGTGAGAGAGAGAGTGTGTGTGTGAGTGAGATGATGAACATGAAAATGAATTGGAATACAAATGTGTCCACCTCCAATTCAATGAATCAAAGGCGGCAGTAACGAAGAAGAGTTTAATAAGAAGAGACGCACGCGGAGACAGGTTTACCCAATTTTTTGTTCGTGTGAAGCACTCTCCATTTAATAGTCATCCACATTTTAGACGCCAAGTTTAAGGAGAGTAAGCCGACGCACGCGTCTTTGATCGAGAGGATTGGAAGCATTTTGTGTACTCGCTTATACGTAATATGAGAGAAGGCACCTCTTAATTATTGTGGAGAATTTTCGTTCAGCAGAAATATAAAATATTAGAACTATAGTACAACGCGGAGGAAACTTCTTCTTCTTCCATCATCACCTCGCGAAAAGGAGAGAGCGTGGTGGCATTTTTCACGACCACTTTTCATCCACTCGTCGTTCGCAAAATGTAGAGCAGCGATTATTATTATTATTATTATTATTATTTGCCTATTCGCCGCCGGCAGCCGAAGCCGAGTTTTTGCCGGATTGGCTCAGCGCTAACTTCTTGATCGAGCTGTTTTTCTTCATGTCGTAATAGAGTTCGTAATACGCGTCTCGGTTCCCACTCAATCGATTGAAGTTAACCATGTATATTCCGGGGACGATTTCGTATTTTTCGACGACGATTTGGACTGCGGAGGCGTTGTGTCGTAATCGAATAGGTTTCCCGGGCGTGGCTTTGACTTCGCATCCGGCTTTTTTAGCGGTAGAAACGACAGCTTTTTCGATTTCTGTGACGCTCGAGGACGAGATGAATCGAGTCGTGGAGTTGGAAACGTTGGAGTAGTCGTCGAACATGTGCGTGCAGTCGAACGTGGTTAAATTCATGAGTTCGAACGCGTTGATTTTCCGGATAACTTCTTGGCTCGAGCCTCGGTCGAAGTTGGACATCGTCGACTGTTGGCGTTGTAAAGAAGAGAATATGCCTCTCTTTCCTCCTCCTCCTCCTTTGGGAGACCCGGCGGTGGGATTTTGCGAATTCTCTCTCGAGAGCGTGTGATCGGTATCGTTGTCTTCGTCCCAGACGTCGTCGCCTTCGTTGCTAAAATCAGAAAAGTCCGACCCGTCGCTTTGGTTGTTCAATTCTCGTTCCACGACGGAATCGGAGACGCCTTTTTCCAAGGAAATATCCACCACCGACCGCGAACTGGTTTGTAACTTTTTAATCTTCACCGGTTTGAACCCATTTTGTCGAAACCAAGATTTCTTGAAAATTTGCGGCCAAGTCGCTCGTTTCTTCGGGTCTTTGACCAAGATAATCTCGAGCACCTTGATGGCTTTTCTCGCGATAACTTCCGCGTTATAATACGGCTCAACTTTTTGCACTTGCGTTTGTAACTCGACAAAGTTCGCGCCGTAAAACGGACAATCTCCAGTTAACATGAAATACAAAATGCACCCGCACGACCAAATATCCGCGATTTTCCCATCGTATCCTTCCGCTTTCGCTTTCGTGTATTCATCCTCGAACGCTTTCACCTTTTTCAACCGTCTCGACCCCGCCATGACTTCCGGCGCCGCGTAATTCGGCGTCCCGCAAATAGTTCGTAAAGACCCATCCGTGTTTACTTTTTGCGCCGCTAAGCCGAAATCTCCGACTTTACACGTCTTCTTCTCGTGATCTAAGAATATATTCTCCGGTTTCAAGTCTCTGTGGAACACCCCTCTGGAGTGGCAAAACCTTACTCCTTGACAAATCTGTTGAAAATAGACTCGCGCGCAATCTTCCTCCAACTTGCCTCTTTGCTTCACCAAATCGTACAGTTCTCCGCCGCTTAAAAACTCCAAAACTAAATACACCTCCTCTTGTCCCGATAAAACTTCGAATAAGTTCACGACGTACGGGTGGAAAACTTCCGCCATGGTTTTTATTTCTTGTAAGAGCATTTCTTTCTCGTCCACTCTTTGCAACATCTGCCGGTTTAAGATTTTAATCGCGTACGGGTCTTTCGCTTGTTTCATGGTCGCGAATTTCACTTTCCCGTACGCGCCTTCACCCAACGTGCGAGAGACGGAATATTGGCCGATCTTTTGCTTCATTTTGTTGTGTTTATTAATTCTTCTGTGTTGTGTGTTCAAAGCTTTTCTTTAAGAGGTTGTAAAAGTCAATTTTTGAAGCAAATTCCCCAGAGAAAAAGATGACTTCTCATCGATATCACGTTTCCGAAAGCCTTTTTACCAGCAATATCAGAAAAGACTTTAGAAGACAGAGCGTGGCTTTTTCTGCGAGCGGAAAGACGTGTCGGAGGAGGAGGAAAAGGAGCTTTTTAACACGTTCGACGAGGAGTAGTAGTAACAGTAGTTTTACCACACCGGAACCCCCAATTGGAAAATGCGAGAACGAAGTGAACGACTTGGAGAACGAACGAGTGCGAGAACAAATATCCGAGTTACCGATTAAAGACGTCATCGAAGACTGCTTGCGAGTTCTTTTTGAAAACGACAACGATTTGATTTTACAAGCCCCACCGGGTGCTGGGAAGACGACTGCACTCCCTTTAGCGATGATGTGTTCTCGACGCGGGAAACGTTGGTTTTCGTCTGCTTCAGAAGGAGGGAAAATTTTAGTTTTAGAACCGAGACGGGTTGCGGCGCGCGCGGCTGCCACACGCATGGCGTCGATTTTAAACGAAAAAGTTGGGGAGACGGTTGGGTATCAAGTACGATTTGAAAGACTGGTATCGTCAAAGACACAAATCGAGGTGGTCACGGAAGGCGTGTTGAAGAATAGATTGGCGAAAGATCCGAGTCTGAAGGGCGTTTCGTGCGTCGTGTTCGACGAGTTTCACGAGAGGAATTTAGATGCGGATTTGAGTTTAGCGTTAGTTTTGAGAGCGAAGAGTAAGTTTGGGAGAGGGAAGGACTTGAAGGTGTGCGTGATGTCGGCGACGTTAGGGGACGTGGCGGTCAGGTGCCAAGAGTTGATGAGGAAGACGTTACGAAGAAAAGAAGACGAAGAAGAGTATTTTTATTACGACGCGCCAATCGTGCAATCGGAAGGCAAATCGTTCTCGGTGGAAACGATATACGTGGGAGGCGGAGGGATAAATGGTGCGTATAACGACACAGAAAAAGTCGCCGTAAAAACCGTTCAAAAAGCTCTCAGCGATACGCCAAACGGTGGGAATATTTTAGTCTTCCTCCCCGGCGCGGCTGAGATTCGAAGGGTCGTGAAGTCTCTGAAAGATCGATTAGGGGATTCACATTATGAGATTTTGCCTTTGTACGGAGCGTTGCCGACGAACGAGCAGAATTACGCGTTGACGCCTTCAAATACGCCCGCGAAACGAAGAGTCGTCGTCTCGACGCCGATAGCGGAGTCTTCTCTGACGGTTCCCGGAGTGACCATCGTCGTCGACTCGGGATTACGAAGAGCGCCCAAGTACGACCACAGTAAAGGCATGACTCGATTAACGACTGAACGAGTTTCGATTTCGAGCGCGGACCAGAGACGAGGTCGAGCCGGTCGCATAGCGGAAGGAATGTGTTACCGAATGTGGAACGAAAACAGTATGGCGACATCTTTCCAGAAAGAAACGACGCCGGAGATTTTGACCGCCGATTTGACGAGTTGCATGTTGACCATCGCCAACGCGCTCGGAGGAGAATTGTCGACCAAGGATATTTTTTCATCGCCATCTTCATCTTCTTCCGAGAAAGAAGTAAGAGAGGGTTCGACTTCATCGTCCTCGTCACCAGCGTTGGCTTTTTTAGATCCACCGCCGGCTGGACCGGGCAAAAACGCGCTCAAACTTCTCGAAAAACTCCGCGCGATTGAAGTCGTCGAAGAAGACCGGGAGTCCTCGAACGTCACGTACTTTGTTTCCGAGAAAGGTAAAGCGATGAACGGTTTACCGTGTCATCCTCGCATAGGTGCGATGTTATTATTCGCGAGTCAAAGAGGTGCGGCGAGTACGCGTTTAGCGTGTCAGCTCGCGGCGGGTGTCGATAGTGATAAGAGTCTTTTGCGAGGTAGAGACGCGCCGCTGGACGCGAGAAGTTACGCCAGAGCGATTCAAGGACGAGATGTCATCATAGCTGATATTGGTAGTAGTAGTAGCTCGATGAATAGTGACGATGACAACAGCGATGATGAGTACCGTAAAAAGCTGGGCAAGAAAGTCGGTGAACGTGGGATTGATGTTATACGCGTTCCGGTAGACGCGAAACTGCCGAGCTCGAGCAAACGCTCGAAGAATATGAAAAAGGCACCAAAAGGCAAAAAAACGAGCGCAAAATCTGCAATCATCGACGCGCTTTCGAAATCGTACAACAGTGAGAGCAGTGGTGGTGCAGGTACCGGTAGCAATTCTTCGTATTTGGACTTTGATGTCGATCCGTTTGCGGTTTCCGAGGCGCGAAAATCGTCGCAACAGTTGGCGAGGAACATTCGGAGTCTCGCCAACGACGCGCCGGCCGCGGATATTCTTAGAATTGCAAAGTCGGTTTCAACGGATATCGATTCGGATGGATTAAACGCGAACGAACCAGTATACGAAGAAATCTTTTGCGGTGCGAAGCAGTTCGAAGCGTCCGTTTTGCTCGCGGCTGCTTTCCCAGATCGAATCGCTATGAAATCCAGCGGTAAAGGTTCGAACACGTTCAAACTGAGCGGCGGAGGCGCAGCTTCTATTTCCGCCGACAACAGGGACGACCCGATTGCAAAAGCCGAAGCGTTAGTTATTTGTGAAATGTTTGGAGGAAACGACGGGAACGGCGGTAAGAACGATATCATCAAACTCGCGTCGCCTTTAACGAAAGGTATTCTCGCGACTGCCGCGGCGACGGATGAAAACCTGAAATTTTGTTTGAACGTATCCACAAAGCGCGAAATTACGTGGGCGGAAAGCTCGAACAAAGTTGTCTCGAGAGAAGTTACGAGAATTGGTGACGTTGTTTTGGACGAGAAAGTAATCGAAGCGACAGAAAGCGAAATGGCGGATGCTATCGTCGAAAGAGCGAAAAAGGTTGGCGTGTTTACATTCTTCAACGTGAGCGGGGATAAAAATCTCAACGCGTGGATAAAGCGATGCGTGTTCGCGCACAGTTGCAATCCTGAATCGTTCCCGGACTTTCACGATACATCTTTAACTAAAACTGTCGCCGAGTGGCTTCCGCAATGGGTCGTCGGATGCGCCTCGAAACAAGACATCTTGAAAAAAACAAACTTGAGACAGATTCTGGAAACTACCATGCTCTCGCACGAGGACAAACGAGTACTGGACAAAAGTGTTCCCGAATCAATTCGTTTACCTTCAGGGACCCAAAAGAAAATTAATTACGAAAACGTAAGCGACAACAACGCCCCAGTCATCGAGTGTCGATTGCAAGAGCTGTTCGGGTTACCCGACACGCCTACCATAGCCGGTAAAAAAGCCGAGTTGCACTTACTCTCGCCGGCGAGTCGACCGGTACAAGTGACCACTGATTTGAAGTCCTTCTGGGAAGGTGAATACGAAAACGTAAGGAAAGAGTTGAAAGGCCGCTACCCAAGACACTATTGGCCAGAGAACCCTTTGGAGGCTGAACCGACTGCTCGCGCGAAGCCTCGCAACAAATAAATAGATAGAAAACGTTGTATACCAGAAATAAATAGAAATTAGTTAGTACTATATTACAAACGGTGGTGATTACATTACAGACTTCCTTTGCACGGGCGCGATGTGCTCCAACGCTTCCATCGATAAAACGCTCGCGCCTCTCACGACGACCATCCCGAGCGGCGTTTTCTCCGCCGTCGAGTCGTTCACGCACTCGTCCAAGACTAAATTTAAAAACTGATCGAACCCGCGTAAAATACCAATCACGCCTCTGTTCCCGTTCAGTTTCAGTTTCAGTTTTTTGTCCATGTATCTGTTATTTAAAAGATGATGATGATGATGATGATGATGATGATGATGATGATGAGAAGAGCGTTTTGCTTCGTCAGATGGTGTTTCGTTGGGAGCGAGGAAAAGTAGAGAGAAACGAGGGAGAGAGATCGTCATCGCGAAGCCGAATCGCATCTTCGACGGCGCCAACGAAAGAAGAATTTCCCTAAATAAAAGCAGGACGAGTAAAGAAGACAAAGAAGAAGAAGAGAGAACGATGAAATGAAACGACTGCAGTACGCACTGTTTCAATTCCGGCACTTGCACGCCCATGACGGATGATGATTACTATGTGGGATGATTGTATTGAATAGAACACGCAGCAGTTATGAGGAATTTGAAACAAAAATTGAAAGACGAGAGGAGGAACGTTTTGGGTCTGTCCTACTGCTATTATTACTACTCTCTGAATCAACGCACTGATGACTAGTATCTAACACGCGACGACGACTCGTTGATGCCACCCTCTTAAAACTCTCCTCGCTATCGTGCGGTAGCCCATTTCGGTGGCTAACCGCTCTCTCCACGAGTTGAACACTCGAACGCGCCACGCCGAGAGGACTTTTTGCGAGAGAGAGACTCGGCGAAAAGTATCGGCTATTTGCTCGTTGATTTCACGTTCGCGAGCGTTTTCGAGCTCGTCTCGCTTGGATGAAGAGGTTTTCAATTTCCAGGCGAGGAATGCGTTGAGTTTGAGAGACACGTCGCGGAACTGCGTGGCTTGGACGTACTCGTCGCGCATTTTTTTTGCCTCTTTGGCGTTTTTCAGCCAAACGCGTAAAACGTCTCGTTTCGTTTGGATGTTTTCCGCGTCGTACGGTTCGTTTCGTTTCTCGTCCCAGGCGCGTTCGCAGTTGGTGAACACGCGGAATAATAGTTTTTTGTTGTATACTTTGATTTTCCACCGTTTCAATGCAAAGTACAAAGAGTCTCTCGCGATGGGTTTCACGGAGATTTCGAGAACTTTCTTTCGATCTTGTCTCCACTTCCTGTGCCAGTACAAAGCCGAGAAGACTTTCGCTTTCATCGTTACCGTTCTCTTTTCAATGAAATTTTCGATTTGAATCTCGCGATCGGCGCGTGTTATCAACCCTTTTCGAGTTTGTTCTCGCCAGGAGGTGAAGAATAAATCGAGTCTATCGCGCTGGAGAATCTCAATCGCGCTTTGCCATTTCTCTAAAAAGCGTTTGGCGACGTTCCTGTTGGCGAAAACCACCGCGATTTCCCGCGAAGTCGTCTTCGTTCGAGGCTGGTTTTTTTCTAGCTCACCACCATCGGTCGGCGGGATATAACCATCGGTGCTACGTATCAAACGAACGCGCTCGTACTTCTCCGCCATTTTTTCCGCCTCTTTAGCTTTTCTCACTTTTCTCACCGCTTCTGCCGAAGCCTTCTCGCACTCGACCGATAAGAGCGTAAATTTTCCGTACATCTTCTCCGCGTGTATCAAAGCGTTCGATAAGTGAGTCTGACTGACATTTTTACCTTGTTGAAACATCACGAGAAGAAAATCAGACGCGTTTTCCGCGTCTTCGGCGACATTTCGGGCAAACTCGCACTCTTCTCTCAGTTCGTCGGCTCTTTGAATCGATTCTTTCGCTTCTCGAAGTAACGCCTCAACCTTGGACTCTTCGACGACTTTTTTTACGTTCTTTGATATCGTCCTTTCGTCGTCGTCGTCGGCGGCCTCGTCGATATTGGTCGGCGATGCTGCAAACGTATCCCAGGGCGAGTGTAACGTAGCCAACGGTAATAAAGTTGTTACGTAATTCGTCGCTGCGTAGTATTGACCTTTCAATCGCTCCAACTTTTTCCTCGCCGCGGATCCTTCGCTGCGAAAATACAGAGACATTCGTTCACTTTCAGCTTTACTTTTTCGAGCGTCCACGAAAGCGACGAGTTCACTTTCGTCATCGCCACGCAACTTCCGTCTCGCAACTTCGACTTTGAACGCGGACTCATCTCTCGCCATTCGCCACGCGACGAATGCCTTTTTCAAAACAAACGCCCGAACGAGTTTCTTCTCCGCTTTACTCTTTGCGCTTTTCGCCAGCGCCAACTCCCAACGCGCGAACGCGATTGATAGCGTTTTCTTATCCGCATCTATCGTTTTCATCGTCGCCACGTGCATCGCTCGGTTTGAAAGTTTAGCGAATTTACGCCAACGATTGAAAATGTCGCGCACGTGTCGTTGCTTCGCGTTCAATTCCAAAGCTTCCAAAGCTACTCTTCTCGGTTGTAAAGACGCGGAAACATCGCGCCAGTGATCAAAACTTCGCCGCAAAGCGACGGCACGTATCGCGTTGAGTTTTGTCGTCACTACTTCCCTCTTTTCTTTTTCTTTCTCTGTCCGTATTTTCCACGCGTTGAACATAATCGCTTTCGTTTCGACTTCAAATTCCGTCTCGACGAGTTTTGAGATGATCTTCTTTCGAAACTGCGTCGTCGTCTGAATCGTCGTTTTGTTACCAAAACCTTCGCCGCCACCGTACGCGTATTTCTGTTCCAACTTGGACTTTACTTTCCGCAAATTCACGAACGCGTCGTTCATTTTCTTCCTTCGAAGCGCAATCTCCTCGGATTTCTCGATGTTCGCTTGTATTTTCAACCGTAAGTTTTTTAACATCTGCGCCTGTCGTTGCGAAACCGACGCTACCGGTTGTTGTTCAAACATTTGCGTTCGATCTCTGAACGTGGGCGATCGAGGCGACCTTTGCGGCGACCGAGGAATATTGGACAAAAATGCGGGCGTCGTCGTCGTCACCGATTGCGGTGCAGACCGTTGTCGAATCAACGCCGATGCCGTTTGAAACTCTTCCTTCTTCTCTTCTTCTTCTTCTCGTTCTTTGCGATACGGCGTGTACTTCGGCAACGGCGTCGCGACCACTTTTTTCACCTTTGTCTTCTTTGTCTTCGCATCATCCTCCTCCGCAGATTCAAAGCTCGGCGTTAACTGCCTCGGCGTCGTTTCCATCGCGCCTACTTTCGACGTCAGCGACGTCTGTTGTTGTTGTTGTTGTTGTTGCACCATTCCGCTCGTCATCAACGGTGGCGACGGTTTCTTCGCATCGGTCATTCGTTGCATAATTTGAATTCGTTCCTTCACGGAAAGGTTTACCACGGGAGAGGTCTTGGACGAATCATACTTATCATCATCATTGTCTCCGTTGGGTTCCATCACCGGCGGCGACGGAGGTGGCAGTCTTCTTCGCGAAGAAGAATCAGAATCAGAATCAGAATCAGACGACGCCATGATGATGTCTTTCGAATTTTTTCAAATCTCTCTCTTCATTTTTGCTCCTCGTTATTCTCTCGCGATGATGATAGTCTCATCGCGAGGAGCGTTTACGAACGTCTCTCTTCATCTCTCTTCATCTCTCTCGCTGATGATGATGACGTTGTATTTATTATTATTGCGAGGAAAATGAGAGAGTTTGTGTGTATTCTTCTGCAAAGTGTATCAAACGAGGTTTTCGCTTTATTAGGTATTCTTTTGACTAATATGGGAATTTTTTGTTTGAACTGCTCTAAATTATGGCATAAAATTAAATCATCATTTCACAACAACAACAACAACAACAACAGAAAAAAGAAAAAGAAAGAAGAGAATTATTATTGAGAGAATTGTTAAGGTTGTTTCTTTTATATACACACAAAACTTGCGCCAACAGACGACTGACGCACAAATAGTACATGATCTTTAAAACTTTGTATTCGAGGACTTTACATTCGCCTTTTGCGGGTTTGGCGACATCATCTCGACGACGACAACAACAACAACAACAACAACGCACTTCCTTTACTGCGAGAAGAATGATGATGATGACGAGGAAACGAACGTTTGGGAAGAATTTGACGATTTTAGAAGACGCCGCGAAATGGAGGAGTTTTTGTTGCAGTAGTTACGGTCGCGCGAACAGTAGTAACGATGCGTCGTGGTGTCGTCAGTGCTGCTCTTCTTTATTAAGCGGCGGAGGAAGTGGCGGATTGCAAAATCATCATCGTTATCGAGAAAGGAGGAGCGCGTTGAATACGAATACTAATTATTGTTCGCAAAATTGGAGGAGCAAAAGTAATAAAAACGAACAACGACGGAGGAATCAGTATTCTTCGGGGTACCACCAAACGAGACGAACGACCCACGACGCGAGTTCTTCACCGTTCGCATTGCACGCTTTGTCATACGACGACGACACGTCGTCGTCGCCCTCAGGAAAAGAAGGTGAAGAAGAAGAAGACGATTCTGACGACGACGACGAAAAGGGCGGGTATTACAAAACGAAACATTGGAATCCTACGAAGCACGCGAGCAATGGTTTGAGCAACGATGATAGCAGTAGCAGTGATGATAGTGAACACGCAGAGCTTAAGATGGAAAAAGAGGGTGGCGTAGCGCAGCGACGAACACCGGGAGCGTTAGAATCGATTGAAGGGAACGTCTTTCGCGACCGCGAGCGTTTAAAATCGGACAAAGATTTCGACCGCGTGAAGAAAACGGGAAGAACGTTGAATTATTCTTGCATACGAATAAAAGCGGCGCCGAACGATGGCGTACCCGGCGCAACTGGATGTCACCGAATTGGCATCGTCGTCCCGAAGAAACAGTTAAAACGCGCCGTCGATAGGAACCTGTGCAAACGACGCGTTCGAGCCATCTTTCGAACGAACAAAGACAAATGGCCGAAAACCGAGAGCGGTTCACATTTAGATTTCGTCGTTTTCGTGAAACAAGAAGCGTTAGAGGGCGGTTTCAAGCAGTTGGAGAAAGAAATGTTCTTATTCGCGAGCGATTACACCGAGAGGGAGATGAAATCAAAGACGAGCAAATCCAGGAACGCGGCGAAAGTTGTCCGGAATACTAACGCGAACGTTACTCGAACCGCACAAGCGAGTAACGAGAACGAGAACGTAAGGGCGAAGAAAGAAAACGGCCCGACAAACAACATTGCTCGATGATCCGTTCGCGTGTGCAACAGAATTTAGAATAGAATGTAAATAGAATCATCATTAGTCGCGTGTTAGTAAGACATCAGCCGATGAAAAAATGTGCATCTTCGCGATACAAAACGCCAACAACATCTCTTTCCTAAGGCGAGAGAGAGAAGGGTTTCACCTCAACGCTTTTCTTCATTCTCGAGACGCGAATACGAATACAAATAATGTTGCGTAAAGTCGTTTTGTCAAACCTCGCGCGCGTTGCTTTATTGCACCGCACGCGCACGAACGCAATCGCCTCCACCTCTTCTTCTTCTTCTTCTTCTTCTATTCAGTTGTTTCGATCGTCCTCCTCGTTCATGAATACGAATAAGAACAACAACAAACAGATTTCAACCTCGTCGTCGAACGCGTTCGCGGAAGAACAACAACAACAACAACAACAAGAAAACGATAAAATGGGAGAAGACAAAACGCGATACAACAAATCATCTGGCCCAGTCGCGAAACTGCTCCACTTGATTTTCAAGAACCAACCGATCGATTCTCAGAAACTGTACACGTTAGCCGTGGAAAACGCGGTTGAAATCCACAGTCGCAGACACATGAAAATTTTGCTCCAATCGATAAAAAGTCGAAAACAGTTCACTGCGAGCGAAAACAACAACAACAACACGAACAAAAATAAAAAGAAGAAGAAACGATTCGATGGTTTTATAAAAGCGGCGAGACCGTTGGACGCGTCCGGGAAAACGACGAAAGTGACGTACACGTTTAGCGTAGAAGAGAGAGGGAGGAAACACTTAGAAAAGTTGGGATTGATTGAGGCGCGAGCGGAAGAAGAGGGGAATAATAATAACAGCGAGTAGTTTTAAAGTAGTATAAAGTCAAAGAGAGTTTTAATTTTTAAGTGTACACGCTACTTTCTACGCTTGGACAAACCGCTCTGGCTCCTTTTCATTCGCGACCGGGTTCGGAAGAGTGTTAGCATCTTTCTCGTCGCTGGTATAGTTTTTCATCGTCTCCGCTTCGGCGCATAAGCTCTCGACCAACGCCGCCGCCTGTCTCGCCTCCGCTTCGGCGTCTGCGGCTTCTCTTTCCGCCAGTTCCGCTTCATTTGCAGCTAACTCGGCTTGTTCGAACGCCTCTCGAGCTTCGCTCGCGGCTTGCTCCGCGGTTAAGTACCGTCCGTCGTAATAAAATACCGGCGGCAACTTTTCCAACTCTTCTTCGATTTTCTTGCGTTGCGTAGCTTTGGACATTTGCTTTGACTGACCGTTCTTAGCGCGCCGTTTTCGCCGTCGTTTCTTCGTGGATCCGCTATCTATCCCGTTCTCGTTGCTATTCGTACCTCCTTCTTGTTTTGTATTCTCTCCATCTTCTTGCGAGACCACGTCTTCCTCCTCCCCTTCTTCTTCTTCTTCTTCTTCTTCGTCTTCCGAGGACTCTTCTTCCGATTCGCTCTCGTCCTCGTCCACGTACTCATCTTCCTCGGTATCTTCCCTGTTCCTATTCGTGATATTTTTAATCGCTTTCCCGTTTACATCCACCAAAGCCACGTACTTCATGTGTAACCTTCCACTCGTATCTCCGGGAACAGTCACTCGATCTCTCCTCACCTTACCTTCCTTCCCGAGTTCCGTCAACCTTTGCGGCACTCTTTGCTCCCTCGCGCCTTTACACACCTCGAACAAACCGCCGAACCGATACTTTCCAATCAACCCGTCCTCCTCCTCCTCTCGAAACTTCTCGATGCAATAATTGGCCACTTGATCGATGGTCTTTCCGTCCCTCTCTTCCAACGCGTCTTCGTGCGCGTCGTACTCTAAATTCAAACACTCCAATATATACCGGTCCAGCGCTTGCGACAACGCGTTCGTAAACGGTTTCAACTGGTACTCTTTTTCTCGCATCTCGTTTTCTTTCTTGTTCGAATCGTACGAGTGTCGAAACCGAGGCGCGCGAAACTGTTCGTTCTTCTTCACGATTTCATTTTTGATCTTCTTCGAATCCTTCTCGCGAGATAATTTCTCCCAGTGGTTCTTCAACTTTGCTTTGACCGTTTTCATCTTTTCACTCGTTGTCACTATCTTTTTACCACCATTAGTATTACCACCACCACCGCTCTTCCTCGACGACACTAACGAAGGAAGTTTTTCCCGTCCTCCCTTCCGTTGCTGTTGCTCTTTCTCCCGCTCTCGAACGTCTCGCGAAAGTCGATGATGCCAGGAATATCGCGAATCGTTGCTCATTTTCTTCCACTTTCCAACGCCGTATTTCCGTATCGCCGCGAAGAATTCTCTCTCCGTTTCCGGGTTTTCTAAAGAGAAGAAGTCTAAGGAGGACTTTTCGTCCTCCTCTGCATCGGAGGACAACGAATCGTCGTCGTCGTCGTCGTCGTCATCAATCATCATCATCATCTTCACCCGTCAAACAAAAATCCTCCTTTTCCTCCTCCCCTGATGAGTTCTTTGTTTTTTTGTCTTCTTTGTCAAAATTTTGTGAAGAAGCAAAAAAAAAAAAAAAAGAAAATTTTCATCAAAAATACGCGTGCGCAAAAGAAGAGACATGTCTGCGCACGGGTACCCTCGCTTTTTTCTCGAGCGGCATTTCATCTCGATGATGGATTCGAATGCGACGACGAAACGGAAACGAGAGGAGGAAGAAGAGGAGGAGGAAAAGGAAGAACTCACGAACGCGCCGTTGTATGCTTTTATCAAACGATACGCAGATATCGTGGAGAGGTTTGTGTTTCCTCTTTTGACGAGCACGGAGTTACGGTTACTCTCTCGAGTGAATAAAGAGATGGAAAGTGTGGTGAAGAATGGGCGAGTTTGGACGTCGAAGAACCGGTTGTCGGATCGCAAGTTTAGCACGCAGTTGAGAGCGAGAGATATACAGACGAGAGAGATGTTGAAATACGCGTGCGAGAGGAACGAGTTACAACCCTGTCATCGACTGGTTGGCTTTTTCAGTGGCCGTGGGCAGTTGGAGTGCGTGAAATATCTCTTGGAGGAGGTTTTTCGATGCACGTGGGGGGCTGTGGATCGAAGAAACGCGTATGGGACAATCGCGGCGGCGCAGAATGGCCACTTTAAGTGTTTGAGATATTTAGTGGAAGAAGGCGGGTGTTACTTGAACGAGAGAGTGTGTTCGGAGGCGTGCGGGATTGGTTCGTTGAAAATGTTGAGGTACTGTCGAAACCATTTCGCGCCGTGGAATCACAGGTGTTTGGAACGCGCCGCGTTAGGTGGGCACAAAGATATAGTCATGTTTCTTTTGAAACACGATATCGATCGAAGGTTAATTCAATCCGCAAATCCTGCTATTTTCGCCGCCGAAGGAGGTCACTTGGACCTCGTTCAGATTTTCTTCGACCGCGGCGTCGTTTTTGACGAGCGCGTCGCGGAACAAGCTTCGGAGATGGGGTACCTCGAAATTTTGCGGTTCGTCGTCGAAAAGGATTTGCCGTGGCACCCGGTTAGCTGCATGCAAGCGTGCTCACGACCGTCCGAATACGTACGAGACGAGTATTACGACCAAATCGAGGAGATTAAAGAACGACACGCGGGATGTCGAGAATTTATTCTCAGTATCTTTCCGATGATGCCGATCATGGAAGACGGCATCAACGATATCGACGACGACGAGGAGGAAGACATAATGGACGAAGAGGACGACGGAGAAGATGTCGATGATCCTATCCTTTGAAAGATAGAAAGAAAGAGAGAGAGAAAGAGAGAGAAAACAAAAACAAGCCATATCAGTATCTCACAAATATAAATACATATACATCGCACATTCGTCATAAAAATCACTTTTTATTTCTTTTACCACCACCACTATTACCCTTCTTATTACTATCGTTCATGTCCCTCTCCGCTTTCTCCATCTGTAAGAATAATTCGTCGTCTGGACCCGATGCCAACTCTTCGTACACTCTCTCAATCGCAGCCTCGACGATTTCGTCCGGCTCTTCCATCACAGCCTCCTGTCTCAAACCGTTACTTTCAATTTCTTTTGTTACAATCAACACGGGATTTAACGGCGCATAGACTAAATACCGACACCCAGTCGCGTCGCTGTCGAAAGTTACCAACTCCGTCGCTTCTTGTGGCGCCTCGTCTCGCCCTTGATCCAACTCTAAACAATCGTCGTAATCCGCGCGAATCGGTCCTCTCACCGTAAAGCACAACGCCGACCGCTGCAACAACAACCCTTTCTTCGCCAACGCTAATTGCATATCCGGTAAAATCTCGTTCAACTCCTTATCGTCGATGTCCGATAAGTCCTCGTCCTCGCTGTTCGCTTCGCCTCGCAAGACATCGATCGGAGCGTCCAACGGTAACACTACGCAACGAATATTCCCACTTTTATCCGTCACCCGAGCTCTCAACATGCATTGCAAAATTCGCGTGCCGCTGTTGGACTCTTCAACGACGTCGATTAAAGGCATCGCGGGCGTTTTCAATCGCTCGTCGCCGTACGCGTTCTCAGAATCCACCACTCGAGCGCGCATTTTGAGTGTCTCTTCTCCTCTTTTCTTATTATTATCAGCGCGATGATGATGTTGAAAACTTCTGACGGCGCGACAACTGAATTCTGTTCGTCTCGTTCCCCGCTTGGAGGAGGAGGATTTTGAGAAGGTAGTACATCCCGCGAATGAGGACGATGATAATACTAATACTAACGACGACGAAGGCATGATATTGATGGCTTTTTTCTTCTGTGCGCGTACTACAAAGCGGGAGTGTTTGAGGACGAATGGAGTGAAGAGAAGGGGAAAAAAGAGGAGAACTTTTTCTCTGCTTGATGGGGGACCGTTTGGTTTTCAGAGAAACGCTTTAAACGCTTCTTTTTGGCACGCACATGTCGTCAAAAATAGTTTTGCGTCGCATGAGAAGACACCAATAATAATAATACGAGGTTATCATCATCGCCAGATAAAAGAACTGTTATGACAGCAACGGGCGGAAACATCACGGCGCCGTGTCACTTTCAAGAGCAAGATCAACTTTTGGCGTCTTTGCAACACACGTGCGACAATTGTGGCGGACGAGATCATCTGATGAAATGCAGCCGGTGTCACACGGCGTTTTTCTGTTCGGTGAAGTGTCAAAAGACGTACTGGCCGTTTCACAAGGCGTTTTGTCGGAAGAACGACTTCGCGGATGCGACGGAAGGGACGGAACCGAAGTTCGCGAGGTGGATGCGAAGTCACGGGAAGCAAGCGGTTTTGAAAGATGGTGAGTAAGCATTTTGAACTTTTCGTTTTAGAAATTTACCGCAGGAGCAGCTCTTTCGCAATAATAATAATACTAAACATTTTTCTTCTCTCCTTCCCAACAACACGCATGAAACAGACGAGGTGGACCGTTTAGAGCGTAAGGTCGTCAACATGGAAGACATGTATGGTCGCGCGAACCCGAAACCAGAACCGCCGAAATTCGATGCGGAAGACATGAAGAACATGCGAGAGGCGGAGGAAACGAGATTATTAAAGGCGAGGGAATCGAGCAAGAACGAGTTGTATTGGCAAGAGATTGAAGTTGAGAAGTGTTTAGGTTTGGAGACGGAAACGATTAAATGGAAACAAAATCAAACGTACGTGGAAATCTTCGTACGGTTGGACGGTTATGCGGGTGGAATGAGCGCGCACGAATCCGCGAAAAGTGAGGACGTTCAAGTGGACATGTCTCGATCGAGATTGAGCGTTCGCTATAAAGACGACGTTATCATCGACGATAAGAAGTTGTACAAGGACATTAAAGTTGAATTGTCCACCTGGGTGATTGTCGACAACGTTTTGGAAATTTGTCTGTTGAAATTCTGCAGACGAGGTGCGGGATACGCGGGAGGGAAATCCAACGCGGATACCTTTTGGCGCTCGCTCTTTTCGGACGAGTATTTGAACGCTTTGCGAGTGGAAGATTCTAAAGTCCATTTGGATTCAACGTCGTCCCTAACCGAAGACGACGTGAAGAAATCGATACCAGAACGATACTACGAAACCGAATTTGACGAGAACTACGGCGTTCGCGTCGGGAACAAAGCGAGACACTCCTCGAATCGACCGATGGTAGCCCAGAACAAAAACAGACGATGATTATTTTATCGCGGGTGTGAATGCAATATTGAGCGCGGCATTCTCGGTTTCTAAAATACTACTGTTACATGCTAAAATTACTAAAGTTCGCCAGCATCTGATATCTGTATCTGTTCTTTGCAATGTTCTAATCTCACTCTGTTCCTTCCTCCAATCCTTCTCATCGTCGCCTCTCGCTCGCCTTCGGTTAACGTATGCCAATTTTCAATGCGTTTCAACGTGCAATCCGATTGCACTATTACCGGTCCTAACTCGTCCAGTTTAACGGTTTCTCCAAATTTAATTTTCCTTGCTGGAATGTTTTCATTATCGATGTTGTTGCTTTCGGTTGAAAGCGACGGAATACTGTTGTCCTTGTTGATGTTCTCGTTGTTCTCGTTGGTCGCCGCGTCGTTCTCGTCTTCACACATCACCCCTAACAACATCAACAACATTCCGAGAAGAGAGAACGCGAAAAGAAGATGAAAACGTTTGTACTTCGTGCAACGAGAATATAAAACGCTACAGCGAGTCATGACCATTCTCTTCGTATCACTCTTTTTCTAGAAAATTCCTCAAGCACGTCTCGATTGAACCGCTCGCCTCTTTTAACAAACGAGTCGCAACCTTCTTCTCGACTTCTAAAACGCGTTGGATTTCCGAAACCGAATTCGATTCAACTTTAATCAAAGAGAGCTTTTGCGCGCATGCGGCTTCGGCTTCCAGCTCTCGGTTTCTTCTGGCGATGAAGAGGAGTTCTTTCCTTTGCTGCGAAAAGGACGGATGGCTTTTGCTTTGAACAGAAGGCGGTGTTTGGGTGGAGGACATGTAAAGCGCACCAGCGAATTTATTAGGGGTGTGTGCTATTTATGACGAAAGATACAGGTACATACAACTTTATTATAAAACGACCGATTGCACGGACGGATCGAACAAGTCTCCCAAGAAACATCGCATCCCCGCCAAGCACTGTTCACAATCCCCATTCTCTGTGGGTTCAAACATTTGGCGTTCGCCGCAAGCGCACGCGGCGTCTTTGCCTCTCGAGACGGTGATATCGTCAAACCACGCTTCGCCTTCTTTACCTCTCAACATGCCGTACACTTGGATAGATTTGATGGGCTTGTCTTTGGTGATGAATGCGGCGGCGCGTTCCCAACCGTGCGTTCCAGGGTTAAAAGGAACGTTGAACCCCCAATCGTTGGAACCGTCAGAGTACCAGATGTCGACATATAAGGAGTACCCGGCATCTTTGGTAGTACCGGAAACGTCTTTGGACTTTGACCACATTTTTACCAACAGCGGTTCTGATTTAATTTGGTTGATTTCGATGAGTTGCGTGAAGCCCGAGGAGGCGTCGTCGTTGTCGTTTTCGACGTGCGCGCACGGTTGCGGTCCAGAACCGGAGCGGGATAACGACTGTGCTAAGTTATACCCAGATCCAAACGGGTTCCAATAATCTTTTTGAGCGTTAAAGTTGCCATTTTTAGCTAAATTGAATTCACCTTTATTCGGTAACGGCTCGGACGGATCGCCGCACGGGTTGGTAGTGGCTATTTGCAACAGCGCGTTCATGCGTTGCATTTGCTCGGCAACTAACGAAGAGAGTTCGTGAGATTGCTCGGATTTTAGAAGTTTCCCAGCCAACGTTCCTTCGTTGATATCGTGCATTTCTTTTTCAGATTTCCAATACGTGGGTGTCGCTTCGACCAAATGCGCGGACACAACTTTTGGATCGCCCAAGACTTTTTGCTCCAATCTGTGCTTTACCAATAAAATCTCGTTGAAATACGCGTCCCGGAAGGCGCCGTTGATGGCTTTCACCGCCTCTGGATACTCCTCCAACGCTTCGTGTAAAAGCGCCAATCGATAATACATTTGCCATTTGTATCGTTTTTCCGAGGTTGTTAAATTCAACGCGATTTTCAAATCATCGATGGCTTCTTCGTATTCCATTTTCTTCGTCCTTCGCAACGCTCTCCAAAAGTACGGCATTGGCTGTAATGGAAACTGTTGCATTTTCTTCTCCAACGCTTTTAACGTGTCTTCGTGCATGTTTTCAATCGTTTCGTGGTCGTGAAGTAGTTGCACCGGTTCGTATAATTCAACGTGGTTCGTTCGAACCATCGCTTTCGTTTGCTCTAAATACGCCGCAAACATCTTTTTGCGCATGGACGTGCCTTTATGATGGCGATAGTAAAACGTAATTTCCGGTACAAACCGGACGATTGGGTTAAATTTCGCCGCGTTCAACCAAAAGTTCCAATCTTCCAAACCCCACGGGATACCTGGATCGTACCCGCCAACTTTTCTCATCAAATCAGCTTTCATTAAAACCGAGGCGTGAAATTTGTTCCAGTGCGAAACGCCGACGATGGAGAAGCCTTCAGGAAAACACCAATCAGACGAGACCGCGTCAAAGTTGCGCATGCACCCGGGGATAATGTCCACACCTCCAGTTCCAATGTGTCCTCCCGAAATAGTTGTTGCGATATCACCTCCGTTTCCGTGCTCTTCCTCCACGAGCTCTGCCGCTCGACTCAAATAATCTCTCGCTAACAAATCGTCCGAATCCAACATGCACAACCAATCGCCTCTCGCGTATCGCATCCCGACGTTTCTAGCATCCGCCAACCCCCCGTTGCGTTTGTTAATCAATCGGATTCTTCTCTTTCCATACTTATCCATCAAATTTGAGGCTTTTGCCCACGAATCATCCGAGCTACCGTCGTTAACGATGATCAATTCCCACCGCTCGTACGATTGCGCAGCGACTGATTTCACCGTCTCGTCGATGTACGCGCCTTGATTATACGCCGCCATGACAATGGAAAAGAACGGTCTCGAATCTAAAGCGACGTCTCTGTTCGCCGACGGCGTTGATTTAATCTCAATCGGTTGCCCAGTCGTCTCGTAATTCCACACCAACAACCCGCCTCCTATTCCTCCATTATTATTACTACTACCACCGTAATGCGTCTCGACGTTTCCGGATTGTTGCAAGTTATTCTTTTTGTTACTACTACTGCTACTACTACCACCACTCATACCTTTCGCCTGAAAATCCCTCAGCTGCATTTGCATCACTTGGCTCTCTTCTTTCATCGTCAACATCTGCCTTTTCGCTTCATCGAGCTCCAATCGCAACTTCGTCGTCAATAAACTCCTATCCTGTTCATCCTCATCCTCCTCGGAGGAAAGTAAATCGTACCGCGACGGCGTTTGTTGGTTGGTCTCGCTCTTCCCGTCGTTCCCATCCAACGCATCGACGTTATCACTTCCTCCACTTTTCATCTTGTTGTAATAATACGCGCTCGAACACACGTGCACGAAAACAAACAGAGTGGCACTCATCGCTTTCCATCCATTCGTAGTACGTTTCGCTTTCGAATTCTTTCTCTTCAATTCCTTCTGGTACTTCTCCCCGGACGTGGCGTGTAACGGTAAACCACTCCCAACACCTCCTCCTCCTCCACCGAGAGGATGCGTTTCCACGTGGTGTAAACTTTTTAAATGCGCGCTTCGCGAGCGCGGTAAGCTTCCGTTGTTGTTCGCATTGCCAGAAGCGCTTTCGCGAAGCATTTTTTTACTTACTACTTTTGAAGCATTTTGAAGCGAAAATTGAGTCCATTTTAACAAGAAGCTTTTACCTAATTAAAAGAGATATACACTCAATATGATTGATGACGATGCTCTCGGGACGGTGTCGTCAGAGCCAGCGAAATCAGCCGTGAAGAAGAACAGTAAGAGGAAACGAAGCGAGGACGATGAGGAGGAGGCGCCTAAACTCGATCGTACCGTTGAGTCTTTGGAGAGGAAGAGCGAGGAGGAGAATGATGATGATGATGACAACAACAGTTGTGGAGACAAACGCGGCGTGTTGTCGGTGAATGCAGAGAACGAGGAGAAGAAGGAGAAGAAGACAAAGAAGATAAAGAAATCAGTAAACTTCTCTTTGAATCATTTAGAAGACGTAGCCGGAGTCGCGGACGATATAGACAGAGAAGCGTGGGAGTTACCGAGAACGTGCGATGGATGCGGTTTGTACATATTAGGCGAACGGTGGTCGTGCGGGAAGTGTGTAGAGGAAACGGAGGAGGAGTTTGATTTTTGTAAAGCGTGCTTCGTGGCATTTATGGAGGTAGAAAGTAAAGGTGGTGGTGATACTAGTGTTGGTAGTAAGAGTCATAATACCAATAATAATGATCCGTGGAGTACTATCGATGGCGGCGGTGCCGTTCAATTGACGAGCGCGGATTTACATAAACACGATTCGAACTCTTTTCTCAAGTTCGACGAGGAAAACGAAGAAAGCATCGCCAACGTAGAGATGAAGAAAGCAGTGGAGCAGTAGATTATATTTAGTTCTTTATATACCAAGTACTTTTCAACACTTCTCATCAAAGCTCTTCGTTTCGTATGTCTATGCTCGCTAAGGCGTCTACGATTCGGGACCACAATTTTTCATCCACGTCTCGAGGTCTCGAGCTCGTGTCGATGACGCCAGTTTCTCGGGTAACTTCCGCCGCGTTGTATAACTTCATCAACGTTTTTGTCTCGGCTAAGACGACAAAGTGTAACGCCTGTCTCGAGTGCTCTAGTTTATTTCTCAAGTCGCGCTCTTTGATTTTCATCTTGTTCTCTTTCGCTTGCACGTCCACTTCGAGGCGAGCTCTCGTTTCGACTTCTTCGTTGACTTTGACTAACGCGTTGGCAGCATCCAACTCAGCCGCTTTCACGCGGTCTTCGCACCGCTCCAACTGTCTCTCTAAACTTTGCACTTGCATTTTCATCGCTCGGTTTTCTGAGATTGCCGCCGACTCTTTCCGCTTCAACGCCATCTCCGCGTCTGTTTTCGCGTTGCGAACGGCTCTCTCGGCTTGAAATTTCTCCTCTTCGGCTGATTTCAACGCCTCTCTCGCCGCTCTGTGCGTTTTTTCCAACATTTCCAAGTGTAAATCTGCCGCTTGTAACTTTTCTTCCGTGAATTCGTGCTCTCTTTTGAGTTTATCGAACGCATAAGATATGTTTTTGTTCTCATCGCGAAGCGCGTTGGCGTCTCGAATCTCCTTTTCGAGTTCTTTTTGGAGGGTCCATCGAGTAGCGTCTAATCGTTTCAATTCCTCCGAACGCTCGTACTCTTCTTGTTTCCGCTCGGCTTGTTCGTACCGTGTTTGCATTTCTGTCTTCACGCCACCTTGATGGTGATGTGTGTTCTCTTCGTCATGGTTGTAGTATCCATCGTCTTCTTCGTCTTCCTCGTCCAGCGGGTCGTTCAATAAAACCGATTGTTGTTTTCGCTGTTGTTGCTTCTTCGCAGCGACGTTCATAGACGAAGGGGAGGAAGAAGTAGAAGCATTCTTCGATCTCGCATTGGCCAACTCCAATCGCAAACTCGCAATCTTTTCCGTCTTACTCTTCAACTCATCCTCGAACGAACAAATCAACTCCGTCACGTCTTTTCGTTCGGCTTCCAGCTTTCTCTCCGCCTCGTCCGCTTTTCGTTCGGCTTCGTGCGTCGCCTTTGCCAACGCTTCTTTGAAATCAACTCTTTGTTTCATCGATGAATTCGACGCGATCGATCGTGCCTCGTCTAAAACGACCAGCTTCTTGTCCTCTAAAGCGCTGTACAACAAATCGTTCTCCTTCCTCTTGTTTTCTATTTGTTCGGTTAAATCTTCCACCTCGCTCGATAACTTTACGTTTTCCTCCTTTGTCCGTTCATTTTCCACTTTCAGTTTCGAACAACTCACGACGGCTTCCTCGTGCGCTTTCGACAACGCCACGCACCTCGCCTGCGTCGCTGCCAACTCCTTTGCCCCTCTTTCCGCTTCAATCAACGCCACGTCTCTCTCGCGCGACATCAACATTTCTCGGCCTTGACTCCTAGACAGCGACTGCTCCAAATCTTCCACGTGTAACGTTTTATTCTTCACCTCTTCCTCTAAATCCTCGAGTTCTCGCGTTTCTTTATTCCTCAACCGGTCGTTCTCAATCGTCAAACGTTGAATATCCTCTTTTGTTTCGTTCCGTATCGACGCCAATTTTTCATCCAAATTCGCAACCTCCTCGTCCGCCAACCTTCGCTCTCGCTCGATAACTCTCAGCTGTTTATACACTTTCTGCGCTTCCACTAAATCTTTCTGCAATCGATTGCTGTACGCGTCTTGTTCCTTGATGTGCTCGTTCGCGTCGATAAGCTTTGCCTGTTTGAAAGTGTGATTGAAAAGGAAAATCATCGTTTTAAAATGTCAATTTAAAGCGCTCATCACGTTTACGTCGTCGCGCGCGAAAGAAAGATTGAAAACAGTGACGAGTTCGAGAAGAAGAGGAAGACATTTGAGACGAAGAATTGTACGCACCTCGAGCGTGTCCACTCTCCTGTTTAATATCAGCACCTTATCCATCGCCGTCGCTTTAAAACGAGCACTGCTCGGAGAATTTCCTCCTCCTCCGCACGATACTCCGTGTTCTTTGTTCCATTTCCTTCGCACCGTCATCGGTGAGTCTTTCTCTCGAACTCTTTGTTCGTCCTCTTCGTCGTCGTCGTTGATTTCCCCGAGCGGCGTTCGATGGTGATATCTTTTTTGAGAAAATGACGACGATATTTTTTTCTTCGCGAGGACAGTTGTGACTCCCCCTCGCGATGATTTCTTCATCTCTCTCTCTCTCTCTCTTTCGGTACCACGCGTCGCGGTGAATAATACTCTGTATTCTTTCTTGTAACGTGTCGTAATAGCCAGCAGTGTTCTTTTGTATCTAAAAATGAAGAGAGAGAGTTGAGAATTTTTCTTTCGTTTGTCTTCCCCCTTTTTTCAACACATTTTGATGCATTTTCCCTGCTTCCTTCCTTGAAACAACAGACAGAAAAACAACAACAACTTTGAAAAGTTTTTTTTTACCGCACAAACAGAAGAGATATGCGCAAGAAATAAAGACACCTAAAACCTCTTCGAAACGAGAGAGACTTTTGAGAGGGAAAAGAGAGAGAGAGAGAGAGAACACGCACGCGCGCGCGGCGACGGGCCATTTTTATTAAAACGAAAAGAAGAAAAGAAAAACGAATTTATATGATGAGGAGTAAAACGAATTTATAGCTGCAAAATGGATTCGACGAATTTCGATAAAATGTTTAACCGGAAAGCTGCGGAGTATTTGAACGCGAACGGAAAGAAGGACGATGATTTAATGGAACGAGAGGTGAGGATACCGGAACACATGTTACCCAAGAAAATCGTTTTGGATGATGATGATGCGAAGAAAGAAAAGAAGATGGTGGAGGAAAACGAGGAGGAGTTGGGAAAGACGATCCCGGAACAGATTCTGGAGGCGTACAAGAACCAAAATTACTTCAAAGCTTTAGCGGTTGCGGAACCGACGGCGGACGATATCGGCGACCCGATTTGGCCAGTCACCGTCGCGGAATTATCCAAAGCGTTTCGTAAGAGAAGTTTACTCACGCACCCGGATAAGAATCCGGGCGATAAGAAAGCTCGAGAGGCGTTCGATGTGTTGTCCGAGTGTCATCAAAAGTTGAAGAACGAAGAGACGAAACGAGAGGCGTTGAACGCGTTCGCGAAGAAGGCGTTCGAGAGGATGTGTGCGGACGATCCCGAGTTACGCGCGAGAGCGACGAAAATGAGGGAGAGAAAAGAGGCTGGAGATTTTCAGACGGAGATTAAGCGGCAAAGAGAGGAAGGGATGGAGAAGAGGAAAAGAAAGGAGGAGATGAAGATGAAGAGTAAAAACAGACGAGGGAAGGAAGAGGACGAAGACGAAGAGGCGAGGAAGAGGCGAGCGCTGTTAGAGGACGAAGAAGAAGAAGAAGAAAAGAAGAACGACGACGACGAGGACAAGAACGCGGTAGAGCGAGTCCAAGCTGCTTTGCTCAAGAAGAAGAAGAAGAAGAAGTCTTTCCTGTTTTGATTCGTTAGAGCGATAGAAAATAAAGCATAGCATAGTTTCTCGGTTTTTAAGAATAAAATCATAGTAGTAGTACACTTATTGAATAAAACTTAGCATCTTCTCCCGCCGCCCTCCAACACTAGACGAATCCAATCATTACTTCTCGTGCATCCCTTTCACTTTCGAATGCCCTCCAACACTAGACGAACATAATTATTACTTCTCGTGCATCCCTTTCACTTTCGAATACACGCTCTTATACATCTCCTCAAACTCCTTTTCGTCATCCTTCCCCATTTTCGTCGACCCTTTCACCGCTTTCGGTAACACTAACATCACACTCGTCGGTCGTTTCGTCATCCCAGCTGCGCCCAACTGCTCCTTCGAGTGCACGTACACGTATTGCACGCCCGCTTCTTCGCACAACATCGGCACGTGCGTGATGACATCGATTGGCGATATGTCCCCCGCGATGACGCACAATCCTTCTTTCGTCGTTTTGAGTTGCTTGACGACCTCTTTGACCCCTCGCCGGACTTGTTTGAATTTAGACGCTGTTTTTCAGTTATTGTTAAAAGAGGAGGAGTTTAATAAGAAGAGAAAGAAGTGTGTGAGTTATTGTTATTGTTGTTGTTATTGAGAGAGAGAGAGAGACAATTTTAGGAGGGAGAATTCAACAACGAATACTACCACCACCGAACAACGAGAAGAGAACACGAAGAAGAAGAAGAAGAAGAAGAAGAAGAACGAGAGAAACAAAACGACGGGGATGTCGTTCTTCTTCTTCTTCTGATATCACCACGCCGCTCTTATTCATTTGCTTACCTTTCTTGACAACTTTCAATAATTTCTTGGTCAATTTCCCATCGGCCAACGGCGAAGCAATCGCGCACACCGGATTCTGTTTTTCATCATCGTCCCCTTCTCCTCCTTTACTCGCGGACGACGGCACAGGCAACCCATCCCGATCGCGTTTCTTCGAAGACTTTGGGGTGTCTTTCTTCTCTTTCTTGGCTTTCTTCGCGCTCTTTTCGCCGCTTGAACCCATTTTTAATTTTGCTTGTGTTTGATGTGAGAGCCGCCAAATGAAGAAGAAAAAAAGAAGAAAAAAAAGTTGGTTGTGTGACTGACTGATGAGAAAAAAACGAGACTTGACTACTTTAACTGCTCTAATTATATATACTAGCAGTTATGCATTATTACATTCGACCAACCATGTTCCCTCTCCGATGTACCATGCGGACGACGCGTCTGGGAGGGATAAAGTCGCTTCGATTCAGATGGTGGTTTCCTCCTCGAGCGCTTCCGCCGTGGTGGTATGAAAGACCGCCGCCGTCCCAATCGTCGAACTCGTTGTTTGGAAATCTTAGCATGAGCTCCTCTCTGCTCGGCATCACTCCGAGCGCTTTTCGCGCGCTGATTTCTCTTTGCATGCGGGAGACCACGCACGGGGCGCAACATAACGCCGTCGCTAAGTCGGTTTTATCGAATATCCCGAGTCGATGCTCCGCCACAGCGTTGGAGCTGTGGATGCACGAACCGGTGGCGAAGCATCCCATCGGGAAACATAAGTTATTCAGCAACAAATTTCCCATGGTTATGCTCAACGCGGTCGGAAAACACTCGCCTTGCGCGGTATCTCTGGCGTATTCGCCGACGCCCCAAGGAACGCACAAGAAGTTCTTGAGAAAGTTCAGCGGGTCCAAAGCGCAATCGAACAAACCGGTCGAATAACTTTGCAACTCCACAAAGTTTCGAGAAGAAGATTGAGGCGATGCACTCGAGCTTGGATCTTCCAACAAAACCGAAACGTCTTGGTTTCCTTCGCTCTCCGCCAACGCTCTCGCGTAATCTCTCGTCGTCCTCTCGTGCCCTCCTCCTCCTCCTCCTCCTCGTTCGTACGCGTTGAAATCAATCGATCCGTCCGCTAAAACCGGCACACCGACCGCACAATTCTCGTTCTCTCCATCGCCGTCTTCCAAAACGTTCGGATAAATATGCCGCGTCGCGCTGATTGATGATGATGCGGTTTGGTTTTGGTGGTGGTCGCGACGAAGATTATGATGATCGTCTTCCTTCTTTTCTTCGTCGTCGTCTTCTTCTTCTCTTCGATGGGAAGTGCTCAACAAACCCGTACTTTCATCGTCACCATCACCATCTTCTTCTTCTTCTTCTTCTTCTTCGTCTCGTTTTATCGAATTATACGCTTTCTCCTCCTCCTTTGTATCCTCTGACTTCGTCTTCTTCTCGGCCTCGGCCTTGTCTTCTTCTTCTCGCATGAGCAATTTTTTATGAAGAAATGTAAGGGAAAAAGGTGCCTTCCTCGAAGGCGTGTGAGAAAAATTTTAAGTGAATACGAGAGGATACACAACAACACCGCGCGCGCGCGTCAATTTTACTCGCATAATATATATATTCTAAATATTCTATTCTAAAGACGACGAGGAATTTATCCCACCGGTGATTGTGGTGGTGGTTTCACGAGCGAGCCGTTGACTGGTTTCCCGTTTAACCACTCGCCTTCGAAGTATCCTCCTCGCGAGAACGAGAGCTTGCCTTTTCCGTCGGGTTTGCCTTGCGCGAACCTTCCTTCGTACCAATCGCCAGAGGCGAAGCGCATGATGCCAGAGCCTTCGGCTTTGGTTGTTTTTTCGAGGACTTCGCCTTCGTAGACGCACATGTTGGCGTATTCGACGCGAAGGATGGGTCGCGTGCGCGCTTCGCGGTCGGATTCGAGCACACCAAAGGCTCTCGAGCGTACTTTGGAGGAGGAGGAGGAAGAGGAGGAGGCGTCGTTTTTGCTCGAAAACGGACGCCAGCCGAGCAAGGAGAATTTGCTATTGCTATTGCTCTTTTCGTTTTGAGTATCGATGTCGTTGTCGTCGACGTCGGCTTTGTCGTAATCGTTGACGGAGTCTACCGCGCGATATCCGACGACGTTACCGCTCGCGTCTTCTTTCGGGCGCAACACTCGAACCGGCGTCAAGACGACGCTTCCCGTAAGTTCTCCAGGTACCGTAATGCGCGCCGCGTCGTTGTTGGCGGTGGTTACCGCGCTAGATTCTGTCGTCTTCTGCTTCTCTTCTGTATCGCTAGAGGGAGGAGGAGGAGGAGGAGGAACTTCTAAGTCCTCGTCTTCCAAGACGACAAAGTTCTCGCTTTCCAAATCAAACTCTTCGTCCGTGGTTACGAACGGGTTGATTTCCGGCGCATCTTCCATCGTTCCGTCCTCGCTAATGTTTGCTAGCATGTCACCCGCTCGAAGCAACGACTCGTTGGATTCGTCGACAGACATTAATGCCTCGTCGAAGATGGAATCGACGGATTTTCCGTCCGAAGCGGTTTGAGGAGAAGAACGCTTTGGTGGCGGAGACGTGACTTTGTTTTCGTTGCTCTCGTCGACGAGATCATCCACCGAAGACCAATCCAAACGTTTCTTCCTCGGTTCTAAATTATTTATCATCTGCTCGGGTAAGTTTCTATCTTTGAGCTTTCTCAACGCAATCTGCGATTGACGCAACGTAAATCTTTCCGCGATGGTTTCAAAATTCGCCACGGCGTATAAGGAAATCTCGATGCATCCGACGGTATTTTCAGCCGGCGCTTTACATATAGTCACGCCGCATTTCAGCGGGTCCACGTACGCAGCTAAGCTGGAGGTTATAGATTTCCTCGCTAACGGTCCAAGCGTACCTCGAGGCGTGGAGATTTGGCACACGAGATGTACGCATTTCTCGCCGAGGGCTTGCGTCGGGTCGAGAAACGGCGAATCTTCCGCCGCTTCCTTCACCGCGGAAACAATCGCCGCAGAAATCTGTTCGTCTTCCGTGCCGTACGTTTTCAATTCCTCCACCGCACACCCGACGACGGCGATGCCACAACCCCCACTTGCACTTTTCGATAAGTTTTGGCTATTAATCTCTCGTAAAGTTTTCGAGGAAATGGCATCTTTAAACGCGTTTTGTTCGTCTAATATCCCACACCGTTCGTTTTCTCCGTTCACGCGCGCGTCCCAAAACGTCGAGTTTCGCCTCAAGTCTTTCGCGACGTTCAAGACGCTCCAACGACAAAAATCGTTCGCCAACGCCGATGCGGCTTCTAAAGTCATCGGTTCTCCTTCCAGCGCCTGCGCGTCTCTTTGCGAAACGACAACCACAGAATCCGCACCTTTCTTCCTCGAACACATATCCAAAAACGCCAACCCTTCGTCTCGTTTCCGTCGTCCTTCGAAATCGAAGGGTGCGACCGCGTGAATAGATACGGTACTCCCGCTCGGAGTTTCGACGCCGCCCCATATGCCCGGGAATCGAGTTTTTTTCTCGCTCGCGATGTTTTTCGATTTGAACAGCTCTTTCGCGAATAACATCCCCGCTTCTCCGCCAGCTTCTCCCGAAGAGCAGACGACGCATATGTGCACTTTCTCGTCCAACTCTTTTTGTTTCTCTTGTTTACTTTTCTTTTTATCGTCGTCGTCGTCTCCTCCCGAAGAGAAGGCTTCCAAACTCATGCTCTCCGCGGCGAACAACACCGACTGCGCGGCGCTCGTCGCGTTATCAATCACCGCCGATTGCGGAATATCGCTCGTCGCCGGCGGTAATCGCCATCTGTTCGTCGATTTTGTCCTCGTTAATATCCCAACATCCGACGATATCGACCAGAATTGTGCTTTCGGTAAGCAGGCGCCTTCTTGCAACTCGTCTATGATGGTCACGCCTCTCGTTCCTAATCCAACGACGATGATATTTTCGCCTTTGTTGTTTTTAGAAGACGACGACGAGGACGGTGATACTTTCTTAAGAGAAGAAGAGGAAGACGACGAGGAAGCGTTCGCGCGCAGCACTCCTCGACATCTCGCGCTTAAGCTCGTTGTCTTTTTCCTCGCGTTTTTGCTCGCGCTTGTCTTCGCGCGTTGACGATGAAAAACTCCTCGGCCTTCTCTGCAACTTCCCAAAGAAGGGCGATGGCTGTTCCTCATCTCTCGCGTACTACGACAAACGCGATTAATACTAAAAATCCCAACAACAACGTTTAAGGTCGTTTCAGCGCGTCGTTCGTTCCTTCTCGCTCTCTGTCTCTCTGTCTTTGTCTTTGCGTGTTTTGAGAGTGAGAGTGATGCAGAGTTTTGCGGGAGAGAGTAGTAGAAAAAGTTGAAATATGCTTTCGTTCGTGTAAAAATAATAATGAGAAGAGAGAGTCGTGTGTCTGATGAACAACCAAAATCTCTCTCTAGAAAAATTTGACCACAAAAAAAAATTTATCCTCGCTCGCTCAATTCATAAGTCAATTCATATTTTGCCTCATTCTCTCCGTTATCTTGTGCAAATTAGTATTAAACAAAAGAAGAAGCAGAACTGATGACGACGACGACGACGACGAGCAGCGTCAGCGTTTTGAGCAACAACCTCCTTCTCGCCAGACAACAACAACGACGGCGGCGAAATGGTGTCATCATCACGAGGAGAAGGAAATGTAATTCCGGAGTGAGGATTCAATCTGCACTCTTCAGTGGTGGAGGACAAGGATTGAAGAAAACGCCCGAGCAAAAGAACAAACTGAAACGATTGGAAAAGTTAAACCCTGGTAATAACGAGCAAGAGGAGGAGTTCTGGCCGGAGGATTTGAAGCAGTTAAGAACGCCCATCATGGCGGGAAACTGGAAATGTAATCCGAAGACTTTGGAGGAGGCGAGGACGCTGGCCTCGTTAGTCGCCGCGAACACGGCGGAGGATAGGAGAGACGCAGATTTTTTCAACAACAACAACGAGAGAGGAGGAGGAGGAAGGAGTGGATTTAATCTCTTCAATAAGAGGAACTCTAATAATAACAGAGGAGGAGGAAGAGGAGATAATAAGAACGTGGAGGTTTTGATATGCCCGCCGGCGGCGTTTTTATCGGAAGTCTCTCAGTTGGTACGTTTCCTAATATATCGATTTTTTTCTTGCTCGGCTCGACGCAAAAGGTAACAGAGAAAAGGGCGAGAGTGAAGATACTAGTTCCATTGTTGAGAATTGAAGCCGGGAGTAATTACCTGCTGCTTTTGAAACGATACTTTTCATGTCATAGTTACTCTGACTCGCTTCTGCTGTAAATGTTCGGGAGAGAGAGAGAGAGAGAGAAAACAAACAGATACTGACCATATGACCTCTTCTTCTTCTTCTTCTTCTTCTTCTTCTTCTTTTATACTATTACAGATTGAAGGCTCGGGTGTCTACCTCGGCGCGCAAAACGTGACGTTTGAGAACGGCGGCGCGTTTACCGGTGAAATGTCGTGCACGATGGCAGATTCTTTGGGCGTCACGCACGTTATTATCGGTCACAGCGAACGCCGTTCGCTCTATTACGAAACGGACGAGGACATTAACAAGAAAATTAAGAAAGTCATCGAGAATGACATGACGCCGGTGTTCTGCGTCGGCGAGACGAAAGAAGAGTACGAGAGAGGCGACGTGTACGACGTTTTATCGTGGCAATTAGCGGGTGGTTTAGACGGCGTATCGGCGAAAGATGTGGAAAATATGATCATCGCGTACGAGCCAGTTTGGGCGATCGGTACCGGGTTGACTGCCACGCCGGCCATCGCGCAAAGCGTACACAAACTAATTCGAAACTGGATTGCAGAAAAGTATTCCAAATCTGTCGCCGACAGGGTGCGCATTCAATACGGAGGGTCGGTCAAACCAGACTCGGTGGACGAGCTCATGCAATGCCCGGATATCGACGGGTGCCTTGTTGGGGGTGCGTCGTTATCCTCGGACGATTTCGCGCGCATCTGTTCGTTTCATCAAGGCACGAAGCCGGGAACGCCGCGCGTGTTGTACGCGGAAGAGTGCTTGGAAACGCAAATGGAACTTGGCGAATCTCCAGTTTGGTCGCAAAAAGACCAAAAGTTATACTGGGTGGATGCACCGAGAGGCACTTTGTACAGTTGGGACTTGCTCGAGGAGTTTCCGGACATGAAAGAATCCTTTGGGGAAACCTTAGGGTGCTGCGCTTTGATGTCTAACGGCGATTTGATTTTAGGCTTGGCCTCGGGATTGTACCAGTTTGACCCGAGAAGTAAAACGGTGAAAACGAGATTGACTGACTTCGAACCCGGTTTAAATACCAGACCAAACGACGGCCGCGTCGATCGCTCGGGTAATTTTATCATTGGTAGTTACAACAACGACCACCGCGTTGATGCGAGCGCCATCGGAGGTTTGTGGCGCTTAGACGCGAACAACAATCGACAGTTGGAAGAAGTCTTGGATTATAAACACAGATGTTCCAACTGCATTTGCTTCTCCCCGGACGGGCGCAAGATGTATTTTACGGATACTCCTCGACGCGAAGTCTTTGAGTTTGATTACGATCCAAACAGAGGGCCTTTGAATAGACGGTTGTTTTATTCGTTACCGTCAGATATGGCTGGTGGCCCTGACGGCGCGCAAGTTGACGCGGTTGGTAACTTGTGGATTGCCATTTCCGGCGCTGGAAAGTGCATTCGCGTCGATAAGAACACAAACATGGTCGATTTAGAGGTTCGTTTACCGGTCTCTTCGCCCACTTCGTTGACGTTCTGCGGGAACGATTGCAAAACCTTAGTCATCACGACGAGAAAGAAAGAGAACAGAAAAGACGCGGGGTCGTTATTTTCGGTGCGAATACCCGATATCGGAGGGTTACCAGAACCAGAGTATGGCAGCTCTCCAATTATCGATCGACTCGGGTTCCAACGAGGCGGAAGGAACGAATATAGCAACTACTCGAATAACAACAACAACAACCAAGACGCGTTTATGAGCAACGTCAATGGCTACGCCGCCAACGGCATCAACAACGTCGGCAGTAAGCTCAACGGCGTCAACGTTGAGCGACGATTCAATGCGAATAATACCGCCAACCAACACGAGTTGCACGAACCCGAATTTGTCCCGCGCATCAACACCGCCACCGCCGCTCGATCTTCAGTAGGCGTCGCCAAGTTTTGTGAACGGTGCGGCTGTCAATTTTCCAGCGCAGCTTCCAACTTTTGCAGCCAGTGTGGCACTCCGCGCGCTTCTTAGTTATTATTGTTATCAATATTATTTGAATATATCATTATTATCATCCTTGGTGGTTATGGGAACAAAGCGAAAACGATATCTTTACATTCTTATTAGTAGTTTGAAAAACACAAAAAATTGTCGATTGAAATCTCTTCTATTTTTGTCCTCCTTTTTGCTCTTCTTCTTCAAAACTTTTTATTTAAAGCAGAGACCCCCACTTTTGCAAGACTCTGTCCTCGCGCTCTTTACTCTCGGAATACTCCCGCTGCCCTTTCTCTCTCGGGCGGGCGGTGAGAAAAAGAGGAGAAGGAAGGTATTGGTTCATTACTTTCAGACGAGCGAGTTTCGAGACGCGCGCAAAGCGGGGAACAGGAGGAGACAAAAAACACGATTTGAATTGTGCCGTTGAATTACGCATTGCTGCGCGCTCCTTCTGTGCTGTGTTATCGCCCACCTGAGAGTGTGGTGAATCGTTATTAATTTGTGCGTTGAGGACAGTGAGAGTGAGAGAGGTGCTCGATAAAAGTACAATCATCGCGCGGGGAGAATGAGCTCTTACCCGCGCGGCCAAGCGCCGGCGATGAATGATGACGACGAGGGCGACGATGATTGGTCCTCCTCCGCGGAGGGAAGACGAGAATCAGGGACGAGCGCGACCGCCGCAGAGGCGGCGAACGAAGATATCGAGCTCGCCGCCGACGGACAATCTCAACAACAACAACAACAACAACAACAACAAATACGGAAACGACTCCATACGAATGATGCCAGAGGGGCTTTTCATCGCACTGGATCGAGTTTAAATCCGGTACCGGAGGCCGGCATCGGTTCCTTCTTTACGAACATCGCCGAGCTGACGAAAGACGTGTTAGATATGCGCGATGCGTCGAATAAAACCGACGCGGAAACCACGAACACGGAGAGTTTTATAGTGTCCTTGTTTAAAAGTAAATCGCTGAAGGGAATGAAGGGCAGAGGGTCGACGGAGATGAGATATGCAGAGACGAAGAGGATCGGGGCGAGGCAGGAGGAGAAAAAACGAATGGAAAGGACGTGGGGTGAGCGAGTGATGGAAGGAGTGGAGGAAGAAGACCCGAAAGCCGGTATGCATAACAGTAATAGTAAGAATGATAGCTCAACATTGATGGGGGCGAGTTCCGGAAGAACCTTGAGTTCACGAATACGCGCAGAGTGCGATGAAAACAACGACACGAACTCGTTTTACGCGAGGAAGCAAGGCGTCTTCGTGCTTTCGCCGTTAGGGTCGTTCATGCGCAAATGGGATTTTCTCATCATATGCGCGTTGTTGTGGACAGCAGTGGTCACTCCAGCTGAAGTTGCATTTTCTAGACCGAATTTGAACGCGTTGTTCGTGTTGAATAGAATCGTCGATTTGTTCTTCATTACCGATCTTTTCATCAACTTTTTCTTGGCCGTTCCGGAACCTAAAACTGGACACATTATATACGATCGGAGATATATTGCAATTTCCTATCTCAGAAGCTGGTTCATTATCGATTTTCTATCCGTCATACCGACGGATTTGATTACGATAATGGTAGAGGATGCGTACCCGAACGCAAACATTGAAAATTTGACCGTCTTGAGGGCGTTGAGATTATTTCGATTAGCGAAACTTTTGCGCATTCTGCGAACGATGCGATTATTTAAGAGATTGGAAATGAGGTATACCATCGATTATTCCATGCTCGCATTGAGTAAGTTTGCGATTGTTACGGTCATTTTCGCGCATTGGATGGCGTGCGCGTTTGGATTCGTCCACGACCTCGGGGCAAGCGCTGGACACGACACGTGGATGATGAATACATATTTCGGTGATTTCACCGTAAACAACTCGTGTTACGACCCCACAGATCCTTTGGCATGCGTGCCTGGGTTTGATAAGTACATCGCTGCGCTGTATTGGAGTTCGATGACCATCACAACCATCGGTTACGGGGACATTTCGCCGAAAACAAACGAGGAGCGTATTTTTGTTATCATAGCGATGTTAGCTGGCGCATTTCAATACGGTTACGTCGTCGGTGCCGTTGGTAACGTCATTTCGACGAAGAATTCTCGAACGAGCGGGTTAAAGAACTCGTTGACGGATTTGAACGAGTTATTTGCGGATTTGCCGTTGACGCCGCAAGAGATGCGAGTGAAACTGAGAGAGTTCTTCAAGTACAAACACGGTGATGCGAAGTTAGACTTAGAAAGAACGACGGCGTTGATGTCAGAAATGTCACCGCGACTACGAGCAGAGCTCGTGGTTTTGCGAAACAATTGGATGAGAGACGTGAAATTCTTCCACGACTTTCCAGAGTCTTTGGTGTTGGCGTTGTCCTTGAAGATGAAACAGCAAACGTATCCGCCGAAAGAGTTGATTTTAGAAAAAGGAGATTACATGGACAACTTTTTGATGATTCGTAAAGGTGTGCTCGTCGCAAATGGTAGAATAATCACCGCTGGACAAGTTTTTGGTCAGGACTATGTGTTGGAACCTGGGCGATCGCCTCAGTTTCTGCAAACGATTACGTTTTCAGACGTCTACTCGCTTTCGTACCAAGACTTGGAAGAGGAAGTGAAGCACTATCCAGACGTACAAGTTATGCTGAAGAAGAAACGAATGCAAGCATTATTCAGAAGAGAAATGGTGGCGTATTCTAAAGCGTACAACGCTTTGATGTTATACGGCATAAAATCAGACGTGTATAAATGGTACGACGAACGTCCTCAATTTTACTTGAACAAGTTGAAAACAATAAATGGCGCCGACGGCGCGTTTTTGATTAATCCCGATTCTGAAGATGCGCAAAAACGCATGCGCGCGGTTTTACTCATCCAAAGTTGCTACCGTTCGAAGCAAACGAGGGAGAAGTTCAAAAACATTTCTGCGCGAGCGAGTGTGACTCCGGTGCTTTCCTCGACGTTGCGATTAACCAACCCTGATTTATACAGCTCGCACGCCATAGACATTTTGCACCACAGAACGCTGGCGTCGTTACGGATGTTGCATCATAAAATAGATTCTATCATGCCGTCACCCCCACCTACGAAAATGATGTCGAACGACCAAGTGAAAGTGAAATTGACGCAAGATTTTGAGAAGCAAAAAGGAGAGTTCTGGACGACACCAATGCCGAAAGAAACGTAGTATAACACGAATCATCGTCTAGAACACGTACGAAAACAAACAGCAAAAAAGGAAGCACGCGTGGGCGAGCTTGCAGCGTTGATTCCTTTGTAATATTTAATAACAAACCATAACACAACCACATAAATAAATCTACTAATACAATCTAAAGCATACTAATGCAGGAGTCGTCGTCGTCGTCGTTCTCAAACCCGCTCCAGAGATTCAATCATCCGTTGCGCGCGTTCGTTTGTCAAACCGATTTCAGATTTCGTTTTTACGAACCTGTTCGCCCACGCGTGTCCTTCACTCACCACTTCCTTATCGTCCACGATGACAAACTTGGGATACTTCTCCTCCCCGACAAATCTCGCGTCTAAATAACTCTTAATTTCCTGAATTCTATTCGTAGACACGTGTAAATCGTGATGCACGGAATCCGCCAAGTGAGGCTTTCCCTCCGTCCTTCCAACCACCTCTATTTCCAAACAATCGTGTCGCATAAAAATATATCCAATGTACTCTTCAAAGTGTCTCCAGTACGTCGTCAACACGACTTCCGCCCCCGTTGACGCGCATATCTCGTTCAAAATCTCGACTTTATCTCTCTCCACGATGAGTTGAGGTGCCGTTGCCGTTCGGTTTAAAACGCCATCCACGTCTAAAAAAATTATCGGTCGCTTTTCCATCTTCGTTAAACTCTCGCTGAATGAAGACGCGTTGAAATTTCTCGTTTTTATTGTTTCTGTTCTTCTTGTTGTTGTTGTCGTTCTCGTTGTTGTTGCGCGTCTTCTTTTGTTGTTTCCGAGTGATACTACTAATGTCGGTGATGATGGTTGGTCAGACAGACACCGATGAGAGGAACTCATTCGTTTACGTTTACGTTTACGTCTGTGTGTGTGTGTTTTTGTGAGGAATTTGCGCACAAACATTTCCCCTAAATCGCTAGAAGAGAAAACGGCAAACACGCGCGCGTGATGTTGTTCTCGTCGTCGTTAAAAGAGTGGTGGCGAAGGTGGTGGCAGTCAAAGAAAAAGAAAGGAACAGAGCGCGGCGAAAAAAGAAGGAATCCACTGAGCGCGATTGCGTATTATCTCGTCGTTTTGATAGGGTACCTGTTGGCTTTGGATTTCTTCAGCGACGTATTAGGTGATGACATTAGTAAGAACAACAACATAAACATCAACAACAACAATCAAAAGAAGAAGAAGGAAGTAATAAAGCTTTTCTGGTTCACGCTGCACGCGATAGTTGGCATTATCTCGCACTTGCTCGTGCTAAAGTCCGATCCAGGAATAGTCACGGAGAAGAATCACAAGGTGTGCTATAAAATGTTCCCGTTCGATGATTTACTCTACGAGGAAGGCAAATCCTGTCGAACGCTGAATATCGACATCCCGGCGAGGAGCAAGTGGGACGCGGTGACCAATCGAAGAGTGTGTAAGTTTGATCATTACTGCGCGGTGGTGAACCAAGCGATTGGTTTGAGAAATTTGCGTTGGTTTTTGTTGTTCTTGATCGTGAACGGCGCGTTGTGCGCGCACGGAGGTCTCGTCTGTTGGAACAGGGTGATGACGCGGATACCGAAGCATTGGCACTCGGTGAAAGAAAAAGATTTTTTCGGTCTGTTCTTGCCGGCGTTGATGTATCATCACACGCGAAGTATGTTCTCGATGTTTGTTTTATTTTCGGTTGGGTTTGGCGTTTTGGTTTTTGCCTTGTACCACATCTACTTAGTCTCGATGAACGTGACGACGAACGAGACGTATAAATACGCGCACATGCGACGAGTGAATAAAAGGTTGCCCAAGAGCGAACGAGTGGACGTGGTGAACATTTGGAACCGCGGAATAGTTTTGAACGTGAAGGAAGTTTTATTCCCAATGCGCGTGTATTAGTTTTGATAGTTTTTAGACAGATTAGATTTATTATAGGCGCGATAGATAGTTTTTATAAATTGCTGCGAAATTAGTAAAATAACTTACAAACGCGCGTTGCTATTCTTTTCCATCAACCGTTCGTCGAAGAATTTCTTCACTTTCTCGCCTAACTCGTTCGATGGAAACACTTTCGGTATCACGTGCCCTTTTTCGTGTTCGACTAACACCGCCTTCCCGCCAAACTCTTTATGCAGTAACTTTGTCAGCGCCGGGGGTATCGCCCGGTCTTGTTGGCCGACTACGTGCAAAGTCGGGATAGACGCACCTATTGTTTTCTCGATATTGTTACTATTACTATTATTACTACGCATTTGTTCCCTCAATTTCTCGTCCGCTCTGCTCGGCATGCCTGATATCAACACCGCGAATCGTAAACTCTTCATCCGCATCGCTTCCTCTTCTCCTTCCGGGGCGTTTGCGGTATCGGACGAAGACCTTTTCAACATCTCCCCGATTAACGTCGCGCCTTGACTAAACCCTAACAACCCATCGATTCCTTCTCGCTGCACAATCTCGTCCACGAATTTCGCGGACTCTTCGATCCCTCTGTATTCCATCTTCCCCGTGTCCGCGTTTCGTTCCGCGTCGTACCACTGAAAACTGCCCATGTTTGGAAACGCTGATTTCACATCTTCCGGAGGTTCTCCCGTTGCTTTAAATATCCCGTTTATTGCGATAAACTCCGCGGAATCCTGTAAATGTTTATCCCACCCGCCCATGGCGAGTTGTAACTTCACGATATCCGCGGACGTTCGGAACGAGTGAAGACACAAAACTTTCAATTTCTTATTATTAGTGTTGTTGTTGTTGTTGTTGTAAGAAGTCCCCGTCGTCGACTGAATCGTCGGACTCGTAGTATTACTCGTAGTATTCTCACACGACGCGACGACGTCCGGTAAGCTCGACCAGGACGTTCTCGGTAACGAACGCATTACTCTCTGACTCTCTCTCTCTGTGTGTATATAGTGTATATAAATAGAGTATAAAGTGAATAAAAAGAGTGTCTAATCCGTCTTCGTTCTGATGTGATTTTTATGCGTTTTTTTTCCTAAAAGGTCTGTCGCAGTCCTCTTCACTTTATATTCGCATACATGCTAAACTCGACGAACGCGACGAATACGAAGACTATCGGGAGTAAAAACAACGCATTTTTAGCTAAAGGAAGATCCAGAGGACTTTTCGCACTTTTCTTGACCGTTTCCTTGGTCTCGTCCGGGATATACTACGTCCACTGGGAGCAAAAAGACGAGAAAGAAAAGTTACGCGAAGGCGTTCGAAGGGACAAGATTCGATTGGAAAAGAAACTGTTAGAACAACAACAACAACAACAACAACAAGAACAAGAGAAGAAGAAGTAGTAAACGAAGATGTCGTCGGTGAGACAACGAACAAGCAGTCCAAACGCTGCTGAGAGAAGGAATAACGACGACGAAAACGCGTCTGTCATCCCTCGAGAAATACTCGAAGTTATTGAAAAAAAACGCACCAGAGATGTTCTTAAAATGACTGCGTTTTGTTTACTCCCAACCTCAATAATTATTTTCGCGAAAGGATTCGTGAACGAAGATATGAGTGGAGTGAGTGTATATAATATGGATCAAGGCGCGATGAAAATCTTACTTTTAGCTGCGTTCACGTCCGTGTTGGCGTACGCGACAACAGCGCGCTTAATACCAATCGTCGCTCGACGCACGCTCGGGAAGCGAAACATGTTTGGTTTAGATATTAACAAAAAAGGAACGAAAATGGGCGAGATTGCTATTCCAGAGGCGTTGGGTTTAGCGAGTGGGTGTGCGGTGCTCGTGTCCTTGGTTATCGGGAGGACTTTACACACGGCGTTCATTTTGGACAACAGCGGAGAGAGCGAACACAACGCGGCGTTGGCGACGATTGGGTTCATGTTGTTTCTTGGATTCGTAGACGACGTGTTAGATTTGCCGTGGAGAGCGAAGATGATTTTACCCGGGTTTGCCGCGACGATGTTGGCGCAAAGTTACCAAGGATCGACGTCTATCGTCGTCCCTCGCATGTTTCGCGAAAATATGCGTTCGGTTTTAGGCGCGCTCGATTCGGTCCCTATTGTGCGGGATATCGTAACGATGAAAGTGGACATGAAGAGTGGATTGATGGACGTTGGGTACATTTATATCGCGTTTATCTGGTTGCTCGCAGTTTTTTTATCGAACGCGATTAACATCCACGCCGGTTTAAATGGATTAGAGTGCGGCCAATCGTTAGTCATCGCCGGCGGGATCATCGTTCTGAACGTTTGGAGTCTTTTGACAGATCCAACGTCGAATGTAGTCGTTGGACCGCACGTATTTTCGTTGTTGTTAATCGCGCCTTTCTTTGCCGCCACGGTGAGTTTGTTGGAGCAAAACTGGTACCCGAGCGCGGTGTTTGTGGGCGATTCGTACACGTACTTCGCCGGGATGACTTTAGCCGTGGCTGGCATTTTAGGCCACTTCTCCGAAACGTTGCTGTTGTTTTGTTTACCGCAAGTGGTGAACTTTTTGTACTCTATTCCGCAATTGTTCAAAATTGTGCCGTGTCCTCGACACCGATTACCGAGGTTTGAGACGCAAACCGGTTTATTGAGTCCGTCCAAGGCGACGGAGACGCGATACAACATGAATCTGGTGACGTTGTTTTTACGCGTTTTCGGGAAAACGACGGAAAGGAAATTGTGTTTGCGATTGTTAGCATTTCAAGTCGCGTGTGTAGTATTTACGTTCGCGGCGAGATACGTGTTCATCGCTTTCGTTCATTGGAAATAATTCTAATAACTACAATAACTACCATAATACTACTAGTAATATTTTTGCGACATCATCGTTGTTGCTACGCCAACGCAGTCGGTTCTTCGCGCAAATGAAAGAGCTAAAAATAATACGCCGCTTCCTTACCTCTCTTTCTCTATTTTTTACTCGGTAACTTTGCGGCTCTGATGTCGTGCAGCTCCTTCGCCAAAGATTCCGCGCGCAATTTTTCTTCCACGCAGTTGTTGTTGTCTCCATCGCCACCACTTGTGACGTAAGTGCTCATAATCTCAATCCGCTCCTTTGGCATGACGAAGATCCCGCTTTTCGTCGTCTCCAGCTTTTGTAACTCGTCCAACACTTCAAATCCACTAATCAACTCCCCAAATTGGCAATACTGCCCGTCTAAATGCGGCGCGTCGCCTAATAAAATCGAAAACGACGTCGTCCCGCTGTCTGGATCGTTGAACCGTGCCATCGAAAGCGTTCCTTTCCTGTGTTTGATGGTTTGCCCGACGTGCTCGCCTCGTATTTTCTTCCTCGCGTGTTCGTTCTGCTCGAAAGTCAAACCAACTCTTCGACTCGTCATGCAATCCGCGATTTGCGCGACAAAGTTTTTATCCACTCGAAACACGTGATTGGTGTCGTACAAGCCGAGTTTAAACGCTTTCAATATGTGGTCCGCCGTGTTTGAAGCTTCGTCTTTATAAAATCCGAGCTCTACGTTCCCGTAGGACAGTTGCATCGTGACGGTTTCTTTTCTGAGTTCTCTTTGAGGCGTTTGCACGTCGCCGTCGACAAAAACAAAAGACGAAAAGAAGAACAATAACGAAAAGAAGAACAAGCGCGTCGTCATCGTCGCAAACAAAGAGCAGCTTAAAGTAGTGTGCTTCTTAAAAATATACACGACATAACATCATCATCATTTCATCATTTTGTGCAGCAGAGCGTCCCGAGAAAAATGAGGCGAGAAGCAGATGTTTCGTTTTTTTCGAAAGAAACGCCAAACACGAAAAAATATAATCGAAGAAAACAGAAGTTTCGCGAGAGGAACGCTTCTTCATTCGTAAAGAAAAATTACACACACACACAACACACTTGCTGCGTTTAATACTCTACTATATAAGTTAAACGCGCACAACTTACGACTGCTTTTCTGCCGCTATTTTTGCGCGATACGTTACGGTGTTCGCACGAATCTGCGTTTTTGAGGCGTTTTATTCGTTCGCGATATATACTACTCTCTGTACTGATTCTTCTTCTTGGAAGGCGCGCAATTTTGGCAAAAATCAAGCGGTGTCGTGTGACGGACAATTATTAAGAGAGAAGAAAAAAAGAACGATGAGTTTTCGAGGCGATGGAGACGTCATGGTGGACGCGTTAATCAAAGCGTCCGAAGATCAAAAGTGCGCATCCGCGGCACCTTTACCCGGGGCGGGGAGAGATTTAGTGCCTTTTGACTTCGAGGCGCATAATCAAAACACGACGAATAATTATAACAGTTCGACGCCTTTGTTAGTAGGAGTAGATCCGAGGCTGCGAGCGCACCAGGTGTGCGCGCCGCAAGTGCCGACGGGAGGGCACGCGGCGGCGGCGGCGAAACTCTCCAACTCGGCGCCGTTAGAAACGACCACGAATAACGGACACCACACGAAAGGAAACAACAACAACAACAAAGGAAAGAGCAACAAGAACAACAACAACAATAGCACCAGAAACGATTATAACGAGCCGAAATACGCAGGCGCGAGTTTCACAAACTCGCCCGATCCAGATGTCGTGCCGTTGCCGAGCTTTTTGAAAACGATACCGGGAGCCCAAGCGGCGATGGCGAGAAGAAATTCTTCGCAGAACTCGTTGTCGTCCTCGGCGGGGAGTTCTCCGCCGACGACGACGGCGAGCGCGAACAGCTTGATGCAGAATTTACTCTCCCGCTCGCCGCCTCCACAACAACATCAGCGGCCGCCGATGAGTGGCCAAGCTTTACTTGGAAGTTTGCTCGGTGGCGGCATGCCCACGCCGCCGCAACACCATCAACATCAAGCACCGACACCGACAAAAAGCGTATTGAACGATCTGTTCGGCGGCGATAGAAATGGAGGAGGGAACGGGGGAATACAACTCCAACCGTACAGAGGTCCAGACGGATCGCAACAATACCCCAACATTCCGGAACCTGCGAATCACGATTTTCAAATGATGATGGCAAAACTTTCCGGTTCGCATCGGTAATGGATAATTGAAGAAGAAACCACGCGAAGCGTAAAGTCAAAACGAGTTTTTTTAACCCGGCTCGATTTGAAGTCTTCGGTGGATGCTGCTGTACCAACATAGAGATTATTTTTAGGCAAACAGAAAGAGCTATACATTTGCGGTGTTGTTCTTTTTCTCTCTCTCTCTTCGAACGCCGCGCCGCCGCGAGATATATTATGTATAACGTATACAACAACGGAGAGAGAAAGAGATGAGGAAGAAACAACCCATAGATAGCCAAACATTGGTTCGCGACGCGATTGACTCTGCGGCGTTTTTTTACAGTCGTATGCAGTCATTAGCATCCGTTTACGACCGCGACATCAATTCAAAAAAACACGTTTAATGACTTCTTCTTTCTTCGAGAAGAACGAAGACGAAGTAAACTACAACACAAAAAAACATACTACGCGCGCGGGAAGAGCGCGCGTAGGAAGAAAGTGAGATGAAAGCGCTTCTTACGGCGCTCTCATCACTCTCTCCTGAAACACATCAAGAACGCAGGTCGATTCCGTCGAATCTACGTATACTACGCAACACACACACACACACACACACACACACGCACGCATCAGAAAGACAAAAGTTATATACCTAAAAAGTTGTAATATTTTAACTAATAACACTCTTCTTTTGTGTAATTCTAAACTCTCTCTGAGTCTTCTTTCCTTCACTTTTTACCTGTACCTCAACAACAACAATAAAATGGCAACGACTCCTAAAGACTTCACGCACCTTTCCGCTGCATCGATCCAAACGATCGCGGAGGCGTTCGGGTTCGTTATTTCCGACGACGTCGCCAAAGCGTTCGCGCCAGACGTCGAGTATCGCTTGAGAGATATCATTCAAGAGGCGTTGAAATGTACGAAACGATCGAGACGAAATGTTTTAACGACAGAGGTATGCTTCTTTATGTTTCTCTCTCTCTCTTTCTCACAAAAACGCGTTTTTGTCGAATATAGTCGAATATATTTCGTGTTCAACTCTCGATGACGACGATGGTTATAACGCTTCCGTCGTTCGTCCAAAAAGAAATACTCACACACATTCCTTTCTCTCTTTCCAATTCAAATCTCTTCTTACTCTCTTTTGTGTAAACAGGACATAAACGCAGCGTTACGCATACGAATGTGCGAACCATTATACGGCTTCCCATCGAACATGCCATCGCAAGAGTTCGTCAAAGTGAAAGGCACGAACGATGTTTTTTACACCTACGACGAAGAGTTGGACGTGAATAAACTCTTGTCCGAACCGTTACCACCGCCTTCGATCGCCATCAACGTCGTTCCGCACTGGTTAGCCATCGACGGGGTGCAACCGTTGATTCCGGAAAATCCGAGCTTGGATTCGCAAATATATTATCAAGAGCGAGCGAAAGAAAGAGAGGAGACGTTGGCAAAAGCGAAAGCGAAGAAACCGACGGTAACTGGACCACCGCCGCTGCCGAGTGCCACGGAAGGAGGAGAGAAAGGAGGCGATGAAGCAGGAGAGAAGAAGGAGGGCGACGCGCAGCAACATTTGCAACAGCAACAACAAAAAGAGCAAGGGAAATTCGCGCCGGTCGTGCAACACGTCTTATCGAGAGAATTGCAAGTGTACTTCGATAGAATTACGGCTTTGTTGAGAGGCGGTGGAGGGGCGAACGACGAAGAGCGAGGCTTGTTGAACGCGGCGATTGGAACTTTACAAACCGACGCCGGGTTGGCGAATTTGATTCCGTACTTTGCCAAGTTTATAAGCACGGAAGTTCAAACGAATTTAAGAAACTTGCGCAAACTTCTGGCGATGATGCGCGCGATCGAGGCGTTGGTGCAAAACCCAACCGCGAATTTAGAGTTGTACTTACACCAACTGATGCCTTCCGTGCTGACGTGCATCGTAGCGAAGCGATTATCAGAAAATCCGGAGAAGGATAATCACTGGCAGTTGCGAGTGTTGGCGTCGAAAACGGTCGCGGAAATTTGCGAGTGTTACGGTGAGGAGTACGCGACGTTACAACCTCGAGTGACGGCAACTTTACAGAAGGGTTTGAAGGCGACGCAATCGCCGTTACCGACTATTTTCGGCGCTTTAGTCGGTTTGAGTTCGTTAGGCCCGCGAGTGATTGAAACGGTCGTTTGCCCTGAACTCGATCGCATCGTCCAACGCGCGGAGGATATCCTTAGCAATACGGAAAAAAGTATCTTAGCCCTAGGAAATAAAAACGAGCAAAACTTAACCGAGGAGGAGAGAACGAGTCGAGAAGAGAAGATGTACGAACGCTTGTGCGCGGAGAAAGTATTGGAAGCCGTGGAGTTAGCGACGGACGTGTTGCACGAGAGAGAATTGGCCGACCAAAGAGAAGAGGCGAAACGAAGCGCGTTGCAGAACAGAGTCGAGAGAATGTTGGCACGAGTGCGAGAGACGAAACGTGCCGAGGCGGAACAGGCGACGCGGAGACCATCTGCGGGTGCGTTGCCGCCGATCATCAAAGAGGCGTTGAAAGACGAGGCGAAAGAGACGACGAAAAGAATGTTGGAGGCTGCGGTGAAAAAGGAAGAAGAAGAAGAAAAAGAAGAAGACATACAAGAAGGAGAACCAGTGTTAGAGAAGGCGACGAAAGCGCGCGGTGCGAAATCTTCAACCGCGGCGGAGAAAAAGAAAAAAGAAGCGGAAGAAGATAAAAAGAAAGCCGAAGCCGAAGCCGCGGCGGCGGCTTCGAAGAAACGTAAAGCAAAGTCGAAATCGCCGACGCCGCCGCCGCCTAAAGCGGGTGGTCGATCGTCCAGAAGAGCCGTCTCGAAACCTCCGGAAGAGGAAGTGAAACCGCCGCCGGCGAAAAGATCTCGCAGAGGAGGTCGATGATAGTTTAGTTGTTCTCTTTTGTATTTGAAAATAGTCATATTCCACACAATAAAAGAACCAACGCTTTTGACAAAATCATATAAATCAACTCTCAAGCACCTTTAGAAGAAAGAGAGAGAGAGAGAGATTTTATCGTAAAAGAAGATGAAGGTTTCGACATCGCTCGGTAACGATCATCTTTTCTTTACTTCGGGGTTTGTGATGAGAAGCAATAATAATACTAGCATTCATTTTGACCGAAGAAGCGAGACTCATGGAAAAGGATTTTGGGGAACGAGGACACCCCTAAGAGCAAAAAAAACGGTATCGAACGAAGAAGAAGACGACAGCATCTACGGCGTGGACGTGGAAGATTTGGTCGTCAAATACGCAAATAATACTTCCTCGTTTGAGGATGCAGAGAATAATGCCGCGTTGCGAGGGGTCACGCTTAAAATCCCTCGCGGTGCGTTGTTCATGATTCTTGGACCGAACGGGTCTGGCAAGAGCACTTTATTGAGAACGTTGGCCGGATTGACGAATACGGAAGAAATTAAGAGCGGGTATGCGCGAGTGAACGAACCGAGAGCGTTTGTGTTTCAAAATCCAGATCATCAAGTTATTATGCCCACGGTCGCGCACGATGTCGCGTTTGGTTTAAGACGGAAACAAAATAAGAGAGGAGGAACGTCGTCGTCGCCTCGGTTATCGAACGAAGAGATCGAAAAGAAAGTGAGAGAGACGTTGAAGATGGTGAACATGTTGAAGGTTGATTTAGACAACGAAGAGGACGATGAAAATGAAGACGTCGATGATAGCAATGAAAGGTACGAGAACGCGTTGAATAGACAAGTTTCCACCTTATCCGGAGGACAAAAACAAAGAGTCGCCATCGCCGGCGCGTTGGTCGAGGACCCAAAGACGTTGTTGTTAGATGAGTTGACGACTTTTTTGGACGAAGCCGATCAACGAAGCGTATTGAAAGCAGTCAAGAACGTTTTGAAAACGAGCAATGAAAAAGGAAAGGATGCAAAGGATAAAGTGACCGCGGTGTGGGTGACGCACAGATTGGAGGAGTTGAAAGAGGCGGATTTGGCGGCCTACATCGAGAACGGGCAGGTTGTCGCGTTCGGAGGGCCGGATGTTATTCAAAAGTGCATCGCGGAGAAGCAAGCGAACCGAAGACGAGAAGAGGCTAGAATACGGCGTGGTAATATTAGCAGTTAGAGATGTAGTTCTTAGTTTTATAGAGTAGTAGCTTTATCATAGAGAAGTATTTATTCTGTCCAAAGAGTATCGTATCGTATCGTATCGTTTCGAAGAAATGAAAGTCTTCTTCATCTCAGTCGTCGTTGTCCTCCTCATCAATTTCCACCCGTCGTCGTTTCTCGAAAGATCCGTCGCTTCTTTCTCCCTCTTCCTCTCTCTTCGCACGTCTCTCGTCGATGCACCGAAACACCTCCACGCGAAAATTGCACTCCGTGAGATCCTTGAAAAAACCGTTACCCGTATCGCGGCCGAATCCAACGGCTTTTAACTTCCGTTTGCCTTTTCTCGGCACGGCACTCATCCACGCCTCCAGTAATGAAGATGAAGACCTTTTCTCCTCACAAGCGACAACGGGAGGAAGTTTCGCGACGATTTCCCACCTTTGATCTCGCTGCTCGAGTTCTTCGTCTTCGCACTGCAAAGACGACTCTGAGTCGTCTGAAGTCAAAAACTCGTCCTCTTTTTCTTCTTCTTCTTCTTTGTCTTCTTCTTCTTCTTCACATTCATCCTCGAAAGTTGGCGTTATCACGCTCTCTTCTCCCTCTTCTGCTCTTTCTTTAGCTTCGTACTCAATATTCTCGACGAGTACCGCGCACCAGCGCGTCTTCTTCTTCTTCTGTGTCCTCTGTGTATTTTTTCTCGTTCTCGAACTCAAAACGAACAACGAAACGACGAAGAGAAAAAACAAACTCTCTGCGAGGAGTTTGTTCTTCTCGTTATGCGAAACAAAATCGAGGGAGGAACTTCGTCTTTTAACACGTGGTCTCGCGATTACCACGCCGCCTTTTCCGCCTTCAAAGCCGAAAGGATGAAGGGTTGAGAAGAGCGCCTGGGATAAGAGTTTTGAGAGGAGGACAAAACCAGTACTCGTAGAGATGATGTTCATTTTTTTTGACGAAAAAGGACAGTTGTTTTGTTGTTGTTGTTTAAAAATGTGTTTCTCTTCATTTTTATCACACGCATCTAATGCCACTAATACAGGCGGTTTGACTCAACAAGTTCGCGTTGACCAACTCAGAACTCATGAGCGGGTTGTGCCACTTCAACTCACCCAACGGTTTCATCAAAGCGTTCCTCCAGACTTTCGAGGCGAGGACGCGCAAAAGCGTACGCTCGGCTTCGGCGTTGTGTCGAGCGTCCCAACCTCGAAAATGGTCGTCTTTGAAATACTCTAAATCTTTCATGTCTTCTTTGTTCATGGTGCCGACGCCGATGCCGTAGACGTCGACGGATTCGCATTCGGTTAACGCTAAGACTAAACAGTATAAACCAGTCGTCGGGACGCCGTTTTCTTCGCCGACGCCTTCTTGTAAGGTGTAGAGTAACTCCTCGGCGAGTTTTTGGACGGAAGGTTTCATGTTTCTGATTTTCTTGTCTTTGGTGCGTTCGATGCACAAACCGCCTTGGGAGCGTTCAATGCACGGTTTCTCCGAGTCGCCGGTTTTCGCGTCTTTTCCCGGGACGTCGCCGACGACTAACACTCGTTCCGGTATGTTGCCGTTATCGGTGACCCATCGCCCGTGACTCGTACCGCCGCCGCCGCTAAAACTACTACTACTGCTGCTGCTTCTATACCCTCCGATCCCATCCATCTTCTTCTCCATATCCGATAACTCTTTCCTTAAACCTCTCCTCATCTTCTCTGGATTGACGCACATGGTGTGCGTGTTCGCCCCGACGTCCACTTCAAACATCTTCAAAGGCGCAAAATTCATGCGATAAATAGCTTGCGCGCGTTCAATCTCAACACCTAACTTGGCGTTGCGCATGGACGAGTCGTTCCCGATCACCGAACATTTTTTAAACTTACGATACTCCCTCGCTTCCACGTCGTGAATTAAAGTGTCCCGTAAAGTCTTCGGTATAATTCTCGGTCGCGCGAGCGTTCCCACGTCTTCGCCGTTGTTGTTGTTCATAAAATTATTCTCCCCAGCGTTGTCGTTCGTCAACTCGCTCAGACTTTGTCCAGAGCTGTGCATCAGATTCTTATTCTGTTCTCGTTCCATTTTATATTTCAACGTCCCAGACGCTCTCTCTTTCTCCATTTGCAATCGCAAGAACTCATCGTTGTTGTTGTTGTTGCTGTTTGAAGAAGCTCTTCCTCTTCCTCTTCCACCGAAGACGTGATTAAACGACGACAAACTCGCAAGAATCGCGTCCGCATTCAAAACGTTTTTCCCGTGCGAGTGTAACTGTGATTCGTTTCTGATTGAACTTTGTTTCGGTACGAACGCGTTTATGAACAGAACTGTCGCGAAAAACCAGCACAAAACGAGCGCGCGTTGACGACGCAAACGTCTAGAAGAGTTCTTTTGTGTTTGCAGAGAGAGAGAAGAGGACAAAGGGCTTCGAAGCCCCACCATTAGTATCAGTGAGATGTTGTGTTAATATTCTTGTGTGGTTGGTTTTACTATTATTCAAAAGAGAGAAAAATGGCGTTTGAAGACACTTAAATCCACCTACAAAATGGTGCTTATCGTCCGTACAAAATAAAAAAGGGAGAGAGAGATTAATAGGGGAATCCATCACAAGAGGAGATGTGACTATTACCTAACACAACATAAAGATGCAAAAACTGTTTCAACGATACCGGGAACAACAACAGAGTTTGGAATCACACGCTTCGACGAGGATCAAAGACGCATTAAAAGAGATTCAAAAGGAAGAAGAATTTGGAGACGAGGAGGAGGAGGATGTTTTGGAGGCGATTTTACTCGACCACGTGGCGTTTCGAACGTTTAAAGGGTTACATCACGACGGGGACGAGAAACATCATCAATTTGTGAACGTGAAACAAATGCTGATGGAAAAACTTCGCTATCGCGAAAGCGGAGAGACTTTGGTATTTCCAAAGAAGAAACTGAAAGCGACGTGGTTGAAACCACCGACGCCGCTGATGCCGCGAGTGTTTTTGAGCGAAATTGATATCGAGGCTTTCGAGGACGAGCGGATGTCGGCTATCGTTCGGAAAGCGATATCGTCGAGAGAAGGAGGAAAAGGAAAAGGCGCGGTCTTGGAGGATGATTTTTGGGAGCAAAAACGGGACAGGTTTTCTTTGTGTGAGAACGTATCGAAGGACGAGTACGAGTACATCGCCGAGAAGAGCGAATATGCAGCTTGGTTGCTAATAAACGGGCCGGAATTTGTGAACCATTTCGCGTTGGCGATGCATCGATGTCGCTCGGAGGCGTTTCGCGTTTCATCCGGAGAGGAGATGTCGAGAAAAATAGTCGAGAGGATTGCAAAGATTGCGAAACTGAACGGAGAAGAGGAGAATAGAGTGATGAATGTATCCGAGGATAGGAAACTGTGGCAGTTTTCGACGGTATCAGATGAATTAATAGCGGTAAATGGAACGGGTGAAAAACTGAAAGGCTGCGGCGCGTACATCGAATTCGCCTATCGAGAGTACATTTCGACGGGTGAAGGCATTGAAATAGAGAGTAGGAAAAACTTAGAAGAGGACGAATCAAAAAGACGAGATGGATTTGAAGTCGCCAACGCGGATGCCATCTTCGAAAGCACAAAGGTGTAATGCTGAAAATAAGAACAACAGCTGTAAATGAAGCGCTTTATTTTTATTACAAAATTAACCATCTTCCCCCGCTCTCTCTCTCACTTCTTCATTTTGCTGGCCAAGTTGCCTAACAAAGTGAAAAATCGATACCGCTTACTCTTCTTCCACGGTTGCGCCTCAGGAAACGGCAAGCCGGCACCAACCGCGTAAAATAACCCAAACACCCCGCCGAGACCGCCGGTATTACCTAACGTTCTGTCCATCACGACGCCAACTGTAATCTTCGTCACCTCGCCTTTCTCGTTGAACGTCAGCGACAACGCTTGCGGCGGACACTCGACTTTCTTCCCTGTCGGTTGAATGTTCCCCGCCAAAACCCCTGTGTGCGTCCCAACCGTTCTATTCTGAAACCACACCCGGTTCGTTTCAAACGGATCGACTCTGAAATGATGAAACTGCGACTTCATGTCTGGGAAACCTTCCGCGAGCTCAAAACCAGCCACGGCGTTCACAAAAGTGTCTTTGGATAACGGACCGACAACAGGGCCGATGAATTCGAAATCTTCGCTTAAATCGATATTGGCGAACCCTTTTCGCAAGTTCTCTTTCGTGAGTTCAATGAGCTCGTTCGGTTTAATCGGGAACGTCGATTCGCTCAACATCTTTTCCTCGTCCACGACGTCGTACAACGATGGATTCGGGTGCGCAGCTGCTCGAACGATGCGATGATTAGTCGAAGCAACAGAAGAAGAAGATGATGAAGAAGCAAACGAGCTCGGTAAAACGGATTGCAACGCGGAACGGATCATCATCTTGCTGCGTTTCAGTGAATGCGTATATGTGCGTGTGTGTGTGCGTGTATATGAGTGTATCAAGTATCAACTCCTTTTGGATTAGTTGTGACGTCGATTCGACTTTTTTGCAGGCGGTAAAAAGTGCTCAGATTTTCAAAACTATCGTCGCTCGGCAGATTTTCAAAACTATCATCGCTCGTTACGGGTGTCCTTTTCGCTCCTACGATTGGTCCGTCTCGTGACTTTCCTCTGCCAAAACCACGCTCTCAGTTTGAAATACACACCTGGCTCACTTCGCCTGTGACTGTCTTTTCTCAAGTAATTCTCGACGACGCCGGGGAAAGGGACGTTCTCTCCCAACGCTCGAAAGATGCCCATTACACCGCTGTATCCGTGCGTATTCCCGCACGATCTATCCGCCACGAACTGCGTATATTTCGAAACCTTTCCTTCCTCGGTGAACGTTAATGAAACGATTTGTGGTGGTAAGTCTAATTGCTTATACGTGGGCTTAATTTTGTTCATCAACATCCCCGTGTGCGTGCCTTGCCATCTCGCGTTGAACCACACGCGGTTAAATTCCATCGGATCGACTCGATACCCAAACGTATTCATTTTCCGATCCGGAAACGCATCGGTCAAATTCATTTTCAAATACTCAATAAAGCTCTTCTTATTGATTGGGCCGACGGCGAACGACCAGTATTGAAAATCTTCCGACAGTGCAGGCCCGCATTTTAAGTGCGCTTCAGGGCACAACAGGTTGTCGTTGAGTACGTGTTTCGTTAAGGCGATTAAATCATCCGGTTTGATTGGAAACGGCGACTGTTTCAGCAGCGTTTCTTCGTCCAGTTCGTCTAACGATCCTTGTCCGTGGAAATAAGTTATTCTCCCACTGTCGTGCGGTTGGGTTTCTGCCGTCGCCGTCGCCGTCGTCGTCATGTTTTCCGACATTCTTCTACGAATCGTATACTGTTACACTTTCAAAAACGTGACTGAACAAATGTTTTTATTTCTCTCTCAATGCGATGGTATTTTCTTTCAACAACAAACAACAAGAACAGCAAGAATAGCAGATGATGATGATGATGATGATGATGTCCAAAAGAAAGCGTGTCGTGTGCTTGCTGAAAGAGCAAAAGGAGAGAAATTTCTGGGGACGTTTGTACGAGTCCACAGGAACAAGATTTTCATGCAGCAGGTTGTTTGAAAAACAGAAAAAATGTTGTAAACGCGAAGAGCTCTTTTTCTTTCTCTCAATAACAAGTCTATATTATGCGCTACCGCTAGTACCAGGAATACTCCTCTCACCATCTTTCCTTCGTATTTTCAACCTACCCATGGCAGCCTGTATCCGTTGTCCTCTTCGTTTCAGCTCCGCTTTGTTCAATCGACCTTTTGTTTGTTTCGTGAACCAGCCAAAGTAGCCTTTAAAAACGAAGTAAAACACCATGCTGGCGCAGCTGAAGGCGACAAAAATGGCCGGGAAGACGTCCTTGCGAAACATAACTCCGATGTTTTGTAAGTGGTCGGCGTTGACCGAGAGCATTTTAATCGCGGAGGTATCTTTGGCGTAACTCGCAAACGCTCGCGAACAGAATTGGGCCACCGCCATAGAACAGAGCATGATTAAGCCGGTATTGAAGAGCAAACCCGTCATTGTTGTCGCGCCGAGTTTCATTCTGTACGCATTAAAAACGAATAAGAACTTTAAACCGAGCTTCTCGTTGCCTTTCACCACGCAGGAGATTAAGTAGAAGCAATATATGGCAAACATCGCCGTGCCGAACAAGTTGAAGACGCTATCCAGAGCCTCAAACATCGAGTTCAAAAACGGATGCACCGGGTTTTTTGCTAAGATGTATAACCCGACGTGCAATATCCACGTTATGGAGAGAATAAAGGCTAAGATACCGTAGAATAAGGACCACCAGTACCCCCAGACGGTGAAGGTCCACGACGTCGCCCTATTTTCGCCTCTCGGGTAGAGCTTTTGCAACTCTCTCTCCTCGTCTTCTATATCTTCCAACTCCATGCTTAAATTCTTCAACTCGCTTCGAATCTTGCGACTTCTACCGTTACTTCTTTCTTCGTTTCGTACTGCTTTGACCTTTTCGTGAATTTCTAACGTCTTTATTGCGATTTGTTGAGCGCTTCGATCGTATTCGGATTTGCCGATGGTTTTCCTCGGTCGTTGGATGAATCGCGTCACCGCATCGATTGGGTTTGCAGCCATGCCTATTCCCGCATACGGAGCGAATAAGAACCATCCGACGAAAGACGTCAACGCAGCAACGTACGCTGGAAACGAAACGTCTAAAGTCCACGATTTCGTGATGGCTTCGGAACTTCCCGAGTCGCACGCGTCCCCGCTTAAATAGGGGGAACTCGTCCCGCCCGAAAAGTCCGTCGGTGAATACGTGTTACTCCCATCCGGGTATGGATTAGCCCGAATACACGAGTGCACTCCTTGCAATGTATCGAATTGCGAGAGCAACATCATCCCACTCTTTACAGACGTGATTGAGAAATCCGCGTATCCCGTGTAATACCAACACAAAAACAACACCAACGAGACGAATATGGCGGACATGACGACCCAAAATAAACTGTTATACAGCTTTTGCGAAAGCGTGGCATCAAAATCTGACTCGTACCAAAACGTAGTGAACGGAATTAAAATCGCCACGTACACTAACGTGATGATATATATCGAATACCAAATCTCGTCCATCGGTAACGTCGTTTCGCACGCCGACAAAGATACGCTCGCGTCGCACGACGCCCTATTCGCTACATCTAACGGGAGCAATAATATCGCCCCCGAGGCTATCGTTAATCCACTGATGACGATTATTTTCGGAAACCACGCTTGGTTTCTGTCTTCCGGGTGTTGAAAATTAATCAGCACGTATAAGTTTGCGATGGCGACTAATATCGTCACGACTATAACCACCACGATGAGGAACCTGTTTTGTTTTTTTCCAGAAAGAAGAAGAAGATACAAAAGAAGAAGCGAGTGTGAGTTCCCAAGCGATACAAAGGAGCACCCGAGTGAAAAGAACACACCGAGTGAGAGAGAGAGAATCAACGCGACGTAAACGACGACGACGAAGAAGAAGAAGAAGACAAAGAAGAGGAAGAAGAAGAGCTGTGCATTTTTTTTTGAATCGCGCGCGTGTGCCGTTCGGTTTTTGAGCGAAAAACGAGAAGAGAGAA
>ERZ651776.121-NODE-121-length-110634-cov-8.391192_pt1 | contig 110634 bp, 105 predicted proteins | sample MGYA00514761_ERZ651776 | MGnify/ENA metagenome assembly ERZ651776 | reverse complement strand
ACACCGTGGAAAAGATGGTGTGGGAATTGCGATGAATACAGAAACCATGAATATTATTCTTGAAAAAAAACTTGGAACATTAGAAGAAAATAAAGAAATTTTATTAGATACTATCAATAAAACGAACCCCAATATAGTCATAGGACACGTACGTTATTCGACAAGAACATCAAATGAATACACAAATGAATTACAGCCAATAATGAGCAATAAAATAGCAATTGCCCACAATGGTAATATACCCAATGTAGAAAACTATAAACACGATACGTTATATATTTTAAATTATATCGAGAACAATATAGATACAATATCATTTCACGAAATACTCATTAATTTAATAAACAGCATTCATTCAGCCTATTCACTTGTATTAATATACGACAATTGCCTATATGCTCTCCGTGATCGTTATGGCATACGGCCATTATGTTATGGTAAATCTTCTAATGATAGTTATTATGTAAGTTCCGAATCAATCGCGATCGAAGACCGAGTCTCCAGTATTTGCGAAGTGAAACCCGGCCAAATAATCAAAATAAACGCCAGTGGAATAGAGGAAATCTATAATCATCCACACGCTCAACAAAGCCTATGTGCCTTTGAACTCATTTATTTTATGAATCCCGACTCGCGTATCCTCGGCACATACGTCCGCACTTACCGCGAAAATTTGGGCATTATTTTAGCCAAAAAAGACAAACATAATTTTAGTCCAAAGGATCACGTAGTTTGTGGTGTTCCAAGTTCTGGCATTGTTGCCGCCGAAAGTTACGCGAAATACTTGAAGTTGCCTTACGAACAATTTATACTAAAAACAAATAAGACAACTAACGGAAGTGATAGAACGTTTATATTACCAACACAACAATCGCGAATAGAAGCAATAAATAAGAAATTCATATTCATAGAAGAAGCAATAAAAGACAAAAACATTATTATTGTTGATGACACTATTGTCCGTGGAAATATAATGAAAGGTATCATAAAAAAACTAAAAGATTATGGAGCGAAAACAATTCACGTTAGAATACCAGCCCCACGCGTTATAGATATATGTCAATTAGGTATAGCTATTCATAGTAAAGAAGAATTGATAGCATACAATAAAAATATGAATGAAATAAAGAATGAATTAAATTGCGATTCACTGTTATATTTAGAAACCAGCGATTTAGACTTTTTCCCAAAAGAATCTTATATGGAATGTTTCGGTGTTCACCAACCATCCATTAATTTAAGCACCAAATATACGCTTGATAGATAAAGCGACATTAATGGGTTCCAAAATAGTCATTACAGGCACATAACTTGGACATTGTAATGTGGAATTAATATTTACCATCATATCATCCTTGTCAGCAAAAGGTGGGCAAGCAATAACCGGTCTGGTGCTATTAGAAGCAACAACTCCACTTAGAGCATTACTGCGCCCAGCAACCGTAACATACACGACATTATTGTAATTTAAATTAGTGTCATAGGTTTCAATGAGTTCAAGGACTTTACGTGGTTTCTTGTGTGCCGAAGCAACATAACTTACACATTGGAGACCTTGTGATTCACAATTACTAATGAGTTTATTAACGTGTGATTCATCTTTGGGACTTCCACTGAAAATGACCACAATATTACTACGCGTTGGTTGAACATTCATAAGTCCTTCATAAAAACGTGTATAGGCGTTTTGAACTTTTCTAATAATATTGTCAGGAATGTCTGGAATAGTATCTTTATATGGGTCTTGGACGTTTTCACGGACCCAATCACGAACACAGTCTTTGTCGATTTTCTCAGGTTCAACATTGTTTAAGAAGCGATCCATGTAACTATTGAGACCCCAATAACGACTACTGTCACAAGTCATTACTTCGTCAATCAAAATAATTTCATTGTTTTTATTTCTTCCAAATTCGAATTTAGTATCAACAAGAATCATTCCCATTTGTGTTGCTATTTTTTCTCCATATCTAAACAATTCCATTGCCTTAGAAAATACGAAATCTACTTCTTCTTGTGTCATATAACCTTCGGATACTATGTTTTCACGGCTAATAGGAACATCAGTTTCACCTTTGGTTGTTGGTGTAATAATAGTTTCAGTTAGTTTTTGGTTTTTAAGATAACCTTCGGCTAATTCAATTCCACAATAATTGCGACCTCCATTCTTATAATGTGTCCATAAACTGGTGGATGTGCTTCCAGTCATATAGGCGCGAATGACAACTTCTATTTTAAATGGTGTACATTTTTCAACTAACATTACATTTTCATTATAGGAAACCATATGATTCTTAATAATATGACGTGTCAATTCAAACATACGAGCACTCATTAAATTTAAAAGTCTGCCTTTACCAGGAATAACGCCAATATGACGGTCGAAACTACTAACTTTATCAGTTGCCTCCATAAGAAGATAATTATTTCCTAGGTCGTGAACGTTTCTAACTTTACCACTATAAATATCCATTATGTTAATTATTTAAAAAGCATTTATTTTTAAATAATATTTTTTATTTAAACTTATAAGTATTTTAAAATTAAAATTAAAATAAAATAATACGCTATGAATATTTTAATTTTAGGTTCAGGTGCTCGTGAAGATATAATACGTGAAAAACTATTAGCGAATAGCGCGAATAGCGCATTTGTCGAAACGCTTTCAAAAGAAGCTACATTGGAATTCATCAACGAAAAATCAATTGAACTAGTGATACCATCGTCCGAGCACTATTTATGTGATGGATATACTGATCATATCAATAAATTTTCTCCGGACGTGAAAGTGTTTGGTCCAAACCAATTACAAAGTAATATAGAGGCTAATAAAAATTATAGTAAAACATTGATGAAAATACAGGGGTTACCTAACGCTGATTATACATTTTTTCAAAGTAAAAACAAGTGTATGGATTATTTTAATAGCTATAATGTAGATCCAAATAAAATAGTATTAAAGTATTCAGGATTAGCCAAAGGTAAAGGTGTATATTTACCGAATGAAAACAATATTAATTCGTGTATTGAAAATGCGTATAACCACGGTTCAGAAGGGGTATTAATTGAAGAACGACTTGTTGGTACAGAGGTTTCTATTATGGCTTTTTGTAATGGAACTCGGGCATATTTAATGCCACAATCCCAGGACTTTAAGCGGAAATGCGACAACGATCAAGGTTTAAATACGGGTGGTATGGGATCTATATGTCCTGTAAACATACTAACACCCAGAGAATATCAACAAGTAAATGATTATATGAATAAAATAGTAAAACATACAACCTATATTGGAGTTTTATATGCTGGAATAATGAAAACAAGTGACGGTATCCAATTCTTAGAATTTAATTGTAGATTTGGCGACCCAGAAGCACAAACATTATTGAATCTATTAGAAAGCAATTTATTAGATATTATGCTAAAATGTATAAACCGCGAGTCAATGGAAATAGTTTGGAAAAATGAATATGCTTCGTGTGTAATTTATAGTAACGAATCCTATCCGGAGTTTGCATATCCTTTGTCGAAATTAACATACAAAAATAAACTCGATAAAAATATTAGAATTTACAAGGGAAGTCTTACTGATAATGATGAATCTAATGGTGGTCGTATTTTAAGTGTAGTAAGTAATTCTAGTGTTTCACAATACGACAGTTTAATTAATGTTTACAATAATATACATAAGATCAAATTTCCAGGTGCTTATTATAGACGTGATATAGGATTAAACTATTTATTACAATCAAAACCAAGTGGTTATATGCCTATGGCTATTATGGCATCTAATAATGGAACAAGTGTATGGAAACTTATTGAAAATAGAGAAACACGTAACGCAATCAAAATTATATTTACTAATAATACCAATGGTTCTATAATTCAAACCGCATTAAGATATAAAATTCCATTATTGGTTATAGATACGAAGAAAATCAACTATGAAAGTCTAACAAATATTTTGAGACAATTCCGCGTAAAATTGCTTATATTGTCGGGATATATGCGAATAGTTCCGAAGGTATTATTTGATGATTTTCTTACAGTTAATATTCATCCAAGTCTATTACCGTTATACGCAAACAAAATGGACTTAGAAGTACATCGTAGTGTGTTAGAAGATAAGCGGAAATTTAGCGGTTGTACTATTCACGAAGTAACAGAGAATGTAGATGAAGGTCGTATATTACTTCAAAAGCAAATAAACATAGAACATATCTCAAGTCCCGAACAATTAAAAAGCGAAATACAAACACAAGAAAAACAAGCAATATATGAATTTGTAGAACTTATTAATTCTAGTAATGGCATAGAACACAAATATGAAGTAAATATTGAAGAAGCTAATAATTTTGTAAGTGAACTTAAAACTAAACTGCCTAGTATCGGGGGTTTTTGTGGAACATACAAATACGACGAAAATACAACACTTGTTGGGTCAGCCGATGGCGTGGGGACGAAACTAGACTTGGCAATTAAATACGAAAAATTAGATACTATTGGTATAGATCTTATAGCGATGAATGTAAATGATATTATTGCTGGAGGTGGTATTCCGCTATTATTTATGGACTACATAGCAATTGATAAAATGGACAAGAATGTTTGTAATGTTCTATTAGATGGAATAATTCAAGGGTGTAAGATGGCCAATATTGAATTAATTGGTGGTGAAACAGCAGAAATGAAAGGAATATATTTAAAAAATAAATTGGATTTGGGCGGTTTTTGTATGGGAAAATTAAAATACGAACTACCAAAACCAAATAAGATGAAATCCGGAAATATTTTATACGGAATTGCGAGTAATGGTATTCACAGTAATGGCTACACACTTGTACGAGATATTATTGGCGATGATTCAAGTCATATAGACGAAATAATGAAACCGACACGCATTTATAATGAAATTATTCAATTATTGGAAACATATCATGAAGATATATTGGGAATAGCACATATAACTGGTGGTGGATTCAAAGATAATATAAATCGTTTATTGCCACCAGAATTGGGATTCAATCTAGAACCTTGGGAATTACCAGATATATTTCAATATTTACAAAAAAAAGGTAATTTATCATTGGAACATATGAAAGAAGTGTTTAATTGCGGATACGGGATGGTAATAATAGCACAAGAGGAAATATCTGGGTTGAAAAGAATAGGACAATTAATAGATAATTGAAAGATGATGGTAAGGATTTATGTATTATATAATTTAACAATAAATTTAATACCTATAATGTTTTTAGTCAGAATGATTACACGACAAGGTTAAATACAAAATTTATTTTATTAATATATATTATAATGGGTGGAGGTTTAATGCAACTAGTCGCTTATGGGGCTCAAGATATTTATTTAACAGGAAACCCTCAAATTACTTTTTTTAAGGTAGTATACCGAAGACATACTAATTTTGCATTAGAATGTATAGAGCAAATATTCAATACTAGTGTTAGTGCTTCGGCATCAAATGTTAAAAGCACATTATCAAGAAGTGCTGACCTTATATGTGGTATGCATCTTGATATCAAAATGGCAGACCAATCAGTCGATGCCGTTACACAACCAGAATACGTAAATTGGATTAATAATACGGGTCATGGTTTAATCGATGAAGTTCAAATTGATATTGGTGGTCGTCAAATAGATAGACATCACGGTCAATGGCTTGATATATATACGGATTTAACTGTTCGAGATAATAAAGAAGCGTTGATACTTAATCGTAATAGTTCTAAACCAACAACCAGTAATAATGGTATTAATGAAAGACTTCAATTATATGTTCCATTAAAATTTTGGTTTTGTAGAAATATGGGTCTTGCTTTACCTATAATGGCACTCCAGTATCACGATGTAGAATTTAAATTAAAAACACGTTCTATGGCTGGATTAGTAGCAGCAAGTGGAACATTAGCAGGGTTTGATAATTCAGCTCCAGATGTATCATTATGGGTTGATTATGTATATCTCGATACAGACGAACGCCGTAGATTTGCTCAAGCTTCTCACGAATATCTTATTGAACAAGTTCAGAGAACAACAAATACCGCTGGAACAATGCAAGATATAGAATTTAATCATCCAGTCAAGGAATTAATATGGGTTCATCAAGATACAACTGCCGGAACACAAAATACAAGCACTACAGCGGCCGATATTAACCCTAATGATAATACCATAACTAATGCTGCTGATGGTGCATTTACACAGAAAAATGATTATTTCAATTATCAGGCCAATCAGAATGATGATGTTGAGTTTATTGGTGGTTCCGAATCATTTGAATCCTTCGCTACTTGTAAATTACAATTGAACGGTCACGACCGTTTTGCTGCCAAAAAGGCATCCTATTTTAGATTAATGCAACCCTTACAATCTGGTCATAATATTCCAACTAAGCACATTTATGTATATTCATTTGCTTTAAGACCAGAAGAACATCAGCCATCCGGAAGTTGTAATTTTTCCAGAATAGAAAGTGCTAAATTAATTTTCACTGCTAATCAAACATATACAAATACAGACTTTATTATTTATGGTATTAACTATAACGTATTAAAAATTGTAAGCGGTATGGGGGGCTTAGCATTTACAAGTTAAATATTTGTATTCGCAAATTTATTTTTATTTTTATTATTATCTATCATTAATATATAATGAGTGAAAGTGGGTGTGTTACTTCTGTTAATGCTAGTAATTTATCAATACAAGGAAACTTAATTGTTTCAGGTGAAACTACTACAATTAATACAACAAATACGACTATTAAGGATACACTACTTGAATTAAATAGTGGATTAACGGGAGCTAATGCGAATGATTCGGGTATATTAATAGAACGCGGAACTACTGGAAATAACGCTTTTATGGGATGGGACGAATTAGAAGATTCATTTATTTTAGGAACTACCACAAATGTTGCTACAGATACAGGTAATTTAACAGTCGCATCAGGTACACTCCAAGTAAGTGGTATTACGCGTACTTCAAGTCAAGCCGCACAGGATTTAACAATTGCGTTAGCAGGTGCTACAAATTCTAGTTTAGTATTAAGTTCTACGGGTACAGATGTCGATGCTTTACAAGTAACTGCTAGTGCTGGTGGTATGGATATTACTAGTGCTGGTGTTCTTGAATTAAATTCTTCAGCAGGAGCAATTAACATTGGAAATGATGCTGTTGCTCAAGCTATAAATGTGGGAACCGGAGCAGCAGCAAGAACTATTACAATTGGTAATGATGCTTCTACTAAGGTAGATATTAATGCACTTGCTATTGAATTGGACTCGGCAGCCGCTATGACATTAAGTTCTGTAGGTGCCATAGGAATGGATACAGTTGGAACAGCAGCAATAAACATTGGAACTGAAGCAGCTGCCAAGACAATAACGATTGGTAATGATGCTTCTACTAAAGTAGATATTAATGCTCTTGCTATTGAATTGGATACTACGAATGGTGTGACTGTTAGTGGTGATTTAGCTGTTTCAGGTTCAGCAAGATTAGGTTTTAAACGATATGCGGTATATACTGTAGATTTATCAACCTTAGATGGTTCTGTAACAGCATTTACTGACGAAGATGTAATATTTAATCTTGGCGCTCTTGATGTCACAACACCAGCAGGTATAACAGCAAGTCAAATTATTATAGAAAAAGCCATATTTAATGTTAAAACCGTTGCTGACACTGCTCTTAATGTAAAATTACATTTATCTTCGGATGCAGGAACAGCAGTTAATACCGAATTAGAAAATGATACTGAAATGGTAGGAGCGGGAGCAACATATGCTGCTGGCGGATCTACAGCAGCTGATATTAATCTTAACAGCGCCGCTGTATCTGTTATAACTAGTAATTCATCCGCAGCGATTGCTCAGGCAAGACTTTATGTAGTTACAACAACAGCATTAAGCGCAAATGTTACTCAAGGCACTGTAAATATATCAGTTGAATATTCTGTGATATAGATATTGAAAACATACGAGATTTAATAGAAGATTAAATACGAGATTTAATAGACATTTAAACATATTATTAATTATTTTTTTATTATGAAAGTTGGAATAATAAGATACCCAGGATCAAATTGCGATTTTGATGCTTTGAATTTTTTTCCAAATAGTTTTTTCATATGGCATAAACAACACTATGTGGATGGTTTGCTTGACGATGTTAGTCTTATAGTGCTTCCAGGTGGGTTTGCTTTTGGCGACCGTAATTATGAAAAAGCAACCAATGTTTATACAATTAGCCCCGGAACATTGGCTTTGAATTCCAATGTATCAAGTGTAATTAAAAAGGCACATGAGATGAAAATACCCATATTAGGAATTTGTAATGGTTTTCAAATATTAACACAAATGGGATTATTACCTGGAAAATTAACATTAAATGAAAATAAACAATTCAATTGTAAAAAGGTTCTTTGTGATTTCAAATTCAAAAATGTGGAAACACGCGTGAATCTATACATCGCAAATTCATACGGGAATTATCAACTAAACTTAAATGAAACTATAGGTGAAGACCAAATATTCTTAAAATACGCCGAAACAAACGAACTAGGGTCTTTTGAAAATATTGCCGGAATTTGTAATAGTGATTTTAATGTGTTTGGTATGATGCCACACCCTGAAAGAAATCCGGATGAATTTAAATACACTTTAATGAAAATGCTTTATAGTAGTAAAGAAGATGCATTTTTGAATACGATGATAGATTTCCAAAAAAACATCGAGATACTTATGAAAAGTGAACATATTTCCTATAAATCTACCAAGAAATACCTGAAACAACTACATACACAAGAACCGTGGGTGATTCAAGGTCCCGGTGAAAACGCCGGAATAATAGAATTAGATAATGACTATTGTTTAGCACTACGAATCGAAAGTCATAATCATCCAACTTTCATTGACCCTTTCGAAGGTGCTTCAACGGGAGTCGGAGGAATAATTCGCGATATTATTGCGATGGGAGCCCGGCCAATTGGGCTATTGGATTTCTTGCGGTTTGGTACAGATAAACATAGTGACTATTTATTAACTGAAGCTATAAAGGGTATTTCATATTATGGAAATACTATAGGAATTCCTAATTTAGGTGGATCATTATATAAACACGAATGTTATAATACAAATCCATTAGTAAATGTCGCTTGTTTAGGAATACTAAAAAAAGACGAAATTATATATGGTAATGCCTTAAACGCAGGAAGTCTTTTGATTTACGTAGGTAGTAAAACCGGAAATGAAGGTATTCACGGTGCTTCTATGGCATCCAAGGAATTCAATGATATTGATGTGGATTCAATGAAATCTAACGTTCAGAAATCCGATCCATTTTTAGAGAAATTGTTACTGGAAGCTTGTGTTGAAATGGCGCAATTGAAGTTGGCAGAAGGGATGCAAGATATGGGTGCGGGTGGGCTTTTATGTGCTTCATATGAATTAATTTCGCGTGGTATAGAAAAAACCGGGAAAAATATGGGATGTATTGTTAATATAGATAAAGTTCCTACTAAATATCCAATGAAACCGTGTGACATCATGATATCGGAATCACAAGAGCGTATGTTGGTTGTATGTAGACCAGAAAACAAAGATAAACTCCTAGAACTTTTTAATAAATGGGACCTAGAGAGTTCTATTATAGGATTAACAAATTCAACGGGAAAATACCAGGTTATCAATAAAGATATGAATATTTTATATTCAACCCAAATGAATACTTTTAGTGAAGTATCCGAACATTGGGTCGAAAATTCAATGAGTATGAGACACAATAATTGTGAAGAATTAGAAAAAGTTAAAAATATGGATATGTGGAAAATTTATGATAATAGTGTAGGGAACCGTACTCTTAAGGGTCCTAATGAACCCGGACAATATTCAATTATTAATATAGAAGAAGCCAATACACAATTATTAATAACATGGGGTAGTACGTTTGATGAATGTCTTCATTATACCAAAAAACTTAACGCCAAGCCATTATGTATGGTAAATTGTATGAATTATGGTCATCCCAATAAATCAATGGGAAATTTCGCTGATTTCATACGAAATGTTTCACAGCAATGTAAAGAAAACAATATTCCTATGGTTGGTGGTAATGTTAGTTTATATAATGAAACTAATAATCAATCAATTATGCCTAGTCCAGTGTTAATGACAGTGAGTAAATTATAATTCGACATTGTTTATTTTTATTATTTTTTATATATTTTTTATTTAAATGGCAGCTTTACAACATATTAAAGACGAAGGTGCGGATACAACAACTTTGAAATTTTTGACAAATACAGGGTCTGGAATGTCTGAAAAAATGACAATCGATAAAGATGGTAACGTTGGTATAGGTACAAATTCTCCTATTTCTGAATTATCTGTTCACGGAAAAATTTCTATAACAAATGAATCAGCCACACCAAATGCTCCGAGTGATGGTAATGGATATATTTATACTAAAAGCGATGGTAAATTATATTGGAGGTCAGCTGACCTTGCTGAAACTGATTTGACAGGAACAGGCGATATTAATGCTACAACTGTTACTATAACTGATAATGAAAGTACAAATGAAGATAATGCTATTATTTTTACAGCTGGTGGAGATGTTGATGGAGGTAATCTAGGATTAGAATCGGATGGTGATTTAACATACAACCCTAGTACAGGTAAAATTACTGCTACTGGGTTTATTGGGGAACTTACTGGTAATGCGGCAACTGCTACAGAAGCAACCAATATAACTGCTGTAGCAAATAATAGTACAGATGAAACTGTGTATTTAACTTTTGTAGATGGTGCTACTGGAACTCAAGGTATTGAAACAGACACAGGTTTAACTTACAATCCTTCTAGTGGAATATTGGCTTCTACTAACTTTACAGGTGCGTTAACCGGTAATGCGGCAACTGCTACAGTAGCAACCAATATAACTGCTGTAGCAAATAATAGTACAGATGAAACTGTATATTTAACTTTTGTAGATGGTGCTACTGGAACTCAAGGTATTGAAACTGATACTGGATTAACTTACAATCCTTCTAGTGGAATATTGGCTTCTACTAACTTTACAGGGGATCTTACTGGTAATGCGGCAACTGCTACAACCGTCACAGTAGCAGATACAACAGATACAACTTGTTCGGTAGCATTATTCGAATCAGCAACAGGTAATTTAGGTGCTAAATCAGATGATGGACTTACATATAATGCTGGTACTGGAATGCTAACCGCTACTGGTTTTACTGGACCTTTAACTGGTAATGCTAGTGGAAGTTCAGGGTCTTGTACTGGTAATGCGGCTACTGCTACAGTAGCAACGACAGTTACTATAACTGATAATGAAAGTACAAATGAAGATAATGCTATTATTTTTACAGCTGGAGGAGGTGTTGATGGAGGTAATCTAGGATTAGAATCGGATGGTGATTTAACTTACAACCCCAGTACAGGTAAAATCACTGCTACTGGGTTTACTTCAAATGGAGGAGAAATTTCATATAGTAATGGTCAAAACGCAACATTGAGTGTCGCTGCCACTGGCTCTGGAACAGATGGGAAAGATTTAACGATTTCTGCTGGGTCTGCGCCAAGTGGTTCCGCAAATCAAAACGGCGGTGATCTTATTTTATCTTCTGGTGGCGGTGATGGAACTGGGACATCAATTATGACATTTAATACTAAAGTTAGTGGAACCGATGCGGTGGATGAAAGGATGAGAATTCACACAAATGGCAATGTCGGTATAGGGACAAAGAATATTACCCAATTGTCCGCAACTAAATGTCATATAGAAAATGATCAAGCATATACGGATATAACAACTGGTTCTTTGGGTAATTTACCAAGTCAATTAACTATATCTGACGATAATCAAAAATTACATATTGGTTCTTATTATACTGGTGGTGTAGGGCAATCGAGTGCCCTTCAAGCAATAGATAATGCTACCCCAGTCCATATAGCATTAAATCCTAGAGGTGGCAATGTTTCTGTTGGGTTACCCTCAGCCTTTAAAGGTGCATTTCACGTTGAAAATCATTTAGATGTTAGTGATGTTCCTCGTGATGGTTTCGACGATGCTGGATATCTGGCTACAGGGGGAACTGTTAGCACCTGGGGAGGTTCACCAGCTGGTGATGTTTCAATCTATTCTAAGTTGAGATTATGGTGTGACAATACAATTATAGCGTCATCAGATAGTAGAATAAAAACAAACATAGAAGAATTAGTAGACGACGAAGCGTTAATTAAATTTAGACAATTGAAACCTTGTAAGTATAATTATATAGATGCTTTTCAACGAGGAAATGACCAAGTGTATGGATTTTTAGCAGACGAAGTGAAAACTATATTATCTAATGCGGTGAGTACTTGTAATAATCACATACCAAATGTTTATAAATCTGCTTTATATAATAATAATACTATCACTTTCCAAGAACCACATAATTTAGACACTGACGGAAATATTCAATTATATCTTCCAGACAATACAAAGACATTTGTTCCATATACTGTTGGTGATACACTTAAAATTAATATTGATGTTTCTAATTTATCTGATAATGAAAAACCGAGTAATGATTTAGTTCAAGATGAAGATGGAAATTATTTAGCAAATAATATTTTTGTCTACGGAACAGAAGTTGATGATTTCCATAGATTGGATAAATCTGCTATTTGGACAACTGGGGTAGCAGCACTCCAAGAAGTGGATAGACAACTCCAAGCAGAAAAAGCAAAAACAGCAACATTAGAAACACAAGTCGCCGATTTACTTGCTCGTGTAACAGCATTAGAAAATCCTTAGTTCGTATTCTAAAAATCCAGTTTTTCGTATTCATGTTCCATATTCATATGTGAACTCGAAACGTCATTCAAAATAACTTGACTAATGAAATCAAAATGATATTTCATGTTTTTATCTTCTATATCCTTTAGGTTTTCATAGTGAATTTCAATATCTACTTTATTCATATTTGCCCAACCAAGTTCTTCATTTGTTTTAGTTAAATTAATAAGAGGTCCAAATAGTCTTTTATTATGATGTTTATAATTAGCTACACAAAATATTTGTTTTTTTTTATTTATAAACCATAGTTTATCACCAATTTTAACTTTTTTCATAAATAATTCCGAGTAAGTACCTTTTGAACATAATCCCCACGTGTTAAATTCTTCTGAATTATGGAAATCATCGGTATTTAACACCTTAAATATCCAATGATTTATTTTTTTTTTCCTTTTTAGTTTTTTAAAATTCTTAAACCGAAATATATGTGGCATATTTTATACGTATAAATTTTTTTAATTAAATCTTTTTAAATTTTATGCTCAATATTTATTGCGACGGTATTTTTGACTTGTTTCATAAAGGGCATTATTTACATTTTAAAAAAATAAAAGACTATTTTGATGAACCTATTTTTTTAATTGTCGGAGTTATAGACGATATCAGTGCATCTAAATATAAGAGACAACCAATTATGAACGAAGATAAAAGATATAATGCAGTAGATTCTTGTATATTTGTTGACAAAACTATAATAACAAATATGTTAATAATAAATAAACATTTTATGGAAAAACTTAAGATAGATTATGTAGTACACGGATTTAGTAATAAAGAAGATATTGAGAAACAATACAATTTTTTTGATTTACCTAGAAAATTAAATAAGTTTATAACGATTGATTATAATGAAGGTATATCATCGACTTCAATAATAGATAAATATGATTGGACAATTAATGAAATTATAATTCCGGATGTAAGTTTCGAATTAAGTATCATTTTTGAATTATTAAAATACAATAATAGGATACTTGAAATAAATTGTGGAAAAAGTGAATTGGTAAAATATATCGACAATTTGAATTATATTGGATATGAAAAAGATTTGGATCTATTAAATAAACATATTACTCAATATGATAGTAATGTTATTAATTTTGAATGTAAATTTAAAACTAAATATTTTGATTACACACTTTTAAATATTGAAGATGAGAATTTAGAGGAATGTTTAGAAGATATAGAAAGAATTACTAGAAAATGTATATTTATTGATAATGTTACTGATAAATATGTAGAATTATTGGCAAATAACGACTTTAAAATAAAAAATAAATTTGCTTATAAATTCGTTCAATAATTATAATTTTTTTCCAAACAGAAATTAACTATGATAAAAAGAGAACACGTTTTAATGATATGTGTAGGAGTTTTACTTTTATCGTGTGTTTATTTATTATGGGATAACAAAAGACTTAAAAAGAGTTTAGCATTGAAACCACAAGATGTGGTGGTAAATAAACAAACACCTGAACCCGAAACTGAAGCAGTCGATGCAGAAGTCACCGAAGAAGAAACCACTGAAGCTAATAACGGTATGGATTATTATGTTAATGAAAACATTCCAGATGATTTAAAAGAAGAATTAAATAATTTAAATTTGGAAGATGATGGAGATTCATACGAAGAAACTCTTGGCGAACCCATTGAAGAAACACTCGGCGAACCCATTGAAGAAACTCTTGGCGAACCCATTGAAGAAACTCTTGGCGAACCCATTGAAGAAACACTTGGCGAACCCATTGAAGAAACACTTGGCGAACCCATTGAAGAAACGCTTGGCGAACCCATTGAAGAAACTATAACAAACCAAATAGAAGATTTTGTCGAGGAAATTATGATTGATACTAAACCGGAAAATAATGAATTATTGGATTTGGAATTACAATTAGAACAAAAATTAAAAGGTTCTTTAAAAAAGGAAACTATTTATACAGAAGAAAGTTTAAACGCAATGAATTTAAAACAATTAGCTGATATATGTAGAGAAAATGGCCTGAAGATAAAAGGAAAGAAATCAGAAATAGTTGAAAGAATATTAAGTATGTAATTTTTTTTTATTTGTTTATATTATTATGAGTAGTTGTTATAGAACCAGTAACAATAAATTCGCTAGCGCCCCAGCAAGAATGTCAGATGGAAGACATTTCACCGATTACAGACCTAATTGTTTCACCAATACACGTCTTCAAGTAGAAAACAGAGTTCCAAATAGTTATGAATACCGTATGTTTTTAACAAGAAACGCCGAAGACATTATGGAACTTAACAGAAAGGAATCCTTTTTACAAAATGGTTCAACAGAATGTAAGTCGCCATACAATCCAGGAACAATGGTTCCGGAAGCAGATAAAGTTGTATGCAATGCCCAAACTTGCCAAGTTGTTCACAATTACGAAGGTGGTGTAGGAACTGGTCGTGATTATGGCGATTCTATTGAATGTTTAGCATCGTTAAGTGCTCCTCCTATGGAATTAAAACCCAACCAATGTAAGCCACCCTCCTATTTAGATGAACACACCGATAAAGTATACGATGAACAAGTCGATAATACAAATAATTATTCAGGAGCTCAAGAACGTTTAGGAAACAATACATACCAGCCTGTAGATTATTCTAATGATTTAAGTCTTATTGAACAAGAAGAAGAACAAGAATCATAAAAAAAAATATTATAATAATATAAATGTATTTTGATTGGAAAACCAAGCAATTTGATGAGGATAAATGTCAAGGTATAATTGTAAATAAAAATAATGGAAAATTAAAAATTATAGGTGAATTTAAAGACACAGTAGGAAATGGTGCTCAAGTTATGTATTGGGCGGCTAATCCTTATAATACACGTTATAGTTACCACGGAAGTGGGATTGCTTATAGTAGTCCAGAACAAGCATATGATAAAAGTGTAAATGTAGGTATGGTAGGGTGTTCCAAAAAAAATTTTGATTTCACTATTAAAATACCAGCTTCTTATTATGTAAACCATGGATTACAATTAATACCACCACATATTCATATGAAAATTATAGAAAATGGTGAAACTATTGATTATTTTTCTATAAAATTGGGAGAACCATTAAGACATAGATTACTCCACAATCCCAAGGAGAGAACATCTTGTGAATTCTATAATAATAGAGATACATTACCTTTTAGAAGTCAAGAACAAATATTACGCGATAGTGCTTTGAATGTAGCGCAAAAACAATGTACATTTTGGGGATTAAAACCAGCCCAATAATAAAATCTTATTTTATTTATTTAGCTATGACTCAAATATTCATAACTATTTTTTACGAATTCTATCGATTGCGATAAGTATTCTCTAAAACTATCTGATATAGATTTTTCATTATGTTCGCTATTAGGTAGAGCAATATTCTTATTTACTACAACATATGTATTTTTTATATTAATAGGTAATGAAACTGTTTTACTAAGTTCTTGTAAATTAGGTTCTATTTCAACGTCCAGATCGTCTTCGTCGCAACTTAAGTAATCTGCATCGTTTTCTCCTTCGGCGTCGTCTGCGTCGTCATCATTAATGTCTATTTCAATATCAAAACTATCTTCTATTTTATCTTTATTTTTTATACTTTTATATATAAACGAATTAAATTGGCTTTCGTTTGAAGACATATTATTTTTCATAAAAGAGTAATTAGATATTGAAATTTCCATCAAATTATTTTGATGAACTAAGAGTTCGTCATTCGAAAACCATTTATTATTAAAAAATGCGTCCCAACTAATACGATCTTTAGGATCTTTTACTAACATAGAACGAATTAAATCAATACAATCATCTGATATTTTATATATACTATCATATTTTACGGACTTGGTATTTATTTCTTTATTAAGTAATATGATACTTCTAGAGAAATACGGTAACTTTCCATAAAGCATTTGATATAATATAACGCCTAATGACCATAAATCCGATTGAATAGAATAATTTTCCTTTTTCATAATTTCAGGTGCCATATATAAAGGAGATCCACACAAGGTTTCCAACATTTCATTTGTTTGAAAATGTTTTGCTAACCCAAAATCTGTAATAATTAAATTGAAATTATCATCAAGTAGTATATTTTGTGGTTTAAGGTCTCTATGTATTATATTTTTACTAAATAAATATTGAATACCATCGCGTAATTGAAACATATATTTTTTAGCGAATTTTTCCTTTAGTGAACGATTATTAAGAAATACGGATAAGTCGCCATTTTTATAATAGTCTAGAACTAAATACATATTATAAGCATTTTTATCTATAATTATATCGTGAAGTTTTATGATATTTTTGTGGTCTAATTTTCTTAGAAGTGAAAATTCTCTTTTATATGTTTCTCGGGTGCTATTTTTATATTTATATATATCTATTTTTTTTATGGCATATATTTTTTCGGAATCTTTTTTAGTTGCTTTATGAATTGATGAGAAAGCACCTACACCTATTTTTTTTGGAAACAAAGTATAGTCTTTTACTTTATATGAATCCATACTAAAATATATAAATAAATAAATAATTAAATAATTATTTTTTAAAGTAATGTTTTATAAAAATACTTAAAGTTTTATAAAGAAAACACATCATTAACATGGCCACTATTCAAGAAAGTATTAACGATCAATTCACAAGCATCTACGGGACACTCGGTGATGTTTCAAAGCAAACACGAACCCTTGGGGATACAATGAAAACCCTTCAACGTACACTCAAAACGGCATCCAAACAAGTGCGTGCTTCTCAAAAGAAAAACCAAGAAAAAATGACATTGAGCAAGGATCTCGAAAAATTCCTTAGTTTGGAACACGGAACAACTCTTACTAAAGCCGAAGTAATGAAATCAGTATCAAGTTATATTAAGGAACATAAGCTTCAACTCGAAGACAATAAGCGTAAATTTAAACCAGATACCAAGATGACTAAGGTTTTCTCAATGAAAAAGGGAACTGAATTCACTTTTGTAGAAATTAACAAACACGTTTCAGGACACCTTTCTAAGGTAGCACCAACAACTTCGGCTTAATTCTTACAAACTTAATTTAAATTTATTGGATGTTTCCAAAATATTATTATGACGATCTAATTCTTTATTTATGAGTAAATTTATTTTTTTGATTTTTTGTAATTCGGTGTATCTATCGACGTCGCTATTGATCTCTATACTTCTTGTATTATTATATATTTCAGTTTCTATTTTTTCATTTTTAAAAAAAAGTCTATAGAATGAATCATTCATAGATTTCAATATATTTTGGCATTTATTATAAATAGTATGTATGTTTGTTTGTTGTACTAAGGTCTTTTCGATTATTTCGCGTTGATAATAAAGTTCTTTCAGAGTTTCGGAAGCAATGTCAATTGTTTCGTCCATATAATTAAAAAAATTATAAAAATTATGAATTAAAAAATATAAATCATCTATGATTTACTTATTTCTTTGAGTTCTTGCGACTCATTTTTTTGGCAGTAGTGCGTCTCATTCTACCAGAGGATTTCTTTTTTCCTTTTTTACAGTCACGTGCGACATCTTCGGGAGACATTGATTTTGCTTCGGTTTTGTATTCGATTTTGCGTTGGGCATCACCTTCACCAATAACAATGGGTTCTGCTAATTTAACACGTTTTAATTTGTATGTGTATTGTTTATTAGCACTACCTTGTGTTGTTTCTTGGATTGTTAAATAGAATGCACACTGACCTCTAATGTTTTTAACACGGCATAATTGACTGAATGCTTTACGAGCAGCTGGCATAGGAGATCCAGTTTTATCGGATTTATAACGAGCATCAACATTGAATTTAGTAGCACATCCATCGCGATTTAAAGCTTCAACAACTTTAAAATTTCTTCTGCGGTCTTCATCGGAATTATTAGAAGCAAAAAACATTATAATATAAAAGCAGAAAAAAATATTGTGGTAATAATTAATAAATAATATAATTCTATCTATTTATTTCTCTTGTTCGATGTTATCCCATTCAGTAGCCCATTTAACTTCTTCTAATTTTTTTTTATAATCATTGTTTGCCTCTAATAATATAGAATTTTGTCTTTCACTTTCTTGTAATTTATGTTCGAGTTCTTCTATTTTTTCATTGAGATTATTTTTTAAACGCAATTTTGTCCGTTGAACATTATGTAGTTTTTTTTGTAATAGTTCGTATTCGTTTTCCATTATAACTTATAATATATTTTTTTTTAAATAATTATTTATGAATTAATAAATTTGAAACTTAATTTTTTATTTTTTTAAAATTATCATCAATCCCAGGTTATTAAGAACCATGTATACCATTAATATTGACTATAACGATTATACATTTGATTGTGTTCTGTATTATGGCGCACTTTTGTCGGAAATTGAAACTAAATTTGCTTTGAAAACATCTATAGATATTAAACAAAAATCTAAAAAAAATAGAATCAAAGAAAAGAAAAAACATAACGATGATTTTCACGTTCACTTTAATAAATTAACATATGGAACCTATAAAATACCCTTTAATAATACAGAAATTATTATTACTGTCCTTGAACCTATAAATAAACCAATTAATGAAGGCACTTACTACAATTATATGGATATATCTATCGAAGGTCAAACTAACGAATTAATTACTAGTTTTATCAAACAATCGGTAAAATATTATAATGAAAATATTAGACAAAAGGGTAGAGACACCGATGAAATTAGTATCTATATATGGGATGAATATTGGGATATTTTACACAAACAACGGAAACGTTCCTTGAATACTCTTTATTTCGAAGAATCATTTGTCGAAAAGGTCACTAAGAAATTCGGAACATTTCTTAAAGAAGAAACAGAAGAAAAATATACTAAACTGGGTATCCCATATAAAATGAATGTATTGTTTGAGGGTTATCCTGGAACGGGTAAAACGAGCCTTATTTATGGTTTGGCTTCTCATTTTGATATGAATATTGCCGTCTTACATTTTGATAAAGAAATAAGTGATACTGTATTTCTTAGAGCTTTAAAGCGACTTCCGGAAAATACAGTGTTAATTTTAGAAGATATTGATGTCTTGTTCAAAGAACGTAAAGAAAATGATAATAATAAAAGTCTATTGACATTTAGTGGATTAATTAATTGTTTAGATGGCATTGCGACACCATATAAACTAATTACATTAATGACGACCAATTATAAATGTAATCTCGATAAAGCATTACTTAGACCGGGTCGTATTGATTATAGTTTGAATTTCAAATACGCAACTAAACATCAAATCCAGAAAATGTTCAATGCATTTTATCCACAATTTGAAGATAAATTCCCAGATTTTTATAAGAAAATAAAGGCGTTTAATATTACAACTGCTACTCTTCAACAATACTTGTTTGGGTATATGGATGAAGACAGTTATGAAGTTTTAAATGAAAATATACACGAATTAGAAGAATTGTCAAAAATACATAAATATGATGATATGAATCTAAATATTTATAGTTAAAAATCAGTTTCATTAGGGTCTCTAAACTCTTCATATAGTTCTGTTTGAAGATAACCATCATCACACGCCAGATCGTAATTAGGTTCCGTGTTATTCCCCAGATCATAATGGATTAGTGTTGGTGACATATATTCAGTCGGAACATATATTTCGTTTTGAATACATTTATTACTATTTGTATCTATGGTTGAAATCATTTTAGGTTGTTCATAAATATTTTCATCTTTTTTTCTTAGGAAAATAAATATAACTATCAATACTACTACTAATGCTGAACACCCTGTAATTATCCCAATTGATTTTTTATTTTTATCGTTGTTTTGTTCTTGAGACGCTGAACCACCTATAACATCACTTGGAACAATAGTATTACTTGGTAGTGAATTAGGATATAAACTAACACATCCAGCACATAAATATGGACATAGTGCTTTAATAATTGGAGCCGAACATTCGCTATAATTGGTATCCAAAGGACATAATAAACCATTGTCATATGTTTGACAAGGGTCTGTGCTTGGACCAATTGAAGGCAAGTCTGTCGGCATATCAGTCGGAATATTACTGGGAATGTCAGTCGGCATAGGACTCGGAATATTACTGGGAATGTCAGTCGGCATATCAGTCGGCATATCAGTCGGCAAGTCACTCGGAATGTCACTCGGAATGTCAGTCGGTAAGTCACTCGGTATATCAGTCGGTATAGGACTCGGAATGTCAGTCGGTATAGGACTCGGAATGTCAGTCGGAATATCAGTTGGCATAGGACTTGGAATATACGATATTAAATGTGTAGGACTAAAAGAATCCGTTTTTCTATAAACATCACATTTGAAAATTCCACATTGGCAATTATTTAAAAAATGATTAGTACCACATTCCCCATCACCTTCACATAAATCGCCTATTGCTACTATATTACAATTGGGTAAAAAGAATGGATTACTCGATGAATATGTATTAGGTGGACAATCGGACGAATGAATTGGTAGTAATATACCACAATCATTTGCGTAAACACTATTAATAAATAAAAGAATTAGTGAAAACATATTTTTATTTTTTAAATTATAAAGAAAGAAGCTAGATACGTTTAAATATTATTGATTTCTTATAATAACCATATTATTTGGGTTTAAATAAAACTTAACGTATTCTAATAAATCTTTTTTAGAAACATTCAAACATTGTTTTAAAAAATCTTCGTAAGGGACTATTTCAACATTTTCTAAAATAAATTTAGAATAATAGTCACTTAAACTATTACTATACTCACAGTTTTGATTTTCTAATAATCTTAATTCAATTTGTGCCTTAGTTTTTTTTAATTCATAGTCGGATATTTTAAAATTATCAATGAATTCGCGGAATTTTTTAATAAATAAGTTTATCTGTGTTTTACTTTTTAATAATGTGTATAATGTTATATCTTTTACGTTGGTGTTAACTGATAAATTAATAGAATAAATTAAGCCTAGTTTGTTACGGAATTCCCTATATAATTTGCTACTTAAATTATTAGATAACAACAATTCTAAAACAAAACCAATTTTATGTTTAAAACTAATAAACTCGTAATCGGTCTTGAAATATAATATAATTGGTATAGATGGTTGGTCTTTTTTAGGATTGACCTTAATAATATTTGTATTCGGTTTATTCATTGTAAAAAATAAATTTCTTATTTTTGGATAACCTACTTTAAAATTTTTATTACTTTGTATAATTTTAGTATTTATATCTCCAATAAATAGAAAACATATATTTTCTGGTTTATAAACTTTATTAAAAAAATCGGTAAGTTTTTTCTTGTTTGTATTTTTGGTTGAGTTAATTGAATATTTATAATCGTACAAATAATCCAAAGCAGTATTGGGATATAAAGTAGAATATAATTGTTTATTATGTATTATATATGTGTTTTCGTGATTTCTTTTAGTTTCAATTATTACTGATTCTAATTCATTAAAAAAGATTCCATCATTTATTTGAAAATTTTTGAGTGTATTTGATAATATATTTATTAGGTATTGTGTATATTTTTTTTGAAAGGTAAACATATAAACGGTTGATATATCATTTGTAATACCAAGATATTTGATACCATAAGCATCAAATTCTTCTTGAATTTTTTTATAGTTTTGGTTTGTTTTGGTTGTAAAATATATGAACAAATGTTCTAATATATGCGAATATTCTATATTTTCTTTTTTTTCATGGAGAAAACCGTGGTTTACTATTAAATATAAATATGTCACATTTTTAATACTTTTTATAGGATATAATTGATAGTTCATTATAATAATCCGTTATTTTTTTTAACATTGAAACTATTACTAGTTTTACTATTAACTTGATTACTAGTTTTACTATTAATTATTTCCAATACTTCATAATTATTTTTACCCATTGCCTTTGATATTCCGACATCGGTCCTCCATATTTTATTGGAACATTTGGAATTAATTTCCGATTGTGGTGTATGACCTACAATAACGTGTCCTATTTTCTGAAAATTGTAGCATTTTACATTTTCTTTCCCCATTGACCTATCCCAAAGCAAACTATCTTTGTTTTTAAAGAACTTTACTACTTTTGTGTCATTTTCATCTATTTTTTTAAATAAGAATTCTCTCAATGTTTCATTAATATTTTTTATGTTACTATCATTAGTTTCTATAAATTTTAATAATTCAGGCGATAATCCACCGTGAACAAATATAATGTCTTTTATTTTTAATATGGCAACCCGACTACAAGCCAACTTTTTAGCATAAGATCCACCAGGTTTAAATAAATTAAGTCGTCCTTGTTCTCCACCAGTAGAATCGAGGTCTTTATCTGATACATATCTAAAATCTCCTGTGAAATTCATAAATTCGTGATTACCAATTAGACAAAATACACTACCACCATATATCTTTGCTTGTGTGTCAAGGTCTTCTAAGAAATCTAATACTTTAAGTTCTCCGTGTGCGTCTTCGGAATTTCGCCCTTTTCCATCTAATTGGTCTCCCATTTGAACAACATATGTATCTTTGGCTATCCACTTATTGTTTCTATCTATGATTTCAAAATCAATAAATAATTGTTTCATAGTATCATAATCAGCGTGTATGTCACCTATTACCAAAATTCTTTTATAATCTTCAATAATATCAATTGGATTTGATTTACAATTCATAAAATAAGTTTAGAAGTTATTTTTTTTTTATGAACTACATATTAATTTGGTATGTTTTTCTATTTAGTAAAAAATAATTATTTACAATTTCTTACATTACCCAAAAATGCTCAGGAAAGAGAAACTAATATTCATATATTAGTTTATGGATGTTTATGTTATATTATAACGCATTTCCTATTAGTTAAACTATTTAGTGTTTTGAGTTTATACTTTTGGTTAATCTTAACATTGGATTGTTTGACTATGTATTTACTCTTTAATCAAATAAAAAATGATAAAATAGAAATAAATGATGACTTTAAAATAAAAAACTACGATAGTGATGCTGAAGTTGATGATTTAATAAACGAACTAATTGACAATCAATAAATAAATTCTTCGGAAGTCACACCATTGTTTAAATTATATAAAGAGAATGAGTGATTAATTATTTATGAATGAAAAAGATATAGAATACGAAAACAACAATATAGCTTATGACTATCAATATACCGAAGAAGATGGTGGAGGAATAAAATGTAAAAATTATGAATTGTGTGAAGCGGTTTTACCTAAATGGTGGTTTGAATGTAAAGGTAATTATTTATGTACTAATTGTCATATGTTGTTTGGAACTTGGGGAAATAAAACAGGTAAAGGAGAGTTAAAAATTTATGATAAATTAGAGTGTCCTATATGCCTCGAAGAAAAACGAGCAATAACACAACCTAATTGTGAACATACAACATGTATTGATTGCTACAAAATATGTCAATATGGTAAAGGTGAAGACGAAGACTATCAAATTGAGGCAAATCTTCGTGCGTGTCCATTATGTCGCAAATAATTAGCAAATTTAAATGTTCAAGGCTTTAAATCTTTCAATTAAACTTATAGCATTTTTTAAAGATAGTTGAATTGTGTTTTCAATATTAATTTTCCGTGATTTCATCATAAAATCTGGTATCATTTTATCGTAGTTTTCGGAATTATAATATTCAATATTTAGTTTAACATTATTTTTATTGTAAATACAATAGGACCCGTTATCATTTTTTTCGTAATAATAATCATATAATATTAAAGGTGCCTTGGTTTTATCGGTAATAGGCACATGTTTCGAAGATATATATAATGAATAACATATAGGTTTTGATGGTTGTTTTAATAAGTTTGGTTTTATTAGTTTTTTTTTCACCATAGTTATAAAAATATATTCTTAATATATTAAATGATACGCATATTAGTTTTAACATTAGTTTTATTAACATTTTTGTATTTCTTATTTAAAAAAGAAAGCTTTCAAACAAATGTAGTTTCTATTGAAGATAAAATTATGCAAGAAGAAGAAGAGGAACAAGAAGAAGAACAAATTCAAGAAGATGAAATAGCAATTGCCATTAAGAATGAATTAGATGAAATTAATAATAATATACAGCCTATATTGAATTATAAAAAATCGTATGACAATTATAGTCATGAATTTGAAAGTTATGGAAAGATTGATTTTGGTGAATCACAAAAAACAATGTATAATAAAAACGACGATATTCCCATAGAAACTCCTATTAAATCTAAACCATTCCCATCAAGAAAAAATGAACATACTTGGGATTATACAGGTGTTCATAAAATAGAAGATCGTGGGGATTGCTATAAAGGTATTGATTCATCATTAAATAAGAGAAATCCTAAAATATTTGAACACCCTGTTACCTTTCAACTCTAAGATTCTTCTTTAAGATTCTTATTTAAGATTCTTCATTTTTTTTATATAAATCTGAAGCATTTACTTGTTTACTAATTTTTTTTGTTTTTAATGTTTTGACTATTAATACTGAAGCCAATATTAATGAAACAATCATATAAATATAAGGATTATTGATAGTAAATAATAATTTAATAAAATTAACTATTTTCCCTTTTTTCAATTGTTTGAAGGGAACAATAAATCCTTCAATAGGTAATTTGTAATGATCGCTATTAAGTGATTGACAATTAAATATCAAGCATATAATAAAATAGTAGAATACTAAACCGATTATTATTGAGGTTAATAACAATAGTAGAACTAATATATTCGTGCTTAAATCCATCGTATAGTATTTATAAATATATAAAAATTGATAACTAAAGGAAATAATATACTATATATATATTATTTATTATTTATCATCATGAAGAAATCAAATTTGCTACCGATTATTGACGATTTCTTTGATAATAATGAAATACTTGTCGAAGACAAAGAAGACATTGTAGAATGTATTTCAATTATTGCCGAAGAATGTAAACTTAAATATACTAAAGAAGAATTAATAATTTTAGTTGAAAAGAAAATTAAAATTATTCCACCAACATATACTTCTAAAGACATCAAAGCCCTTGAACATCAAATAGCCGAACTGAAAAAAATTAAACAACCAGAACAAAGAACAGAAGAATGGTACGAATTTCGTCGTAACCGTCTAACTGCGAGTGATTTGGCAACGGCAATGGGTTCAAATGTTTATGCGAGTCGTAATAAGCTCATTGCTAGTAAATGTGGATATCGCGAAGACTTTAAACCTGGTGCTGCTATTTTACACGGGGTTAAATTTGAACCTATGGCGACACTGTTTTATGAGAAACTCTATAATCTGGTAATTTATGAATATGGATGTGTGCCTCATCCAACTATAGAGTATTTTGCGGCGTCACCAGACGGAATTGTTGATCCAAGTAGCGTAAATAAGAAATACATAGGACGTATGTTAGAGATTAAATGTCCTAAATCACGTGAGCTTAATGGATTTGTTCCAGAATATTATGAACTTCAAATTCAAGGACAATTGGAAGTATGTAATCTGGAATATTGCGATTATCTTGAATGTGATATTAAAGAATGTGATCCAGACAAGTTTTATAGTCTTCCCGATGATACATTCAAGGGTCTTATATTAGAAATATATGATAACACTATTAAGAGCCGCAAATACATATATAGAACTGAAATACTCGATGAAGCATCTATTAAAGAATGGGCTGGAGATGAATTGAACCGTATTTTAGAAGACGACAATTTAGAATATATAGGTCTTACTTATTGGTATTTTCATAATTACGATGTCATACTTGTCAAAAGAGACCAAGAACGTTTCAAAGAAATAAAAAAGAAAATAGATATTTTCTGGGAAGATGTATTAAAACATCGTGAAATCGGTTATGATACATTAGTAAAGAAAAAATATAAAGCTCCTAGTATTCCTGTTGTAAAACATAGTTTCATTGAAAGCGATTAATCATAATTTTATTTTAGTATTTTATATAATGATTGAAAGAAAGATATTAAAAAATATATCTAATTTTTTTTCATTAAATGTAAACAAACTATCGTTAATTGAGGACACAAGAAAAGGCAATCATTCTAAATATCAAATTGGAATAAAATTAAATTCTAAGGAAGAATACAATAAAATATTAAATAAATTATCTTTTTTGTTAAATAAAACTAACAACTCTTGTAAAAAAACAAAAAAAAAGAATGTTATGGCTTGTAGTAGTGTCAATAACAAATGGGAAAAATTCGGACAAAAACCGGGAACTTATGGAATTCTATATCCAGAATCATATAGCGTAAATGAAAAAGTTTATAAGTTAAATCATGGTATTCAAGAAAGGTTATTATTAGAACCTAGTATATTTACAAAGGATATACAAATTGAATTTATAAATAATTTAAAATCGCAAAAAGGTGGTAAATTATATTTGAGTGATTTTTTAAAATCGGCAAATGAAAGAAAAAAAAAAGAAAAAAATATAGAGAAAAATATAGAGAAATTATGTAAAAAAAAGGCTTGTGGTATGAAAACAGACCTAAATAAAATTACAAAAAAAAAATGTAAAGTTTACTGTAATACCAAAGATTCAATTTGTAATAAATATAAAGATCAATCGATTCGTGGAACACCTAAGAATTGGGCATATAATAAATGTATGAAACAACCTAAAAGTCGTGTAAATAATTGTAAACGTTTGCCACCAAAAGGCTGGAATATGTATCGATATTTTTGCGAGTAATTAATAAATTATATTCCATAAATTAAGTGGATTTTCAATTAATATTTTTTTTGTTTCAGGGTCTTGTTTTGCCAAAATGTTAACCATTTTATTAAACAATTCCTTCAATGCCATTGTATCATCGTGTGCTCGGTGGGTTCCCGGACTTATCATTAAATCATTACATAAATTTTTCAATGAATGGCTACGTCTCTTCGGGAAAACCAATTTACTCATATGAATAGTATCAAAATACTTCCAAGTATGAATGACACTTTGTAGTTTTTCACTACGTGACGCAAGTCTTTTTAGAAAGAAACGGTCGAAACCGTCGCCATTATGGGCCACAAACATAAGATTCGGCTCTCCTAGAAATTCTTCTAGAACTTTCATATGGTCCATTAATGGAGCTTCTTGTTGTAGCATTTCGTTGGTTATATTAGTTATCTTGGTAATAATTGGAGTTATGGAAGTTTCTGGATTTACCAGATTACTAAGACTTTCATTTGTATTACTTTTATTGAAACTATATTCAATTATTTTATCGTGAAAAGGGTTCAATCCCGTAGTTTCGAAATCGTAAAAGACAAGTTTATAAGCCATTGTGGTATTAGTTGGTGGTGTATATAGTAATAATAATTATATTTTATTATTGAGTTTATCAATTTTTTATAATTGAGATTATTATTGAAATAAATCATTGAGTTTATATTAAATAAAAAAGTTGAAAAAAAATGTTTTTAAAATGTATTAAAAATATGACCGTTAAATTAGACAACACGATGGAGGTATTTTATGTATTCAAAAGAAACGATGACAAGGAAGAGGTGTCCTTTGACAAAATCATCAACCGCATTAAAAATCTATCAGAAGGATTAAATATTAATCCATCACTTATTGCTCAAAAAATAATTAAAGAAATTTATGATGGTATTAAAACTTCTGAAATTGATGAATTAGCAGCACAATTATGTGCTTCACTAAGCACCGAACATCCACATTACCTGGCATTGTCATCTCGTATTGAAATATCTAATTTACATAAAAATACATCTCCATCATTTTCTGAAACTATAGGCATTTTATATAACAATAAAGATATCCACAATTCACAATGTCCGTTAGTTTCAACCGAAGTCTATGAAATTGTTACTAAAAATAAAACAAAACTTAATTCATATATTAACTATTCACGCGATTGTTTCATAGATTACTTCGGACTTAAAACACTCCAAAGAGCGTATTTAATGAAAGTAGGGGGAAAAATCATAGAAAGACCACAACACCTTTTTATGCGAGTGTCTTTGGGTATTCACGGCAATGATATTAAAGAAGCCCTAAAAACATATGATTTTATGTCACAAAAGTATTTTATTCACGCTACACCAACACTATTCAACGCAGGTACCCGTCGACCACAGTTATCTTCGTGTTTTTTGCTATGTATGAAACAAGATAGTATTGAGGGCATTTATTCTACATTGAAAGATTGCGCAATGATTTCTAAATGGGCGGGTGGAATAGGTCTAAATATTCATAATGTTAGAGCAAGTCAGTCATTGATTCGTGGAACAAACGGAATTAGTAATGGGCTCGTTCCTATGTTGCGTGTATTTAACAATACTGCTCGGTACGTTGACCAATGTGTTCTTCCTAACACTATAATCTATAGCACTAAGGGACACATCCGTATGGAAGATGTTATTGTAGGTGAAACTGAAATATATAATATTACAGGTAATACAGAAATAGTAGAAAATGTATTAGAACACTCATATGATGGAAAGATTTTAGATATTGAAACTATACATAGTCTAGATAAATTATCCATAACTCCACAACATCCTATATATGTCCTTCAAGGACAACCGAAAGGGACTAATTATAGTATAATAAAAAATAGATTGGAAAAGTCATTAATAAAACCTGATTGGATTGAAGCTGAAAATATTACTGAAAATGATATGATTGCTTATTCTATTCCTAAATATGAAAAAGATATTACTAGTATATCGGAAGATGACTGTTATATGTATGGTGTCATACTTGGTGATGGCTGTTTAAACAATAGTAATACTAACGGATACTTATCGTTAGGTAGAGATACAAAACGGGGTATTTTAGAATTTGCTAAAAAATATTTCAATGAAAAGTATGTGCCATTTAGAGAAGAACTTAATGAAAATACCATAAGATTATACTGGTCGAAGAACGTGTCACTTCCATTTAAATATAGTGATATTTATAAAAATAAAGAAAAAATATGTGCTTCACGGTGGTTAAATTTGCCACTTAATAAATCCAAAATGATATTAAAAGGATTAATAGATACGGATGGATGTGTACATAAAGAATTAGTATTTGATAGTACATCATACAACTTAATTGAAACGGCAAGATTTATTTGTTTGAGAATGGGTATTCTTACAAGTGGTTATATAAGAGATAGAATAGGAGAAACACATATAACTAAATACAATAGTGAAATTACAAATAGAAAAATATCATATGTGCTTAGAATTCCTAAAACTAGAGAAATATGTTCCTTGATAGGAATTCCCGATGATGAAACAGGAACTTTTTTCAAGTTTTTTAAACACAATGACCTTTTATATACTAGAATTAAAAGTATTAACGAATCATCTTATAAAGGAACACTATATGACCTTCAATTATCCAAAGAACATAATTACTTATTACATCAAGGATTAGTACATAATGGTGGTGGGAAGAGAAATGGCTCCATAGCTATGTATCTTGAACCTTGGCACGCCGATGTATTTGCCTTTCTTGAAATGAGAAAGAATACGGGTAGTGAAGAAGAACGAGCACGCGATCTCTTTTATGCTTTGTGGATTCCAGATTTATTTATGGAACGTGTCCAAGAAAATGGTACTTGGACACTTATGTGTCCCGATGAATGTCCTGGTCTGGCAGATTGTCACGGCGAAGAATTTAATAAACTTTATTGTAAATATGAATCTGAAAATCGTGGAAAGAAAACAATTCAGGCAGTTGATTTGTGGTATGCTATTATTGAATCGCAAACTGAAACCGGAACACCATATATACTTTACAAAGATGCGTGTAATCGTAAATCGAATCAAAAGAACCTAGGAACTATAAAGTCCTCTAATCTTTGTACTGAAATCGTGGAATACAGTTCTCCTACTGAATACGCAGTGTGTAATTTAGCCTCTATTGGTCTATCGCAATATGTAGTAAAGGATGAAACCAAGAAATGTCTTGAGAATATTAAAATTTATACGATTGATAATTGTAAATATTGTAAAAAAACTAAAAATAAACTAGATGAATTGAATATTTCATATGAAACTATTGAAGTAGCAAATGAAGATAAATCTAAAGTATTAGATGAATTAAATACAGGAAGTCGCACATATCCACAAATATTTATCAATGAAAAATATATTGGAGGCTTTAGTGATCTCATAGAATATTTAAGACCGTCTATGAAATTTGACTTTGATAAATTACATAAAATAACCAAGATAGTGACTAAGAATCTGAATAGAATTATTGATTTAAATTTTTACCCGGTTCCAGAAACTGAACGGTCAAATAGACTTCATAGACCAATTGGTATTGGTGTTCAGGGATTGGCTGACGTATTTGCTATGCTTCATTTGCCATTTGATAGCGAAGAAGCCCACGAATTGAATGAAAAGATATTTGAAACTATTTATTTGGGTTCGGTTGAAGCTTCTATTGAACTTTCCAAGAAACGTGAAAGTAAAATCGTGAAATACAAAGAACATCTTGAAAAGGAAGAACATACTGAAGCAGAAGAACTTAAAAGCCTTTTTCACATTATTCCTGAAGAAATAAATAGAGACACCTACCTAGGAAGTTATAGTTCTTTTATTGGTTCGCCAGCTCACGAAGGAAAACTACAATTTGATTTATGGGAAACGGAACCTTCTATGAAGACCAAATGGGCAAAAGTAAAACGCGATTTAGCAAAATACGGTATGCGCAATAGTCTCTTAGTTGCTCCTATGCCTACTGCAAGCACATCTCAAATCCTTGGCAATAATGAATGCTTTGAACCGTTTACAAGTAATATGTATATAAGACGCACACTTGCAGGGGAGTTCATTGTTATTAATAGACACTTAATTCAAGACCTTATTGATTTGGAATTGTGGGATACAAATATGAAAAATAAAATTATTGTTGAAAATGGTAGTGTTCAAAACATTCCATCCGTTCCCGTTCATATAAAGGAAATTTATAAAACCGTATGGGAAGTTGGTAATAAAACACTTATACAAATGGCAGTAGCACGTGGTAAATACATTTGCCAATCACAGTCACTTAACTTATTTATGGCCGATCCCGAATATAATAAAATGACTTCAATGCATTTTTACACTTGGAAACAAGGTCTCAAAACCGGTCAATATTATTTGCGAACAAAACCGGCTGCTAGTGCTCAACAATTCTCTATTGAACCGGAATGTGAAAGTTGTAGTGCTTAAGAAGTAAATAACACTCCACCCATTCCTGAAGCTATTCTAAACACATTATAATTAACCGCAAATATAAATAGTTCTTTATTTTTTATTGTTTCGACATTATTATTAGCAAAATTTGTTATTAATGAAACATTAGATCCAATACGTGAAAAATTACACGTCCCACTGGGTTCATCGTCAAACGGATTAATCGCAAATGAAAAGAAACCTACAGTATCTAATGGGGGTATATGATTTAAATACATATTTGGATAATTGCGAGTATAATTCATAATCGGGTTATCCTCGGGCATACGATTTGCTCCATTGATTTGTAAATATAAATTCCCCACATGAGCATCATTTCCGGTTAGTGAATTCGTAGTTTGAGACACAAAATAAGTTGGACCTTGACCTTTATTACTTCCTGCGGTTCCTGGATTAGCAATACCCCATATTAAATATTTAACAGGGTGTGAAAATGTTATTTTATCATAAGTTTTTTGATTTAATAAATACGAAGAGCTTGTATTATTACTAGTACTTAGTGATCCCGCATATTGTACTTGTTCTATTAGATATTCGTGAGTGCTTTGAGCAAACCTTCGTTTTTCTTCTCCATCAATAAATATGTAATCTCCATACAATAACATATTACTTAGTTTAAAATCATCACTATCTATATTAACATTGTCGCCTATCACATTATCTTTAGTTTCTATATTAAAAATAAGTTCTATGTCGTGATTATTTAAAGCATCAAGAGGCAAACTCTGGCCTATATTTCGTGTGAACCAAAAATCAAAAGCATATGTGAATTTTTTTGTTACTATTGTATTTGAACCCACTACAATTGGTATATTACCTTTTATTCTTTCATGTGTATCGCCAATTTGATTACCTACACGTCCGTCGAATTCATAAGATACTGGTTTTCCACCATAAGTCGCATCTGATTCGTTGTATTTATTCTCAGTGGGTATTAATAAATCACTTTTAAGTTGTTTATATTGTGATTGATATTCATTTATTTTATTACCACCAATTTCAATACGAGCATTTTTTATTAAACTATTAATAAAGTTATTAACAGTATATGAAGTAACACCATTATTTTTACATTGTAAATCTATTGTTAAATATAATCTATGAAGTAAATTACCTTTTCTAGGAATTATTGTTCTTACTTCTTTTCCAAATCTACTACTACCATTTCCTGTATTTTCATCTAATGGAATATTTAAACTTTGGATGGCAAAATTAGTATGTCTTTTATATGCTTTTTTGAAGAAACTAAGTTGTGGATTGGAAGTAAGGAAATAATCTTGATTCCCGATTGCGGCCAATTGTAAAATACCACCGTTAGACATTTAAATATGAAAAATATTATTTATTTAAATAATTCAATTCATTATAATAAAATGAATATTGAATCATTACAAAAAGCTGGTTCGTTCCATCACGAAATTAAAGAAAAGGTAATAAAACAAGTCAAGTATACGAATGACCTCCAAAGCCTTTGTAATTTTATAGAAAATGAGATTAAATGGTATAGTAGCAATGATGAAACTAATCACGGAATAGCATTTCCGGTTGGATTAAATAAAAATGAAGTTGTTGCACATTATAATCCATTGAAAACTGAACCGAACATTATTTTTGATTTAGATATCGATATATTAAAAATAGATTATGGCGTACATATTAATGGCAATATAGTGGATGAAGCCTTTAGTGTAACAAACAATCCAAAATTATTTCCACTAATGAATTCCTCGAAAGATGCGCTTAGAAATATGATTAAGGAACTACGCCCTGATACACGTATATGTTCTTTAGGTGAAATATGCGAAGAAATTGTTAAGAGTTATGAAATTGAAGTTCGACCGGGATTATTTGTACCTGTTAAACCCATAAATAATGTTACAGGACATACAATTGATCCTTGGAATATTCACGGCAATAAAATGGTTTATAATATAAATAATAATTCTACAAATATCGTGGAAGAAAATGAAACATACGCACTTGAGGTCTATACAACCGATGGAACCGGAACAAGTATGATGGACACAACGCATATAAGTCATTATAGTGTAATCAATAATAACAATAAAGAAAGATTAAATAGTGATTCGTTGGTATTTCTAGATTATTTGAACACACAATTCCGAGGATTGGCGTTTTCACCGAGACAAATAAATTACAATAATCATTTAGAATTAATCGAGAATTTGTATAATAACAATAATATAAAAAAATATCCAGTATTAGTTGAACCACTATGTATAGCTCACGTTGCTCAATTTGAGAAAACTATATATGTGGGTGATTCACAATCAATAGTTATATGATTTTTGTGAAGAAATCTTTGTAAATACTTTTTATTTTGTTATTTAATTTACTGAAAACGGTTTGAGTATATTGATTAATAATGTTTTTATTTTGTAAATCCATAATTATACAATATAGTAATAATAGGATTAACGTAAATATTATAGAACTTTTAGAATAATCGGGTTCTAGTAAGTAAATAGGAACAATATCTATTATTATAAGCAATACGAAATACATTACAAATAATAGTTTATTAACTTGAGTTTTGTCTTTTATTAATAATATTAATTCATAAATAGCTTTTAACGTTATTCCATACGAAACAAATAAATAAATTAAGTATGGAGAATAAGGTATCAATTTTAGTTTTAATAAAATAAACCATACAGCCATCCAATATGAGAAAAAATTGTATATTTTTATATTCATTTGGTATAATATTGATTAATAATATTTTTCTGTTAAAATAGTAATGTTAGATATAGTATTATCTCCACTTGAACCTATTGTTGGTCCAGTTTTAGCATTAGTGAATGGGTTCATTCAAATAGGTTATTTTCTCGTAGAAATACTTAAATTATTACCAAGAGCTCTTGAAATATTTAATTACGTTATTAATCCGATGAAACTCATAAAGGACATTATATACGCTCTTACAACTGGACTAATAATGGTTATTGAAGCTCTATTTGATACTTTATTAGGAGACGTCCGTAAAGCAATGGGTGGTTCTCACGACCCTGGATCTAATGATGGCGACTATTCTGGTGAAAATGCTGTTTGTCTATCAAAGACATTTATGGGGACCTTATTAATGGTATTATGTCCACCATTATATATAATATTAAATTTAGGTATAATAAAGGGATTCTTCCCTACACTATTATGCTCCATATTAACCTATTTCTATTATGTTCCAGGTTTAATATATGCTTCGTTGTATTCCTTTTGTCCTGTATAAAATAAAATATAATAAAATAAAATGTGAATAAATACTAAATGGGATGGATGGACTTAGTAAGTTTTATTTTAGACTTAGGTGAGCTAGCAAAGAAGGTGATTAAATGGGTAAAAAAAATACTATTTTTTGTTCCTAGGGTATTCGAAATATTTAACTACATAATTGATCCAATGAAAGTTATAAAGGATATTATATATGGTCTTACTACTGGACTAATGCTGGTTATTGAAGGTCTATTTGATTCAGTTCTAGGAGATGTTCGTAAAGCAATGGGAGGTTCTTACGACCCTGGTTCTAATGATGGCGATTATACAGGTGAAAATGGAGTTTGTTTATCAAAAACATTTATGGGGACCTTATTGATGGTATTATGTCCACCATTATATATACTCTTAAACTTGGGTATTATAAAGGGGTTCTTTCCTACATTATTGTGTTGTATATTAACCTATTTCTATTATGTTCCAGGATTAATATATGCATCACTGTATTCCTTTTGTCCAGTATAAAATAAAATAAAATAAAATGTAATTAAATATTAAATGGTCACGTATGGTGAAAAATGTAATAAAGATAGTGACTGTCTATCAAATATTTGTCAGCATACAGGTTATTTTAAGGAACGCAAATGTATAATACAGCAACCTAAATATGGTCAACCTTGTAATTATAATACTGATTGTAAATCAAATAGATGTGTTAGCGTAGATGATATAAATGGTAAATTTGTAGGTAAAAAATGTGTTATTATAGATAATCAAGAAATTCCAGAAACTCGTGATATTGATTTAACGCCGGATCCTAAATATGTGCCTTATTCTGACGATCCTGATTATAAAGCTGAAATGAAAGGTATAATCCTAACAGATACACAAAAAAAAATATCGTTTGGTAAAAAAGGGCCTATTGTAGATGTCATTGTATTGGCGATGGAATTTGTATTATTTTTATGGAAAGATGTATTTTTAGCAATATTAAAATCTATATTTAGATTTTTCTTGGTTATGTGGTCGATATTCCCATTTGGTTTTTTTAAAATGGATGCTTGGTTTGGTTTTTCCAAAAAATACAAAGATTCAGGTGGAAAGTGTAACAAAAATTCCATCACACTAACGAGTAAATTTCAAACAGTTTTAATTGCCATATTATTTCCACCACTTGGTGTTTTCTTTGATCGTGGTATTAGTGGTTTAGGACACGTATTTATAACAATGGTTTTAACAACAATGATGTATATACCTGGATTGACATATGCTATAAACATTATCAATGAAACTATATGTCCAAACTCAATTGTAGTTTATGAACAAGAAGGTTTCAAAGGACCTAGACACGTATTGATGTATGGGGATTATAGTATGAGAAACAGCACCAAACTTCAGTCTATGCGCAAATGTGCTAAAAAGGGTTGGGGAGGTGTAGAGAATTTTGCTAATATTCAATCAATAAAAATAGGTAAAAATGTAAATGTGGAATTTTATGAAGACGAAAACTTTTCGGATAAAATAACCACTGTTATTAAGGATGAAACTAAATTAATAGAGAAATTTTATGTTTCGGGTGATCCACATAAATATGTACATAAAAATTGTCAGTTACGTTTAGGTGAAAAGAAAGATATACCTAAAATAGGAGCTTTAAGTATAATTCTTAAAGAACCCAAAAAAATAGAACCAGAAACACTTAATCCTAATAGTGTATATTTTTATTTGCTTAATGATTACCGTGGTAAATACCTGGAACTTAAGGAAGGAGATTACAATTATGATGAATTAACTAAAATATTTAACAAACGTATATCATCAATAAGAATCGGTTCTAATATGATGGTAAAATTATTTGAAGATAAAAATTATAATCGGGAATTATTTGTAGATCTTAGTTTTGGTGGACAAAGGGGGACACCAACGTATTTCAATACAAATGGTGGTGAAAAAATATATATGGGGAACAGAAAATATGATGGCTCACAAAAACCAGGGGAAATAAAAGTTATTAAGGATGCTGGATTATATGACAATGTAAGTTCTATAATGGTAAGACCTATAATCGAATCTAAATCACCTAACCAAGTATTTGAAGAAGCTGAACCAGCAGGACAACTAAAAAAAATGGGTCAATTCTTTAAAGAAGATGTATATGAATCTGGTATACGAAAAGTAGGCGAAGGAGATTCGTATGATAAATTAGGAGATGGAGCGACAGGTTTAGCTGTGGATGCGGGAGTAGGAATCTACAATGAAGCAAAGTAAAAATAATTTCTACATTTAATATAAATGGGTTATAATGCTTATAGCACGTATGATACTGTAATGCATGGTGGGTTTATTGCTGAAGATTTATGTATTCCTGAAAAATTCTTCTTGACTTTACTAACAATATTTTTCCCACCCTTGGGAATAACTTATAGACAATTTCGAGCCGGATTCCCGAACCCGATTGAAATATTTATATCACTTATATTAACCGCTATGTTTTACTTCCCTGGATTAATTTATTCATTGAATAAAATTAATTGTGGCGAAGATTTAACAAATAACCAACAATATTCTAATGATAGTGACAATAATGCTCAGGATGATGTTAATAAGGATTAAAATGTTGTTCTATGAGGCTATTATAAATTAATTTTTTATATTTATTTTTTATGGGTATTCCAGATAATTTTTTAATTGATGACATACGAGAACAAAAAGATTTTCATATGGAAACATTTAGTGGATATAAAAAACTAGACGTTTTTAAGGCCTTGTTTAAATCTATTGAAACATATAAAATAGAAGAAACGTGTATTTGGACTATTGAACTCTTATTGAGTTGTCAAACCAGTATGCTATATGAAAAATTCATCTTATATTCTAGTAAACACATTAATATATTAAATCCGAATTTACCAAACCTCTTATGTAATCGTTATACTTATTATAAAAATCTAAACTTATCAAATAAAGAAGCCATCAATAATCAAACTATACGTAATCATTTAATTGAAATAGCATTAGCCTTATCTTTTTCTAACAAGACTAAGGCAACAATATTACCGAAAATGTGTAATAATGATTTTAAAAACGAATTCTTTATCAAAAAATTAAAGGCACGTGACCAATCGGTAATAAGTAAATACTCTCAAAAAAATGACCCAGTTGTGGTAAATATTATTTTAAATGAACTTTGGGACCGTGTTAGTAACAAGAATGTGAATGAAGCATTGTATTTTCTTAATTGGCTTATTACTTACGACAAAAATAAAAAATTTGTTTGTGCTTCTAGAGAAGTAGAAGGATTATCAAAGAAATATTATACTGATTTCAATATGTATATATGGTATATCTTTCTTAATGAAACATATAGTAATAGTAAAAAACAATCATTAGTAAGTAATCTTTTTGAGTTATCTTTGTACCAATATACCAAATCAAAATCTATTATGATGATTATTCACGCTATTAAATTATTATGTGCTAATGAACTATTAGATATTAATCAACCTACTATCGATAAAAGAGATACTATAATTCAGGTCATTTCAAAGGTAAATTTCCTTGTTTTATCCAAGAAAAAATTCACTTGGAAGCGACGACGCCAAACTATAAAATTCGAAACACAAAAAAAGCAAGTAAATAACACCGAAGACCCTATTTCAGAAAGGGAAAAAATAGTAATGAGTCTTGACACAATGTTTAATTTATAATTAAAATCTAATATTTTATTAATGGATAATGTAAGAACATTTGTAAATACTAACAAATTTTACATAATTACAAGTGTAATTATAGTATTAATTCTTATATGTTGGAAGTTTCTTTCATTACAGCACCGTACTCAATCCACTATTAATGGATTCGAAAAAGAATTTCTTAAATACAATAAACGCGCTGCCTACGATTTTTGTGGTAAAAAGTCCAATAAAACATTGAGTGAATTCTATGTTTCAAGTGCTTATTTACCATATTTAACAGGATACCAGAAACTTGACTATACTTCAGAAACGATGTTTAATAAAGTGATTAAATATGGAGCCCGTTTTACCTATTTACAAGTATTCAATAAAGAAGCAAAATACGATACAGAACCAGTATTATCAACGGGTAATAGTTATGGAACATTATTAACATCGCAAAATAGCATTAGTCCATCTAGCATTTTCAAACTCATTGGAGAATATGCCTTTAGTGAAAAATTCATAGATAACTATACGGATCCATTTATTGTATTTTTGGATTTACGTGTATCCAATAATTATAATACATTGGATAAATTATATGAAATAATCAAATCAACGTGTGGACATCTTTTATATGAAAAGTTTAATACTAATGTTAGTAGAACCCCAATGTGTAGTTTAATGGGAAAATTGCTTATTTTTACCACAAGCAATAATGATAAATCTAAATTGAAATCTATAACTCATATGGATACATCAAGTAGTTATTTGAATTTACTTGGCATTCATGAATTACCCACAAAAGAATTAATATCAAATCCAAAAGATAAACCACTTGTAACTATGACTAGCACTAAAATAAGATTCATTAAGAACTTTATTCAATTAGAAGATGAAATAGATTTCATTAAATTAGGTATTAATAAATCATTCATAGTAAAAATTAACGGTTCTAAGAAAAATGATTCCGAAGATAACTATTATGAAATAGATCAAGTAACACATAAACAACTTATAATAAATAGTAGTGTAGAATTCGTCGAGGAGTTTTCAGGTAATAAGACACAATTAAAATTCTTCAATAAGTCCTATAAATTACTTAACTTACCAAAAGAAAACAAAAACGGACTAACTATTGTTACACCGGAACACGATTTCTTTAAAATGAATTATAATCCATATGACGCTTTCAATTTGGGATGTCAGTTTACGTGTATGAATTTCCAAGAAATAGACCAAAATCTAAAAACGTATATGAAAAAATTCAAGAAATTTTCAATAGTAATGAAACCGAATCATTTAATCAATTATAATCCCCCGGACCGTGTTCCCAATATTAATTCGCAATTCCAACCAGTATCAGATATAGATATACCTGTCGTATTCCAATTTCGGTATAATCATAATAATATCCGATTAAAACCAATTCTTTATAATAATTTGAGAATGATTGAAAAAAATAATCTTCCTATTATTAGTCCTAACTACAACCTAAATAACTCTTATTTTGAGATTGAAGAAGGTTTAGATGGAAAAGCGGGAACAATTAGTATTAAACTAGGTAATAGATATCTAAGTTCCAATGATGGTTGTTGTTGGTTGAGTTTCCAAGAATATCCTATGAATAAAGATGTTGCCTCATTTTACCCCGTTAAGTCCCTTGTTTCTGGAAAAAATACAATAAGTATATGTCAAATCAAAAATAACGTCAAATATTATCTAAAACATCGCCTGGGATTTAATTACAAAACCCAATTATACACCAAGACCACGAACTCTTATAAATTGATTACTAGTCTAAGCAATGGCGAGACCATAATAAAAGTTTATGAACCACTGTCAGAGAATAATTACAAATGTTATGGACAAGTATTAATGGAGGAAAATAAAGACCCAAAAACCGTATATACTAATATTGTTATGGGGGCCACAGCTCATCCAATTGATTTTGTTTTAATTTATAAAACAAATAATTCACAATATATATGGAAAATGGTTGCCAAGGAAGGATATATTGCGCTTGGTAATATTTTTACAACGTCTTCTGTGAAACCTAAAAGGACTAATTATTATACAATAGCCTTTGAATATTTGAACCAAGTAGATATAGGTTCTATGGCATATAAACAACCTGTTGATGCCGTGAATGGCACAAAACCAATGAGTTTGTGGTATAGTAATGATAAAAGTTATTTTATTGCCTACAATAGCAATGATGAAAATAAAAGACCTTCGGAATTCAACTATCCCATATTTAATCTTAATACACGGCCTAAAACTTATAATGAACGCCTATATTTACATAAGCCACAAGCGAATGAAATAGATAGTGCTACTTTTATAGTAGAAGATGAACCAAGTAGTGTTCCGGTGTCTCTTCCAATCAAATATTCGAATGTAGTTTCATCCATAACTAAATATCAAATAATTAATATTGATACAAATAATTCCATTAATCTACCAAGTTCGTATTGGACCGATTTGAATCAAGGTGCTCTCAAAATGGAAACCCAAACATCGTTTGATGATTATTCAAACGCTTGGATATATTATACTATTGATAATACAATACGACTAAAATCTAAACCGAACTATGGTTTAACAATAACAGATAATAATGTAGTAATTAGTAAAATTAGTAATGAAAATAAAGATAATCAAAAATTTAGTTATACTGGCAATAATTTACTTACTAACAATAACCAATGTCTATACGAAGAAAATAATGGATTAAAAATGGGTCCTATTGATTCTTCACCAAACAACACTTGGCTTATACCACAAGTGCCATTAAACGATTGTATTAATATAAATGCTCCAGTATACATATTAAAAAAAATACAACGCAGTAATAATATTTCATTCAATGCTAAACAAGATTTTACAGAAATGAATAATATTTTAAAGGAATATATAGATAAAGAGTTTTTCCACGTTTATGTCGAAGGCAAAGCAACGAAACTTGATGAAGATGACTGTGTAATTGAATTAAAAGGCAATTTAGGTTTTGAAAAGGTTTCCTATGATAAGGTGGTTCCATATAAGAAAACTAATATGAATTTATTAAAAGAAGGTTCCGTTGTATTATGTAAAAATGGTGGATTTACAATCGGCGGTTACGAAGAACAAAATGTTAGATATCAAGCAACAATAGTAAAAAAACTTAATGAAGAACAAGTTATTGTATTGATGAATATTAATACAATTGAAGCCAACCTAAATAAGACTTCATATGGCCGTCCCCGTGAAATCAAAGAAATTATAGTCAATATTAACGATTTAATATTATTAAAAAATTCTATATCTTGTGAGTAAATAATATTTTTATAATATAATGGGAAATATACAAGGATATGGTGCTTTTAGACCATCAAATAATACTAATACCAAAGAAAAATCTAATGAAGATAAAAAAAAGGAACAAACCGAATTGGAAAAAGCATTAGAACACAAAAAAACCGAACTCTATACAATTCTAGATATCTATAAATATCATATAAATGTTGCTGTACTTGAACATTCATTTAAACTCAAAAACGAGACACTCATTGAAAATATCAGCGACGACCTTAAAACACAAAACGAAAAAATAAAAAAAAATGATGAAAAATATAGTTCCGAAATGAGAAACTATAAATATAATTCAAATGTTTTACACGAACGAAAGAATATTAATTTAATACTCTTTTATGTAACTATATTAACTGTATTGGGACTAATAGGAACCACATTATGGGCCATAATAACTAAATAATTTAATTATCTAATCCGTGTTCGATATCAGATTCTTCGGCTTCAGATTCTTCGGCTTCAGATTCTTCGGCTTCAGATTCTTCGGCTTCGGCTTCGGCTTCTTCATCATTGATGAATGAATTATCGTTTTTATTTTCTACTGGTAAGAAACCAATACCTTTAAATCTTACACCATTTCTATCACTTTGTCCAAATTTCTTAATCATATTTGTTTTTAGATCTTTTCTACTTGGATGCTTACTATTATTACCAAATGAAATGTTAAACCAATCGATAAATGCCTTAAAAGCGATATCAAGATGGATACAGTCTCCAGGTTTTTCTTCTATACATTCATTGAAGAATTGTGAGAAACAGTCGGAATCATTTTGATAATTCTGTGTTTCAAGTCTAACAGCAGGTGGTTCATAAAGCCCTTCTTTCTTATAGTGTTTATAATACTGGAGCAACATATACATAAATGGTTCCATCCAATAATCAAACTTTTCAGACAAGTTGTGATCAATTGGGAATTGATTTGGGTCTTTAGGATCTGGGTCATCTCTAAATTTCGATGTAAAGCGCACAACACGAACACGACGCCAAACACCATCATCATTTCCATTACCCATATCCGGCAAGTCATTACAAGCCAATACAAGTTTGAATTGTGGTTTAAATTCTATAGCATCAACATATAATCCTCTGGCTTTGATTTTATCACCACCAGTAAGTTCCTTCATAAGTCCAACATTAATTTTATCTCCAGTATCGGGTTCTTGAAAATAACAGAACCGTTTACCTTTGGTCTGAACTAATATAGGATTACATTGTTCTGACCGACCTCTTTTTTGTGTAATAAGTGATGTAGGCAATACACTAGTATAATCGCCAAATCCCTTACAAAACAATTCAATAAATTTCGATTTACCATTACCACCACTTCCGGTCCATATTGGGAATTTTTCTTCTGAAATTTTACCATCAAGAAAACTAGACATAAGGGTTAATACATATTCACGTGTCGCATCAACAGGAATAATTTGACTTAGGAAAAGTTTAACTTGTTTGATGACTTCATCGTCTTCATTGAATTCTTCGTAATTGATCCCAGTACTAAAACTTAGGAAATCATCAGGAATACCTTCACGAAATAAATCGTTATTCAAGTCATATACACCATTTTCGAAACCAATGAGATACATATTTGTATCAAGTTTTTGTTCTATTTCTTCATTATAGAACATTTCGATACATTCATCCATCAATGATTTCTTGAAACTATTTTGTTTAAGTTTTCCTACAACTTTTTGTGTCATTTCAAATTTAGAAAGTTCGATTTGTTTAATGGGATCATCATCCGATAATGTCTGAATTTTATTTGATAGTTTATTACTATATCTAAGATATTCATTAAGCAACTGATTTGATATTTTCTGTTTCAATGGAACACCATCTCTAATTCTATGCCACCTATGGCTTTTATATTGATACCAATTTTTACTAACACCATAAATAAACTCGTCTTTGAACATTTCATACATAACACGCGATATATCGTTATGTGAGCCATTCAATGACCGATAAATAAGCATATTTAAGTCGTGGGAAGTTATTTCTTTGTATTTTGATAAATTGTCGTGTTTACACCACATATATAATGTTCCTAGCCCCAGACCAGAAGTGTCCATATGTTCCCATTCATCTTCACATTCACCATCTTGATATTTCGGCGATTTCTTGGAGAAACTAACCCAAGCATCAAGGAGTCTGTAATCAATATTATGGAGACACCAACCTAACTGTATCCACATATTATAGGATTCTGCTCTATTAGGATTTAAAATATCTACAAGTGTTTTAATTTTATTTAGTTCCTTTTGTTCTTGTTCTGGTGTAAATTCACCATTCAAGTTATTTTTCACCTTACTTTGTGTTTTAGTTTTTTTTTTATTTTTCTTTTTATTTTTAGAACGTATCATTTTGTAATCTTTACCCATTGTTTCATAATCCTTATCTATAGATTCGTATGCTTCTTCGTGTATTTCACTAATTTTATCTTGGGTTATGTTTCTAAGACTAAGTTTATTAAGAATTTCTTTTTTTTTATAATTACCTTTAATATCAAGTTCGTCAAGGTCATCATCCGTATTATAGTTATAAATATGGGTAACCAAATAAGGTTCATTATTGGATTTCATAGACCCATACATTTGCCAGTTATTTCTTTCAATCACACACAAATCAATAATGTCGTCGAGACTATTTGTAGGTTTGATTGTTTCCATAAGTGCCTTTGTTTCAGGGTCATTTATAACGCGATACCGCAACACATATTGCATACGTGGAACAGTAACAATATCCGGAATCATAATGTGAATACCGTCTTTAACGATCTTCTTTTCTTCGTCAGGTTTAGTTGTTTTCTTTTCCATAACGAATATTTCTACATTTTCACATTCTGTAATCTTTTCAACATGTTTCATATAGATTTTAAGAAATGATTCAATAAATTGTGTATCATAGACACGATCCTTCTTTGATAATGGGAATCTAAAATCCAAATCAATCAATATAGGACTGTAATCTAAGTGTTTTTCTGTTAAAAACGCATTATTTTTATATTTAAATACACTTTCATAGTAAAGATTTAGAAATGTATCGTAATCTTCTTTTGGGATACAATAAGACCCCGCGAAACTTTCAGGTAAATTAGGTAATGCAGTATGTGTATATTCTTCATTATCCTTTCTTTTATGATTTTTCAAAAATTGGTTCAATTGGGATTTTGAAAGAGTCGCCATTTTATGAATTAACTAGAAAATATTTTAAGTGATTTATAAATATCTCAATATTAAATAGTGAAATCAATTTTTTTAAAGGTGTAAAATATTATATTATTAACTATGTATTATAAGAACCTACACCATAGAATATAAAAATTTGAAAATAATTATTTAAACTATAATTATAATTATAATATAATTAATCATTATGGCTCAACTTGCTACCAAACGTATAATGGCCGATATTAAAAACTTTAACAAATCAGGTCTTAATGACCAAGGAATTTTCATTAATTATAGTGATGATAATATATATCAAATGAATGCTTTGATATTTGGGCCAAAAGATACCCCTTATGCTAATGGTAATTATTTATTTGATATAAAATTCCCTAAGGATTACCCAATGAAACCGCCAAGTGTTAGATTTGAGACATATGGACATAGTATTAGATTCAATCCGAATTTATACGTAAATGGTAAAGTATGTTTATCTATCTTAGGAACATGGGCTGGTCCTGGATGGACAAGTTGCTGTACGCTAAGCACAGTATTATTGTCTATGCAAACACTACTACACGAATATCCTATTCAGAACGAACCTGGATGGGAATTTTGTAAGGATGTTCGGTCAGATAATTATAATAAGATTATCGAATATGGAAATGTATGTGTGTCGGTTATTGATACTATAGAAAACCCAGCACGTAGTTATAGGGTTTTCACAGACATTATGATTAAAAATCTCATAAAAAATAAGGAGTATTTTATTAACTATTTAGAAAAAAATATGAAAAAACACAGAGCGTTATTAACTTCGTCTATATATTCTATGTCATTAATGCCTGAATATGAATATTATTATAATAAACTTATGGTATTGTTGGCTAAATACACGGAGCTTGAAACCGACGCTGCACTTGAAACCGACGCTGCACTTGAAACCGACGCTGCACTTGAAACCGACGCTGCACTTGAAACCGACGCTGCAAAAGAATACGTTATAGAAACTAAAAAGAACATCCGAAAAGTTCCCACAGAACCCGCGAAGAAGTTTGACGAAGGAACAATCAAAGAAGGATTAGATGGGAATAAATATATAGTTAAAATCACACTAAAAGGAAATAAACGATGGAATAAAATGATTAATAATAAATTATAAAATTGATATAAAATTTAAATTTAAATTTATTTTTATATTAATAATACAATCATGAATTTTTGCGATACGTGTGACAATATGCTTTACGTGAAAGTAAATACCGATGAAAATGAATTAAAATACAATTGTAAAACGTGTGGTAAAGACTACGACGCTTCTATAAATAAATCCAATTGTGTATATGAAGAAAATTATAATATAGATGTAATTAGAAAAGAAACACTTCTTAACGAGTATACATTTAATGACCCAACATTGCCGAAAGCGCTAGGAATTAAGTGTCCTAATAAGCAATGTCCATCAAAAAAACCGAATATTATATATATTAATTATGATAATAAGAATATGAAATATATCTATGTTTGTTTAGATTGTAAAAAGGAAAAAATAGAACCTTATATTTGGTAAATTATTAATAAAAATAAAAATTGAAATTTAAAGTTTTTTTCTGTATTTAACATAATATAATCATCATGACATCTCATTTTGAATTTAGTGTCGAAGAGTACTTTGATAATGCTGAGATTCTGGATAATTATGAAGAAATTAAAAAAAACAATATCTACGAACCATATTTATTTCATCACGAAAGAGCTGCTATTATAGGTGTGCGATCGGAACAACTTACACACGGAGCAGAACTAAGAATACCTATTCCTAAAGATACTGATGATGTTAGAGTGTTTGCTGAACGTGAACTAGATGCACGTAAAACACCATTTATTTTAAAACGTGTAGATGGAAAACATATAGACTATTGGAAATTAGAGGACCTTAGTTAGGCCTCACTTTCAGTCATAATTCTTCTTATATAAACTTATTTTTTTATTGTTTCCATCTATTACCACATTTCAAACAAGTAATAAATGTAGTCATTGCTTCATCCGCACTACGTGTTTGTAGTTCATAATAAGTACATTCACGTGATTTACATCGTCCACATTTGAATTGGTCAGTCATGGCTTCTTGTTTTTCTTCATAAAGATATTTATCGCGTTTGTATTTTGTATCCATAAGTTCTTTCCAATGTTTAGGATATATTTCCTGGAAACTCATAAATGGTAGTGTTTCTATATTTTTGATAATTTTAGGAAGGTCTTTATTTGATTTATTAGTAATATTACTATACATTGACCTAGATTTATTTATATACATTTTTTTGAAAATTTCATTTTCCCAATTTACAATAATATTGCGTTTTTGCCCCAATTCAATAGTTTGTTTAAAAACCGCTTTCTCTAGAGTAATTGCATTTTGTTCATCTAAAACTTTCTTGAAAATATCTAACATTTGTTTACGAGTAGTGTTTATTTCTTCATCTATTATATTTACTGGTTCAATATCATCTTCTTCTTTATCAATAGTTTCATCGACAATTACATTTTCTTCTATATCATCTTGATTATCATCCTTTTCAATTTCGATTTCATAATCTGTAAAATTTTCTTCTAGATCGTCGTCAGAGTTAGAATCACTTTCTTGATAAATATCTTGTTCATCACCTTCGTCTTCGTCGTCGTCGGTTTCATTAACATCATTATTAGAAAACATATTTTTGTAAATCTTTTCATAAGCATCGCAGTCTATATCAATAATATTTTTCTTACTATTTACTTTTAATATCAATATATCTCCATATATCATTTCTAGTGATATTTTATTATTGGGTGGTAATTCGTGGTTATTTTCGTGATAACCTTCAATATACCCATAAGCTACTATAGTTTCACTATTATCTTTATTACTCCATTTTCCTACAATAGAACATTTCGAACTTTCGTAATTTGTAAGGTATTTTTCCATAAGTTTATTTGTAATAACCTTATCATAGGTTCTCTTATAATTCGGTAATTTGACATTTTTAATGTTGCCGTTTGTTAGCAAAATGACACACGAAACCATGATTAGTTATATATTTATTAATTTAAATTCAATAATGTCTTTAATCAATTTTATTAATTTTATTTAAAATAGTAAATATATAAATTTATAAATAAATATAATCATGGACTTCAACGAAGGATATATCTATTTTGGAACAAAGAAATCTAATAATTGTTTTGATAAAGAAAATTCACCAGAACTATTAAATAAAATTATTGGATTTTACAAAGATAAAGACTATTCGAATACAATAAAAAATCAATATATTTATTTAGATAAAATACACGACAAAGTATGTATGAAAAAAAAAGTAATTTATTCTAATATAACCAATAATATGTGTGTAATATATCAACAACTAACCAAGGAACCATTTTTCCCTTGTACTACCAATTATTCATATAAATTAAAAGAAAATATAAATTTTTTTAAAATTCACGAGAAAATCTTCCTTAATATAAATCAACACAATCATATTTATATAAAATTTATTAAAGATTCTTACTATGATGAAGTCGAACCTATATTAGAAAAAACAATAAATGAAATAAAATCCCTACAAAACACATAAACGATATTTAGTATAAATACCGTGTGTTTCACTATACGTTGTAATTTTACATACATTTCCTACTTTCATACCGTGGTATTTGGCTACTGGGTCATTCTTCTTAATTAAAGGAAGTTGGTCATCAGTTTCAAGATTATATTTACGAATAACTTCTTCCTTTTCATCATTGGAAATAATTTCGTGTTTAGGTACCAATACGTGTTTGGTTACATTATAAAGTAATTTGTTAATGTCAAACATCTGAACATAAATATTATTTTTTTTAAGTATAGACTCAAAGAAGTTTTCGATTGTTTCTTCGGTTTTCATTGTATCTCTAATAATAAGAATGATAGTCGCACCTTCTTCTATAGAATTTTCCTCTATCATATCTTCTACCAATTTCATAACATCTTTAGAACGTAATTTAGGTTGAAGAATATATTTAATTGTAAAATTACTCTTGGGAAATACCATATCTATAGGGTTCATTTCATAGGTAAGTTTAGGGTTAGCTTTATACATAATATCTAGTTCTTCTTGAGAAAAATTAGAATAATCATCAACTTCAACATTTCTATGGGATAGCATTTCTAAAATAATTTCGCGAGACACATACAATTTCTTAGAGAGGCTCATTATTAATTGTAATAATATAATAAATAAAAAAAATAGATTTAAATCAAATTTTATAAATAATTCTTTGAATTGAATTCTTAAGCACAACATTTTTTATTTGTGGTACATTGTTTCATATCCAATTCTTGAAGCATTGATGTTAATGATGTAGGTAAATCCTTGAAATTAAAATTATCTAGTGTTTTAATTAATGTGTTTTTAATTAATTGTGCGTCATATAATACAAGTTCGCTATTATCGAATTTAGGATAAACCGATTCTAATATATCTTTTAGATCTTTTAGATAGTATTCTTTCACCGAAAATCTATTAACTATTCCTTTAGTATTCGGGGTTGGTAATTCGGTGCTATAAACACTTCTTTTATCTATATTGTAGTATGTATAAAGTAAGTATTCATAATCGTTAACAAAAGTGTTTATACTTTTTTGGATTTCAGTTTTCACTGTAACCCCCCCAGCAATTTCATCTTCAATTATTTGTTCGGTCAAATCCGCCGCCATTGGTCTAAATAGAATACAGCCATTGGCATCTTTATTATTCATATTAACTATATTTAGAAATTCACCGGTTCTATTTATATCATTTTTTACTTTATTTAAATGATGAATTACCATCTTTTTTATCTTGGTAGTACGATTATCGTGTTTGGATGTAATACGTTTTTGTAGATTATCGAATTTCATTGCTTTAAGTCTATCCTTGCTAATGGCATAACTACCACCAACAAAAGCCTCTTTTTTGGATTTAGATTTAGATTTAGATTTAGATTTATCATAAATCATAATCATAATCAAAATAATAATCAAAATCAAAATAAAAATAATAATTATATTTAGATTCATATATATTATTACTCGGGAGTTTTATTTTTCCAAGAACTAATACTGCCAATATCTATATCTTTAGGGTTAAAATCATCCTTATCATCATTAAGGTCCTTTTTACATTTTGGGTCTAATGTTTGTTTAATATGACTTTTAAGAATATTTTCATTGGTGGGTTTGTCGAAATTATATTTGTTGTAAAAAATACTATCACGTCCTAAATTGTTTAAATGTATTCTATACATAATAAAACCAATTGAAATAGCCAATAATATTAAATATATTATTATGGCAAAAAGTTTAGGTAATAATCCCATTAAATAAAGTAATGGAACTACGAATAAGACTAGTACCATAAATAGCAAATATTTTAAGGATTGTGTTTCAAATACCATACGAGTATAGTTACCTAGATTTATTTTATATTCTCTATCTTTTACTTTCAATTGTTCTTTAAGCAACTTTATATCTTTTTCGTTGTTATTAATAATGTGTTTTTTTTTATTATAATTCGACATTGAATTTTTATTTTCATTATAATTATCACTTAATATTTGGGTATTAATGTTATACATACCTGTCAAATAGGTGTAAATAATATTTCTTTTGGTGGCATCATCGTTAATTTGTGTCATACTGCCTAAATCTTCGCTTAAATTATTGGGAGTTTCTAATAACATATCTGATGTTCTACTATAGTTCATAATTCGATTTATTAATTCATCCATAGCGTTTTTATTATATATTGGTGCTCCTGTTGTAGTTGTTGGCGAAAGTGTGGTTGTATTTAAGATCCAAGGACATTTAGTAATGTCTTGACAGTTTTTACATTTGTTTTCACAATAACTTCCACATAGATTATTTGTTTCTTCGTTACAAAGATTGATACAATCTTCCACTGACACACCTTTATAAGAAAATTGACAAGTCATTTATTAATATAAAAACAGATAATTTATTTGAAAATAAGTATAGATGATTGTATAATTACAAATAAAGCAACAAAAATTATATATACTACATAATACAACTCTATATTCTTATTTCTTTGGTCTGTAATAAGTATTAGTGTATTTTTTTCTAATTTTAATTCTTTGCTATTTTGCTTTTTTTCTTCTAGTTCATTTATTTTACTATTTAATTCATTTAGTGAATCGGAATTGGTGTATTTAGTAATTGATTTTTGTTTGCTTACAATTTCGTCTAAGGTTTGGATATTGTTGTCAAGTAATTTATCAAACACAGCAATAAATGCGCTATTGGTTTGGCATTTTTGATATAACCCGTCTATTTCTGAAATGTTTTGTTTTCTAATATCTAAAAAGGTGTCTTGGGTGTTTTCGACTTTTTTATTAATCGTTTTAGTTAGCATAATATAATATAGATACAGAAATAATTATAATCATCAAAACACTTATTCCGATAATTACACTATAAATTAACAAGCGCATGTTCTCTATTTCTTTTTCTTCGGAGATATTATTTTGTTTCGTGCGTATGAATTCCAAATTATTTTCTTGTTTATCAAGTGTTTTTTTATTTTTATTGACTTGTGTTTGTTTTGTCAAATATTCTTTGAATAATTTATTCGTTTCACTATCATCGCTTTGTTTTTTGAATTCTTCAATATTTTTTTTTAATTCTTTGTTTGTGTGTTCGATTTTATCTAAGTAGTGATTTTTATTCTTTGCGGTTGGAATCATCTTAAAACTATTATCTAATATTTGTTTGTATTGTGTATATTTTTGCATATGTTTTTCTGTTAAAATATCGATTTGTGGTTGTATTGATTTAGAATTCATATTTTCAGTCCACTTCTGCTTTTGAAATAACTGTTCACATAATCTATATTGTTGGTTATCTATCACCTTTTTAGTTTTTAAATCAGAACACGATTGTTTAATAGTGTCGAGGACCTTTTCCATTTAATATATTCACAGAATAAAAAATTAAAATTGAATATATTTTTATACATAAAACTTATTTACTACTTATTATTATTTACCAACCTATCATGAATACCAAAATTATTGAAGAGTTCCAACGTCTAATTGACTATAGCAAATCCCAAGGAATAAACAGTTTTAAAATACGGTCGTTTATTAAAGCAGTTAATCTATTGAAAACAATTGATTTCGAAATAACATCTGGAGAGCAACTATTAAAATATCCAGGAATAGGGAAAGGAACTATTAATCGTATAGATGAAATTATTAATAGTGGAAATCTAAGTGAGATTAAAGATACCAATAAAGACCTTAATGATTTAATAAGTTTGACTGGTATTGGTCCAGCTACAGCTTCGAAATTACTTACAAATGGAATTACATTAGAAAAATTAAGGAATAACCAGGAACTTGCCAATGAGACCTTAACCCACCATCAACTCATAGGCTTGAAATACTATGATGATATCAATAAGCGAATACCGTATAGTGAAATACAGAAAATAGAGAGATATATAAGAAAGGAACTGAAAAATATAGATAACCATATATCTTTTAAAATTTGCGGGTCTTTTCGTCGTAATAAGCCCGATTCAGGTGACATTGATATATTGATTTACTACGAAAATGTCAATTATGAAGACCCATATATATTGAAAAAACTAGTTTCCGAGTTAAAAAAGGCGGAGTTTCTAGTGGCCCATTTAACGGAACTAGGTAGCACAAAATATATGGGAATGTGTAGGTTATCCGATGAATATCCTAATAGGAGAATTGACATTCGGTTTATTAATACTATAAATGTACCATTTGCCATATTGTATTTTACGGGAAGCGGTGAATTTAATAAAAATATGCGAGTATATGCTAATAAATTAGGATATAAACTTAATGAATATAATCTGGAAAATATAAATGATCCAACACAAGGACCTATTTACTGTAAAACCGAAAGGGAAATATTTAAATTTCTCAAATTAAAATACGTTAAACCCGAAGATAGATTGAGTTCGTATGAATTCGTATGAATTCATTTATTCGTATGAATTCATTTATTCGTATGAATTCATTACATCATACTACCCATTAATCTATCGCCTGGAACCTTAGCGTTTTCATAATATTTTTTATTTGCCATTGTTTTTGCTTTTAATTTTTTACCGACCATCGACGCCAATGAATTAGTTTTTTTTTTGCTTTTCGATTTAATACGCATAGAGCCTACTTTACGTGCCATTTTAGGATTCCTGGAATCTTGTCTTATCATACTAAAGTCAATGTTAGCCTTTTTAGCATAATCTTGAGCCATTTTGGTACTTTTCTCAGTTCCCATAAGCATTAATTGGAGTAATGTTAAATATATGGTGCTATTTTGAATATTGGCCATTTCAATTTCCGCAATATTGGTTTTTCTTTTATCTTTAAGGACTTTCATTTGAGCATCTAAATTTTTCTTGTATGATTGAAGATCTTCTGTAGCTCTTATTGTTTTACGTTTTGTTTGATATTTACTATTTTTAATATTGCCACGAATATGTCTTGGAACTCTTTTGCTACGTGTAAGTTTTGTTTTAGTAGGCATAATATAATATAGAGATATTTTATAAAAAATATTATATTTAAAATTGAAACAGATTTAAAAATTATTACATAAGTATTATATAATTCAATCATGGATTTTAAAACTATGGAAATTTCATTTTGTAAGAAATCGGGCAACAATATTATTGAAGCCAACGATAAACAACAAATTATTGATATTTTGTCTAATAAGTATTCTATCAATTTTAAGACTAATCGCGCTATGATATTGAATAAAAAATCATTATCATTTTTGCGAATGAATCCACATCTTATTTCTATTAAGACCACTGGGTCTAATTATTATCTTTTTCTCACGCGTATTAATGACACACAATGTGCCTTTTTCATTGACCGAAAAGTTAAACAAGGTTATAGTTTGCCACGTATCATATCTGTTAATTTATCTTTTGATGATGCCGTATTCGATGACACATTGATTGATGGAGAACTCATTAAAGATACCAATAATAATTGGATGTTTCTCATTTCTGATATGAATATATATAAAGGAAAAAAACTAACTATGAATATCGTTGATCGATTTAATAAAATTTATGAATGTCTTGAAACTCATTTTCACGAAGATCCTATTATGGATATATGTCCTCTTAGGGTAAAACGCTTGTTTGACTATAGCGAATATAGCTACCTAATTACACAATATATGCCTCGAATGAACTATAATATTCGTGGGTTGTATTTTAATACACTTAATCCCAAACATTGTAATCAATTGTTTATTTACAAAGAATCTAATACAAATAATCATAGAGTTCAGAAAAAACAAATTAATAAAGATGAAGAAACACGGACCTTCGAAATGCGTACTACTCTTCAACCGGAAATTTATGATTTATTTCAAAAGAAAGACGATGAAAATGTTCGATTTGATGTAGCGCATATTTCTGGACTAAAGGCATCCAAATTAATTAGAACACTATTTGACGATAAATCTAGTGTTGTATATGTTAAGTGTAAATTTAATAAGAAATTTAATAAATGGGAACCCTATGATAAGGGGCAAAAAGAAGATATTGTTACCCTATAGACCGAAATCATTATTATTATTATATGAATGTTTTTTTATTAATCATTTGTTTTTTAACTTAGTTATTATTATTATATGAATGTTTTTTTATTAAATTTAGTATTAATTATTATTGTTTTACTAATAGTCATTGATTTTAATTATTTTATTTTGCGTGCCTACGAAACATTTACTATTTTAAACGACGATGATTTGTTAAAATGTTTTTCAAGCAAAGACATTAATACAATGGATTATAGTCATTCAAATAAAATATCAATCAATGGTGCTTGTTGTTATTTAACACCAGTAGAACACGTATATGGATTACCAATAGTAACAATGAATGGATATTATTTGAATAATATGTGTGTTAACCCCAAAAAACGCAAACAAGGCTTAGGAACTAAATTACTTAATAAAGTAGTCAATGAAGCTAAAAAAGGTAATAAAGACCATATAATTTTGTATGTAGAAAAGAATAACACCCCAGCTATTAATCTATATAAAAAAAATAAATTTAGAATACATCAAAATCTCGATAAAGTAATTATAATGGTAAAAAATCTTTGATATATTTAAATGTGGTATACAATAAGTTCGCTATTTTACTTTTTTATTGCGATAATTGTTTCGCAATTCATTAAAGACCCTAATTTAAAAGTTGCTTATTGGCTTATGTTATTTTTACTTCACGTATCGTTATCAAATATATATATGTCAACCTATTTCTATATAAAATTACGTGAAACACCAGGAATTAAAGGGGCTCGTGGAGAACCAGGTGAAAAGGGACCCGATGGAAGTAATGGTGTATGTGTAATTTCGCCATCGTGTAATATAGCAAATTGCAAAGATGTAATAGATAAAGAATTAGTTAAACAAATCCCAGAATATAAAACAATAAGGAATAAAATCGAAAACAGCATTATGTTAAACGATAATGAAAAACGCATTTTGATGAAAATGAATGATTATATAGACTTACTTATCCCAGTTTGCGAAAGTGGCAAAATGACCAAATCTGAATTTATTACACATATAAAAAATTCACTATAAATTTTCTCGTTTTTATTTAATGGTAGTCAATTACATTATTCTATGTGTATTAGTATTTATATTTTTACTAATAAATACTATTAAAATTATTTACAAAACAACCGGTGGTTATGAAACAACAGTTGAAGTAATTGGATATTGGGTATTTGCTATATTATTAATTAACTTCTTCTTTTGTGTATTTATATATTTCAATGTGAAAAGTTTAAAAGGAACCGATGGACCACCTGGTTTAGATGGTTCGCCTGGGGAACCAGGGACAAACGGTAAATGTCTAGCAAATTGTGGGCAAAAGGTATGTAATTCGATGTTAGTTAATAATATTAATAAATATTTTAAAAAGAAATCCACATCAACATTGAATATTCGAAATAAACTTATACTTGATAGAATAAATAAAATATGTTTTAGTAAAAATTACTATGGAATGCTCATTTCAAAACACGATAAACGACCGAATGAAAAAGAACTCATCGAATATATAGAAAAAATATTCAAAGTATGGATCGATTTAATACTTGGGAATTTCCGTGGACAAGAATTCTTACTAAATGAAGGAGCCCAAACAAAATTCTTTGGTAGAAATAAAAATCCCTTTGACGAAATAGAAAAATACGATATATGGTCTTGGGGTGATAATTATAAATTCAAACCAATTGTTAGAATACAATGTGCGAAGAAAACAAATAAGCCAAGTGGTACAACCCAAGAAATCTATTTATTTTATTCCAATAAAGATTATGAAACGGTATTCATGTCAAATGTAGGTAAAAACAAATATGGTCCATTGAATTGTCCTTACAACCAACTTGGCGAAGATTTCACCAACCCAAGAGGATTAACACAATGTTATTTCTTCGACCAAAATAATAACAATTATTTCAAAAAAATATATTTACAAACACAAAATAAACCCTTTAAGAAAAATATAGCTTTCTTTAATGCTTTGCCTGTAACCACCGAAAACAACCAACAATTTCATCCTATTGGAACTATTTGGCGTGGTATTAATAAAACCCATCGCACAATGAATAAGAATTATATAGGTCCCGAAAAGTTTACGGTATTATTAAGTGGAAAAGTATCAAGTCCTATTGATTATTTATTAATATGGAGTTCAACGGGGAATGATTGTGTTGATTGTCTAGAAGAAGATATAAGTATATGGAGACCAGTATGTCCAGAAGGTTATGTATCATTAGGAGATGTCGTCGTTAAAGGAACAGATAAACCACCATTGGATTTCATAAGAATAGTAAAGAAGGAATATACGAATGAAGTAAAATACGAAAAAAGTGTATGGAATGAAAAGGGATTTGCTAAAATAGTATATGACGAAAATAATAAAGTATTGAGCAATAAAACATTAAATAAGGTTTCTATATGGCCAATTGGTTATAATTTCCTAGATGAAGAACGTATTAATCAACGGAAAAGAGACCTCGAATATTCTGGTGGTTATAGTTTATTTAGGGCAAGCGACTCATATAATAAACCCAATGAAAAGGCCTATCTTCTTAAACCCGAATATATCTACAAGGTAAATACTCCAGGAGAATTAGGTCAAAATACCGACCTAGGTTTCGGTTGGTTGGGTGGAAAACCAAGAGAAGGTCAATATAGTATTTACAATTATTTGGGTATGACTACCTTTGGAATAATTACAAATAGTGATACAAATTTTTCACCAGACGGTTTAGGGAAATCGTATTATATTGAAAATGTGAAAGACAATCTTTATGGCATTAAAGCACTCAATCCCGCAACCAATCTATTTGAACATTACTATATAACCAATCAAGACAAATTTGATTTTACAGATACACTTTCAAGGGGAAATCCTAAACAACATTTCGAATTAGTACCCATAAGAGATTCGAAGGACAATATTAAGAAAAAGGATGATTTAATCCTAGTTCATTTAAAAAACAAGGAAACAAGTAAATACTTTTACCAGAATTTTAATAGTAGCGGTTTAAATAATGAAACAAGTGTTGAAGGATCTTCAGGTAGTATTTTTCAATTCCAAAGTTATAATGGAGATATTTTCAACTAATTTCTTATCTTTGATATATTTTAATGATTATAGAACTAATTGTTACGATTGGATTATTTGTGTTATTAAATTTATTCATTTTTTATAGCCAATTAATGTCACTTTATTGGAGTATATTTAGTAACGGAGTTTTAATTGCTCTTACAATTATGTATTTAGTTCGGAAATATACGAATTTAACGAATTTCATCTTTTCAGGATTAACATTAGGTTCTTTACTAGCAATTATGATATACTATAAGTTTGACTTCAAAAAATACGAGGAAATGTATCAAAGCAGTTCATTCTTATTTTGGTTTATGTTTGTGTTAAGTGCTATAACAATATATGGACTTGTAAATTCTTTCAACTATTATTTAAAAATACGAAATATGGACCCCATAAAAGGAGATAAAGGAGAAACTGGTGAAGAAGGAAAATCCGGAGAAACATTAGATAGTGACCTAAATATGTGTTATAATCAAGCTTCAGAAATAGTTGAACAAGAAATACGTAAACATAAGAAAGAACATAATATAGAATTTGATGAAAAACTACTTCAATTTCACAATCTGTATATGAAACGACAACTAAAACGTATATGCTCTTCCAAACACTATGATAATCTTAAAAAACAATTTAAAACACATTATGGTCCTGTTCAAATAACAAATAGTCATATTAAAAAGATAGTGAAACACATTTTAAAATATAAAAAGGGCTTGCGATTTCTTGAAGACCCTTTTTTTACCAAGTTTCATTGGAATAATGAATTGCTAGGAAGGAATGAAACGGTCAGCCCATTTGTAGAAATAGAACAAAATGAAGCATGGAATTGGAATTAATAAAAAAATCTCTAGGTATATTAAATGATTGAAGTAATACTTTTTTTTACTTTATTGACAATCTATATTAAATTAGATTTTATCAAGAAATTTAGAAACAATCGGTCTCCACGATTTAACATAATGATCGTTTTATTTAGTATCGCATTATTTATATATTCTTGTTATAAAATAATCAGCGACCCCAAATACGTTTTTGGTTTCGATAATCAAGACATTAATATGCGTCAAATAGTCCTTGTTATATGGATCGCGACATTTGTGACACTCCAGGGATTTTCTTTATCAAACCATTATTACAGAGACTATAAGGACAAAAAAGGCGTTTCTGGTGAGAAAGGTAATCGTGGTTTAAGAGGATCAGTCGGGGATGATAAGATATGTGATATAAAGGAATGTACCAAGGAAATATGTTATAAAAAAATATTTGAATTTTGTTCTAAGAAATATAGAAAATATTTAAAAAATAAAGGAACTATTTTAGAGAATAGTCCTAGTTTCAATAATAAATTCCTTCGAACAAAGATGAAAAAATTGTGTAAATCAAAACAATTTATACGTATGATGAAAAAGCAAGGTTCTGGGAAAGCATATAGTTATGTCTATAAAATATGGGATGAATGGATTAAGATTATATTAAAATATGAAAATGGCGCATTATTTATAGAAAATGAATACTTAAATGACAATGATTTTAATAATATGATAACTGAAGCAGATAAAATATATGCTGGCTTCAATAACATTGAGACACCTGGGACACCATCCTCCGGAAAAGAGTCGGCATTCGATGAAATTAAAAAATACGATATGTGGTATTGGGGAGAATCCAACGCTGCGATGCCCAAAATAATATACAAATGTGAAATAGAAGATAAAACCAATACACTAAAAAAAGTGGAATCTAACCATTATTATGATTTATGGGAAAGTAAACACGCTCGTCAAGCATACGTCAATAAAGGAACACTCATTAATGGCACTTGTGTTAAACAAAACAAATATGTTCCCTATTTACAAAAAGGCAGTGCTAAAGTATCTATGTATAGACCAGAAACTCTCGAAATAAATGCGGATCTCTATTACCCACTCGGTGATGTTATTATGACAGGCACACAAAACGAACTAGCTAAGAAGGATTCACGTGAAAATGACCCGAAAATCCAAGATAAATTAAAAACACCAGGTCCAATTGATAAAACAGTATTAGTTACAGGTGATACTAAACACCCTATTGATTTCAAACAGGTTTTTAAGTCTCCACGCACTATCGGAGAAGGAATTGGAATTGAAGGATTTAGTATTTGGGAACCTATACCACCCAAAGGGTATAAATGTCTTGGTCTTGTATTAGATAAATCGCCCAATATGGTTCCACCCAATCCCGAGAATTTTGTTTGTGTTCCAGATAAATGTGTAAGACCCCATAAAGGAACCAAAACTAAAATATGGGAAAATAATAGTCCTATTGAATGTCTGGGCGATTGTGGTTGTGATTCGGAAACGGGGACACAAGACACAGATAATAACACTCCATTAACATTATATAAATCACCAGAACATATTTTTAAAAATAATGAAAAATTCTACGAACTTATTCCTGAAGGTGAAGAAGGTTCGTGTTTTGATAACGCCAAGAAAAAAGAAAAAGATACATCACGCTGGAAAGTCCATAGTAAAAATAATATTGAATATAGTATTTTTAACATATATAACACAAAAGACACAAAAGACGAAAAATAATTATTTAAAAAATAATAATATTATTCTTGGATTATATTAATGTATTATCTCAATTTGCCTTTAAAGATTTGGCAATATGTTCTTATTGTAGTAATAATACTAAATATAGTAATTGGTATTATGGTATTTAGAAATAAAAAATTATCACCCTATATTCGGTTTGTTTCTTTATGGCTTACGTTATTATTAACATTGAATTTCATCAATATGTATACTACTATTAAAAACTATATAGAATATAGTCAAGTAGTAGGTCCAAAAGGTCCTGATGGGGATAATGGTGCTCGTGGGTTTAGAGGCGATAGTTTCGTATGTAATCAATGTGGTGATGCTGGAAAAGAGAAAGAAGATATATATGGTTCAAATGTGAATGACGATGATCAAGTTATTCAAGATGATCCTAAATTGAAAATTGGTAAATGTATATTTCCATTTGTTCATAATAATGAATTTAAATATGATTGTACTACATTACCTCGCGAACCGAATAGTATAAATGATTCCAGTATTTTTGGATGGTGTGCGACAAGCACCAACAACGATTTAACATATAATACTTTTGGATATTGTAAAAATAGTGATATGGAAAAGAAACGGGCTGAATCTAGTAAAACACGTGCTTCTAATTTACAGAATTATCAAATAACTAATAAAGGAATATTGGATATTGATATTGTTAGTGGTGATAATTCCAATGTTAAATGTCCTAGTGGTTTTGAACGTATTAATGTCGACCTCAACGAGAACGCTTCTGGAAAATATATCTATATGTGTGTTAAGAAAGGTCTGGGAGACTTTGGTATAGGAGACGTCAAGATAAATGTGGATTCTAATACATGTCCAAGCGGATATAAACTTATTGATGTAGACCTAAACGAAGAATCGGGTGGATCGGTTGTTAAACTATGTAAACAAACTTCCACATCTAATTTCATCAAGGATATTAAAATACACAATAATACTACATCAATTCCAGATAATTATGATAAATTACCGACTAATTTAAATGAAGGGGCTGGTGGAACACCATTATATATATCTCTAAACAAAACTGAATTAGATTTAACCCAAACAATAGATACAGCATTTATCTATGGAAAAGACGAAAGCATCTACTTTTTCCGAGATAGTTTGTTTTGGAAATACGACAACAAAAAAGAGAAAATGTCAAAAGGATTTCCTTTGAATATTAAGGAAAAATGGGGAAAACTACCAGATAAACTAGATGCTGCTATGACTTATCCATATGACAATGAAACCTATTTCTTTAAAGGACAATTGTTTTGGAAATATGACCCCAAAAAAAGTAAAATAGCAAGTGGTTATCCAAAATTCATTAAAAGCCACTGGAAAGGAATACCCAATAATATTGATGCGATTTACATTAAAAATCGTAAAGTATATTTTATCCAGAAAGACCTTTATTTCTTATACGATGATAAAAACAAGAAAGTTAAATCCGGTTATCCCAAGAAAATAACAAATAAATTCCCGGGTGCCAATCCATTCCCATCGGCGGTATTCTATGATCCCTATACAGAGCAAACGTATTATATAGAATCTAACAATGTAAAAATATATAAAAATAATAGTGAAATAGAAGATTCACCTAAGTCTTTAGGAGATACATTTTTGGGAATAATTTAAAAATAATTTATAGATTAACTATATGTGTTATCCACCTACTAAAATAATGATAAAAAATCCATTTGTTGATATATATTATTACGTTAAAAACCGTTTTTTTGGTTCAAATGAAGAAAAAAATATTGAATTGCGTGAAATATTAATTGAAGAACAACCCATTTATTCTAAACAAGAATATATAAATAATTTGCCTGATGCTATTTATGAACAACCTGAAACACCACTATCTCCTAAGGAAATTGATAGCGCATTGGCATTTTTAAATACAATAGACGACAATTACGATATAGTTGATAGTATTGATAGTTAAATTAACAACACAACCAAGAAAAGTTGAATTTTTTTCTTTTTTTTATTACTAATTTACCATTGTTAGCTTCAACGATTAAATCTAACATACCTGGCAATAATCTTTTTAATATAGGGTCCCATAATTCATCATCACCAGGACTATCAGTTATATCAATAAGATGTTCAAGCATCTTAATAATAAGTTTCTTTTTTTGCTCTATGTTGAGTGTTTTGTAGAGATTTGCTTGTAACATAAGTTGTGGGATAATTTCGTGTAAATTTTCGACCGACAAATTCGCTATATCGTCAGCAATAATTTCTATAAGTGATTTTTGTTCGTGAGAAAGTGTGCCAGACATATATATATGTATATAAAAAATATATAATTATAGAACGTAATTTGTAAAAATTTCTATTTACTTAATATAAATGGGTGATATTAGTAATTTCAGTTATACAGCAATACTACTCGTTGTATTTAGTGTTATTATTTATTTGATAAAACCTATTTACGAAAAGACATATGATTCTAATGAAGAAGAAGAAGCATACAAGAAAATCAGTCGTTTTGCGTTACCAACTATATCGGTATTATGTTTCTTTATAAGTACCTATTTTGTTGCTTCTATTATTCAAGATGGAAACTATGAATTCGCTGGTATTTACTACATGATATTGATTTGTGTTATTTTCACTATATTAAATAATACAATATTATCTAGTGATAAAATCAGACAATACATTAAAGGTAAAAAATTCAGTTCAGTTGGATTAATAATGGCATTGGGTGTCGGTTCCATTGTATTCGGTTTCCTTGACAACTTTGGTTTAAAACTAGGAACCGATGCCTTGGATACAAGTTTTCTGAATATATTTTTGGGACCTTTTTCAGTCCATAATAAATTCACAGAATATCAAGATAATATAGCACAAAATATCACAATTTTAAATACTTGGTCTGGAAGTAAATGGCGGTCAGTCATTAATCAATTACTTCGTTTTAATAAAGAAGTCAAATCATTGAAGACACAAAATATTAAAGGTTTCGATGACTTTATTGAAGACTTAGACTTTTTCTTAGACACTGAAAAAGGGGGTGGTCCATTAATGATACCCGAAGAAATATTGGCACAAGGAAAAGAAACTACCCGTGTATATGTAAGAAATATTAAAGACAAATATGATTTAATTGATGGTTCTAAAAATATGATGGGTAATACATTCTCAGATTTCATAGGAGCAATATTAGGAGCAGCTATTATAAACTTGTTTATGTATACAACAGCTTATGACGGTTTTATTACTGGTGATGACGAAGTTGACGAATCTTTCTGGGTGAAAAAATATAATTCCTATATGCCATTTTTTGAGGCAATATGTATGGCCATTGGTTGTTTATTACCCGTATTTATAAATATAGGTATGACACGTAGTGATACAAATAATAATAAGAAATATGCCTGGGTAATTGTTGGACTTGTTACATTAATGATTATAGGATTAATGTATATTAGTGTAAAGGGTGTTAAAAATCTCAACCATAATGAAAAAGTAAATTCAATGAAGAAAACTATTAAAGATTTACAGGATAGATTGGATATAAATGATGAAAACGAAAACGAATTAAACCAGAAAATTGATAATTTTGTAGGTTCTCTAAAATAAGAATATCTTTAATTATATTAATATGTATGAAAATATAATAGTGTTCGTAATAGTGGCCATATTTGTAAGTTTTATTTTATATAGAAGAAACCAGGAAAATTTCGATAATGAAGTAAAAGTAATATTGTTTTATGCTCCTTGGTGTAGTTATTCGCAGAATTTCCTAACTATATGGAAACAAATATTAAAAAATAAGAAAACCCTAAACGGCACTGTTCATTTTATAGATGTAAATATAGATATAAACCCCGAGAAGGCTAAATTATATAATGTTAAACATATTCCTATTGTGTTTATTGAAAAAAATAAAGAAATGAAGAAAATACCTAAGTCTGAACTTGTGTCTTATACCAAACTCAATAATTATATTATTCAAGCATTGTAGTATTTTGGATAATAATGTCTCTTACAGTATATTCTTTATGTGTCAATATGGATTCGATCGCATCTATTAAGGCAGTACAATTATTTTTATTTCTATTATCTTTCATTTCTTTCAATATGTTGAAAATAATATTTATTTCATTATCCGACCATAGTTCCCGCAATTCTTTGAATATTTTATTGTCTTTATTTTCACCACTATCTATTAGCATAGCCTTTTTAATTCCTTTTTCCTTATCTCCGTTTTGATTTATGTAGTGTTTATTTATATAATCACGATAATGTTCTAACGAATGCGTTATTAACGAATTGTATGTATACGAACCTTCTAATTTGCTTATTCCTCTTTCGCTTAATTTGAAAATGAATTCTATTTTGGAATCATTGTAATCATACCATAGTAATGCTTTCTTTATAGGTTGAAATAAGTTATGAAGGTCTTCGCGATTATCACCTTGTGACCACCGTATTGTTCCTTGTAAAATACACGGTTCGTGATACGATATTTTATTATGTGCGAAACTAATTTTTGTTCCGTTTGGTTTGAAATTTAAAATAGCTAATCGCACCATACACGAAAATGGATCTAATATAGCATTCTTTTCGCTATTTGTGCTGAATATAATACCGAATAGTTTTTTTGTATTTGTTGAAATGAATTCGGACCACATAATTAGATAATGATATTATTTTTTTAAATAAATAAATTTGAATTTAAGAATTAAAAATATTTATATTATATATTTTATATTATTAAACATGATTATACCAGTTAGATGTTGGACTTGCGGCAAAGTGTTGGCGAATAAATATGAGACCTATAAAGATAAAGTAATAAAATATAAAAAAGGGGAACCTAATACCGAAACTATTATTGATGTAAACAATATAAAAAAAACACCCGAAGGTAAAGCTTTGGATGATTTGGGATTGAAACGATATTGTTGTAGAAACGTTATGCTTTCCCATACAGAACTTATTGATATTATTTAATTTTTACAACCTAAAATTTTATGGAATAATTTATGAAAAAAAAAATAATTATAATTATAATATGATAAACAATGAATTACTTCTACCATTATGTTTTTTTTTATTATTGGTATTCATTAACGGAAAAAATTTCTATGGATTTATGGTACTTTTAACTGGATTAGTTGTTGTTTCCAAACTAAAAAATCCAAAATATGCGATAGTATTTGTATTGATGTGGGGAATTATGTTTTCTTCAAGTAAGTATAGTGAAAATTTCCAAAATACACCTACTATGGATAATACGGTCCCTTCATTAGGACCTCCGGTTGGTGCTAAAGACATTAATGATACTACATTATTACCACTTAGATTGAAAATTAAGAACCAATCTAAAACATATAATCTTAATATGGATAAAAACAATTTATTCAATGATATTTATAAACAATTAGAGTCTGTTTCTGGAATGGATTTAACTACATATAAAATAGGTCTTGAAATGAAATCCGAATCAGGTGACACTTTAATGTATTATATAGACAATATTAATCAAACTATTAATTCGTATAACAATACTGCCTCAAAAGAAAACAATGAAGCTAAAGAAAAACTAATTGAAAATACAATAATGGAAGAATCGATGGTTCAAAAATATAAATTCAGAGCCATGTATCCTATTCCACTCATTAAGAATAATAGCACATTAGAATTTTCATTGAAATCGGAATTAGACCAAATGATTTACGTGTTTAAAAATCTTACGCTATTATTTGATAATGAAAGCATAAGAAATATATTGGCAATTCAAAAAATAACTAGTCCAGATTTATTGAAAGAAATAGGTTCTGGTTCCGAGGATTTAACGGTTTCATTATCTGGTGATGATCTTAGAAAACTTAGAAACTATGGATACATATATCCCATACCAGGTTTCAATAATGACGCAATTATTGCTATTATTAAGCAAAATCCACAACTAGATCTCAATTCAAAGGAAAACACCATTACACAATTAAATAGTATAAAAGACACATTAAATACTATTCAAAAGCAAGGTCTTGAACTTTATGGTAATCCAGCTATTATTAATGATAAATATTATGAACTACTTAATATATTGGAATTGAATAAATTGTTCAATGTAGATAGTGTAAAAAATATAAAAGAACTAGAAACAAAGAAAGAAATCGATTACATTGTTATACTTTTTAAAACAAATAACGTATTAACTAGCATTGAACTAAATACTGAGGACGAATCTTGGAAGTTGAAATCATTACAGCGTCTATCGGGTAATTATGACAAATATTTTGGCAGTACTAATGAAACATTATTGAAATACGATATTAAAACTAAAATAACAAATAAATTATTTAATAAGAAAATAGAGTTGGATAAAAATTTAATGGTTGATTTTGATTTAATTAATTTATCAAATAAAATCAATCAACAAGCGCAATTAGAAAGTAAATTATATGAAACGGAAGTAGATAAACAGAAAAAAGTAGAATTTGAAAAAATAGATAATTTAAATAAAGTTGGAAATATCTACGAACAACAAAAGAATAAGAATAATGAACTTATAGAACTTAATAAAATAGAAAAGGAATTCTCTAATATTGGATTAGATATTGTTAACGATATTATTAATCTCTTCGGTAATTTTGGGGAAGAAAGTTTTAAAAACTATATTGAATTTAGTGATTACGAAATAGAAGAAAATACAAATAAATACGTATTACATAAATACCTATATTATTTCAAGCAAATAATAATAATAATAACTAAGGATGGACGTATGTTCTATGTTGGACTAATGTTTCTGGTAATTTCCTTACTAATGTATTTCATTGAAAGTTCAAAATAATATTTAAATATTTTTTTATAGTTTATATATTAATGAACGACACTTGGGAAATAGTTTATAATTATTTTAGGAATACAAAGAATTATCTTACCAATCATCACCTTGATTCATTCAATAATTTCATTGAAGAAAAAATTCCACAAACATTTCAACAATATAATCCTCAATACATATACAAGGAATTTTCAAAAGAATTGAATGATTACAAATATACTACCAAAATATATTATGGTGGTATCAATGGCGATGAAATCTTTATTAGTAAACCAGTCGGTTTCAAAGAAGATAAGATAAGTCAATTATATCCCAATGAAGCTCGTTTGCGTAATTTGTCTTATGCTTCAAGTATATTCTGTAATGTTTATGTAGAATATACTATTAAATCTTCGGAAGACGCCGAACCCGACGTTTTCACCAAAACATTTGAAAAGGTAAATTTAGGTAAAATACCTGTTATGTTGCAATCCCATTTATGTGTTACAAATGGAACCACCCCGGAATTATTAAAACAAATGGGAGAATGTCCCTACGATCAAGGAGGTTATTTTATTATAGAAGGTGCTGAAAAGGTTATTGTATCCCACGAAAGAAAGGCGGAAAACAAATTATACATTGTTAAATCGATTGACGATATGTATAGTTTCAGTGCTCAAATCAAATCTGTACCAAATGATACTTTCAAATATGCTCGCACAACTGCAATAAATATTAATGCTACTACTGATAAAATTACTATAAGATTGCCTATGATTCATAGTAAAATTCCATTGTTTGTCATGTTTCGATTATTGGGTATTCGATCGGATAAAGAAATTATTGAGCATATACTCTATAATTTAGATAGTAAAAAGGCAGAATTATTCATGGAACATTTACGGCCTTCGTTGGAAGATAGTGTATACGTCAAAGACCAAATAACCGCAATCAAATATCTAACACAACTAACACAAGGAAAAACAACCAGTCATTTACTTGATAATATCTCTACCGACTTATTCCCACATATTGGCGACAATTTTACACATAAAGCATTCTATTTAGGATACGTCGTCAATAAATTGCTTGAAGTTAAATTAGGAATTCGTGATCCTACAGACCGTGATAGTTTTGAATTTAAACGTGTTGATTTATCGGGATTCTTATTAGCAAATTTATTTCGCGAAAGTTTCAAACAATTACAACGTGATATTAGAATCGCTATTGATAGTGAATATCGTTTTAACAGTAGTGAATATCAAAATAATAAATTCGCCAATATAATCAATAGCGCCAACTATAATAAGATTTTTAACTATAATGTTATAACCGACGCTTTCAATAAATCATTCAAAATTGGAACTATATTAAATAAAAAAGGTCTCATACAATCTATGAATCGCCTTTCGTGGCCAGGAACCATGTCTCATTTGCGTAGAATTAATACCTTAGGAGATATGATTATGATGGGTCAAAGAAAATTACATAGCACACAATATGGTATGATTTGTCCTGCGGAAACACCAGATGGTGGTAATATAGGTATTAAAAAACATATGTCAACTATGTGTCAAATTACATTCGGTTGTAGTCCCAAACCAATTATTGATATGCTAGAAGACCTAGGTGTTATTCCCCTCGAATATCTCACTCCTAGTTATATTTTCAACAAAGTTAAGGTATTTGTAAATGGTAAATGGGTCGGGGTACACGTAAAACCACTTGAATTGTTTGATACACTACAAACATATAAACGAAATTCACTTATTAATATATTTACATCTATTAGTTTTGACTATCAAAATTTCGAAATCCAGATTTTAACGGATGGTGGTCGTCTTTGTCGCCCTGTAGCCATTGTTGAAGATAACAAGAGCCTTATTTCCAGTGATCACATTAAAAAGGCAAAGGAAGATAAAATACAATGGGAGAGCCTAGTATCTGGTAATACTAATACTGATTTCAATAAATACGATTGTAAATACAAGAAACCCAAAGAAAATATGGAAACATTAAAGAAAAATCGTGGTGTTATTGAATACCTAGATGTCGATGAAATTAACGGAACCATGTTGGCAAATGAACCGAGTGATCTTAGCAACGAAAATGTGAATTATACCCATATTGAACTTCATCCTTCTTTAATACTTGGAACACTTGGTTTCACATTACCATATTGTAATAGTAGTCAAGCTCCTAGAAATGTCTATGGTACCGGTCAAACGAAACAGTCTGTCGGTATGTATGCTAGTAATTTCCGTAATCGTATGGATGGGACTTCCAATGTATTAAGTTATCCACAAAAGCCTCTGGTATCTACTAAACTTAGTGACTATGTTTTCAGTAATCAATTGCCAACAGGTATGAACGCAATTGTCGCTGTTGGTTGTTATAGTGGCTACAATCAAGAAGATAGTATCATTATAAATAAAACATCAATCGAACGTGGATTGTTTAATGGTTTCACATTTAAAACTTTTGAAGCGGAAGAACGTTATGATACTAAAGATAATGTAGAACATATTATAGGTAAAAATCCCGATGAATCGAAACTTAAAAAGGAATATAACTATAGTCAAATTAATAATGATGGTGTCGTTGAAGAAGGCACATTTGTTAATGGTAGCGACATATTGATTAGTAAATATATCAAAAATGACGACGAAACATTTGATGATAGTGTTGGATTAAAGGCGGATGTGGACGGTGTAGTAGACAAGGTTTTTATTGATTATATGAATACCCATAAACATCGTATATGTAAAGTTCGTATATCCAATAAACGTAATCCAGCATTGGGTGATAAATTTGCCAGCAGACACGGTCAAAAAGGTACCATTGGTATGGTATTACGTCAAGAAGATATGCCTTTCACAAAAGATGGTATTTGCCCCGATTTAATAGTTAATCCCCACGCATTTCCAAGTCGTATGACATTGGGACAATTTATAGAAGTTATTCAAGGTAAAGTATGTTGTGATATGGGATTCTTTGCCGACTCAACACCTTTTAATCATATTTATAGTGAAGATGTCTCGGAAATGTTAGAGAAGAAATGTGGATTTGCTAAGCACGGCGATGAAGTATTATATGGTGGTATATTTGGCAATCAACTCGAAACCAAATTATTTATTGGACCCACTTATTATCAGCGTCTTAAACATATGGTAAAAGATAAGGTAAATTCACGTAATACGGGTAAATATACATTGAAAAACAAACAACCTCCATCTGGTAGATCAGCGGGTGGTGGTTTACGTATAGGTGAGATGGAACGCGACGCTATATTATCACACGGTATGATGGGTTTCTTAAAAGAATCTATGTTTGAACGTAGTGATAAATATGAATATCATATTTCCGACACAAGTGGTATGATCGCAATCGCAAACCGTGACCAAAATCGCTTTATTGATCCAAGCGCAAGTGGTCCATTGGAATTTGATAGAGACTTGAACCTTTTGAACTATAATTCGCAAAACGCGCAAGTAGTGCCTATAAGAGTTCCATATAATACAAAAATGCTTACACAAGAATGTGAGGCAATGGGTATATGTATGCGGTTGATTCCACGCGAAGATGCTTCTTATAAACCAATGGAAATGGGAGAAAAAACATTCGAACCACAATTTACTAAGAAAGAATCGCATAAATCGAAAACTAAGAGAGTTACATATGACAAGATCCAAGTACCTATTATTAAACAAAGTGGTATTGTTACGGATGAATATTATAAGAAACAATTAATGACACCGCTAACAGAATTTGAGTTGAATAAATTCATAACGAAATTGAAAGACGCAAATGAAACTTCTAAGGAACAATTACGTAGTGAAAAGAAATTAATAGTAACTAAATTAGAAAACAACCAATATCTAGTTAGCGAAGAAGTCAATCCAAGTTTTGAAACTGTTTCTGTTAATTTAGTAGAAAATTACGGCGAATTATTAGTAGGTGATAAAGTAGATGCGTCTAGCTTACTTGAAACACAATATCCAAGCCACAATTTCAGCTATTATGACTACGAACCTAAAAGTCCTGAATATGTACCAGAAAGTCCGGAATACAGACCAACTAGTCCATCCGAACCCGTATCGACCTTCGAATATAATAGTCCTGTATATAAACCGGATGCTACATTTGAACCAAGGAGCCCGTCGTATGAGCCACAGAGCCCGCCGTATGAGCCACAGAGCCCGCCGTATGAGCCACAGAGCCCGCCGTCATTCGGTTATAATAGTCCCGTATATGTACCAGACAGTGCTCCATCGTTCTCACCTGTGGTTCCTGAGCGTCCTTTGAGTCCAGTACCACAAGAAAAGGCAATTATTAACTTGTTACCATCACCTGAAGAAAAACCACTATTTATTCCTAGTGAGCCAACCAATATTAAACTGGATGATGAGGATATTACAATAACACCAGATTATGCTCCTGTTAGTCCCGAATACCATCCAGATGGAACATTTGGACCAGAACCCCCTGGTGAAAGAACAAAGGGTTATGAAACAACCGATGATGGAAATACACGAATTTTCAAATTAGATTTACCAGAAACAATGCCAAGTATTGATGACCTTGAAACTACATCGGAACCTATTAAATCGGATTTCGACATGGCACTTGAAGATGCTGAATTGGATTTCGATACCTTAGACGATATATAATTGTCGTATTATATTGTTAAATTTATTCTTATTTTTTTTTAATTATGACTTCTAAAAAATATTATTCGTTAAATGATTATTTAGATATGATGAATATAGATGATATATACACTTGCGATATTCATTCGTATATAAATAATCCCAAATATAATTTTGTCTATAATAAATTGTTTGTTTCACAATCTCAGAATGTACCCTGTGCTCCCCTTGGTATTTATCCCAAGACATATCCAGTAATTTTTAAACCAATATATAACCTACACGGTATGAGCAGAAGTTTCTACAAAATACATAGCGATGAAGAATATGATACTTGTTTTAAAGATGGATTGTTTTGGCAAGAATATTTCCCAGGACCACAAGTTAATTTGGATGTCGTTTACAATAAAGACCAAATAGTCTTCTATTCTGCTCTTCAATCAATATCTGGAAATCAAGGTTCATTTAAGAGTCACGAGACACTTATAGATTATATTATCCCTAGTAAAATAGAAAATTGGATACACACGTATTTGAAGGACTATAAGGGTTGTTTAAATATTGAAATCATCAGCGGAAATATAATAGAATGTCATTTGAGACTCAATGGCGATTTCCATTTATATAATCCGGAATTTGTTGGCAACTTATATGAATTCTTTCGTGGAAACATTGATACTATTAATTACATTGTTCCATATACTTGTATGTTTCCTTTATTTATACATAGAAATCTAATCAATAGTTTAAAAACTAACACTGAAAAATTCACAAAATTTTTAATGAAAAATCCCAAGGTTATTACGTTTTATTATGATAAACTAGATTCAATACAACAATCCCATTTATTACGCGCTATGATGATAGAAGTAAATGACTATTCACACGGTGAAAAGATAATAGAATTATTCCAGAAAACCCTGAATGAATTAATATAATTATATAAAGATAAATTAGTAATTATAATCACAAGGACTTTAGTAATGAAATTATCAAAAGAATTACAATTATTACTATCTAACATTGATGTCAATAATACAAACACGTCTCGTAAAGCTAGACTATGTGATTTTGAAATGGAAAGAACCCACTATGATACTAATACAGTAAAAGATAAAATTAAATCTTATAGAATGCAAGAAGAATATGGAGCTAAAAAATTCATTAAACCGTGACGAACAGGAACAAAAAGCCAACAGCTACCTAATAAAAATAATTTTAAAACGACTAAAAGTTCTAAAAAATAATTAAAGAGTGTCGATCTATTTAATAATTCAAGGGATTATGAACCCATGACGGAAATTGCCTAAATCTATTATTGAAGACAATTTCCTGATATTATCATCTAATCACAAAGAATTATATTATAATGATTATTATAATAATCGTATTAAATTTATTATTATATTATATAATGGGAAGTTCTAGCACTGAAAGATGTTCGTGTTCTAGAAATGATAACAACCAAATGGTATGTGGATCTGGATGCGTTAATAGTGGCGAAAGTTGTAAATCGGTATTGGATTGTAAATCACCTAAGTTAAAAAAAGCGAAGTCTCTTTCTTTACCAAAAAGAAAGAAACCAAACGTTATTCTAAAAAAGAAAGCAGTATCATTAAAAAAAATTAAAATGCCCAAGAAACCATTAAAAACAAAAAAAGTCAATGTAGTTATGAAGGGGAAGGAACCACTAAAAGGCGGTAAAACAAAGAAAGCAAGATTCAATTATAACAAAATGACAAATATAGTTTCACGTAAAAAGGCTAAAGAAATCGGTGCTGTTCACGGAATACCAAGCATAAGTGAAAAGGACGCAAAGGGCAATGTTTTAAGCGTTACTTGGAATAATATTGAAGGACATCACAGTGTAACCGTATATAATGATATCTATAGAAAATGGCATCCATATCCAGCGGAAGTATATGTTGTTACTCGTAGATTAATAAAAGTCCCAGACCATTTAATGGGTCCTTTGAAATATGCCAGCGAAACTATTAATATTGAACAATTGCGCGCAGATAAAGAAGAAAATTTCCGCTATGGTAAAACAGGAAAAAAGGCACATTCACTAGTAAGTGGTTCTTGTGCGTCAATAAGTATATCGGCAATTACTTTGAAATTTGTAGAAGATATGTGTAAAAAATACAAAAAAGATGTACCTAATCCCTATAAATTATTCAAAGAATTTCGCGATACATATGACGCCCGTGTAGCCAATTACATACACGGAAAAGGAATGAAACCAAGAATTCCTTGGTATCCTAATATATTAGAAAAAGACCAAGAAAAGAAAGTCGTTATTGAAGAAAAATAAATAAAATAGTTTATTCAATCTAAACTAAATATATTATTATTATAAACATGAGTATGGCACAAGTAAATCTTCAACACGTATTTCTAGTTGGTCCGTTATTATTTTATATAGGAACTCAAAAACAGGAGACGCCACAATGGGCATTCATTTCACTAGCAACACTTACAGTTATGATTCCTTTTATAGTTTCATATAATTATTCCAGTTTATCTTATAGAGCCATTGTTAATGCTAGTCACTATTTAATATGGATACCATTATTCGGATATATAGCATATGCGGGAATAAATAAACATTTGGGGACCTATATGTATCCAATATTACAATTACTTGGATTAAGTGCGATTACGATACACCTTTTCCTTTTTTCCCAAAAAATGCATTGGATAAATTAATATTAATATGGTTATTAATATGGTTATTAATATATTATATAGCAATTCGGAATCCAATATATTGATTCGTGCAATCAGGATATTGAGCATTTCTATAAGAAGGATAAACTAATTCTTTCGCAGTACACCATGAAGCCCCGCGACAAACACGTTTAAAACCGAAAAAAGGATAACTCATTTCGCGGTATAAAGGGTCAATCGCGAATCCATCATATGGATAAATAGGTTCTTGACACCATTCATAGCAACTACCCATTAACTCATTCATATTATCTTCATTTGTATATTTTTCATTATATTCAACTATATATTGATTTCTATAATCTATATTCAATTCTTCGTAGTTAATAGGTGATTTCTTTGCCATATATTCCCATTCGTCTTCATAAAGAAGACGACACTTCTTCCAATTTGCGTAGGCTTCGGCTTCATACCACGATACATTAATTACAGGATAATTATAAAGACATTCAATGGGAATTAATTGGTCAAAATAATTAATAGTAAAACTATTTTCGGTTGTTTTATTCCAATAAAGCGGGAAATCGTTATTTTTATTTTTTTTCCACCGCAATCCATTTGGACTCCAATGGGTTTCATTGTCATACGCACCTAATTTGATAAAATTCATAAATTCATAAAACGATATTTTGTATTTAGATGCCCAGAATTTATGAATAATTTTATTGAATGAAGGCTTTTCATTATCAAACCCTATACTTTTAACATTTTCGGTATATCCCTGTGTAAAATGTCCACCGTTTATTTGAACCATTATATTTTCAATAATAATTTCAGAATTTGGAAACAGTTTTGAATTATAAATATTAGGTAACTGCCGATAGACTAATTGGTTCGTAAAAAGGAAACTTTCAAGGTGCATATGAATATGTAGTAAAACAAATGTTATCATATAATTCATAGAAACATTAATGTTGTCCATAGTTTTTATTATAATGTCTAATTTATTGAAAATACTATCTTTATAAATGATTAATTCATCTATATCTACTAAATCTGCTTTGTATCTTTCAGGCGCACTTAATTCAAAGCTATCATATATATCATTATTAATTTTAATATTAGAAGGAAATGTGTAATCCATTAGTATATGTCTAAGAGCGTGTTTCTCAATAAAAAACAAAGCGTGTCCGATTTCCCATAATAAAGGATTATGTTTAGAATATAATGACTTCTCCATTCCAGTATGATTTACTAGTATATCAAAACCAAATTTATCAAGTAAATACTCTGTTTTATTTTTCAACCGAAGTAAATAATCGGAATCATATATTGGTTTAAAATTATGTAATTTTTTGTAAATTTCCAGCGTGGATAATTCCATTTTTTATAATATTTAAAAACATAATTAATGTTTTAAGTATACGAAAACTACGAGATATGTTTAGATATATAGCAACTGGATTTTTATTTGGAATTTTAGGAGGACTTGTTTATTATAGCAATGAAGTGAAAGAAAGAATGATGCGTTATATTGTAACGCTTGTAAATAATCGTCGTGATTATAGTGTTAAAGACACATCGACTAATACCGAAGTCATTTTATCGAGGACTTGTCCTCACGCCGGATGTGAAGTAGACTATAAAGAAGGTCAAGAAGAATTTGAATGTCCTTGTCACGGTTCGACATTTGATATGGATGGTAATGTAGTTTCCGGACCTGCAGAAGAAAATTTAGATAAAAAGACACAATAATAATAAAAAAATACGTTTTTTTTCTTTTATTATTATATAAATGCCTTCTTCTGTTGCTCCTATACCTAAAAGTCTATTAAAAATGGCTAGAAATAATCAAAGAAAAATGGAACAAAATAAACGTAATAATTTAACACGGAAATTAAGAAAAATTAGAAACAACGCAGAGAACAAAGAACGTGTAGAAAAAGCGTATTCTAAACTACAAGCACGGTTAAATGCTTTGAAACCTAGCTTAGTAAAAGAAGATTATGTATTGGTAAAAAAATCAGATCTTAAAGGATACAACCTTAATAAAAAAACCAAGGGGCGTTCAACAACCTTAAAAAACCGAATTAAAAGAATGACAAAGAAAGCAAGTAAGGCATTAACCAGGAAATAAATGATATTATTCAAGTGGATTGTATTCGCTATGAGTTTTTGTTAAAATACTTATAATTCCAGATAAAACAAAAGCAATTATTGTATATATTATGCCACACGCTAAAAATATTTGAATTCCATAGAAATATGAAATGAATAATCCTATTGTTGTTATTAAATATAGCATACATAAAGATGATTTTATACATAATGGAGAAAACCTTTTATAAAGTAAATAACTATTGGTGGCATTTATCCAAGAATAAGTAGAAATGGAATATAAAGCTATAATTATAAATTTAAATATTATTTCATTAAACAACATAATTTATATATTTGTTGTTATTTTCATTTAAATATTTTTAGTTTGTATATTGTATAAAATGTCTTCTAATATAGTAAAATTTTCACAAGCAGATAATATTACATTGGGTAGTAATAGTTTAGTTGGACCTATCGAATCGTCCGGTAATAATGTTTTTGATACCATAACAGTTCCAAGTGCTGCGGCAGCCAGAGATTTCTCATTAAATGCCACTCATTTAAATTCTATATATTATATTACTGGTGCTAGAGCATCAAATGCCCAAATAATTAGATTACCACATTTAGATGTTTGTTCTCCAGGTGATAAAATAACTATATTTTTAGCAACTGAACCTACTACTATAAGTTTGGATATTATGCAATATGACGCAGACGATAAAATATATGGCGCTGTGCCAGTATATGCTCCAACAAGAGATGTTGCTGCCGCAGCTACAGATGTACCTTGTATGGCTGTTTTTAGTGCTAGTGGAGGTGTTAGATTTATCACGGGTGTAACTGGAGCTAATATAGGTTCTACATTAACATTTACATGTATTGGTGGTAATAAAACATTTGGTCCTGCTGATACTACACCCGCAGATGATGATAATGCTATACCAGTTAGTACCACTGTAACAAAAAATTGGCATATTAGTGGTTTTATAGTAGGAGATAGCACATCGATGACTGGTGATGATATAGTACAACCATCGGCATAATTTATTTTTTGTATAAATTATTTTTTTTAATTAAAACTAATTTTTTTATTGAAAAAAAAAGAAAAATAGCGTTATGTCGCTTAATTGGAGTAAGAACTTGCTTACTTAATTGGAGTAAGAACTTGCTTACTTAATTGGAGTAAGAACTTGCTTACTTAATTGGAGTAAGCAAGACCTCCCATACCACTCATGACACGAAGGACGTTGTAGTTAAGGGCGTAAATGTTGGCAACAGTAACACTTGCGTCGAATTGAAGTTTGGCAGTGTCAATTCTGGAGAAGTTGCATGTTCCAGATGGTTGATGTTCTTCTGGTTTAAGTGCGAATGAGTACATGTTGATTTTGTTAGACATATTTGATGTGCGTGCTTCATTAACAGTGGCATCGGCCAATACACCAACAATTGTAAGAGTATCAGCACCGTCTGCGTGGGCTGGCATAGTAGTAGCATTATCGGATAATAATACTGGTGATGAAGCAAATACAATATCAGCGGCCGCGCCATTGGCAGCATTAGCAGCAATACCGGTTCCAACAACGGCGGAATAGGTACCATTGTTAGCAGCAGTAGAATCATCTGTTAGTGTAAATATTAACACGGATCCTGCTACAACAGCATCGTGATTGACTCCTGCATTTTGTATAGATAATGTGAGAGTTGCTGGTACATAGGCAAATTCGCTAGCAGCAGCGGCTAAATCACCCCCAGTTAAAGCTACATTTGTTAAAGCAGTTAATGCGGAAACGGTACTTGTTCTTGAAATGAGGTTAACATTGGCACCAGATGGTAAATTTTGTCTTGGGACTGCGGTGTGGCATTGGTATGGTTGACGTAATTGGAAATATTCTTTAGTTTGATAAGAGAAACGATCATGTCCATTCAATGTTAATTTAGCTTGTTGTGTGGTAAGGTCGTTTGCGGATGTTGTTGTCCAGTAAATTGCTTTGACTGGGTGGTTGAAGTTAAGTTTTTGTGAAGTATCGGCTGAACCAGTTTCAAATTGAACTTGTTCAATAAGGTATTCGTGGGATACTTGTGCGAATCTACGGCGTTCATCGGTATCGAGGTATACGTAGTCGGCCCACATTTCAATAGAATTTGCGGCTGTACCAGCGGCACCAGCAACGTTAGCCCAAGTGCATTTTACTTTAACTTCGTGGTATTGAAGGGCAATAAGTGGTAAGTAGCAACCTGGGTTACGGCAGAAATAGAATTGAAGAGGAACCATAGCTTCATTTACACCAGTGGATGAACCAGTACCTACAGCACCTTGCATAGATTTAAGACCGGATGCCTTAGCTTCGGTGGTGCTAAGTTCATTCCACATTTCCATCCATTCTTCTGTTTGTTTGTCGATTTCTTGACCACCAATTTCGAGTCTAACTTCTTTTACTGCGCGGTTAGCAGCAGTTCCATCAAATGATGGTAAGTGAACATATAAGGCACCAAGTAAGTCACCATTTCTAGAAATAGTTACTGTTCCAGTAGCTTCAGAACCTGCTGCTGGAAGTGCGGATGAACCATTAATGGTTTGTTCAATGGTTTCCATTGAGAAGTTAGTGTGGCGTCTGTATACGACCTTGAAGAATGTGATTTGTGGATTTCCTGTAAGATAGATATCTTGAGCTCCATAAGCGACTAATTGCATTAAACCTCCTCCCATTTTATACATTAAGCAAAGAAAAAAATTTTACAGAAATTAATTAAAATTAATTTTCTGAATATATTATAATAAAAAATGATTAATATTATTTTAATACTTATATTGATAATCGTTATGGTATTTAGTTCAGTATTAGAAGGGTTCCCTTTCTACGAAATGAGCCCACCTAAAAGAAATATGTCTCTGGATTTACGTTGTGAGCCAGAAATACCCAAAAAAAAATATCCATTTCATAATTCAACTATAGATTATTATTATCGACCAAAATGTCTAGGAACTTTATTATAATTACATTTTTATACTATTCATATCAATAATTTTTAATGATGTGTTATTGTCTTCGAAATAACTAAGTTCTTCAGTATCGTGTAGTTCAACTATAAATTTATCTGTAGTTTTGTCATTATTAATAAATCCCAATTCCAATATATCATTGTATTCAAACACCAACTTATAATCTCTTGTATCAACTTGTCGCATCAAATGCGTTTTACCATTATTTCCTCTTCCATATAAAATTATAATTTTACTGTTTGACTGAATATATTTATTAATAAGCATTTGGGATTCTTTATACGATGAAACCTTAACCATAGTTGTAATAATATTATCTGTTAAAAGACCTTAAATTTATTTCAAATATCAATTTTTTAAATTGTTTTAACTTCCGAGGCTTCTTCCGAGGCTTCTTCCGAGGCTTCTTCCGAGGCTTCTTCCGAGGCTTCTTCCGAGGCTTCTTCCGATGCTTTTTCTTTTGGGTCTAATCCTACAATAAATTCATATACTTTCTTTGAAAACTTATAATGACATCCATTTGGTGCTTGATTGTCTGGAACTAGCCATTTTTTTTCATTCTTAGAATAAATGAGTCCAACATACTTATCTTCCCAAGAATATTCCGAATACTCTCTAAATCTTCCTCTTAATAGTCCTTGCGTTTCATTTCCAGCATCGGTTGAAAATTTACCATTTTCCCAGAATTTCTTTGAAAACATCAATGTTCCTAAATAAATTCTTTGGAAATAGTCTATACTTTGTCCATTTGTACTAATAATAGAGATATAGCGATTAATATCAAATGTTCCCATTGTAGTACATCCAATGACTTCTTTCTTACTATTTAGGTATTCATTTGCTACTTTTCTCAATCCCGTTTCATAAAAGAAATAATCGTCATCCATAATCATTATTGTATCATTTGTAGCATTTTCAATAGCTAAATTCAACATATGTCCGTATGTAGCATCTTCACCAGCCCTTGTATATCGAATTCTAAATTGTTCTCTGACTTCTACTGGAGGCAATAAACTTTCGACATCATCCTCTGTATTATTGACAACAACCCACTCTAATTTTTCACGTGGATAATTGTGGGAACGGAAATTCAATATTGGCAATTTAAAAAAGTTCATAGTGCTACTATAAACAGTAATGAGTGAAATACTCGGTAGGTCTTCGTCCTTATGTTCTTTGTCTTCGCGTTTTTTGACAGCTAATGTATTTCTAAAGACTTCTTGGAAATAGTCTTGGGCTCTTTCATTAAAAATATTTTGTTGACGACAAGCCCACATTTTATTATTTTCACCCATTAACTCCAGAGATGAATCTGAAATATTCAATGCCTTTTTCACCGTTTCTTCCAACGTTTCCTTGGAAAATGTATATTTAGAACCAAGGAAATTCGGATTCTTTTTTTTACTACAAGTTAATGCGAAATAGTTGTCTTCATATAGTAATTCTGTTATTGGTCCTTTATTGATACATATAGGAACATTACCAGATAACATACATTGATTAACATTGTGGTTAAAATTATCAATAGTATCTAAACATACATGAATCAAACACGAATTAAAAAGATTTTCATATTTTCCTGGGTCAATCGTTTCAATATACATTATATTTGCTAAATTTCTCTTAGTTAGACCGGTTTTCGGAACTCCACTAAAGACAATATTCAATGTAGGATAATCTAATTGCCATATATCAATAAGTTTCTGGATATCCTGGTAATTATGGTCATTATATAAAGCCAACCAATCTTCGCGAGTTTTATCCAATCTATGATTTGAAATATCTGTAGATCGCCATCCTATATTTTTAATTCTTTCTGGTTCAACTAAATCCTTAAAAACTTCATAACAATATTTAGTTTTACAAAAGACCAGGTCAATACTTTCTAACATAGGAATATTCTCCTTTGAAAAATAATGATGATTAGGTATAAAAACATTATATTTCGCTTTTCTTATAAAACTATAGTTAATTGATTCGATGAAAATATTGATTTGTGCTTTTGGACAAGTGTAATTGTTTACATTAATATGAGAAATCTTGGGTTTTTCTTTGAACCTCTTGAGCATATAGTTCATGACTTCAGCATCACACATAATGTTATTGGAATGTTGGCTATGAATAATATTAACTTTCATAATGTATGTATGAATAATTAATTAATAGTCTTTATGTGATTTTTTTTATATTCTTGTGCTCGTTTTATAATTTTTTTATTAAATTTTTTGGATAATAATTCAATGCCATTGGTTCTATTGTTTTTTCCTGGATTTAATTTATATTTATTCATATGGTATTTTGTATAGTCTGTATCTTTCAATTCATTTAATTCCTGATAATGGGTCGTAATAATACTGATACTATTTTTAAAGGAAGCTAATTGCTCACATATTGCCATTGAAGTCGCAATACCTTCTTGTGGGTTAGTACCCGTAAACATTTCATCAATAATTATAAACGAATTTTGCTCTGGATTTTTCTCTATTTGCTCAATGTAATTTTGCATAATTTCCAATTCACTTTCAAATAACGATTTTTCACCTTTTTTGTCGGAAACATTTAAGTAGGTATCAATAGTATCGAAATATGAATGACTAAGTGATTTACAAGGAGCAATACCGAGATTTTGCGACATTATTAAACATAAAGCAACTGATTTTATTAATGTAGATTTACCTTCTGCATTGGGCCCAGTTATTAACATATTATTTCCATTTATTTCAATGGTATTCTTGGTAGCCTTATTGGGAGTATTTACACTCATAGGTAGAAAAATGTCATGTGCTTTTATAGTTGGGACATTTGTCTTAATTATTTTACTGAAACAATAAACATTCGGATTTTCTTTTACTATTTTGACATTAGACATATAGGCATCTAACTTACCCAGACTTATTAGCATATTCTTAATTGCATCTTTATTATGTTTGATTTTATGGAAGTCTACAATTATCTTCCCTTTATCTTTAGTCAGTTTAAACTTATTTTCATAAAACTTTCCAAGGAAACTATAGGAATTATAGTCTATGTCAAAGAATCCAGGTATTAAATCGCGAGTTTCTTTTAATTTTTCTTGGAACTTTTTGACATTTTGATTAAATTCAAACATTTTTTTTAATAATTCTTGATTTACTATTGAATAGGTCACCGAAGTATATAAACTAAACAAAAACATTCCTAATGTTAGTAGTCCACTTAAATAATTACCATCTTTAAAGGCATCTAGACTAGGAATGTTGAATGTCATATATTTGATATATTTGAAAAAGGCAAACTTGGAAAATAAATATGTTATTACAAACATGACTAATGGTGATACTATAGTTAATAATGGACTAAATATATGATAATTATTATAGATATTCAGGAATAATTTATTGTTATTTAGTTTATTTACATATGGAAAGTTTAATGTAACATTATCCATAATTTCATTAAGAGAACTGTTTTTATCATCACAATAAATCAATAGTGATTCTTCTATTGGTTCTAGTTGTTTAATTAAATCGTTTACAGTGTCGTAATTTTTAATAAGTAGTTTATAATTTTTTTGAATGTCCTTATGATTTTGCTTATTCATAAGCATATTTTGTAATTTAATATGACCACTCAATGTCTGTGTTTTATTAATAGAAGTCATTAAGGTTTTTGTTTCTGTATCTTCATAGTCTTTGAAAATTTCCAATCCATCATATACTTGCTGAGAATAAGGTTTTTGTAATTCATCGTAATCCTTTAAAAGTGGATGTAGTGTTTTTCTATTTGGAATTAAACAGTTATTAACGTAATTGATTTTGTTTTTATAGATAAACATTATTTGATTATTATACAATAATAAAAAAAATACGTTTTTTTTTCTTTTTAATATATATAATGAGTAATAACAATGTTGTACCATCTAATTTCGACGTATATCCAGAAAATTTAGATATGGAAAATGCCGTATCTATGAACTCTATTTCTTGGGAAGAACCTAAACAAGACCCTAGTTTATTTATGCTCAGTAATAACCAATTAGTTAACGTTTTAACTAATGCTGCCAATAATACTAATAATGCGGAAGGTTTAAAAATGTTTCAAGGATGCCTTGAAGACCCTATTGCCGGGGATTCTATGTGCTTCTTACCAAAACCGGAACCAGTAAATTATAAATTTCAAAATAGACACTCTTGGGCCAATGTTTCCGGCGATCAAGTTGTCATTTCCCAATACAATAAAGATAATGAATTAAACGCTCAAGCAAATAATTTATCTAAACGTGGTATGGAATATCTTAAGGCATCTAATGATGAACTTTTACTCCAACCTTTGTGCGACGTATATGATTGTGAAAACAAACCAAAAGACGACCCCAATTGTCGTGTGCTTAATTGTATGAAATGTAAAAAACAATAAACAATTTAAACATTTTTTCTTATTTATTATAAAATCAAATATGATTGAAATTCATATTAATCACAATCTTTATTTAATGGAAGAAGATAAATATAAAACTAAAAAATATAACTATACCAAAGCAGAAACTATGGCATTTTTACTTAATAAGAAAATACAATATAATATAGCAGATTTATATTCAACGTATTATACAGAAATGAATATTAATCAGTGTATTTATACACAATCTATAACAGATAAATTAAATTCATTTGGATTAAAATAAAACTTATCATTAGTATTATATGACGTGTATCGTTGATATTGGTGGAAGTGGTATTAGAGTAAAACAATATCGTATGGTTGGTAACAAATTGCTTCAAGATATAGATGAAAATACAATTACTATTCAATTCCACAAATATATTGAACGTGTCGAGGGACGTAATGTGTTCATTAAAAATAATAGAAAACTTATTAGCTTTGTTACTCCATTCAAAAATTGTTATGTAGGAGCAACAGGTGGTGTTCGTGAAGCGGGTGTCAAAAATGGAGTTTATAAAGTGTATAATAATACTACTAATAAGTATCTATTTGATATGGAGGTTTTATCCGGAGTACAGGAAGGTAAATATGAATTAATGGCTGCGGAACATAAATTTAAAAATATGGAAGCACTTTTGTCAATGGGATCTAAATCTTGCCAATTCAATTACAATAATAAAATAACAAGTGTTTCTGTTGGTTTCAAAAATCTAAGTGGTAAAACCAATAAATTTAAAATTTTACAAAACAAACATATTATTGGTATATCAACCCTTTATTGGACAGCGAAGGATATTGAAACTAATATTAAAATGAAATTAGCTGACAATATGCGCGGTGTTAAAATCAATGCCAAATTTATAGAGAAATTGAATAAATTAGATATGTCTAAATACGATGATTTGTTAGTTGATAAAATTACATTATTCAAACGTATTATGAATGAAATAAGTGGTCCTGACACTATTATTGTATTCAAACGAGAATGGAAAAATCCACAGGGTAAGTATATTATAAACTGGCCCACGGGACGTGCATTGGAAACATTGAAACAAAATTAGGTGGAATATTGTTTAATAACCTTAATTAATAATTTTATTATTATTATTATTATTATTATTATTATTATTATTATTATTATATTGCATTAATCGACCAATATTCATTTTTACATTTTTGTGTTGGAGGTATAGCATATTTTTGGAAGATCGGATTAATACCTTGGATAATTCTTCATATATTATTTGAAATCATTGAAAATACTTCTTGGGGAATATTATTTATCAATAAATACTTCAAATTATGGCCTGGTGGCAAAGGTGGTCCAGACGATACTTGGAATAGTGTTATGGATAATATATTTGCTATTTTAGGATGGTTAGTTTCATATTATTTAGATTATTTAGGAAGTAAATATAATTGGTATTCTCAACACATCAGAAATTAACGTGTTCTGGATGATCGGAATAAATTATTTTTTTTATTAATTTACAGTCATTAAACAACATTTCGCCTAATTTTGTTTTCATTGTTTCCAGTGTTTCGTAATTTATATATTTATTGTCTTTTAGTATTATAAATTTATTTACTATTTCTAGTATATCTACTTTTGATATAATAACTACATTTGTCCCCGAAATATTAATTGCTTTAACTAATTTGTCGTAGTTAAGCCATGTCACTTTCCTAGGTCTTCCTGTAGTTGTTCCATATTCTTTCCCTTCTTCAACTATTCTTTCAATTGTTTCTTCTTCTGGTTGCCAAAGGTCTTCAAATTCTGGATCATAACCAACTCGTGTATCATATATTTTAGCCGCACCATAAATAGTGTTTATTTTACACGGTGGGAATCCTAAACTACAAGCACTATAAGGTAATGTCACACTTGATGTGACATATGGATAATTACCATAGTTAATATCTAACCAAAACCCTTGAGCGCCTTCACAAAGGATAGTTCCGTGTAAATCTTCAGTCATTAAAAATGACTTCAAACTTTCAGGACACTGGTCTTTTAATTGTGTTGCTTTACGAGCGTATTTATCGCGAGCACACGGTCCAATGCCTTTGCCTGTTGATCTTGGATTATTGGCGTCTTCTTCTTTATGCGAAGATGTTATGATTTTAACATATGGCGATATTTTCAATAACGAAATATCAAAACCGTGTTCCTTTAGATATTCCATTTCAGAATTAAGGTCATCAATATTAACAAAACATTCAGGTCCAATTAGACATTTAATACCATATAATATACCGCTTGGAATAATATGGGTATGATATTTCGTGTCGTTTAAATAAATAGTATGACCAGCATTGGACCCACCATTCCAACGACATACCCAATCATATTTATTATTTTTCAATAATTCGCCTATAATTTTCCCTTTACCTTCGTCTCCCCAGGTTAATCCACATACAATATCGACTTTATCTATCATTAATAATTATTAGTAAATAATAGTATCTTAAATAAAATTTGAAAATTTTTTATTTATTCAAAATAATTTATAATTACAGACTCAAGAAGTATTATTCATCATGGAATTCAACTTTGATATTTTTCCAAACAATCAGCCTTCGAACGAACTTAAAAATACCAGTTTCATAATGGGAAATGGTAATCGAAAATTAAGTAATAAAATCGCCCAGAATTTTAAATCGAGATATGATTGTAGTATTTCCCAAGAATCACCGGGATATTTTGCTAGTGGTGAAGTAAAAATTGATCATATTACTGAAAATATTAGACAAAAGGATATAGTAATTATACAAAGTATAGTTGAAACACCAACCAATAATGGCACAATATTATCGGTTAATGATTTAATATTAGAAGTTCTTATTATGATAGATGCCGTTAAACGTGGAAGTGCGAAGTCAATTACACTCGTACTGCCAATGTATCCGTATCAACGCCAAGACCGTAAAAATAATTCTCGAACTCCTATTAGCGCACGGGTAATGACAACTATGTTTGAAAGTCTAGGTGTTTCTCGGGTAATTGTTTTCGATCTTCACGCCGATCAAATCCAAGGTTTCTTTGGTCTTACACCATTAGATAATTTGTTTTCAGAACCATACTTCATAAAATATATCAAAACAGTTGTTCCACCTGAAGAATTGAAAGATGTTATATTGGTGAGTCCAGATGAAGGCGGAATTAAGAGGGTCGTTCATATGGCAAAAAAGATGAATTTAGGGTCGGCTTTTATGTATAAGGAACGCAAAGTTGCTAATGAAGTAGAAAATATGGTAATTATGGGGAAAATAGAAAATAAAGTATGTATCATTATTGACGATATAATAGATACAGCCGGAACCGCGTGTAAAGCGGCCGATGTTTTAAAGGAAAATGGGGCGTCAAAGGTAATAATGTGTGCGTGTCACGGAATATTCAGTAACGATGCTATAAGGAAAATACACAATAGTTCCTTTGACCGGGTTAGTGTTACAAATACTGTATTATGGAAAGATAAATTAGATAAACTATTAGAGAATAATTTCGTTCATGAAAAACACAATAAGGTAGATATTATAGATATCTCAAAATTGGCATCTTTGGCAATAGAGCGATGCCTTTTGGGTAATAGCTTAAGTGAATTATTTAACATATCAATCACCTAAAAAAATATTTAAAATTTAGAAACTAAAATTAATCAAGTTAATTACGTATGCTTTTTTATTTAACATTTGTAAGTAGTTATTTCTTTTTTTCAGCTAAATGTTTTTATAGAGATGTTATAATTAATAAAAATAAAGAAGAAACTAAAAATTATTTAGAAGCTTATTACGAAGCATTACCAACCGTATTAAAGAATATATTGTTTTATACAATTCCATTTTTTATTTATATAGATTACATTTACGAACCACGTCCATTTTCTATAATTGGATCAATATTATCTATTACGATAACTAATTATGGTTCAAATATAGCATTCTACTGGGCTCATCGATATTCCCATATAAACAAGGACTTGTATGAATATCACAAAATTCATCACGAATTCAACGAACCTATAGGCATAAGGGCGGCATATTCTCATCCAATTGATTTTATATTTGGTAATTTTATACCATTTGCTATTGTGCCAATACTTCTTAAAACAAATACACTAATACTATTATATTTAATTATACGTGGAAACTACAAAACAATAAATATAGACCATAATACACCTAATACAAAAAATAATCACCATATTTTACATCACAAATATTATAATTGTAATTATGGCGATAAATGGATAGATGAATATATGAATACATTAAGAACAACTTAGAAATCGGCATCCAAAACAATTTTTTTAGATACTTGTGTTCCAGATTTTACACCTGATTTCGCATATTCTCCTACTCTTTTTTCGAAGAAATTTGTTTTACCTTCCAATGAAATCATTTCCATAAATGGGAATGGATTCTTAGCTTGATATATTTTTGAATAACCTAATTGAACAATGAGGCGATTCGCAACAAATTCAATGTATTCACTCATAAGTTCCGAATTCATTCCAATAAGCTTACAAGGTATGCTTTCATTAATAAATTCCTTTTCTATTTCAACCGCTTCAGTAATAATTTCCTTAACGGTTTCTTCTGAACATTTGTGAACGAGCATTCTATACATCATAATAGCGAATTCAGTATGTAATGCTTCATCCCGTGAAATAAGTTCATTACTAAATGTTAATCCAGGCATAAGACCCCGTTTTTTAAGCCAGAATATAGAGCAAAATGCTCCACTGAAAAAGATGCCTTCAACTGCCGCAAAAGCAATCACACGTTTATTGTAATCGGAATCATCGTCACCAATCCACTTCAATGCCCAGTCTGCTTTCTTTTTAATAGATGGGATTGTTTCAATAGCATTTAAGAGTTCTAATTTACGTGTAGTGTCTTTGACATATGTGTCAATTAATAGTGAATACATTTCACTGTGGATGTTTTCCATAGCAATTTGAAAACCATAAAAACATTTAGCTTCAGTGACTTGTACATCATTCATAAAACGTTCACATAGATTTTCATTGACTATTCCATCACTTGCCGCGAAGAAAGCCAAAATATTTTCAATGAAATTACGTTCGTTAGTATTTAATTTCATCCAATCATTAGCGTCTTTAGATAAATCAACTTCTTCTACCGTCCATATAGATGCTAGGGCTTTTTTATACATACCCCATATATTATGATATTCAATAGGAAATATAACAAAACGACCTGGGTTTTCGCGTAAAAGTGGTTCATCGGATTTTTTATTGATTGTGAGAGACATATTATCTAATATTAATAGTTTATAATTTTAAATACCATAATTTTAAATATTCAATTTTATTATACTATTAATTATTTTCTCTATATATCTTTCTGGGTAATAACTCCTTACCTTATTATTACTAAAATTTTCTTTAATGGTGTTATAATATTCGATATTCTCCGACAATTTAACCGATTTTTTAATAAATTCGTCTATTGTCAAACATATTGTATCGGTCATGTTTAAACTCTTTAAAATACTTGTTGTAATTGTTGAATACAAATGATTTCCCTGAAAGCATATAATTGGAACTTTACAAACTAATAAGTCGTATATAGTATTTTTTAAATTATAGTTGAGTGTATCTAAAATACAATCAAAGTAAATAAGTCTATATAAATTGAGTTGTGGTTCAATAAACGGTATAAAATATACCTTTTCTTTTATATCTTCATCGAAATGTTTCAATAACATATCTCTATTTTCAAAACACACGGTTTCTAGTATATATAATACACTACTCGGAGCCATTTTTAGTATTTGATTGTAAATTAAAATATCCTTTTTACTTATTTTCTTAGAACCACTAAGAACACAAAAGCGAAAATAATCTTTATGTTTGGTTCTTGGTAATATGATATTATAGTACATTGAATATAGTTGTTTTTCCTTTATATTGCCTTTTTTCAAATCGCGTATTTTACTATAATTATTTTGAAAAAGAGTGTAGTTATTATCATTATTCATTTTATCCATAATTGTCTTGATTTGTCGTTCAATAAGCAGTTCCTTGTTATAAATACCACGATTAATATTCCGTATATTGAATTTAATTACTTTATAGATATAATCTACCATAAAATCAGTTATTTGTTTTTTATTAATACTTTTATTAATTAAATATATGATGTAATCGTAATTCCTTTTAATTTCAAAATTATATGATTTATTGTAATCTATATTCAATATAATCGGACAATCTACAATTATTTTCTTTTCATTAAATGCGTAATTACTATTCATTTCGTTATAGAATTTACCTAGTATAATATAATCGAAAATGCCATGTGTATGACTACCTAAGTAATCATTATTATTGATTTGTATTTTCGCAATTTTCCTAGATAATAACCGAAATACATCCGTGTTATTTAAACTACAAAAATTAATAGCCAAGTAAAATTGATGTTTTATTAATAATTCATAAATAGTTTCTTGATTAGTTTCATTTAAATCACCATGAATTATTTCGACATTTTTAGTTTTAGGAAACACATTACCTAAAGTTAAAGCTAAATCCAATATAACATATTCAACTTGACTTATTATATAGTTCTCTAAATTGTATTTACTATTATCAACAATTAAACATATCTTTTTTGTATTCCTTTGAGTAATAGATGGTATATCTACATTTTCCTTTAGTCTATTAGAGGGTTCGTTATATATAGTATTATAATACCGTTTCACACAATTATTCATAATAGTGTTGCCCAACCCCATACAAATAAGTAAATATGGCGAACACATATTGTTTTTTGAATATTCTATTATTTTACTAATGTTTTGGTCTAAATTTTCAAAATCACAAATATTATTACATAAGATCATCTTCTTATAAAAGTAATCCTTATCACTATAATCCAATAATTTCAAACAATTATAATAATTTTCAACATTAAAGTAATAGTTATATAGGTTTGAGGTTGTTTCATTATTTTTCTTATAAAACATAATCATATTTAGGTGATATTCTATATTCTTTTTTTTAAAGAGACATTTATAATGAAATTTCTCGGCAAATTCGTGGTTTAATGTTTTAATATTATTATAAATATCATACATCAACACATCATAAATCTCAATATCATCCATATTTATAATATAGCTGTAAATGACAAGCATTTTTTTTGAAATGGTTTGTTTTATTTCCTTTTTGGTTAATATATTATCTAAAATATTCATACAACTTGTTATACATCGAGTGCAAAAATATACCTTTTCCGATTCTTTAAAATCTCCCGAAAATATTTTTTCAATATCTTTATTTATTATTTCTAATAAATTTTTCATACTTAAAATATAAAATTAGTTTTTATGTTAAATGGATAATATTAAAATAATATAAATAAATATATATGGAACAAGATTTAAGAAACAAATTATTGAAAAATATTGAATATTACCGTAAATTCATCATACTATTTTTTATACTTTTTATTACCATCATACTAAGTTTCTACATATCTGACAAATACCGTGTAAGCAAGGTAATGGAAAGGTTATACATTTATGACGACTATTTTACTATTAGTTCTCTGGATGATGAAAAAGAACTTGAACAGCCTTTATGTAATTTCTATATTGCCAGTGCGTTTAGGCCTTATACTGGAAAAAACCAAATGTTGGATTACACAAGCACAAATATATTAAAACGTATATTAAGATATGGAGCTAGGTTCTTATATTTGGATGTGTATAGTGATAATGAAAAACCACTTGTATGTGTTGGTCTTAAAAATGGTAATTGGAAATTATCATTGAATTCATTGGATTTTGATGAAGTTATGGAAACAATAGGGACAAATGCCTTTAATCCTGGAATAGTTACTAATTATGAAGACCCACTTTTAATAGGATTAAATCTAAATATGCCAAAAAATCATAAAATTCTTAAAAAAATTAAGGAATCTATAATAAAACATTGTGGAACTAGACTTCTTGATATAACATATGGTTATAATCAAAAAAATATAGCTCTTGAACCCATTAAAAAATTAAAAGAGAAAGTAGTTATATTAAGTAGTGAAGGTTTTGAAAATAGTACATTAGAAGAAATTATAAATGGTTCTTGGAATACAAATGAATTAAGAAAAATCAATAATAAATCTATCGACCCAACTGTTCGAATTTCACAATATATTAAAGAAGATACCGAAACATTAATGAATTACAATAAAAGTGGATTGTCGGTTATTGTCCCAGAAGAAAAAAGTTTCTTTACTCGTCAATATAGTCCTAATAATGCATTTGAATTTGGATGTCAATTTGTATGTATGTATTACCAAGAAGTTGATGGGCTTATGGACTTTTATGCTACTAAATTCAAAAGCAAGAGTTTCGTTTTGAAGCCTAGTAAATTGCGTGGCGAAACAACACAAAATAATACGTATGTTACGCTGAATACCAAATTATCCAAAGAACAACAAAAAGATCCCATATTATCTAAATGTAATACCGAACCATTACCATACGTTCCAAAAAGAGATTTTACAAGCGAACCAACATTTAAACATCAAAATTCCGAAAACGGTATGTGCTTTATTAGCACCAAACCTTGCGAAAGTCCATTTACACCTCTTAATGGATCAATAAGTCTTATTGGTAATGAAAAAAATAAGGTATTAGAAGAACTGAAAAAAGGGAAAGTTAATGTAAGTGCCGGTATAGATGAAGATGGATTTGTATATAATAATATTGACCCATATGTGTGTTGCGCAACTGAAAAAAATGTTCCAGTTGTAAATAAATATATTATGAGCAATATTTGCGACGATCCTTCTAAAAATAAAGGCAAAATCGGTATTAAAGCACAGAAAACGGATTCGGTGAAAACTGGTTTCATACAAGGATTAGAAGCATCTGAAGACCTCACTTGGGTCCATCCTAAAATATGTGAAATCAATGATGTTGACCAATTAAAAACGCAAGACTATTGTGTTATAGCAACCGATAAATGTCCCGATGATTATGAACAAAACCCGGCATTATTGGAAAATAACTATAAATTATGTTGCCGAAAAGGACAAAATTAAATAATAATAATTATTATAATAATATTATATAATATAATGACCGACCTTCGTGGTGCTTATGATTATAGTAAAGATTTAGCAGATGAATATATAGGTTCATCAAGAAAAACTACAATCAACATAGCGAAAACAACTAAAAGAACATTTAGCGATATGCTATTTACTGTAATATTTGATTGGCGTATTATATTTTTTACATTATTGAGTTTAACATTAATGATTGCGTATGGATTAATGGTTGTTCATAGGAGTTTATCTAAAAACCAAACGTTTAACGCTTATGGACTAGCAAGTATAAGTTTCTTTGGACATATATTTATTTTGAATTGCTTTATTGCTATTTTCACATTATGTTATTACTTCAAAAAACGTGGCGATCAAGGTAAAAAAGGACCAAGAGGAAAGATCGGTCCCAAAGGACCACAAGGTAAAAATCAAACTTGTGATATATGTTCATTGAAGGTTAAAACAATGAGTCGCGATGAAGACACACTGACAGATACATCATTTGAAATAGATAATAGTCTATTCGAAGATATGAATAAATATAAACCAAAATCTTGGAAATCATATAAAATAGATAAATTATTAGGACAAGTAGAACCTTGTAAAGATTGTAAAACAATTAAATATTCTAATGAGAATTATGTTAATGGCATAATTGGGAATGTTTCGTCGGAAGGTATAATTAATAGTTTCCAATATTTATACGAAAAAGACGGTTCAACAAAACCATTGGGAAATGCCGAGGGAATTGCGGGAATGGACGATAAAACAAATGTTAAAAAAGTAAAATGTCCTAAGAATTCAGGTATATTCAGAATGGATGTAGCATACGACAATACTAAAAAGGGTATTTCAGGAATGAAAATATTCTGTAGAGACTTGACAACTGGAAAGGTCAAACTTCCTAAGAAACATACACTTGGAAATATAGAAACGCGCCACCAAACAAACTCTGTATATTGCACAAATAACAATGCGTATGTAGGTGGTCTAGAAGCACATTACAATGATAAACAATTAGTTAATCTACAATTTAATAAATGTAATATGTACAAATGAATCAAGGCCATATTTAAAGAATAAAACAATTAATAAATTAATAAAATTAAATGTCTAATCCATATGAAATCCTCGGTGTTTCAAAATCATCTAACAATGAAGAAATAAAAAAAAGATATAAATTATTGGCAAAAAAGCATCACCCAGACCGCAATCCAAATAATAAAGAGGAAAGTGAAGAAAAATTCAAAGAAATAGCGAAATCATACGATATATTGTCTGACCCGGAAAAACGGAAAAATTACGACTTATTTGGTAATGAAAACACGACATCACATATGTCTAATCCATTTGGATTTCCATTCAATAATCGAGAACCTCGTATTACAAAACATATATTACCAGTATCTTTGGAAGAAATACATACTGAAAAAAACATAGAAATTAAAATTAAGATGAAAAACTTGTGTATGAGTTGTCTAGGTCAAGGAACACGTGATAAAACTGCCCTAATAAGATGTAATGGGTGTAATGGACAAGGAAGAAAAATGAAAATTAATATGTTGGCGCCTGGATTTGTTACATCATCAGAAACGACGTGTGATGAATGTACAGGGCAAGGGAAAAAAATCAAACAGGGATACGAATGTCAAGAATGTCTTGGTAAAAAAATAGTAACCATACGCAAACCTTTCAACATCCAATTAAAACAAACAATACGAAATGGCGAAACTATATTATATAAAAACCAAGGCAATATTAATTTGGACACAAAAGAAAAGGATGATTTACTATTGATTATTGAATATACTAAACATAAAGTTTATGATGTAGAAAACAACGATTTATTACTAGAATATAGGATTTCATTAATAGATGCTTTGTGTGGTTTTGATTTTTTAGTTAAACATTTAGATAATAAATATTTACACGTTCGCGAGGATAATATAGTTAGACCGTTTTCTAAGAAAATTATACGTAATAAAGGTATCAATAATAATGGTAATCTAATTATTACTTTTAATGTTATATTTCCTAAAAATAATTTGAGTATGGAAAGGAAAAAATATGTGCGAAAACTGTTAGAAAATAAAAACAAACCAGATGCAACAATACCCGAAAACGCCCAATTATGTCAGTTTAGTACTTATGTAGAAAAACAACAAAATACACATCAAGATACATATCAAGAACAAGTAGGGTGCGCAACACAATAAAGGTCTTAAGTATGATAATAAAATTCAATCAATAATAAAATTGATTTAAATTTATATGTTATTATTGATTTAAATTAATAACTTAAGACAAAATGGAAGATACACAAATACAGCCGATTATTTCCGCTAAACTTATAAAGACCTTTGATGAATTATATTCGTCAATCCTAAATAATATATCGGACAAATATAACCTAAACAAAGATGAACTTAAAACTTCTTTCAAACTCGATTCCACAAAATTGGCGGTTGAATTAGGTATAAAAAAACGTAATCGTAGGATATTAGATAATAATAAACGGTGTATGGGTAGAAAATTTGATGGAAATCAATGTACGCGTTCACGCCGCGGTGACGCGGATTATTGTTTGAGTCATGAAAAGAATTTACCTCAAGGGCGTATAGATGACGTATCATTTAAACCTAAGGAAAAGGGAAAGCGTGGTAGAAAAAAGAAAATTCACGCTTTTGCTAATGATGATAATTACATTGCTACAACACGTGAAAATTTTGGTGGAACCATTGAATATTTAGTGGACGAAAATAAAAACGTATATACGTATAATATTGAAAAGCCAGTTTATGTAGGTAAATACGATAGTGTAAATAACAAATTGTTAGTAAAATAGCAATAACAATTACTAAACATTAAAAAATTTGATTAATTTTTATTATTTTTTTATTATTATTATTACTTCGCATTAATTCGCTTTCTATCATGGAACTTCAAGAAAATAATTATGAAGACATGAAGAATATTGTTTTATATCAAAATAAACTTCTATTAAGAAAAATATGTAGGAAATTTAATTGGGATTATAAAAGTTGTGAAAGAGAACTTTTTTCTAAATAAATAGTATAATGCCAAGAAAATATTCGAAAAAAAAAGGTGGGTCTCCCGCTTCAAAAGCAGTAATGAATTTAGTAACTGAGCCAGTTATAGATGCCTTTATGATTGTACCATTAATGAAAGGTGGATCTCCCGCGTCAAATATGGCTATGAGCAGTGTTCAACAAATATGTAATTGTTCTGGTAACCAAGCTATACCACTACCAAAAATGTCTGGTAATCTAACTAATTTCTATAAGACAACTGGTGGATCTAAATCTAACCTCAAAAGAACAAAAAAAAATAAAAAGGGTGGAACTGTTCCATATTATTTAGTAATGAAAGGATTATGTAATTCTTGTGGTAATGTTAAAATGGTACCATCTTTTCCAAAAACCGGTGGAAGTGGTTGGTTAGCTACACATAATTCTCGTAGTGCTTCCGCAATGTCACCTAGTCAATTCAAAGTTTTTACTAAGACCGGTACATATATACCTGGAGGTCAAAATTCTAGTTGTATTTTAAATGGTCCAATGTTTAAATAAACCATTTAAAGTAATTTTTTTATATTATTATTAATTCGTATAATGTCTTTAACGGGAAAACAAGGACTATTAATAAAACCTATAAATGATTTTTTTTCAGATAAAAAAAATATCAATCGTATTATACCAATATTAAATGGTGAAAATAAAATTTCACTACGTATTATTGATTGGTTCGTAACAAATTATTCAAAGAAAAACAATATTAGTTACTATTTGGATAGCAAACAATCACAATTTATTGTGTATTTGTCTTATAAGAACCAACTAAAGGCATTCTCAAAAAAACAATTTGATCCGTTTTGTAGGCGGTCGCGTATAGAATATCTTTATGATAAAGATAAATATTTAACTACAACTATAGGACAACTGAATTTTTTCAAATGGGCGTTAGAAAACGAAATATTAGATTATATTGAGGAAAATATCAAAGATATAGAAAAGGATATGAATAAAAATATTCGTAAAACTACCAAGAAATTGACACCTACTTCCAATAAAGTTAAATCGAAAAGAAAACGTCGCGAATTATCGACTTGTGCCACCAAATACGTTAATAAGATGAAACATAGTGTGACTTTAGATTTTAATTAATTTTTTTTATATGATTATATTAACTACTATGCTTAATTTACTACTAGTTATATTATTGATATTCTTAGTAATCCTCGGAAATTTCGAGGGATTCACTTGTCAGGATTTGTTATTTACACCTGAAAACGTTTTAAAATATACAAGCGATAAATTAAATATGGCAAATTTAGATAACTATGACAAAATGAAAGACTATGCTGGCGAACCATATGTATTAAAATATAATGGTCCATTAGAAAAACCTTATGCTCAATGTAGTGATAATGTTAAAGACCTAAATATAAATAACCAATCATATAATTTGGAATATAATAAAACATTAGAAAAAGATTTATCGAATCCATTGAGTGCCAGTGATATTTACTACAATGAAAACCGGAAATATCCCAACAGTTTACCATATATTTACAAATTCTAATTTAATTTAATTTATTTATTTAATTTATAGTTATGATTAATATAGTTTTAATTATAATAGTTATACTAATTTTATTATTAAGTGTGTTTAAATATGAACGTTTTCAAGAACTTATTCCTTTGGCTGAATTAATTAGTTACGAAGAAGTTGTTTGTCAAGGGAACCCCGGAGAAAAGGGACCCAAAGGAGATACTGGTAAAGTCTTGTAAATAAAATTTATTTTGTATAATTATATTATATTTTTTATAAATATATTATAATATGAATATCAAATTAATAGTAATTATTATATTATTTATTTTAATTTCATTGTTTATACTTTTTAATAAACAAAGTAAAGAACAATTTCAAAATAATCAATATGCTCCATTTATTTCATATGAAAATGAACTTAGTAGTGGTATTCAAAACATAGAGTATAAATATATCAAAGGACCCATTGGACCCAAGGGAGACCCAGGAAAAAATGCAACGGACCAAAATATAGTTAGTTATTTAGACCAAGTATTTAATTACCAAGAACCAACGACAACATTGCCTCCAACAACATTGCCTCCTACAACGACTCAACCACCACCACCTGTAATAATGAATTTCGATAATGATTGTGGATTATCAAATACTGGTGCTTCTGGTCCCGATGTGGACGATAATAGTTATTTTGAAAATCTAACTGCGTGTCAATGTGAATTAAAATGTGATACTAAGGAAGGATGTAAAGCTTGGCATCATTATGAAGAAGGCGGTAAATGCTGGCTAAAATCTGAAGCTAATTTAGTTAATGATTCTGGTGGTTCAGGTAAAGCCAAACCTGCTTGGTCACTTGACTATTTAAAAATAAACACACCGTATGAATTAAGTGGTACATATGCGAAAGTCAATACAAATGATGTCATTGAACTAGAAGGAGGCAAATACAAATATACACCCAAGGGATTGTATAAAAAAATAAATAATAATTATTATCAAAAAATCGATGGTGTGAGTAATCTTACAGGTGGAAAAACAATGAAATTGGAAAAAATAAATACTGATTGGATGTTTGGTGTTCATAATCTAGGGGGATCAACCATATGGGACTCCGTACCTACCAATTTCAATTATAATAATCCTTGGGATATACCCAATAATGGGTTGGCAGGGTTTTCAATAAGTCAATATACCGCACCAGAAAAAATCCCCAGAGCTTATAAAGTAACTTGTTCAGTTGAATCAGTCACTTATCAGTCAGAAACTTATAAAATTTCTGGAATATACGAAATTACTGGTAATAAAAGAAGTGGTAGGTATATTTATGAAAACCGCGAGCAACCTGAAATGACTATAGTGTTTGATGATACTTGGCATGAAAATAGATGGTATTTGGGAGGTCCTGGGTTTTCAGCTTTCAGACATAATTCTTGGGATACATTAACACCTCCATTGATCAGCTGGAGTAGTGGTTTATCATTTCATAACATTTCAGCATTAAATGGAGCAACAATAAATGTATCTGAACATAATCACATAATACATAATACTACCGATTATAATAATGGTTCATTTACTGCAACCCAGAAAACAATTGGTATTTATAATGTAGCAAAGCATATTAAAGGTGCCGAAGCTAATAAAATTAAAGAAATATTACATAATTCAAGCTTCAGTATAGAATTCAATGTATCATTTAAGCATCATAATGGATGGGGAAACATTGTTTTTTCTATAGACCCTTCAGGAACTTATAATAGCACTCCGAATAATTTTGTTAGAATAATGCGATACAAAAATGGAAAACTTAATTTTGATTTCAATAATGCTGAGTCATTACAAAGTAACAAATTTATAGAACTTGATACGGATTATAAAATATTACTCGTTTGGAATAAAGAAGCAAAAAAAAGATACATATATATTGATGGTGAATTCGATAATTCGAAAACAATGAATATAAGCAATACTGATATTGTTCCAAACGTTAAAAATATTGCTTCTAATATTGTATTTATAGGAGCATATCATTGGACTGGAACACCTAATAATATTGGATGGATAAACAATGGTTTCGTTGGAACATTATATAATTTTAAAATTTATGATATAGATATTACAAATAGAATAGGTACTTTAGACCAACATTGCCAAGCCAACTATAATTCTTCACAAGTATGCTGTAATCAAGATGGATTTATAGATAATCCACAATATAATTGTCCATCTTCACATCCATATTGTATTGGATATCGTAAAGATAAACTTTGGGGAACTTGTAGCAAAACCGGTGAAAAGGGATATAAAGACCAAAAATGTTCTAGAAGTTATAATGAATCGGGTTCCGAAGATTCTAGAGAAAATTATGTTCATAGTTGTGGAAGTGATTACCCGACTTGTGAAGGACATCCATCTGGAACATTGTGGGGAAAATGTAAATAATTAGAACATATAAATGGTTCATAATAAATAGGATGGTATTTAAATATAAATTTTTATGATTATATTATAATATGAATATCAAATTAATGATAATTATTATATTATTTATTTTAATTTCATTGTTTATACTTTTTAATAAAAAAGGTACAGAACATTTCCAAAATAATCAATATGCTCCATTTATTTCATATGAAAATGAACTTAGTAGTGGCATTCAAAACATAGAGTATAAATATATCAAAGGACCCATTGGACCCAAAGGAGATCCTGGGCAAAATGCTACCGATCAAAATATAATAACTTACTTAGACAGCGTATATAATTATCAAGAACCAACAACAACAATACCTCCAACAACAACAACAACAACAACCACTACAACATTAGGACCTTTACCTCTAAATAAAACCTTTTTTATATCAGGTAATCCTATTAGTCAATCAAGTGGAATATCTATAGGAACAATCAATTTACCATTAAATTATGAAATAGGAATAACAATCAGAAGGACACAACAGGATATAAGTACAAGTAAAGCAGTATATAGATTTATAGCTGGAATTCACGGGAGTACTTCAAACACATTTTGTTCGTGGATAGATAATATTATTGATTGTCAATTTGGGGAAAGACTTCCTTTGATATTATTTAGACCAAAAACTTTTAGACTACATATAGTTTATGGAACCAATGAAGATAATGTATATCAGAATCAATATTATAACCCTGTTAAAGATTTAGTGCTAAACGAAGACACTAATATTAAAATTAAATTTTATCAATACTACGTTGAAATATTTATTAATAATAAATTAGTGCATTTCGCCTATAGACAATCACGTACATTTAATAATGCTAAGGTTTATGCTTTTCAAAACCCAATTAAAAACTACTCTAATGAAGAATATCCTAGTTCCGAAGAAGTAGAGATTTCCAATTTTTATTTTAGACCTATTAATAACCCTGAAACTGAAAAAATTAAGAATAATTTATATGAAATTACACGCACAAACACATTTAGTTCATATATATATAGCCCAACACATGTCAAGTATATTAATGGTTTCGGTGATCCCGATGATAGTATAGGCTTTATGGCATACCAATATGCTGCTTTTGGATCAAAAATGTATAATGAAACCGAATTACAAGTGGCTAGTCAAAGTGATAAGGATAAATTAGGTCATTTCATAACACTTGTTTTCAATGACGATAACACAATATCATTTAAAACTAAAGATGGAAATTATTTAAAAATTAAGTATGAAGAAATAGGGCTTAATTACGATGGTACAACTTCAGCTACTTTTGCCTTTATTCAACAAGTACACAGTGAATTTGTACCAGTACATCTAGCTTGGGAAAAACATAAAATAGAATATGTAAGTGAAGGAAGAATACGAATATATAATGATAATAACACATCTGAAAAAAAGAAATATTACTTGGTTTTGGGTGGAACTAATAACAATATATTAATGTGGAAATACGAAGACAATACATCAAATTCGGGATTATTTATCATAAAAAATACCCGACCATTGTTTGAAAAATGTATTTTATATAATTCAAGTAAAAATAAATATTTAAATGGACAATGGGGTAATTTTTGGGATACAGAAAAAACAATTTCCTTATTATGTACTTATGATAGATTCGCTTTTAGAAAAAACGACGGAACACATTTAAGAATACCCCATGAAGAAAACTACACTAATGGCGTTTATAAAGGCTCAAGCAAAGCTTATATAGGAAGTCAATTTACACATTTATTGAGGGACTGGAACCATTTTAATAAAATAGAACATTCCGATGGAAGAGTATCATTTTTCAGCGAATATGATGATAGTGGAAGATATTATTTAGGTATAGGACCTAGTTCCAATAATTTAATTTTTTACCATAGTAGTAAATTTGACGCGGACCCTAGTAATTGTAAATTCGAAATAACTTATAACCTTACAACAACTACCACTACCACTACCACTACCACTACTCTACCGCCGGCTGTAGTAAGTGCAGCACAAGAGGTCTCACAAGTTATTTCTTTAACAATGAATGGTAAATATCAGATTTTCACATTAAATGGTGCTTGGTGGGATCCTTCATATGCTTATTATGATTTACCCGGAGGGAAAGATTGGCTGTCTAATCCAGCACCGACCGTTGATAATCCTAATAATCTTGATATTAAGATCACTGGCTTTGTTTCTAAAAAATTAGAAGTAACTCACCTATTGGGACATGCTATAAATAACTTAAAAGTAAAAGTATTTCATTCGTAATTAAATATTTATATACATATATATATAGATATGAACCAAGTTTTACAATGTATATTAGTTATTATTATTTTCATTGTAATTTTTGTAGTAATAAAAGACTACAAAGAAAAATATCAAACGTGCGATCCAGAAGACCCTTCAATAAAAGGAAATATGGGACCTAAAGGCGACCCAGGAACAAATTCTACACCTGAAATAACAAATACCAAAAAGGAACTCATTGATAATTTCATAAATAATCTTAGATTTCAAAATGGGAAGTATGTTATTGGCTCACAACAAATAGGATGTGATTAAAATATAAATTTTTATAATTATATTATAATATGAATATTGAAATTGGTTTATTAATATTATTAATTTTAACAATAAGTTATTGTTTTTATCAACAGAAAACAGAAACGTTTGTATCAGGTAATATTTATTCTAATTTAAAAGAAGATACTGGTAAAATGAATACAATAAGAAAATTTTTTGAAAAATTAACTTTTATAGATGATAAATATTATTTAGATGGGAGAGAATTCAATTGTAATATCAGTGAAACTAATATTATAGACGAAGACACAGTCGTTTAATTAATAAAATTATCTACAATATATTTAAATGAGCAAAATAGCATTAATTATTTTTTTATTAATTATAATAATTTATGTATTAAGTTATTTACGTTTTAATTTTCAACACTTTCAAGCAAGTTCAATAAGTGATGAACAATTAGAATTAGCACTTAGTTTTTTCGATGGATTAAAATTAGAAAATAATGAATTTACTTTATACGATAAACCAATTAAAAACCAAATATCTGGTGTTTTCCGTTTAGGTATGTGGAAATTTGAAGACTTCGTAAACAATAAAACAACATATTTAAATTTCTTAAGTAATGGTAAGGTTCATTCTTTTGATACTAAAGAATCAGACAACCTATCTACAAACACTTTTGAAGTTTCGCCAAGTGCTGCTACTGTTACCACGAATTATGAAGGAGAACAATATGAATTTGAAAAAATGAATAATGAAAAATATAAACTTGTAGGATCAAATGATATTATTTTAACAAAAATGACAGAATTTACAGTAAAAACAATATGTTCAGCTAGACAAGGTATTAATTGTGAATATGTAGGAAAACAAAAATCGCTATTTTATTTAAACGATATACAATATAAAATAAAATATACTAACAAAATTAGTAATACTAATTATGATAATTTTGGATCTGAAGAATCAATTTCGGATTTCAATGGTATGCATATACTTGTTTTAAATAAAAATGGTTCTATACATGATTTCCAACATTTTGATATTTGGTATTATGCTGATGAATATTTAAACGCAAAAGATTATTTAAAACAAATTCCTCCTGGTAAAATAGTTGCGGTAAATACATATATGGGTATAGCTGATTTAGGATACCCTAAAATTATATTAGTTACTACTGGAGGTACACATAAAGCAGTATATTCTCTTAATGAGAAAAATTCTAGCTTTATTGACTTAACTAATCCAATTGAAGAAAGTAACCTTATTGTAGAAAATAATAATCAAAATATAAGTAAGGTATTAATGTCTCCTGGTATTGAACTTTCACTTTTTGCTGATAAGTTACCCAACGAATTGAATTATAATTCAATCGGTGTCGACACAAATGATATTAATGTAAAATCAAATGATTTATATGGAATTGACCCAGATCATAAGTTTAAAATATATAATATACCAGCTAATAAACAGAAAAATTTCAAAACAATGAAAGTTTCTTATGATTTTACTGGAGAAGATAAATATAATTTAGCAATGAAAACATTGCGTAATCCAATTGAAGGACTTATGAAAATTGGGTCGGACTATAATTTAATTCTTAATGTAGGTGATAGTTATTCAATCATAGGAATAAAAGACGAGCCTATTGGTAACGCCACAGAAACCAAAATATCCCCATACGTAAAAGATAATTGTCCCGGACAATTCAAGAATAAAGTAATTGCTATTTCGGAAGGGTTTGACACAAGTATATCTAGAGATTTTACATTACACGCATATAAACCAATTAAGACTACTTTTAAAGTTGATGTATTCTCAAAAGGGTTAGTTGTAAATAAATATCACGGGTTTTCGGCATTTTATTTAAATGATAACTATATAAATCTACAAACTGGAAGTAGAGGAATAAATATGCTAGTATTAAATGAAGATGGTACTAACCATAGCTTTAATAGTTATGATACTCATCCCAGAAATTATTTAACCACCTCGCCTTTAGAAAAATTTTTAAACGATTATGAGGAACTTCCTGAAGGAAGTATAGTATGTTTAAGTTTCGCGGATTCTACTGTTAACGGTGCTATGCAATTTGCTTATTTATATCAAAATAATAGCCATTTTGGTACTTTGGCATATATTCCATACCAACAAGAAGCAAGTGATGGTAGTTTTACATTAAATGGACAATACACACTATTATGGGACAATGGTTTTAATTTAGCTAATGTGCCATCATATATAGGACAAGTATTAGAACAATACACAACAGATCAAGTCAGTCTTTCCCCAAGAACTAAACTTGAAATATATGGTGGTGGTCATTTTGAAGAAGGCGACAAAACAACTATTACATATTCACAGATGTCGGGTGTTAATAACCGTTATACTTTACCAAATCCTAAAGAAATTAATTCAGCTATATTAGTTCCAGATAGAGATAATTATGAATTTGTTGACATTTTTGATGTAATAAAGGATATTGGTGGTTCACCCAATCAAAGTTTAAATTATAGATGTGATTTTGCTATTATAGGTAAAAAAGGTGCTCCACCCAATACTGCAGCATATCAGTATAATGAAGGTGTCGGAAAAACAAATGAACACGGTTTGGCAACAGTATCTAGTCCAAGAAATAAAATAGCCCATGCGTCTAGAGAATTTGATTTATAAATTCAATTAATTCTTCACTATCCTTAAACCTATCATGACTACACTCTATATTATGTTTTATATATTTATTATTAGTGATTAAATACTTCAACCCTATTAAATCACGCGTATATTGATGTGATTCGTTGAAACCTTTTACTTCCAAAATTCCCGAGTATTTGGCTTTTTCTATATTATAGAATTCAAAAAACGACGATTGATAAGGAACTATGACTTCATCAATTTTCGAATAAATATTAACAAATAAATCCAGTGTTTTCATATTGTTTTTATATATTTGACTATTTTCGTGGTTTTTTTCATTATTTAGATAAACTAAGTAATCGTTTTTTTCGAGATACTTTTCATATACAAATGGATCTTTGGTATATTCGTGTTTTATTAATCCATCATATGGCCATTTTTCATAATAGATGCCTTCGTGTGGTGTTCCAATTGTTATTAATTTGCTAACGTTTTTAGTTAAATGTGAATATTTTTCAACGTAACATCGGCTTGTTAATCCTCCTTGACTGAAACCAATTATATTTATTTTTTCATTACTAATGTTTAATTTTTCTATTTCTATATTGAATAATTCACATTGGGTATTCATATTCATAAAAATACTATCTAGAAATCCATTTCCTATTTCGACATTATATATAATATGACCTTTATCCCTAAGATGTTCAACAAAAGGTTCTAATTGTTCGCTGGAACTTGCTATACCGTGTATTAGAATTGTTGGACTCGAACTCGAACTCGAACACGAAGTCTGGAAATAGTTTAACAATAGTAATAAAGTTAAAGTTTTCATCTTGTTATCTTAGGTTAGTTAATCAAACTAGATTTAAATAAATCAAAAGTATTGATTCAAATAAATCAAAAGTATTGATTCAAATAAATCAAAAGTATTGATTTAAAAGTAAATATATATATAATAGTATTTAGACCATGGATTTCAAACTCCTACACGAAGCACCCAATGAAATCCCACTGGCAATTCTGGAAACTTGGATAAAAAAAGCCAACGAAACGTATTTCAACGGAACCCTAGAATATATGAATGACCATTATTATGATATGGCTATTGAACTATTGGAACAAAAAGACCCCAATAATAGTTTACTTAAACAAGTTGGCCAAAATGTCGCCCACGAAAAGGTCAAATTACCGTATTATATGGGAAGTATGAATAAACTTAAAACACCTGAAAAAATTAATCATTGGTTCAAGAAATATAACACAGAAAGCCATTACGTTATAAGCGACAAATTAGACGGAATTTCTGGCCTCCTTATGGGTCATAAAAATGGTAAATATGATCTATATTCAAGGGGCAATGGAATAATTGGACAACATATCAACAGTCTACTAAAATACATAGAATTACCAAATATAAATGAAGATATAGTTTTTAGAGGAGAATTAATTATTAGTAAAGAAAACTTTGAGGTTCATAGCGAAAAATACGCTTCAGCGCGAAGTCTCGTTAATGCCCTTGTAGCATCTAAACATAGTGATTTCAATGTAAAACTTGATTTTGTAGTTTTTGAAGTCATCAATCCGAAATTGAACATTGAACAACAACTACTGTATTCGCAGAAATTAGGTATGAAAACCGTGAAACACAAAATAATTCCACGAGACATTGCCATAGAACAATTGAAAGACCTATTAATAATATACCGTAATGAATCCAATTATGACATAGATGGAATTATTATTAGTAGTAATAAAATTCAACCGCGCAATAATGATAAAAATCCCGATTATAGTTTCGCATTTAAATCCAACGGTCTCGGTCAAGTTACCGAAGTCCTCGATGTAATTTGGAACGTTTCCAAACACAATAAAATCGTACCTCGTGTTAAATTTAAACCCGTGAAACTCAATCAAAGCACCGTGAATTTTGCCACTGGAACACACGCCAAATATATCAAAGACAACAAAATTAACAAAGGATCCATTATTCGCGTTGTGTTAAGTGGTGAAGTTATTCCGTGTATTGTGGACATTATACAGCCAAGTTCGGCGCCACTTATGCCTAATATAGACTACGTTTGGAATGAATCCCGAATCAACATTTACGCACAAACGGCGAATTCATCTTTGATATTGACACATTTCTTTAAGAGTCTAGGTATCAAAGGCACAGGACCAGGTATTATTGAAAGACTACATAATCACGGATTTAATACTATTAATAGTATATATAATTTGTCCTATGAAGACCTAATGAAAATTCCCGGGTTTCAAAAGAGGAGTTCCGAAAATTTGCTGAAAAGCATAGACGAATTGTTTAATAGAGACTATAGTGTGCCACAATTAGCACACGCGTCCTTGTGTTTCGGTGAAAGTATGGGTCTCCGGAAATTGAATGTAGTTGAAAAAGTCTATCCGTTGTTTCACGAACCTAGGCATAATCTTTCACTTGAAAAACTGAATAAACTTAGTGGGTATTCAAGTTTGACTTCACAGAAAATATTGAATGGAATGGATGATTTCCGCGTTTTTCTGGAAAATCACCCTTATTTAAAAATCAAAAATATGGAGGAATCTGCTAAAAATGGTAAAATATATGTGTTTAGTGGTTTCCGCGACAAAGCATATAAAGAAAAACTTGAAGCGCAAGGTCATAGTGTGCAAGACACACTAACTAAAGATACAGATTATTTGGTAGTCAAAGATACTAGCAAATTATCGAGTAAAATGAAGAAAGCGAAGGAATTAGGGATTACTATTGTCGAGGTTTAGAATTATTATTATTATTTTCCTCCAATATGTTTGCTAATCCCGTTTTCACATTCTTGAAAAAGGGCCTTTTTTAATTTGATTAATTGTTTTTCGCTTACGCAGAGGTTGAACATCTTCATTATCGGTCCAGTCGTCTTCCGATTCATGGCTGTCGCTGTCGCTGTCGATGTCGATGTCGCTGTCGCTGCTTGACCCCGAGAATTCAGGGAGGTCATTATCAAGTTTTGTTTCATTACCTACGACCGAAAGGTTTATATCACGTGTACCCAAGGGTGTGTTATTTTGTAATAAGGGCGTGTTTCCTTCTGTACGAACAATTCTGTTTTGGGATTTATTATTAATACTAAATTTGTTTACTCCGGGTGTTCTATATTCTCCTGTTAATTGTGGTTCAAAATATGCTTCATGTTTGGGTATAGTTATTTCTAAAATATTAGCAAGTGTTTTAGCTAATAATGTAGCATTTTTTGGAATATGATGAAAACTATATTTATACCCTTTATCGAAAGCGTGTTGAATATTCTGGGGTGTATCATCAAGAAATAATACTTGATTTTTCCCTATTTTTTTTTCTTTTATGTAGCTATCAATATATGTTGTTTTTAATTTAGCCCATCTTTTATCACTATCAACACCAATTTCATTAACTTTTTGAATAAGATTCTCATCTGTTGCCCCATAAACTTCTATTCCAAATTCCCCGAAATGAGTATTCATAACCTTTTCTACGTCTGTTTGTATTCCTCTGGTATTAATCACTATATTTATTCCTTTTTCCTGTAATTTTTCAAATATAGTTTCCCATAATTTATTTATTTTGTAACCCTCGCCGTCAAAAGGATGTCCACCTGTATGATTATCTGAAATAGTCTTATCAAAATCTAAAAATACTACTTCGATGTTTCGTAGAGCATCTTTTATTTGATTTGGTTTTTCCATATCATCTTTTACAGTGGAAACGTCTAAACTGGGAAGGTGCTGAATTAGTTGGGGTTGGGGTTGGGGTTGGGGTTGATTCCGTATTTGTATCTTTTGTTCATTAATTGATGCTGTTTTGAGCACCTTAAACATAAATTCAACTAATTTATTAGATGATTTTTGGTTTTGCTGCTGCTTCTCTTGTGTTAGTGTTTGTTGTACTTGTTCTGTATCTGACGCCGAACTGAGCGCCTTGAATATAAATTCAACTAATTTATTAGATGATTCTGGGCGAGACGGTTGAAGAACAGATGTCGATGTCGATGTCGATGCCGATGTCGATGTCGATGCCTTGGTCTGTACCGACCCCGATGCCTCTGTCTGTGTCTGTGTCGAATAATTAGTATTCTGTTTAACTACTTGATTTGTTTGTGTTTGTGTTTGTGTTTTAGTTTGTTGTGTGTTACCTAAGCCCAACTGTTTTCCTTCTTTATCACGTACATCATAATTTAGTGTAATTAAAACCGGATTATTGTGTGCTATTTTACCATAACAATCTTTATCGTCTAGGTTACCGAAAGAGTGACTAGATACTTGTGGATTAACTATACCTATATTCGGTTTTAAAAAAAATGTATTTTTAATAACATTATAACCTTGTTTATCAAAGAAATTTTTTATATATGTATAGTAATTTTCAATAACCTTTTCAGCAAGATCTGTTAATTGTGGGTCCCCTTTTGATTGTAACACTTCCGTTTCCACTGATTGTGTTTTCTTGGTAGGCGTCACAGTCTTCGTGGAAGCAGCCTCCGTGAGAGCCGTGGAAGCAGCAGCCGTGGGAGCAGAAGCAGTCTGTGTGGAAGCCGTGGAAGCCGTGGCAGCAGCCGTGGAAGCCGTGGCAGCAGCCGTGGAAGCAGCAGAAGACATGGTCGTCTGCTTGACAGCCGTGTCAGAAGTCGTATTCTTGGATTCAGAAGCAGTCTGCTTGACATTCTTGGCTGTCTGTGTGGAAGCTTTGGTAGAACTAGTTTTACCTCTAGAAGCCTTAGAGCTACCAATATTCATACCCATTGATAACAAATCAACCATCGCCGATCCACCCGTGAATCCTGTTTTTACTTTAACATCAGTTATTCCACTAAATAAATGTTTTACATCATCTGCGGTTTT
>ERZ651776.119-NODE-119-length-110824-cov-6.276152_pt1 | contig 110824 bp, 106 predicted proteins | sample MGYA00514761_ERZ651776 | MGnify/ENA metagenome assembly ERZ651776 | reverse complement strand
TGCAGTAATTGCAAATGAAATAAATATTAATATTAATCCAAAAGTGGTATTTGCAACTTCTTCATAGCCTGAATCAGAGGAGGGAGAGGCAATAAAATCATAAAATACAATCCAACAAATGACTAATATAGCATCTAGTACTGATACAAAAACAACTAATAATACAGATGTAGGAACATTAGGTATTGAAAAAAGATTACGCAAATAGGTGAATTTATTCTCAAAATATAATGTAACTAATATTATCGAAGTGAAGAAAAATGAACTAATGATAATATCTAACCCATATAATGAAGTAAGATTATCTATATACCCACCGTATACTAGGAGTAAAGAGATTGCTAAAACCAAATATAGAGATATATTAGTAACAATAAAAACTATGGCTACTTTCAACCAAGTCTTGATTTTAGTTTCAGGCTCCCAATCTCCAATCAATGGCCCTTTTCTTTGTGAAATAGGGGTGAAATTTAATTCATGAGAATTCACATCCCAAACAGCAGACTTCACTCCTTTGGTTTTGATAGCAGCCTTCTCTATGCGTTGTTTGCACATACCACAAACTCCGTCGAAGTAAACAATTTTATCAATATTCATATTCATTTTTACAAAGAGAACTATTCTAATATCGTCATCAAAAGATTGTCCAACTACCACAGATTCTTCAATTTCCTCAAAAGATTCAACCTGTCTGTATATCTCCGCTGTACCTATTCTTACACCACCAGGATTTAAGGTAGCATCTGATCTTCCATGGATAACAAAACCACCATTGGAGGTTTTTTGTATATAATCACCATGATGCCAAATATTTGGAAATTTAGAAAAATAAGCAGATTTAATTTTTTCTTTTAAGGGATCGTTCCAAAACTGAATAGGCATAGATGGGAAAGGACTTTTTACGACAAGCTCTCCCTTATCATCATTAACTACTGGAGCGCCTGAGTCATTGTAAATATCAACATCAATTGCAAGGCTGGCACCCTGGATTTCTCCCGTATAAACTTTGTCAAAAATATTACCCATAACTAGACATCCGATCACATCTGTTCCGCCACTCATAGACGACAACATAACATCTTTTTTAATATTTTTATAAACGTACTCATAACTCTCTTTCATTAAAGGTGAGCCTGTAGAAGTTATAGTTTTTAAATTATTAAGATTATAAGAACTTGCTGAAAATTTATTTTTTTTTAAAAAATCTATATATTTAGCGCTCACACCAAACAAAGAAAACTTATGATCTTCGCAATATTTAAATAGAATATCCTTAGTGGGATACAAAGGTGACCCATCATACAATTTGATACTAGCACCGCAGCACAAACTGCTCACAAGCCAATTCCACATCATCCATCCAGTGGTAGTAAAATAAAATATATTGTCATTTTCTTTAATGTCACAATGTAAAAATAGTTCCTTTTTGTGTTCTATTAAGGAACCTCCTGCACCATGAACAATGCACTTGGGTACGCCAGTTGTTCCACTAGAATAGAGAATGTATAAAGGTTGATTAAATTCAAATTCTTCAAAAGTTTCGTCTGGTAGATTTTCATTTAATATTTTTTCAAAAGAAATAAAAGATTCTGAAGGGACGCTGTCTTCTTCGTAAGAACAAATAACAACCTTTTCAATCGAAGGAACCATTTTTTGTAGAGATTTTATTCTTTCTACAAGACTAATTTTTTTTCCGTTATAGTAATAATAATCACAAGTAATCAAAACCTTGGGTTCTATTTGCAAGAAACGATCAACAACTCCTTGGACACCAAAGTCAGGAGAGCAAGACGACCATATATGCCCATTTTTAGAAGAAGCTAGCAATCCCACTATAGCCTCAATGTTATTTGGGAGGTAAGCTGCAACTCTGTCATTTTTTTTTAAACCATTTTTTTTAAAAAAATTAGATAATTTACAAACATCTTCATAAAGTTTTTTCCAAGAGATTGATTTTTCATAGCCATTCTCTCCTCTAAAATGAATTGCTATTTCATTGGTTTTTTTAAACAAAAGATTGTAAGCAAAATTTAATTTTGAATCTTTAAAGTAGTGAGAATCTAAAAAAGAATCTTTTTTTAAGAAAGTTTTTTTTCCTTTAGTTCCTTTAATATTCGCAAAATCCCAAAAAGCATTCCAAAAAACAGAAGGTGATTTTACAGACCATTCCCACAAATCATTATAATTTTCATAGAAAGGTAGGTTTAGTTTTTTCTCTAAATATCTACAGAATTCGTAAAGATTGGAATTTTTTATTCTTTCATTACTAGCTTTCCATAAAAAGTTTTTGGACATAGATTAAAATATTATTATGAAGATTATCAACTAATGCTCTTTTTAGACATGTACTTTTGCAACACCAATGGAATTTCTATGGATCCGTCTTTGTTTTGATAGTTTTCTAGAATTGCAATGATAGTTCTGCCTATTGCAAGGCCAGATCCGTTTAATGTTGCTAGCAATTCATTTTTATTATCTACAGTTTTATATCTAGCTTTCATTCTATTGGACTGGAAAGTTGAACATGATGAGCAACTAGAAATTTCTCTATATTTTTCTTGGGAAGGAATCCAAACTTCAATATCGTAGGTTTTTTCTGCACTAAAACCCATATCGCCTGTTGATAGCAACATTACTCTATATGGTAACTTTAGCAATTCGAGAATTCTTTCAGCAGACTTAAGAAGTTTTTCCAATTCTTTTTCTCTAAACTCGGGTTGGACGATAGAAACTAACTCTACTTTAGAAAATTGATGCTGTCGCATCATTCCTTTGGTGTCTTTACCTGCTGAACCGGCCTCTAATCTAAAACAGGGAGTGGCAGCCACATACCTTAAAGGAAGTTTTTCATATTTTGTAATTTTATTAGCTACCATATTAGTTAATGGAACTTCTCCAGTGGGTATTAGCCATAAATCATTATTAGTTTGAAACTGATCATCTCTAAATTTTGGCAGTTGGCCCGTTCCATGCATCGCTTTGGTATTAACAAGAATTGGGACGTTGTATTCATCATATCCATTTTCCTCTGTATGAATATCAAGCATAAAATTTACTAAGGCACGTTCTAATTTAGCTAAATCTTTTTTTAAAATTGAAAACCGAGATCCAGAAAGTTCTGTGGCTGTTTCAAAATCTATCAAATCTAAACGTTCTCCAATTTCATCATGACTTAAAGGCTTAAAATCAAATTTTTTGATTTGGCCAACTTTTTTAAGTTCAACATTACCTTTTTCGTCTTCAGCAACAGGGACGTCTTCAAGCGGTATATTTGGAAGTGTGTAAAGTGTTTCGTCTATTTTTTTTTTAAGATTAGAGATTGAAGTTTCTATTTTGTTAATTTCATTTTTTACTTCAGTTACCTCTGTAGATAACTTTTTAAAATCATCACTACCCTTATCTTTATGAGCGCCTAAGGCTTTAGAAATTGAATTTCTTTTATTTTGGAGATTTTGCTGCAACTCTAGGTTTTTTCTAAGGCTTTCATCATTGCTGATCAAAGAATCTAGCAATGAATCTGAATTATTTACGTACCTAGATTTGATTTTTTTTTTAAAAAAATCTAAATTTTTTCTTATATCTTTTAAGATTAGCATTATTTTTTTTCTACAAAACTTACTGTAAATATAGAAAGCTCATACAGCAACAATAAAGGTAGTGCCAAGCCAATCTGAGTTATGGGATCTGGTGGTGTTAAAAGTGCAGCAGCAGCAAAAATCATAACAACTACATACTTTCTTCTAGTTCTTAAGGAATTTGAGGTGAGAAATCCCACCTTCCCTAATAATGTTAGAAGAACCGGTAACTGAAAACTTAAACCAAAAGCAAAAATTAATTTAGTAACGAGAGATAAGTATTCATTCACCTTGGCTTCCAATTGAATTGGCATACCCGAAGCCATTCCCGTTGTCTCAAAAGATAAAAAAAATTTTATAGCAAGTGGCATGATCAAATAATATACTAGCATTCCACCCAAAATAAATAAAATTGGTGTAGCCACTAAAAAAGGTAATAAAGCTAATTTTTCATCCTTATAAAGACCTGGAGCAATAAACTTCCAAATCTGAATTACAATTAAAGGAAAAGAAATACAAAAAGAAGAAAAAAAAGCCAATTTTAAATATGTTAAAAATGTTTCATGGAGCGCTGTAAAGATCATTCTTCGTTCAACGGGATCTCCTTTAACAGCTTGAACATAAGGATCCAATAGAAATGAATAAATCTTATCTGCAAAAATATAACATACGACAAAAGCAATGAATAAAAAGATAACGGACTTTAATAGCCTAGTCCTCAATTCTTTTAGGTGACCAGTTATGCTTGAGGGTTTGGTGTTCATTGTTATAAATTTAAGTTTCTAAATCTTTTTCTTTAGTGGCTAATTTTTTTTTTGACTTGGTTTCAGTATGAATATCCACATCCAAGTCTGTCATTTCTTCTAGGCTATTTTGAAATTGATTTGTGTAGTTTTTTACAGTCCTAATCCATCCACCCACTTTCTTCATGATGATTGGAAGTTCTTTAGGTCCAATAACCAATATCGCAATTACAGCTATAACTAAAAGCTCAGACCACCCTATTTGTGGCATTTAGTTTAACTTTCGGATTTATTGTTATCTTTGGGAGTTTCTTTTTCTTCAATTTCATCAGTAGAAGACATCCCATGCTTAAAGCTCTTTATACCCTTGGCAACATCACCCATTAGTTGAGAAATTTTTCCTCTACCAAAAAGAAGGATTACAAGCGCTACTACGATAACTATTTGCCAAATACCTGGAGACATGAAGAAACAATACCCATAAATTTAAGCAATGACAATAACTATTTTTTAGTACTTTTTACCTTTTTTGCAGTATCGCTTCGTTCTTCTTCTTTTGAATTCTCTGCTTTGATATCCTCATCAGCAGCTAGGGTATCGCTAATCATATTGTCAATATTTGAATAAATATCTTCTTTTTCAGAATCTTCTTCAGCTACAAATTTAGAGGTTCCAAAAATCGAACTGTCTACCCTACTATCAATTAACCCTGCAGCCATTAACTCATCTGCATTAGGTAAGTCCTCTAGTGAATCTAAATTAAAATGACTGAGAAAAGATTCTGTAGTTCCGTAAGCTAAGGGCTTGCCCGGTATATCTTTTCTACCGGCAGGTTTGACCCATCCCAATTCAAATAAAACCTCCATAGTTCCTGTAGAGAAAGAAACTCCTCGAATTTCTTCAATTTCAGATCGTGTAACAGGCTGATGATAGGCAATGATAGCAAGCGTTTCGATTGCAGCTTTTGAAAGTTTTTTTTCCCTAGTTACTTCTTCTCTTAATTGATCGGCCAGATCAATTGAGGTTCTAAAAGACCATTTGTTAACAAGTTTGATTAAGTTTATCCCTCTATCTTTGTACTCTAATTGCAATTCTTCTAAAATCTTCAATACGTTTGTTTTTTTTTTAACTTTGGACTGAAGCGTATCAAGATCCAAAGGCTCATCAGCAGCAAATAAAAATGCTTCTATAATTTTCTTTTCTTTAGTGTCAGTGCTAGCCATATTTTTAATTTCTCGTTTTTATAAAAATATTTTCAAATATTTTATCTTGTTTAATTGAAAGTTTGCCTTCTCGTACCAACTCAAGGCTTGCAGCAAAAGTTCCAGAAAGTCCTGTTTTTTTTAATTTTTTTGTTTTTAAAAAATTATTGGGAATGACAGTTTTTATCTCACACCAATCCATAATCTTATCAAACATTTGGGTAATTGCTTTGATAGCTTCTTCCATTGTGTAAACTGGCAATTTTCCAATACTGATAGATGAAAAATTTTGTTTTTTTTTAAAATCAGCATAGGATTTAATTAATTCATAAAGAGAGACGTTATATTCCGATTTACTGATAGGTTTAATACCCTCACGCATAGACCGCATAAATACATCAAATCCTAGTTTTGGTTTTGACATTAGTCGATCGGATAAAAGTCTAATACTTTCTAATTTTCTAAGTTGTAATTTTAGTTTTTCTGCCATTTGTATAGCAGAAAAATCATCATCAGAATTATCTGGTAATAATAAACGAGACTTTAAGTAAGCTAACCAAGCCGCCATTACTAAAAAATCAGCAGCACGTTCAAGGTTGTCTTTAATTTCATTTACATAAGAAATGTATTGATCGGCTAATTGAACTATGGATATTTGCATCAAGTCAACTTTTTGTGCTTTAGCAAGATCCAAAAGAAGATCTAAAGGGCCTTCATAGTTATCAACGTTTAATTTAAATTTATCTGTTAGTGTTTCTGCTTGATTCTCTTGCATATAAAAAACCTACTAGATTATCTTGTATAATTAAACAATTTAATAATTTTTGCTAACAAAGAGCTACTTGCTGGTCTCACGCTTTCTAACAAACTAAGCATTTGATTATAATCACCGTTACAATGAAGAACGATATCACAACCTGCTGCAAAACATTTGTTTGCCAAAGTCTGTGCAGACCCCTTTAGTGCCTTCATGCAAATATCATCGGACATTAAAAGGCCTTTAAAATTTAATTGTTTACGTATTAATTCGTTAATAAGCTTTTTGGAGAGGGTTGCTGGGTTATTCTTATCAATACCTTCATAGACTATATGGGCTGTCATTAAAAAATTTGACTTAACGTTACGAAAACAGGCTAGATCATTTTTTTTTAAGAAGCTTAATTTATTTTTTATTATAGGTAAGTAAAAATGAGAATCTTCGGTTGATAATCCATGGCCCGGAACGTGCTTGGCTATAGTTAAGATTTTTTTTTTCTTGTACATATCGATAACTAATTTTCCAATAGCCTGAACAACTTCAACTTTGCTTGAATAGGATCTATCGCCAATTACATCCGATTTGTTTTTATAAAACAAATCTAAAGTTGGTGCTGCTACAAGATTAATTCCCAAATAATTAAATAGATTGGAATTAAAATTGATAAATTTGTTTAGATTTTTAAAAAATTCTTTTTTATTATTTTCATATGTAAGACCAAAATTTTTTGCAGAATATTTAGATTGGCTAAAAAATTTAGAGAATCTGTTTACTCTTCCTCCTTCATGGTCAATCATTATTAATGTATTTTTATAGTGATTAATAGATCTCAGCTCCGTAATTAAATTTTTTAACTGTGAAAAATTTTCTATGTTTCTAGAAAAAATTATATATCCCAAGGGTGGGTATTTTTTAAATAAAAAATATTCTTTTTTGGAAATTCGGGATCCTTTTATACCGAGAATTACAGGCCTAACTAACTTTGTCATTTACTTAATAAGCTCCCAAAACTTTGGCTGTTTCTGTTTTTTTTTAAAATATTCTGAATTGTCAATAAAGGTTTTGAAATTTTTGCTTGTCTCAATTTTCTTTAATTTCACAGTGTATTGTTCTAGTTTTAATTTGTGCTTTTCATGACTGTTGTTAGATTTTTCTCTGTAAGTATCAGAGTTGTAAAATGTGTAATTATAAAACAAAAAAAGAATAAAAAAAAATAAAGAAAGCACTTTAATCATGAATAAATATATCACATAGTTTCTGGAGCATTTACCCCTAAAATAGATAAGCCTGACTTGATTACTGATAGAATCTTATTTAATAAAAAGACTCTAGCATGCACTAAGTTTATATCTGGATTTTCAATTATTTTAAAACTTGAGTCTTCTTTTCCTAAATTCCAATAAGAATGTAATGAAGATGAAAGGTCATAAAGATAATAAGGAATTCTGTGAGGCTCTAAGTTTCTGGCTGCTAACTCAATGGTTTTCGGCCATAAAGAAAGTTTTTTAACTAATTCAATTTCTACATTTGAAGTTAACAAACCTAAGTGAGATTTTTCGAATACACTATTATCAAATTTTGTTTTTCTTAAAACCGAATGAATTCTTGCAGATGCATACTGCACATAAAAGACAGGATTTTCTTTTGTTTTTTCAGTAACCAAATCGAAATCAAAATCTAATTGACTGTCATTACTTCTATAAATCATCATGAAACGAACCGCATCTACACCAACTGCTTTTACCAATTCTTTTGCTGTAATAAAATCTCCTGCTCTCTTGGACATTTTGTAGGGTTCTCCAGATTTAAAAAGCTTAACTAGCTGGCAGGTTTTGCATTCAAAGTCTGCCTTAAAGTCAGAAAGTGCATCCACACAAGCTTTTAATCTTTTTAGATATCCAGCATGGTCAGCCCCTAGAACATTGATATATTTGTCAAATTTTCTTTCTAACTTATATGCATGATACGCAACATCATTGGCAAAATAAGTCCATGTCCCGTCTGATTTTTTTAAAGCTCTATCAACGTCATCGCCAAACTTTGTTGACTTGAAAAGAAGTTGAGATCTAGGTTCCCAGTCTTCAATTTCATTGCCCTTTGGTTTTGCCAAAACACCTTCATAAATACATTGCTTTTGATTTAAAATTTCAATGGTCTTGGAAATCAAATCCTTACTAACCAAGTCTTTTTCTGAAACAAATAAGTCATGCTGAATTCCAAGTGCCAAAAGGTCACTTTTTATCATAAGCATCGCTTCGGACATGGCAGCACTGCCTAGCAGGTCTTTAATTTTCTCATAATTAGAGATGTCTGTAATTAACTTTTTCTTAATAATATTATTTGCGATTTCTATGAGATAATCTCCCGGGTAGAGACCCTGATCTAATGGAAATTTAATATTTTCTTTTATCTCCTGGATTCTAGCAAATACAGATTTTGAAAACATATGAATCTGATTTCCATAATCATTGATATAATATTCTTTTGTCACATCTTCTCCCACAAAAGATAATAAATTTGCTAAGACATCTCCATAAACAGCTCCTCTACAGTGCCCAACGTGCAAGGGACCGGTTGGGTTGGCTGAGACATACTCTATGTTTATTTTTTTTTTAGAACTTGGAATTTTTTTATTGTGAGTATTGAAATCAGAAAGATAGCTAATCCAAAAGTTACTTTTTAGCTTTAGGTTAATAAAACCTGGTTTTGCTACATCTATATTCTCAAATTCTTTAAATTTTTTTTTAATAAGCTCTGCAATTTCAGAGCCAATCTCTAAAGGATTTTTTTTAAATTCAGCAGCCAATATAAGAGGAGCGTTAAAAGCCAAATCACCAAAACTAGTTTGTTTCGGTGGCTCTACAGAAATTTTTTCATAGTTACAATTGTACTTATTTTCTTTTAATAGGTCACAAAATTGATCTTTATAGAATTGAAAAATATTCATTTGATTGAGCTGTATAAATCAATAGCATATTTATCAGTCATTCCAGAAATGTAATCGCTAATATTTCTCTCTTTTGAATTGCTATTATTAAAGTTTTTTTCAATTTTATTATAATTTTTCATATAATAAATAAAAATTGTATTGAGAATTATTTTTGATTCTTCAGACCACTTTTGAATATGCACGTGTTTATACATATTGTTAAATAAAAAAGATTTAATATTTTTAATTAAATTGTTAGTTTTTTCAGAAAAAATAATAATTTCCTTGCTGGCCTTGTGAACTTTTTCAATTGAAGAAATATTATTTAAATTAATTTGCTCAATAGAATTATTAATTAAATCTGTAACCATATAATCTATTAATCTTCTAACGAGTTTGTAATTATTTTTGGTAGAATTTTTATCATACGTTTCTAAAATTATATCTTTTAAAATAGGGATTTCCTTTAGATCGTCTATTGTAAAAAAATTAGCCCTTAGGCCATCGTCTATATCATGATTGTTATAAGCGATATCATCAGATAGTGAGCTTATTTGCGCTTCTAAGGAACCAAATGTTTGAAAATTTATTTTGTAATTTTTAATATCTGGTAGCAAGGATAACACCCTATTTTCATCAACAATTGGTCCATTGTGTTTTAGTAAACCATCTACTGTGTTTGTGCTCAGATTCAAACCTGGAAATTTTTCATAAATATTTTCTAATAATAAAAGAATTCTTAAGGATTGAATATTGTGATCAAATCCACCGTAGCTAGACATGCATTCGGAAAGAACATCTTCTCCAGCATGGCCGAAGGGTGTGTGTCCTAAATCATGAGCTAAACTCAATGCTTCACACAAGTCTTCATTGAGTCCCATATATCTTGCTATAGATCTTGAAATTTGAGAAACCTCCAGTGAATGGGTTAACCTTGTTCTAAAGTGGTCACCCTCATGATAGACAAATACTTGAGTTTTGTGTTTTAACCTTCTAAAGGATGAGCAGTGTATTACCCTATCTCGATCTCTCTGATATTCAGATCTGTATGCTGAAGTTGTTTCTGGGTATAATCTTCCTAAATAATTTGCCTTATTCGAGGCATATGGTTTTAATATGCTATTATAATTTTCTGTTGATCTGTTCATTAAAGATATGTCGTATATAATAAATATTTAATAGACTCATGCAAATTAATATAAAAATCGACGATAAAGCCAAGCAAGAAATAGGCAATCTTTTAAAGAATGAAAAAGATGGCTCTTTCTTTAGAATAAGCGTTGAGGGTGGAGGATGTTCTGGCTTTAAATACAATTTTACTATTGATACCAAGGTTCTAGAAGATGATTTGAGATTAGATAATCTAGTAGTGGACAAAACTAGTCTTGAGTATTTGAACGGATCTATACTTGAGTACAATGACACTCTTATAGAAAAATCATTTAAAATTAAAAATCCTAAAGCTAAAAGCTCCTGTGGTTGTGGTACTTCTTTTTCTGTATAATGAACATAGCTAGTTGGAATATAAACTCTGTGAGAATAAGAGTTGACCAGGTAAAAGACTATCTTAAGAAAAAAAAAATAGATATCCTAGTTCTTCAAGAGATAAAGACTGAAGATAAAAATTTTCCTCATGAAGACTTTAAAAAAATAGGTTATCACTCATACTCATTTGGACAAAAATCTTACAATGGTGTTGCCATAATTTCAAAAGAAGAACTAAAAGTAACAACTTCCGAATTTAAAGATCCTCTAGGACAATCTAGATGTATATCTGCTGAAGTTTCTCATAATGATAAAAAATTTTTACTTGTCTCTATTTATCTTCCAAATGGAAATCCAATTAATACCGAAAAATATGACTATAAAAAAAAATGGATGGATGTTTTTGAAAAATACATAGTCGGAAAGTTTAAGAAAAACAAAAACATTATCATTACTGGTGATTTTAATGTCATACCAAGCGAAGAGGACGTGGGAAACCCTGAGGATTGGACAAACGATGCTTTGTTTAAATTGGAAATTAGAAAAAAATTTAGATCATTATTAAATCTCGGTTTTAAGGATGGTTTTAGATTGTTTAATAAAGAACCCAAAGAATACACCTTTTGGGACTATCAACAAGGATCTTGGCAAAGAAACAAAGGATTAAGAATAGATCACTATCTTGTTTCTGACTCAATGATTCAAGATTTGAAAACTATTGAAATTGATAAATTCACTAGAGACAATGAAAGGCCTTCTGACCACGTTCCTATTAGATGCGTTCTTACTTGATACGATTATACTGATCAACGTATCTAATTATATCCGATTCCTTTAATATTTTACCAACCTGAGCCTCTATAATTTTAACAGGCTGGTTAAATTTATTTTCAACTCGATGAACAGCACCCAAGGGTATGAAAACTGTCTCATTGGTCTTTGGGTAAAACTTTCTGGCATCTATTGTGACTTTTGGTTTGCCTTGCGTAATTGTCCAGTGTTCGGCTCTATGTCTGTGCTTTTGAAGGCTGATAGAAGAATTTTTATTAACTACCAATTCTTTAATTAAAAAACACTTTCCACGGTGTAGATTAAAATACTTTCCCCAAGGTTTGGTAAAAGTATTTTTTTTACTATAGTATTTATTTTTTATTCTTTTAAACAAATGTGTAATAGCTCTCCAGCTACCCAAATCAGACCATACAACACTTAATCCAACTCCTAATATTTTTTTAGATTTTTCCAAAATAGCATAATCAAAAGAAATTTCCTTAGCCTTTGCATAAGAAGGCTTGTGAAGTTTGTAAACAGATTTTTTAGATTGGGATTTTTCAACAGCTCTAAGGCAATTTTTTAATAAACTAGGTTGATTTTTTTTATAATGATAAATTAAAGAATCTTTTCTTAAGTAAAAAATACCAGAATTCCAATGGGCATTTTTTTTAATAATTTTTTTTGCAATTGCTTCACTTGGCTTCTCCACAAAAGAAGTAACTATATTATTGTGTTTATTGGTTAAGAAGTATCCAAATTGACTAGATGGTTCGGTGGGTTTAATTCCAAAAATACAAATATTGTCATCTGCAAGTTTTTTTTGGTTTTGCTTTACTGCTTTGTTAAATGCCTTAACGTTGTCAATTAATTGATCCGCTGGTAAAAATATTAAAGCCTGATTGTTTGGAATGTTAGGCAATAATGCTGAAGAAAGCACAGCTGGAGCTGTATTTTTTTTATACGGTTCTAAAACCAAATCATATTTTTTAATCTTATATTTCTTTAAAAATGATTTAATTATTTTTTCATATTTCTCATTGGAGCTAATAATAGGATGATCGTAAATAGGACTCTTAATTCTCTCTAATGTTTTTTGAAATAAATTCCAACCGCCAAAATCTATAAATTGCTTTGGGTGAATTTTGTAAGAGCTGGGAAATAGTCTTGTGCCAGCACCACCGCATAGAATGATAGGTTTAACTTTCACAACTATATATCAGCGTAACAGCTTTTTTCTTTTGAACCACCTGGATGCGTTACTGCTCCATCCTTGGCAGATCCAACCGTTTGACTAAACTTCCAAAGAGTTCCGCTGTTAAAATTAGATTCTCTAGGCTTCCATTTGCTTTTTCTAGTTTTGAAAGTTTGATCATCTAAATCGACGTCTATAGTTCCTTTTTCAGCATCTATTATTATTTTATCTCCATCTTCTAGTAGAGCTAGTGGGCCACCAACAAACGCTTCTGGTCCTGTATGACCAACGCAAAATCCTCTCGTAGCTCCAGAAAATCTTCCATCAGTAATAAGTGCAACTTTTTCACCCATTCCCTGCCCATAAATAGCAGCAGTAGTTGAAAGCATCTCTCTCATACCTGGTCCTCCTTTTGGACCTTCGTATCTAATAATAATAACATCACCCTCTTTGTAATTCTTACTTTTCACTGCCTTAAAAGCTTCCTCTTCACTATCAAAACATTTTGCTACTCCTTCAAAGCGTAATTTCTTCATACCTGCAACTTTTACAATGGCTCCTTCTGGAGCTAAATTACCTTTTAAACCCACAACACCACCGGTAGGAGTAATTGGGTTGTCATGAGGTCTCATTACATCTTGTTTTTTATCAAATTTAACATCCTTTAAATTTTCAGCCATAGTTTTACCCGTAACTGTCATGCAATTACCGTTGATAAATCCGCCATCCAATAATGTTTTAAGAAGCATAGGAACGCCGCCTGCTTCGAACATGTCTTTAGCAACATATTTTCCGCCAGGTTTTAAATCTGCTAGATAAGGTGTTTTTTTAAAAATTTCTGCAACATCCATTAAATCAAATTTGATACCACATTCATTTGCTATAGCTGGTAAGTGCAAGGCAGCATTGGTAGAACCACCTGTAGCAGCAACAATTACAGCGGCATTTTTTAAAGAGTCCAAAGTTACAATATCTCTTGGTCTTATTTTTTTCTTTAAAAGATTCATGACAACTTTCCCACTTTCGTAGGCAAATTTATCTCTTTCTTCGTATGGAGCAGGTGTTCCAGAGGAGTATGGTAATGCAAGTCCTATAGCTTCCGATACGCAAGCCATAGTGTTAGCTGTAAATTGACCACCACAAGCGCCTGCGCTTGGACAGGCAGCTAACTCAAGTTCTAATAAATCTTCATCTGACATTTTTCCATTTTCGTGCATACCTACAGCCTCGTACACATCAACAACTGTAACGTCTTTACCTTTAAATTTTCCAGGAAGAATTGATCCTCCATAAATAAAAACACTTGGAACATTTAATCTACACATGGCCATCATCAATCCAGGTAGGGACTTATCACAACCAGCAACACCTACTAATGCATCGTAACAATGTCCACGTACTGTCAATTCAGTTGAATCTGCAATTACTTCTCTAGAAATTAAAGACGATTTCATTCCTTCGTGCCCCATAGCTATACCGTCTGTCACTGTAATCGTGCAAAATTCTCTTGGTAAACCCATGTGATCATAAACACCTTTTTTAACACTTTGAGCCTGTCTCATTAAAGAAATATTGCACGGTGCAGCTTCATTCCAAGTAGAAACCACTCCAACGAAAGGTCTGGCAACATCCTCTCTAGTTAAGTCCATTGCGTAATAAAAAGATCTATGAGGAGCTCTTTCGGGTCCAACAGTAGTATGACGACTAGGTAATTTTGATTTGTCGAATGATGATGACATAATTATATAAAGCTCCTTAGGATGTTGTTAATTTTTTCTAAATCAATTTTGTAATTTGATAACATTTCTCTTTCATTATCAACAATATTCTTTGGTGCGTTGTCGACAAACCCTTTATTTTTTAATTTTTGCTCAGTAGAAGATATTTTTTTACTGAGTTCATTAATTTTTTTAACCTGAAGTTCTTTTTGATCATTTAAATTAATATCGTTATCAAATTTAATTTTAATGTTTTCATCATTGACTAAAATTTTAATTACTGAGGAGCTTACATTCTGTGAAAAGTCCACCTCTTTAACTCTAGCTAGTCTCTTAACAATATCTAAGTTTTTTTTAATTAAATTTTGAAACGTAACCGAAGATTCGTTTAAAAAAAGATTGCAGAAACTACCTGGGCTTATACCTAGTGAAACTTTTAAAGATCTTATTTCAGATATAAAACCAATTAGTATATTGATATTTTTAGATTTTAAAATCTGAGGTTTGGTTAGCAAGTAAGAGGCTTTGCTTACGTGAGAAATTAATGGCTTTTTAAAAAATGTATTGAATTTTGTTAAGCTCCAAAGCTCCTCTGTTACAAAGGGAGTAAAAGGATGTAATAAAAGTAAAATTTCTGACTGCAAAAAAGTCATAGTGTCTTTTAACTCTTTTATATTTTTTTTATCACCCGAATATAAAATCGGCTTAGAAAATTCTATGTACCAATCGCAAAAAAAGTTCCAAACAAACTGATAAACATGTTTAGCAGCCTCATCAAATCGATAAGCCTCAATACAGTCGTTAGTTTTTATTTTGCATAAGGCAAACTCATTTAAAATCCACAAATTTAATGGGTGATTAATTTTTTTAATATTTATTTTTGGCTTTGTGAAAGTTTTATTAAATTTGGAAAAATTAAAAATATTCCAAATTTTAGTAACAAAATTTTTGTAACCATTAACCCTATCTTTTGCTAATTTCACATCACGACCTGGTGAGGACATTGCAATTAAGGTAAATCTCAATGCATCAGCCCCATATTCATTAATCAATACAATGGGATCAATTACATTGCCTTTAGATTTCGACATTTTTTGTCCTTTGTCATCTCTGACTAGCGCGTGAACATAAACGTTTGAGAAAGGAACTTTTTTCATAAAATAAAGAGACATCATCATCATTCTGGCAACCCAAAAAAATATGATATCAAAACCTGTTACCAAAACTGAAGTGCTATAAAATCTTTTTAATTCGTATGTTTTTTTAGGCCAGCCAAAAGTTGCAAAAGACCATAAAGCTGAAGAGAACCAAGTATCAAGAACATCCTCATCTTGTTTTAAGGAAACTTTATTTTTAAATTTTTTTTTAGCTAATTTTTCAGCTTCTTTTTTATTGTTAGCAACAAACACCTCTCCGTTAGGAGCATACCAAACTGGTATTTGATGACCCCACCATAATTGTCTTGAAATACACCATGGTTGAATATTATCCATCCATTGAAAATATGTCTTAGACCAGTTGCTAGGAAAAAAAGAAGTTTCTTTTTTTTTAACGTTGCTTATTGCTTCTTTAGATAAGACTTTTGCATTTAAAAACCACTGCTCTGTAAGATAAGGCTCTATTATAGAATTGGACCTGTCTCCATAAGGAACTGCGTGTTTGGTGGTTTCAATTTTTTCTATTAAATCTAATTTTTCTAACTCATCTAATAGTTTGGATCTTGCATCAAATCTGTCTAAACCAATATATTCAGATGGAGCATTTTCATTAAGCTTGGCATCTTTAGTGAAGATATTTATTTTTTCTAAATTATTTCTTTCACCGACTATGAAATCGTTAAAATCATGGGCTGGAGTAATTTTTACAACTCCACTACCCTGCTCAGGGTCAGCATGAATATCTGCAATAATAGTTATTTCTTTATTTGAAACAGGCACAATGGCTGTTTTTCCAACAATGTTTTTAAATCTATCGTCTTTAGGATTCACAGCTAAAGCAGCATCACCAAACATAGTTTCGGGTCTGGTAGTTGCAATAGTTACAACCTGGCTGCTATCTTTAATTCTATATTTTATAAAATATAATTTTCCATTTACATCTTTTTGGACAACCTCAAGATCAGACACAGCCGTTTGCAATACGGGGTCCCAATTAACTAACTTCAAATCTTTGTAGATTAATTTTTTTTTATAAAGATCCACAAAAACTTTGGTAACAGCTTCGGACAGACCCTTGTCCATAGTAAATCTTTCCTTGCTCCAATCACAAGAAGATCCAAGCTTTTTTAATTGAGATACTATTTCGTTTCCTGATTTAGCTTTCCATTTCCAAATTTCTTTTATAAAATTTTTTCTTCCTAGCTGTTGCCTGGTCTTTCCAGCTAAGGCCAATTGTTTTTCAACTACCATTTGGGTTGCAATACCTGCATGATCTGTGCCAGGCTGCCATAAAGTTTCATAACCTTGGTTTCTTTTAAAACGTATAAGCAAATCTTGAATTGTGTTATTTAATGCATGACCCATATGCAAACTGCCTGTTACATTGGGTGGTGGAATAACTATAGAAAAATATTTTTTTTTATTGTTATTTTTAATAGGTTTGAAGTATTTTTTTTTCTCCCAAAATTTATATATCTTGTCTTCAATTTTTGTATGATTGTAAGACCCAAAATTTTTCATTTAAAAAGTAAAAACAGGCTCTTTGCTTTTGTAATTTATAAGAACAGGAGAAGAGGCATCAAAAATTCTCAATTTATCAAAAGTGTTATTTTCTTTTTTGATATACATACATGCATATGAACTTTTACCATCTCTAAATATAGTAACTAGCTTTCCATTTAATTTTAATAATTTAATTAAATTAATTGGATTTGAATCCACCTCGCCATTTATTAAAATGCTATCAAAAGTTGACTTTAAATTTTCAGTTTCTAAAAAAGAGTTTTTAATAACCTTAATGTTTTGTAAATTTTCATCTTTGCATACTTTTGCAATAAGATCAGCGCATGTATCATTATCTTCAAGGCTGACAACTTTTTTAAAAAGGTACGAAAGGATAGAAGAACTGTATCCATTGGTTGAGCCTACGTCTAAAACATTTTTATCTAATCCAATATCCAAGTTTGATATTAACTTTCCTAATATAAAGGGTCGTAAAACAAACCTCTCATTATTTATAAAAATATTGTCGTCCATGTAAGAAATTGATTGGAATTTCGTGGAAAAATACTTTTCACGTTTCACAGTGCTAAATGCTTGTAAAATATTTTCATTAAGCACCAGATTTGGTCTTAATTGGCTTTCAACCATTTCATTTCTTTGATTTTCAAATTTCATATTATTGATTATACGTCTTTAAAATATATATATACATCTTTCAGAATTAATAAATATTTTGAATATATATGGCCACGTGGCGGAATGGTTACGCAGAGGATTGCAAATCCTTTTATTCCAGTTCGATTCTGGACGTGGCCTCCATATTTATATTGTTTTTGTAAAAAAAATTTGTATTGTGACTGAAATTCCTCGATAGCTCAGTTGGTAGAGCAGTTGACTGTTAATCAATTGGTCGCAGGTTCGAGTCCTGCTCGAGGAGCCAAAAATTAAATAACTTTTTTAAATTCTTTATCTGCACTTAAAAGCTGTTTTATACTATTCTTTTCATCTGAGCTCAATTGAGATAGCAACTTAGCTAGAAATGAATAGTTAAGGCTTTGCTTCACTTCATTTTGGTTTGCTGCAGAAAAGTCTTGATAGTCTTCAAAAAAGAATTTTATTTCAACTTTTAAAAAATTAGCTAATTGTAACAATCTAGCTGATGAAACGCCATTAGTTCCTTTTTCATACTTTTGTATCTGCTGAAATGTAACATTAATTGCTTGTGCTACTTGTGTTTGTGTAAGCCCGAGAGAGGTTCTTCTAAGTCTCAGCTTTTTACCGAGGTGCTGATTTAATAGTGCGCTCATAGAAAAAATGTCCCTTTTTTTTATTTCAATAATACACTCTATAATCGCATTAATGGCAAGATATAAAATTAACAAAAATATGTAATAAACAGCTTGATTTATATATAAGATTTTCATATGCCAAAAAAAAACTTTCTATGGGTCAGAGAAGACTTTCGGATGGAAGATAATCTTGCTTTGTATAGCATTTCAAGTCTTGAACAAAAAATTTATGCATTTTTTATTTATGATGAAAAAAAATTTAAAAATAGGTCTGCTCAACAGTGGTGGTTATACAAAACTTTAGTAAATTTTCAAAACAAGCTAAATAATGTAGGAATTTCATTTAAAATTTATGCTGACAATGAAGTGCAATGTATAAAGAAATTAATTAAAAGTGAAAATATAGATAAATTCTACTACAATACAATTGCTAGACCAGATGAGCTGTTGATTGAGAGTGAAATTGAAAAAAATCTAACTTCTCATGACATAAATTGGAAAAAATTTGAGAGCAATCTTTTGCAAGATCCTTTTAGCGTTAGAAAAAAAGACAACACTCCATTTCAAGTTTTTACCCCATATTGGAGAAATGCTGAAGAGCAATATTTAAAAAATAAAAATTTTATTAATAAAAAAATTATATACAAAAAATCTGTAATTAAAGAAGACAATAATGCCGTATTAAATCTGATACTTCCTAAAAAAAAATGGTTTGAAAAATTTGAAAAATTTTGGACGCCCGGTGAAGATATGGCTAAAACATTATTAAAAAGTTTCATTAAAAAAAAAATTGTTGATTATGGTACCAATAGAGACATCCCTTCTGTAGAGGGAACCTCTAAGCTTTCACCATATTTGGCCTTTGGAGAAATATCATCACAAACAATATTTGAAGAATGTTATAAAATTTCCCAAAAAAAAATTGGTTTCAGAAAATATATTAACGAAATAGGCTGGAGAGAATTTGCACATCATTTAATTAATTTTTTTCCTCAGATGCAGACGGGCAATCTAAGAAGACAGTTTGATAAATTTAATTGGGTTAAAGACGATGCTAAGTTAAAAAAATGGAAACAGGGAAAAACTGGTTACCCAATAGTTGATGCTGGAATGAGAGAGCTTCATGAAACAGGATGGATGCACAACAGAGTTCGAATGATAACAGCATCCTTTTTGGTAAAGCATCTACGAATTAATTGGAAAGAAGGCGAAAAACATTTCAGAGATTGCTTATTAGACTTTAATGCACCTAATAACATTGCGGGATGGCAATGGGTTGCTGGCTGTGGTGCTGATGCAGCTCCGTACTTTAGAATTTTTAATCCAATTCTACAGGGAGAGAAATTTGACTCAGAAGGAATGTACGTAAAAAAATGGGTAAAAGAATTAAATCTAATACCAAAAAAATATATTCACAAGCCCTGGGAAATGCCAGAAGATGAGCAATCTCTAATTAATTTTAACTTAAAAAAAAACTATTACGCCCCGATTGTAAATCATGCTGAAGCAAGAAACTCTGCTCTAGAGGCATTCAAGAATTTAAAAAATTGACAAAAAAGAAGGTAATTATTGTCGGCTCAGGTATTTCTGGTCTTTCAACAGCATACTATTTGTATAAAAAATTCAATGTTAAAATTTTTGAACAAAATGAGTATTTGGGTGGTCATACCCACACTCACACCATAAAGATAAACCAAGAGCTCGTAAACGTTGATAGTGGTTTCATTGTCTTTAACAATTTTAACTACAAAAATTTCATTCAATTTATTCAAAAGCTAAAAATAAAATACCAAATTAGTAATATGAGCTTTTCAGTCACAAACAGACAAAAAAAATACGAATGGTCAGGTAAAAATTTTAAATCAATATTCTTAAGCAAAAATAGTCTCACACTAAGATATTGGAGGGTTTTAAAAGATATCTTCAAATTTAATAAGCTTACCAAGCAATATATTAATAGCGAGATAGTAAGCAAAGAGACGGTTTCTCAATTTCTTTCCTCAAATAAATTTTCAAAAGAGTTTTTAGATTTCTATTTTTACCCTATGTGCGCATCCATATGGTCAAATCCAGTTGGAAAAATAAAAAATTTTAAAATTCATTTTATTTTAAGTTTCTTTTCAAATCATGGATTGATCAACATTATAAAAAAGAGACCTATTTGGTATACAATTTCCAATGGTAGCAAGAGCTATGTAGAAAAAATTTTTAAACTAGTGGGAGAAAAAAATTTTATTCATGAAAAAGTGTTAAAAATTAATCAGCAAAAAAAATATATTATAACCTCCAAAGGAAGAAAATATAAATTTGATCATGCAATCATTGCTACCCATACTGATAATGCAAAAAAGATACTGGGCAAGATTACTTTAGATCAAAAAAAATTACTTAATATGGTAAAATACCGAGGCAATACTGCAATTATGCATACTGACACGAATGTTATGCCAAAAAATAAAAATAATTGGTCTAGCTGGAACTTTCTTAATAGAAAAAAAAATTTTGCTTTAACGTATTGGATGAATTTATTACAAAACCTCACAATAGATAAGAATATTTTTGTTTCAATTAATTGTGATGATAAAATAGAAAAAAATAAAATAATAAAAAAAATTAAATACTCACATCCAGTATTCAGTAATAAAACTCAGGATATAAAAAATAAACTAAATGAAGTTCAGGGCGTAAACGGAGTTTGGTTTGCTGGAGCATGGCAGGGATATGGATTTCATGAGGATGGATTAAAATCAGCATTAAGAATTGTAAAAAAAATTAGATAAATGAAAGATTTATATTTTTATCAAGTAACTATTTTTCACAAACGAACTAAACCTTTTAAAAATTTCTTTTCACATTCATATCCAGCTATAATGCTTAATTTAGAAAAATATAATGTAGTTGAAAAAAAAAACTTCTTCTCAATTAATAAGTTTAATATTTTAAGCTTTCATTCAAAAGATCATGGGCCACGAAAAAAAAATGCCAATCTTTCTACTTGGGTAAAAAATACTATTAACAAAAAATTCAATCAGAGCAAAAATTTAACTGTATACTTATTGTCAGTTCCAAGATTTTTAGGATATGTCTTTAACCCCATATCTATCTACTTCTGTATTGATAATAAAAAAAAATTAAAATTTGTTATATATGAGGTTAAAAATACGCATCATGAGCAGCATTGTTACGTATTTAAGATTAATAAAAAAAATAGAAAAAAACACACCGCAAATAAAAAGCTATATGTATCTCCTTTCTTAAGATCTGCCATGAGATATGACTTTACTTTGAATAGTATTTTTCCATGTGTGGATCTTGAAATAAACGCCAACAACAAATCTATGCAATTGTTAACTGGTCTTAAATCTAAAGAAATCTCTTTTTCTAACATGGGACTTTTAAAAGAAATTTTTAAAAATTTATTTTTTCCTCAAAAAATTATGATTCTGATTCATTTTCAAGCAATTAAAATTTTTAAAAAAGGAAAAAAATTTTTCTTTAAACCTCAAAAAAATAAAGATACTATTAGTTTTCATGAATAAAATCGGACTAAGTTTCTTAGAAAATTACTTAAATAACATTCGTTGGGGGAGTCTCAAAGTAAGATTTCAAAATAAAGATGAAAAAATATACCAAGGTACCGATTCTGGATTAAATGCGGACTTAAAAATCAACGATTCTTCTTTAATTCGCGATATAATTTTGAAAGGTGAGCTTGGCTTTGCAGAGGGCTTTGTTAATAACAAGTGGACCACTTCTAACCTAAGTAACGTGTTGAAGGTTCTGCTTAAAAATCAAAAAGAAAACAATCTACTGCTAAAGCCTAATTTTTATTTAAAGCTATTAGAGAAAATTAATTTTTTTTTTAAAAAAAATTCTATTTATCAGGCTAAAAAAAATATTGAATTTCATTACGACCTAGGAAACAATTTTTATTCCAAATGGCTAGATAAAACCATGAGCTACTCTTCTGCCCTATATGAAAATCAAGAGCTTAACTTAGTGGATGCTCAAAATAAAAAATACGAAAACATAATTCGTAATTTGGATATTAAAAATGATGATCAGATTTGTGAAATTGGTACTGGTTGGGGTGGATTTATAGATACAATTCTAAAGCAAAATAAAGAAACTAATTTTAGTGGCTATACTATAAGTAAAAATCAATTTGAGTATATTCAAAAAAAAATAACTCATAAAGGAACTAATTTAGATTTAAACCTTTTAGACTATAGAAAGATTCAAAAAAAATTCGACAAAATTATCTCTATTGAGATGTTTGAGGCAGTTGGACAGAAGTATTGGGATACTTATTTTAATAAGATTTACCATTCGCTCAATAACAAAGGTAAGGCTTGTTTGCAAATAATCACTATTAATGATGCTTCATTTAATTATTATGCTGACAATGTTGACTTTATTCAAAAATATATTTTTCCAGGAGGAATGCTTCCTAGTAAATCAATTTTACTGGAATTGTTTAAAAAACATAAATTAGAATTATACCATCAGAAAGATTTTGGTCATGATTACGCAAAAACTTTAATTGAATGGAAAAAAAGATTTAATGAGAATTGGCCTACCATTAAAAACACTAAGTTTGATGAGCGTTTTAATAGAGTATGGAATTATTATTTTGATTACTGTGAAACAGGATTTTCTTTAAATCATACTGATGTTAGTCAATTTTATTTAAAGAAAGTTGCTTAGTAGATAATATCGTAATAGTTAACTCATTTAAATGATCAAACAAAAATGAAAAATAGTATTATAGATTTAATTGGCAACACTCCTTTGATTTATTTAAAGGAAGCCTCTGAGCTTACGAAATGTAAAATTTATGGAAAAGCTGAATTTTTAAATCCGGGTCAATCTGTAAAAGATAGGGCTGCCCTTTATATAATTAAAGATGCATTAAATAAAAAAGAATTGGAAAAGGGAGGTACTATTGTTGAGGGTACAGCCGGCAATACAGGAATTGGAATAACTTTAGTTGCCAACTACTTTGGTGTTAAAAGTGTAATAGTAATTCCAAAAACACAAGCTCAAGAAAAAAAAGATGCTATCCGACAGTTAGGTGCAAAGCTTATAGAGGTGAATGCAGTTCCCTACTCAGATCCCAATAATTATGTAAAATATTCTAACATTGTAGCAGAAAAAATTAGAAAAGAATCTGGGAAGCTAACCTATTGGGCCAACCAATTTGACAATACTATAAACAAGCAAGCTCATATTGAAACAACCTCTGAAGAAATATGGTTACAAACTTCTGGTAAGGTTAATGGCTTTATATGCTCCGTAGGTAGTGGTGGAACTTTAGCTGGAGTATCTGAAGGTTTGAGAAAAAAAAATCAAAATATAAAAATTGGATTAAGTGATCCATTTGGCTCATCTCTGTATAATTTTGTAAAAAATAAACACCTAAAATCAGAAGGATCTTCTATCACTGAAGGAATTGGAACTTCTAGAATTACTAAAAATTTTGAGAATACACTCATAGATTATGCCTATCGAATAGATGACACAAAAGCGTTAAATGTAATTTTCAATCTTTTGAAGCATGAAGGGTTGTGTCTCGGAACTTCTTCGGGAATTAATGTTGCGGGAGCTATAGAAATGGCAAAAGAAATGGGGCCTGGAAACACCATAGTAACAATACTTTGTGATGTAGGATCTAGGTCTGCTAGTAAAATTTTTAATGTTGATTTTTTAAAATCAAAAAACTTACCTTATCCAGATTGGCTAATTTAAAATCTGGCTTAAAAAAAGCTTCGTTCTTTCGTTTTCTGGATTGTTGAAGAATTGATCGGTAGGTTTCTCTTCAACTATACTGCCCTCATCCATAAAAATAACTCTATCCGCCACTTCTTTAGCAAAGCCCATTTCATGTGTTACAACACACATGGTCATTCCGCCCTTGGCTAAATCTACCATCACATCCAAAACTTCCTTGATCATTTCTGGATCTAGTGCGGAAGTAGGCTCATCAAATAACATTATATTTGGCTCCATACAAAGCGCTCTAGCAATTGCAGCTCTTTGCTGCTGACCACCTGAAAGTTGTCCTGGAAATTTCTTAGCCTGGTCTACAATTTGAACCTTTTCTAAGTACTGATTGGCTAGCTCTTCAGCTTCTTTTTTAGATTTCTTTTTCACCCAAATAGGAGCTAAAGTACAATTGTCTAAAATAGATAAATGTGGAAATAGATTGAACTGCTGAAACACCATTCCAACTTCACTTCTAATTTTTTCTATATTTTTTGTGTTTGCGTCTAAAGTCATTCCATCTACCACAATGTCACCCTTCTGATGCTCTTCTAGACGGTTAATACACCTAATAAGAGTAGATTTACCAGATCCTGAAGGGCCACAAATAACTATTTTTTCCTTAGAAGACACAGTTAAATTAATGTCTTTCAGGACCTGAAAGTCACCAAACCATTTATTAACATCTTTAAGCTCTATAATTTTTGACATATTAATTGGTAGTTTTTAACTTATTTTCTAAGCTTAGGCTATACCTGCTCATAGAAAAACAAAAAATAAAATAGACAAACGCTGCAAACACATAACCTTCAGTGGCCAAACCAAGCCATGCAGGATTTGTTTTTGCCATATTGACCATACCAAGCAGTTCCATCAAACCAACAACAAGTATTAATGGTGTGTCTTTAAATAATGCGATGAAGGTGTTTGCGACTCCAGGAATAACAATTTTTAATGCTTGGGGTAAAATGATTAGCAGATGACTTTTCCAGTAACCCATTCCAATAGAATTTGCAGCATCATATTGTCCTCGTGGTATAGCTTGCAGACCACCCCTGACTACTTCAGCGATGTAGGCAGATTCAAATAACGTAATTGCTATAATCACTCTTATTAATTTGTCCAAATTAGTGCCACTGGGCAAAAAAACTGGGAACATAACTGCTGCCATAAACAAAACAGTGATCAATGGTACACCGCGCCAAAGTTCAATAAAACCGATAGAAAAGTACTTAATTACAGGAAGGTTAGACCTTCTTCCCATGGCTAACAAAACACCTATTGGAAAACAAAAAATAATAGAAAAAACAGATATAAATAAAGTTAAAAAAAGACCTCCCCAAACTCTCGTTTCCACCTCCTCTAAACCCAGAGAGCCCCCATGAAATAAAAAAATTGCCAAAAAAGGAAAAATTACAGTTAAAAAAATAAAAATGTATTTCTTTATTTTTGAACTAACAAAAAAGTAAGAACCAATTGAAATAAAAAAAATTACAAATGCTAAATTAATTCTCCAAATTTGGTCATTAGGATACATTCCGTAAGTAAATCTCTTAATCCAAACATTAACAAAAACCCAGCAAGCTCCATCACCAGTGCAATCTTTCTTGCTATCACCAAAAAAAGTAGCGTCTAAAAAAACCCAGTTTAGTAACGGAGGCATTGATACATAAAAAAGATACAAGATTGTAATTGTTAAAAGGGAGTCTTTCCAATTTGCGAATAGATTTTGTTTGCTCCAATTAATAAATTTCATTGTTATCTTTCAGCTATTGAGTTTTTTTTGTTATACCAGTTCATAAAAATCGAAATAGAAACGCTTAAGGTTAAATAGGTAAGCATTGTAATAGAAACAATTTCTATTGCTTTGCCGGTTTGCATCAAAGCTGTGCCGGCAAACACAAGGACGATATCAGGATAAGCAATAGCTGCTGCCAAAGAAGAGTTTTTAGTTAAATTTAAATATTGATTTGTTACAGGCGGAATAATTATTCTTAAAGCCTGAGGGATTACAATCAATTTAAGAATTTGAGCCTTCGACAAACCAATAGATGCTGCAGCTTCTTTTTGTCCTTTATCAATACCAAGAATTCCCGCTCTTACACACTCTGCAATAAAAGTAGATGTGTAAAGTGATAATGAAAAAGCTAAAGCTATCAACTCTGGTATTACAGAAACGCCGCCCATGTAATTATGGAGTCCCCTGTTTGTCTCTAATACAGGATATGAAAGAGTTAAACCCACTTGTCCAAAATAAATTACTAAAAAATTAATTGTAAAAAAAATAATTAAAGACGTTGTGAATGTAGGAACTTGAAGTCCAGTTTTTTCCTGTTTTTTTTTGGAAATAGAAATAAATAAATAAATAATTAAAATAGAAAATAAAAATCCATATAAAAAATAATTTAGATTTTCCCAAATAAATCTTGGAATATAAATTCCTTTGATATTAGCAAACACAAAATTAAAAAGAATTAGCGAATTGTCCGATGATGGTAATAATCGCAAAACAGCAAAATACCAAAAAAATATTTGCAATAACAAAGGTATGTTTCTAAAAATTTCTATATATGCTTCAGCGACTTTTGAAGCCAAAATATTAGTAGACAGACGAGTAATTCCTACAAAAAAACCAATCACCGTTGCAAAAAAAATTCCAATGCCTGAAACTAGAAGAGTATTCAACAAACCAACTAAATAAGCTCTTGCGTAGCTATCGTTACTATCAAAATCTATCAGACTAAACTGTATGTCGAAGGAAGCTTTATTTGCTAAAAAACCAAAGCCAGTTTCAATGCCTCTAGCAGCCATATTCGTGCTAGCATTCATAGAGAAATAAGAAATGACAATTCCTAATAATAAAATAATTAAAAATTGAGGAAAATAAATTACTACTTTCGGATAATTTTCCAAAAATAAGTTTAATTTTTCAATATTTTTTCTTAATAATTTCATTAGAAGATTGCTTAACAAAAAAAAGGGGCTTAATTAAAAGCCCCTTTTAATTTAAAATATTTACTATCTTACTGGTGGGACGTAAAGAATTCCACCATTAGTCCAAAGTGCATTTGGACCTCTGTCAGGCATTATGCCAGTATCAGCTAAATTTCTTTTATAGCTTTCAGCATAATTTCCAACTTGTTTTATAAGATTATAACTCCATTTTTGATCCAAATTTAGACCGGCACCATTCTTTGTGCCTTCAGCTCCTACTATTCTCTGGATTGCTGGATTTTTACTATCCATCATGGAATCAATGTTTCCAGAATTAACGCCGTACTCTTCAGCCTCAATCCAAACATTCAATGACCATCTAACTACATCTGCCCAAGTTGCATCACCTTCTCTAACAACAGGTCCTAAAGGCTCTTTAGAAATTGTTTCAGGTAAAACAATATGGTCGTCAGGAGCAGAAAGTTTTGTTCTTTGAGCTGCTAATCCAGACTTATCTGTAGTGTACGTGTCACATCGGCCCGAATCATAAGCTTGAACAACTTCATCTGCTTTTTCAAACACAACTGGTTCATAAGAAACACCAGCTGCTTTAAAGAAATCAGCCATGTTTAATTCAGTTGTAGTACCTGTGTTTGTACAAACTTTAGTTCCATTTTTAAAATCTTTCACAGATTTAATTCCAGATTTTTTTCTAACCATGAAACCTTGACCATCATAAAAGTTAACACCTACAAATTCTAGACCAATTGCAGCATCTCTTTCTAATGTCCATGTTGTATTTCTTGAAAGAACATCAATATCTCCAGCTTGAAGAGCAGTGAATCTTTCTTTAGCACTTAATGGTGTGTATTTAACTTTAGTAGCATCTCCTAAAACAGCAGCAGCAACAGCTCTACACACATCCACATCAATACCAGCCCAATTACCAGAAGCATCAGCATTTGAAAAACCAGGTAGTCCTTGAGAGACTCCGCATTTAACAAAACCTTGGCTTTTGGTAGTATCAAGAGTACTTGTTTTTTTTGCTGATTCATTTCCACAAGCAGCAAGTAAAAGTACTGCAAAGATAGAAACAGCGAATTTTATAATTTTCATTATATTGTATCCCCTTATGTTTGTTTATTTTCTTGAACTATAACTGATTAAAAATAAAAATTAATCAAAAAAATACAAAAGACAACTACAGGTTGATTAAATAATTATCTTTTATAGATTTTCTTAATTTGTAATTTTTTTTTAAAGCATGCTCTCTTTTTAGAGCTAAATTTTTAGATTTAAAAATTTCATAGTAAGCAAGAAGCCAATGTCTTCCTCTAGTATATTTTGCGCCTTTACCTAGGTTGTGCACTGTTACCCTTTTAAATAAGTCATTAGTGTAACCAACATAAGTATTGGGTTTTGTACCAGAAGAAATCAAGAGATATACAAAATGCATATTTGTGGTGCGCTCTGGTGGACTCGAACCACCGACCCTCGGTTTAGAAAACCGATGCTCTATCCAGCTGAGCTAAGAGCGCAATATTTAATCCTTCTAACTAACTTATTTGAGAGAGTAAATACAATAATACAAAAGAATTAATCCCAAATAACTTTTTTAATAAATACGAGTACCGATATAAAATAAACCTTAGAGAGAAACATCATTATTAATAAAAAAAAATGAGAGATGTAAGAAAGATCTGTAAATTTAAAAGAATCGCCAAGATAGTTTACTGGAAGCGTATTGTTTAAAGTTAAAAAAACAACTTTGAAAGTATCCTCAAATGAGAGACTCTCGAAGCTTAGTAAAATACAACCTGCAATCAAGACAAAGCCGTATGAAATAAAGATTAAGGAAATTGTATAATAGTCAGAGTTTTTAATAGTGTTTAGGCTGCCGAAAATAGTTTTTTTTAATGTAACAGATGGACTTAGTAACTTTGTGACTTCTATTAAAAATTTTTTTATAAAGAACATTACGCGCAATATTTTAAAGCCACCACCTGTTGAAAAAATTGACCCGCCTACAAAAGTTAGAACTAGCAAAACAAACACATAGGGAAGTTTTGTGCTTGTATCAAGTGTAATGCCAGAAGTGGATATTGAAGTACTCACAAACAATAAAATATTATAAAAACTATCCAACTGAGAAAATGTAAGCAAGATTGCAAAAGATAAAGAAAAAGAAAAAATAATTATAGCGATATCTTCTTTAAAATTATATTTTTTACTAAATCTAAATATTTCATAAAGTATAAAAATATTTAAAGAACTAAATAAAAAACAAATCGCTACTATAAATTTATCTAGTTGACCAAATATAAATAATTTTTGCTTGATAAAGAAACCACCGGAAGAAACGGCTGTCATCATTAGGTTAATTTTTTCAAATAAATTAAAGCTAGAAAAATTGAAAAGAAGTAGAATAAATAAGGAAAATAATAAGTAACAATAAAATAGATTTAAAAAATTTTCAATAAATTTAGTTTCAAAATTTAAAGAGTTTGTGGAGTTAGAAATATAAGATGAAGGAATAAAATTAAAATCCTTAGTAGATAAGACGGAAATGATACTAAATAAAAAATAAAAACCTCCAATCCATTGAGACCCTGACCTCCACAAAAGCAATGGTTCATTTACAAATTCAGGATTTGCAAAAATAGAGAGACCGTATCCAATGAAACCTGAGAAACTTTCATAATATGATTGAAACAAATCTATTTGATAGGCACTAATATAAAAAGGTATGGCTATTATTACTGGATAAATCAACCATCCTAAAAAAATAACAATTAGTAAATCAAATTTTCTTAATTTTAAATTTTTATTTAAAACTCTGCTTAGAAATAAAAAAAAAGATGAAATAAATAAAACAACATAATAAGAATTAATTGAAGTCTCGTGACCGGAATAATAAGAAAAAACAATTGTTAGAAGACAAAGACCAATTAAAGGAATATTAAACCATCCAAGGTAATAAATTAATGATCTAAAGTTCATTTTTTATAATTTAAAAATAAGGTGATATTTTAAATAACTCTTCAACCTTACTTAAATTTTCTCTACTAGATAACAAAATTACCCTATCATTAACGTTAAAGATTGTTTCCTTATTGGGAACAATGACTTCTTTGTCCCGTTCAATTAAACCAATTTTAATTCCTTCTGGAATTTTTGCTTTTGCTATTGATAAATTTAATAACTCAGAGCTTTCTAAAATTTTAGCTTCTATAACTTCGTAATCGCCATTATCTAGAGTGTATACACTTTCAATTTTTCCTTTATGAACATGCTTTAGGATTGTTGATACTGTAGTCATACGAGGGTCTACTATATCATCCAAATCTAAAGAAGATTGCAACAGTGAATAATTAGAACTATTGGTAATAGATATGGTTCTTCTTACGCCCTTTTTTTTGCACATTAGGGCAGACATAATATTAACCTCATCATCTTCTGTTAATGCAAGGACTGTATCAATCTCATCAATATTAATTTCTTTTAATAAATTTTCATCCAAACCATCGCCCTTGATAACTATGGCTTCATTTAGATCGGTTGCGATTTTTTCTGCTCTTTCAGGATTTTTTTCTATAATTTTAATTCTTGGCTTTTGCTCATCTTCCTCAAGTAGCTTTGCCAAATCCAGGCCTATGTTACCAGCACCAATAATCAAGATTGTTTTTGCAAACTTTTCGTCTCTTCCAAAAATAGAAAGGGTTCTGTCCACTTGTTTTGAGTTGGTCAAGACAAATGCTTTATCGTCTTTTAAAAGCTTATCTGTTTTTTTAAAGATTATAAATTTATCTTTTCTTATGGCCCCAAGCACATTGGCCTGTAGATCAGAAAAAATTTCAGAAAGTTTAGATAGAGAAGTATTTAATAAAGGGCATTTTTCATCTATTTGTATTTCTAATAATCTTACCATATCGTCAGCAAAGGGTATGCTATCAATGGCACCTGGTGCTTCTAGTTTTCTATACAATGATTTTGCTACTTCAAATTCTGGAGAAATAATAATATCGATAGGAAGATTTTCTTTACTAAATAAATTCTTCCATACAGGTTTTAAAAATTCTTTAGATCTAATTCTTGCAATTTTTCTAGGTACATTGAAAAGCGAATGTGCAATTTGACATACCACCATATTGGTTTCGTCATTTCTAGTGACCGCTATGATCATATCCGCATTTTTAGCATCAGCTTTTTCCAACACAGAAGGATGTGTTGCTATTCCAACAATGCCTTTTGCGTCCTGAGTGTCATTTACTATCTGAATGTCTTCACTATTTTTATCCACAACAGTGATGGAATGGCCTTGTTTAGACAGTTGAGAAGAAATGGAGATCCCCACTCTTCCTGCGCCACAAATTATAATGTTCATTTATTTTCAATTCCCAAAGAAGTTAATTTACGATGCAAGGCCGATCTTTCCATACCAATACTTTCTGCGGTTTTGGAAATATTAGACCCGTTTTTTTTCAATTGGTGCATCAAATATTCTTTTTCAAACTGTTCTCTAGCGGTTTTTAGAGGCGAATTAAAGTCTAAAATACTATCAGATTCATTAGTATTTTTTGATTCTATGCTTTCATTAACTAATAATTCGATGTTTTCTTTAGTGCCATCAGATAAAATTATTACACGTTCGACTAAATTTCGAAGCTCCCTCACGTTTCCTGCCCATGTGTGCTTGTATAATTTTACATAATTAGGCTTAATTGAAATTACTTTTTTTCCTAAATTCTTAGAAATTTTTTCCATAAAGTATTCAATTAATAATGGTATGTCTGAAGTTCTGCTTTGAAGATCGGGCAGTTGTATTTCTACAACCGAAAGTCTTTGAAAAAGATCTTCACGAAAATTTCCTAGTTCTATTTCTTTTCTTAAATTCTTACTGGTAGAGCTTAAGAATCGTATATTTGTTAAAATTTCTTTATTGCCATTTACACGATGAAATTTTTGATCAGTCAGAACTCTTAAGATTTTGGTTTGTGTTTCCAGTGGTATTTCAGAAACATTATCAATCAATAAGGTACCATTGTTTGCTTTCTCAAAAAAACCGACTGTTATAGTGCTATCTGGATTTTCAATACCAAATAATTCTCGGTCAAAATTTTTTGGGTCCAAAAGTGCTCCATTGCATACAACAAAAGGGAAATCTTTTCTTAATGAGCTTTTGTGAATAGTTCTTGCAATCAATTCCTTTCCAGACCCAGCTGGTCCCAGAATCAAAGCTCTTGTTTCTGTAGTGGCTATTTTTTTGACTATATTCTTAATTTTTGTAATTCCCTCACTTTCTCCAACAATTTCATACGTATCGAAAAAAAGCTTATTTAGATTTTTATTTTCTTTTTTTAAATCTAGGTTCTCAAAAGCTCTTTTAGTAAAATTCAAAAGCCTATCTGTATTAAAAGGTTTTTCCAAAAATTCAAATGCTCCAAGTTTTACAGATTCTACGGCAACTTGAATTGTTGCGTGACCCGATATCATGATCACAGGAATATCTTTATTAATTTTTTTAATTTTTTTTAAAAGATATATTCCATCTTTCTTTTTATCATCTAAAGAAATGTCAAGGAACACAAGATCAAAAGAATCGTTTTCTATAATATTTTCAGCTTCCTTAACTGTTCCAGCGACAATACAACTGTAGCCTTCTTCTTTTAAAATACTGGATAGAAGAATTCTTATATCTTTCTCATCATCAATAATTAAAATTTTCTTCATAAGTATTTGTTAAAGGTAAAATGAATATTTGCACCATTTTCACTGTTATAAAAATTAATATTCCCCTTGTGTTCAAAAATAATTTTAGAAACAATGGACAGGCCAAGACCAGATCCATTTTGTTTAGTAGTAAAGTAAGGTTCTGAAATATTTGACATCTGATCAAGCTCAAAACCAACTCCATTATCCTGAAATAAAAAATCAACACTATTGTCATTGCCCTGTATCAATACTTCTATTTTTCCTTTGTTTTCATTTTTTTCAACTATAGATTCAACGCTGTTCTTAATCAGATTGGTAAAAAGTCTAAATGTTTGATTTTTATCACATTTAATCACATTATTTTTTAAACTAGAATTTATGGTTATCGATATTTGCTTGTAATTAGTTTTGTAAGGCAATGCTGCCCTCTCGATAAGATCAATAATATTAGTGTCTGAAAATTCAGGATCTGGCATTCTAGCAAATTCAGAAAAAGAATTTAGAAGATTGGTAATCTCAGAAATTTGCAAATTTATAGTTTTTATATGATCTTCAAATAAAGTCTTATCTTCTACTATTTGTTTTTTAAATTTAGAGTCTATTCTATCCAAAGAAAGTTGAATTGGCGTAAGAGGGTTTTTAATTTCATGTGCTAATTTTTTGGCAATTAATTTCCAAGCCTCGTAGCGACCTTCCTGAGATTTTTTTGTTTGATCATCCTTTATCCGTTTAATCATGTTATTAAAAGTTGTGTACAATTGAGAAAAATCGGAATCTAAATTTTCATTTTTTAAATGAATGCTATAGTTTCCTTTTTCTATTTCGGATGAGGCATTAAAAAGATAAGTTAGCGGTTTTGAAATATAGCTAGAGAGATTAATCGAAATAATACTTGCAACAAATATTAGCAAAAGAGTAATAATTATATAAATAATCATAAAGGTTATTTGAAGATTAAAAATGTTATTTTTAATATTAAAATAATATTCAGAAACTTTTCCTGTTTTTTTAATATAATTTACTATTTTAGGATCCACATCTTGAATTATATATAAAAAAGAATTTTTAAATCCTCGTAACTTGACCATTCCATATGTTTTATTTGTGTAAGCACTGGATATAATTACAGGTTTTCCTTTTTTCGCTGCTGTCAAAATATAAACATCTGGTTTATTAAATTCTTTAATATCAAGCCTTGGATTCTTGTGGGTAAGTGTTCCCTTGTCAGATACTATAAAGATATTTTTAATAGACCTTACATTGCTCTGAATCTGAATGTATTTTTCAAAGTCTTTATTGTTGCCAATCAATCTTTTGCTACTTCTACTAAAATCGTTTGCAATTAATAATATGTCTTTACTAATAGACGACTGATGCTCGCGTAAATATTCCTTAGCTATTTCAACGGAGTTTGTAACTGTTTCATTAATTTTTTTATCAAACCATTTTTCGATACTATAATTAAAAATTAAAAGTGAAAATATTGCAATAACGATACCTGGTATGGCAGATAAGGAAATAAAATAAATTAAAAACTTTTTTTTGGTGTTAGTTCCAATTAAATTTGAATTCTTTCCCCCCGTAAAAAGTCTAAAGAGTTTAAAGATTAGAAAAGATAAAAAAATTGATAAAAGTGCTAAATTAATTATTAAAAGAATTTGGATATTCAAGGGATTGAGTTCAAGAAATCCTTTTCCAGCAAAAGTTTGGATCGTTAAAAAACCTACCAACAAGGATAAAAAAGTGATAAATCCAATCAGATAATTCATGTTTAATTTTTTAAAATTCATAAAATGTCTTTAGGCGCTATAATTGTTGCTGGTGGTGATAGCAAAAGATTTGCTAGCAAAATACCTAAGCAATTTAATATTATTAATGATGATATAGTTATAAATCATAGTATTAAAAAATTTTTAAAAAATAAAAAAATCTCAAAGGTAATAATAGCAGTAGATAAAAAAAGTTACATTAAATTTGAAAAATTAATTATAAAAGACAAAAAAATTATAATAGTAAATGGTGGAAAAACCAGGGCTCTCTCTGTCAAAAATGGTCTAAAAATTGCAAATACTCACCGTTTAACCAAGATACTGATTCACGATGCTGCCAGACCTTATTTTTCAGAGAAGATGATAAACGACCAAATAAATTTGTTAAAAAAATTCAATGCAATTATTCCAGCTATTGGATCTTCAGATACTATTATTTATGGAAATAAAATTATTCCTAGAAATGAAGTTTTTCAAATACAGACACCTCAGGCTTTTGATTTAGGATTGATTTACAATCTACACAAATTAAATAAAGACAAAAATGTAACAGACGACTCTAGTTTATTTTTAAGAAATAATTTACCCATAAAAATTACTAAAGGTGAAATTACTAATAAAAAAATAACCTATATCAGAGATATTCCAGTCAAAACTTTTCATGGTATAGGTTACGACATTCATGAAATGATAAAGGGTCGCAAATTAATAGTAGGTGGAGTTTTGGTGCCATCTAAAATGGGGCCCATGGGTCATTCTGATGGTGATAGTTTATTGCATGCTTTAATTGATAGTTTTTTAGGTGCTATAAAAAATGGAGACATAGGAACTTTATTTCCCAATATTAATAAATTTAAAAATGTTAAGTCTTCTTTGCTTTTAAAAAAAGTAATTCTAATGTTGAATGAACAAAAAATAAAAATTGACTCAATCGACTTAAACATAATTTTACAAAGTCCTAATTTAGGAAAATATAAAGAAAAAATAAGAAATAATCTATCAAAGCTATGCAAACTAGATAGAAACAAAATTAACATAAAAGCAAAAACAACAGATCGATTGGGTATTATAGGAGAGAATAAAGCCTTGGCTTGTGAAGTTTTATCTGTACTAAAGTATGATCAATAAATTTTTATTATCTATTTTAACAATGTTTGGAATTGGATATTCGAAATACGCTTCGGGAACAGTTGCATCTTTTGTTACTTGTGTAATTTTTTACTCATTATATTCAGTTGGGTATTTAGAAAGCAGAGGTATTTATCTTATCTGTATAATTATCATAATATTTTTTCTTTCTATTTTGCTAATAGATAAATTTTCAGATGTCTTTGATAAAAAAGATGCAAAAGAGATTGTAATAGATGAATTTGTTGGACAGAATATACCACTTTTTTTTCTTTTGTTTATTCCATTAAATACAGCCACTTATAATAAAGACTTTATGATTTTAATTGTTCTGTCATTTATTTTTTTTAGATTTTTTGATATTTTAAAACCCTACCCTATTAATTTAATTGATAAAAAAATGAAAAATGGATTAGGTGTTATGTTGGATGATGTAATTGCAGGTATATTTTCTGCTCTATTAATTTATATGGTTACATTGATATGGCCTTAAAGCTTCCTAATAAAATTGTTAAAATTCTACAAAGGAGAAGGATAAAGATATCTTTAGCAGAATCTTGCACTGGAGGTATGCTATCCAGTCAAATAACATCTGTGAAGGGAGCTTCCAAAATATTCGGCCTTGGTATTGTTTCTTATTCCAATCAATCAAAAATTAAAACTTTAAGAGTTCCAAAAAAAACTATTCTTAAATTTGGTGCTGTCAGCAAAGAATGTTGTCTATCTATGGCTAGAAATATTCAGAAAATAAGCAAGTCAGATATATCCTTGTCTATAACGGGTATTGCAGGACCTGATGGCGGGACTATAAAAAAGCCTGTTGGATTAGTATATATTGGTATCTGTAAGAAATCTAAAATTAATTTTAGAAAATATTTTTTTAATAGTAAGTTAAACAGAGCGCAAATTCAGAAGAAAACTTGTATGAAAGCCTTAAAGCTTATTGAGGAATTTCTTTAGGTCAATTTATCTTTTGCACGATCCTCAAAAGAGGAAAGAATTTTTTCAAAACCTATATCAAAAAATTTACTAAACATTGAGTTGAAAAGAAGATTATTTAATTCTATTTCTATAAAAAAATTAACCTCGCATGAATATTTATCAATTTCTTTAAATGACCATATATTTGATAATTTTTTGATAGGGCCAGATAATGGCTTAACAATAATTTCAGATTTTTTTTTATCAAAAAAAACTTCACTAGTATAAGTATCTGCAATCAACTTATAGCCTATCTCTAAATCTGCATGAATTATTTTTTTTGCATTGTCTTCATCAATTTTTAAAATCTTAGAGCTTTTGCACCAAGGCAAAAATTCATTATAATTATCAATATCTAAAACCAATTCTATCAAATCGTTCTTGGGAAAATTAAATTTTTTTACAACTTTTTTTATTGGCAATTTTCTATTCCAGATTTTCTGTTTGCCTGCAAGACAGCAAAATCTTCTCCTGCATGATAACTAGATCTTGTCAGTGGACTAGATGAAACCATCAAAAATCCCTTTGAATAAGCAATTTCTTTGTAGGTTTCAAACTCATCGGGTGTGATGAATTTTTTTATAGGATGGTGCTGCGGTGTAGGTTGCAGATATTGGCCGATAGTTATGAAATCTACATTAGCACACCTCAGATCGTCCATCACTTGACACAATTCATCTTTAGTTTCTCCGAGACCAACCATTAGCCCAGATTTGGTAAAAATTTCAGGATTGTGAATTTTTACATTAGCTAGTAAGTTTAATGATTGAAAATACCTAGAACCAGGTCTGACCTTTAAATACAAGCTGGGGACAGTTTCTAGGTTGTGATTAAAAACATCAGGATTAGAATCTACTACAATTTTGTAGGAATCTTTTTTTCTCAAAAAATCAGGTGTTAATATTTCAACGGTTGTGTTGCTGTTAAGTGACTTTATAGAAGTAACCACATTAGCGAAATGAAGTGCTCCTCCATCATCTAGATCATCTCTATCGACTGATGTTATAACTACATGGTTAAGATTAAGCTCTTTAACTGAATTTGCAATTTTTTGAGGCTCTTGCAAATCCACCTTATTCGGTATACCTGTTTTTACATTGCAGAAAGCACATGCTCTAGTGCATGTATCTCCCAAAATCATAAATGTTGCATGTTTTTTTGACCAGCATTCCGAAATATTAGGACAGCCAGCTTCCTCACATACAGTCACTAAGTTCTTATCTTTTATAATTTTCTTAGTTTCTGCAAATACACTTGAATTACTTATTTTAACTCTTATCCAAGAAGGTTTTTTTTGGATAGGATTGTATTCTTTATTAACTTTTTCTGGATGACGTAATTTGCTCATAATTATTTAATTAGATAAAGCTTTTCTCCAGGTTTTCCTAGAACAAAAAGCTTCCTGTATAAATAGTCTAAATAATCTAAATTAATAGTTTCCTTTAAAAGCATTGAATTTTTTAATCTGAAAGAATCTAGATTTGAGGTGATTTTTTTTTCTTCTACTGTTTTTTCTACAAGTAAGTTATTTTTTTTTACGTACGAGAAATAACCCCTTTCTCCATCCAGTAAATTGATAAAAATGTATAAAAAAATAAATAAATTAATCAAAAAAAATTTGTGAAGATTTAAGTAAGCTGAAATTTTTTTCATTTAAATATTTGCCATTACAATTTTCTCTTTGTTGGTATCCTCAACTCTTAAAAGACGATTGTACTTCGCAACTCTCTCAGATCTGGCCAAAGAACCAGTTTTAATCTGGTTAGAATTTGTTGCAATGGCCAAATCAGCTATAAAAGTATCCTCAGTCTCTCCTGATCTATGAGAGATAATGGTATTGAATAAATTTTTTTGAGCCAAGTTTATTGTATCAAGCGTCTCTGTCACAGAGCCTATCTGATTTACTTTAATTAAAATTGCATTTGCTGACTTGTCTTGAATTCCTTTTTGCAATCTTGTCTTATTGGTAACGAATAAATCATCCCCCACTACCTGAACTTTATCTCCAATTTTTTTAGTGAGCTTATTCCATGTGCCCCAATCATCCTCAAATATAGGATCTTCTATAGACTTTATTGGATACTTAGATGTGATTTTTTCATAAAAGCTTATCATCTCATCAGGGGTGCTACTTTTATTGTTTTCTATATTGTAGGATTTCCCATCATAAATTTCATTAGCAGCCACATCTAAACATAAATTGAAATCTGAACCTGGTGTAAAGCCTGCACGCTCAATAGATTCGACGATATAATCCAAAGCTTCTTCGTCACTATTTAAAGATGGAGCAAACCCGCCTTCATCACCGACATTAGTGCTAAGTTTTTTTTCAGTAAGAATTTTTTTTAAATTTTGTATAACCAAAAAAGACATACGCATACATTCAGAGAAATTTTTTGCTCCATCGGGTCTAATCATAAATTCTTGAATTTGCAAAGAGTTGTTGGCATGAGCCCCACCATTAATAATATTTAACATGGGATAAGGAAGGGAAAATTTTTTATCTTTGCTAATGTGTTCATATATTTCTATTTTTTGGGATTGTGCTGCTGCTTTACAACATGCAATTGAGACGGCTAGTATGGCGTTTGCTCCCAAGTTTGATTTGTTAGATGTTCCATCAAGATCAATCATTATTGCATCTATTTTTTCTTGCTCTAACGCTGAAATATTTTTTACGGCTGGAAATATTTTATTGTTAATGTTTTCAACGGCCTTCAAAACACTTTTGTTTAAATATTTTATATTTTCATCTCTTAGTTCATGAGCCTCATGAGTTCCTGTTGAAGCTCCCGATGGAACTATAGCAAATCCATGGCTTCCGTCTTCTAAGATTATTTCAGCTTCCACTGTAGGAAAGCCTCTACTGTCGTAAACCTGTCTACCTTTAATAAAATTTATTTTGGACATTGTAAAAATTATTTTTTAACGATTGAGTCTATTTTTTTTAATTTTTTTAACAAAGATTCTAATTTATTAATATTTATCATATTGGCTCCATCTGAAGGAGCACGATCTGGATTTTCATGTGTTTCGATAAAAATGGCAGCAACTCCAATTGCAACTGCGGCTTTTGAAAGAGGCTCAACAAACTCTCTTTGGCCACTACTTGCTGTTCCTTTACCACCAGGTTGTTGCACCGAGTGTGTAGCGTCAAAAATAACAGGATAGCCTAATTTTACCAAGGTGGGTATGGCTCTAAAATCAGAAACTAAAGCATTATAACCAAAACTAACTCCTCTTTCTGTAACTAAAATATTATTATTTCCAGAGTTTTTAATTTTATTCACAACATTGCCCATGTCCCACGGTGCGAGAAATTGACCTTTTTTTACATTAATAATTTTTTTTGTCTTTGCTGCTGCGATTAATAAATCTGTTTGTCTGCACAAAAAAGCTGGTATCTGCAAAATATCAACGTACTTAGAAACTAAGGAGCATTGTTCTGGAGTGTGCACATCTGTCAATATAGGTACTTTGAATTTTTTTTTAATTTCGTCAAATATTAACAAAGACTTGGCAAGACCTAAACCTCTTTTTCCTTTAAGACTAGTTCGGTTAGCTTTGTCAAAAGATGTTTTGTAAATAAAGTTAATTTTAAGTTTTTTTGTTATTTTTTGAATTTTTTCAACCATTTTAAAGGCATGAGTCCTACTCTCAAGCTGACAGGGACCGGCAATTAGAGTGAATGGAAGATTGTTTCCAATTTTAAAATTAGAGATGTTTATATTTTTTTGTTTCATTTATTTTTTTTTGCAGCAGCGATAAATGAAGAGAATAAAGGATGTGGTAACAAAGGTCTAGATTTAAATTCTGGATGAAATTGGACAGCTATAAACCATGGGTGTTTTTTAATTTCTATTGCTTCTGGTAACTTGTTATCAGGAGATATTCCCGAGAAAGACATGCCCTTCTCTTCAAAGTTTTCTTGGTAGTTGATGTTAACTTCGTACCTGTGTCTATGTCTTTCGTTAATATTTCTGGATTTATAAATTTTTTTAATCAAACTAGATTCCTTAAGTCTGGCCGGATAAAGACCCAAACGCATCGTACCACCTAAATTTTTAGAAGTACCTTTTTGAACTTTTCCATTTTTGCTCCATTCATCAATTAAACCTACAATTGGTATACATTGTTTTGAAATTTCAGTTGAGCTAGCTTTCTTTATTTTAAGCACATTCCTTGCAAACTCAATTACTGCCATTTGCATACCAAAACATATACCTAGAAAAGGTATTTTATTTTTTCTTGCGTAGCTAATTGCTGCTATCTTACCCTCCGTTCCTCTTTTACCAAATCCACCAGGAATTAAAATGCCATTAACACCAGCCAATTTCTTTTTAACTTCTGATACCTTTAGATAATCTGACTCTATTCGTATCAGATTTATTTTTACATTATTTTTAATCCCTCCGTGAGTTAACGCCTCATCTAATGATTTGTAGGCATCTTTAAGATTTACATACTTACCTATAATAGCAATGTTGACAGAATTTTTGGAAGACAGAACTGTCTTGGTAATTTTTTTCCAAGGCAGAAGGTTTGGTTGTCTTTTAGATTTTATTTTAAAATAATTTAAAACTTGCTGATCTAATTTTTCTTTATAAAAACTAATTGGCGCTTCATAGATAGTTTTTACATCAATAGTTTCAATTACATTTTTGATAGAAACATTGCAAAAAAGAGATATTTTTTTTCTTTGGCCAATAGGAATTGGTCTTTCACACCTGCATATAATTATATTTGGTTGTATGCCTAGCGCTCTCAGTTCTTTAACAGAATGCTGAGTGGGCTTGGTTTTAATTTCATCCGATGCTTTCATGTATGGCACTAAAGTTAAATGAACAAATAAAGATCTGTTAGATCCTACATCGATAGAAAACTGTCTAATGGCCTCTAAAAATGGCAAACTTTCAATGTCACCTACTGTTCCTCCAATTTCACAAATAACAAAATCTTCATCCTTAATATCTTTTTTAATAAAATCTTTAATTTCATTCGTAACATGGGGAATGACCTGAACTGTTTTGCCTAAATACCGACCTCTTCTTTCTTTTTTTAAAATATCGCTATAAATTTTTCCCGTAGTAACATTGTCAGATTGTTTTGCAGAAATTCCACTAAATCTTTCATAATGACCAAGGTCCAAATCAGTTTCAGCACCATCATCGGTTACAAATACTTCTCCATGTTGGAAGGGGCTCATTGTTCCCGGGTCAATATTTAAATAAGGATCTAATTTTCTTAATCGAACTTTATAACCTCTTGATTGCAGCAGGTATGCCAGTGATGCTGATGATAAACCTTTTCCTAAAGATGAAACCACGCCTCCAGTAACGAATATGTAACGAGCCATGGAAGAATGTTATAAAACATTTTCTCCAGAAACTAAAGCTTAATTATTTGGCAGAGGGAATTTGTGGTGTCTTATTCTTTTCTTCTATTTTCTCTATTTTATCAATAATGGAGCCAGTTGGTTTGTCCTTTTTGTGAATGATAGTTAAGGAAATACTGGTAATAATAAAAAAAATAGCCATCACGGAAGTAAATTTGGTCAAGAAGTTAGAAGCAGATCTTGAAGACATCAATGCACTATCTCCAGTGCCAATTCCTAATGCGCCACCTTCTGAACTTTGCATTAGAACTGAACCAATTAGAAGTACCGCTATGACAACGTGAATTATAAGAATTATATTTTCCATTGAGATGCTAATTATAATAATTCTTAATAATTTCAATGAAATTCTTTGCTTTTAAAGAAGCTCCACCAACCAAATAGCCAGAACAGGCCTTAATAGATCTTAAATCTTTAATATTTGCAGCGTTCACAGATCCTCCATAAAGAATTTTTGGGGATTTAATTTTAAAATTTTTTTTTAAATAGCTATTTAAAAATAAAAATGTTTTTTCGAGGTATTCTGACGAAGGAACAAGTCCAGTGCCTATAGACCAAACTGGCTCGTAGGCAAATATTATATTATTAAAATTTATTTTTCTAGATACAGATCCTATAATTTGTTTTTTCAAAACTGCTAAGGACTGGTTCTTTTTTTTTTGGCTCAAGGTTTCTCCCATGCAAAAAATTATTTTTAATTTCGTTTTATCTGCATTTAGTATTTTGTTTTTAATCATCAAAAAGCTATCGCCAGAAGATCTTGATTCCGAATGACCCAAAATTACATATTCAGCTCCACTAGTTTTTGCCATGGAAGCACTAATAGATCCTGTAGCTGCACCAAAGCTCAAACTTGTATTGGATAAATTTTGAGCACCGAATTGAATATTATTATTAACATTTTTTTTGCTAAAATATGTGAGCAAAGGTAAGGGAGGACAAAAAATAATAGATTTTTTATATTTTTTTAAATTTTTATTTAAAAAAACTCCAACTTTACTGACTTCTTTGAAATTAAATGAAGTTCCATTCATTTTCCAATTTGCAACAAACATAGTACTTTTCAAAGACATAAAGACTTTTTTAATCTATTAATCTTTATTTTTAAACTAAATAAATATGAAACATAAATTAGTAGCATTATCCAAGAGCATACTTGTTAAATTGTTGATTGTTATAATAATCGCAGTTTTTGCCTTATGGGGCGTCGGAGACATGTTTAGTGCGGGCAAAACCAATGTAGTTGCAGAGGTTTCTGGAAAAAATATATATTCTGAAGATTATGTGAATCAATTGAGGAATGGTTTGCAATCTAAGAATTATCAAAATGTATCCGATGCTATTAAAGATAATCTTCACATACAAATCTTGAATCAATTGATTGCCGAAAAAATATTTGAAATTTATGCTGAAGAAGAAAAAATAATAATTAATGATAAAACCTTATCAAATTTTATAAAAAATATTCCAGAATTTTCTAAAAATGGAAAGTTTTCAAGAACTGAATATGAAAAATATCTCCTAAAAAATCAAATTGATAGCTACTCTTTTGAAACAAGTTTTAAAAAAAGTTTATTAAAAAAACTAATTGTAGAAAGTCAAAATTTAGACTCCATATCAACTTCATACCATAAGACAAAAGTAAAAAACTATTTTGAGAAAAAAATTTCTATAAGCTATATAAACCTAGAGGATCTCTATGAAGATATCGATATAACGGAAAAAGAGATTTTAGATTACCACAAAAAAAACCCTAGCTACTCCAATGAACTAAGAAGCATAAAGTACGCAATCATAAACCAAAATAAAGAAGCAAATCAAAGTTCAGACTTATTTTTCAAAAATATTTCAGATATAGAAAATCAGGTTTTGTCTAACAAAAACTTTGATGACATAGCAACTCAGTTTTCTCTTAATGTGAAAAAGAGTGGCTTGTTTAATAAAGACGGGCTCATTAAAAATTCCCTTAAAACAACAGTCTTAGACAAAAGTATTGTTCAAAAAGCATTTTATCTTAATGATCAAATCACTTCAGAATTAATTGAAATTAAGGGTAGCTTTTATTTAATTGGAATTAACGAGATCGTAAAGAAAAAGCCCCTAACATTAAATGAAAAAATTAAAAAAGATATCATAAATAAAATTAAAAAAAAGAATATTGACAGTAAAGCCAATTCTTTAAGTAACAAAATTAAAGAAGAAAATATATTTAATCAGCTTGTTTCAAAAAAAACAAAATTTGTTAAGCAGCTTGAGTTAAAAAACAGACTAGAAGAAAATAAAACCTTTTCTCCAAATCAAATTCAAGAAATATTTAGTTTAAAAAAAAATGAATCATTGGTGCTAAAAGGTTCAAAAAACTATCTAATTAAAGCCATTGATGCTTCCTATGATCGGACCAAATCTAACGATGAGATGGATAAACTTTATGAAAGACAGGTAACAATAAGTTTTGATGAGCAAATAATGCAATCTTTTGATAAATTTCTAAATAACAAATATAAAGTAAAGATTAATCAAAAAGTTTTAGATAGAATAACAAACTCTTTTTAATGCTACAGTTTAGTAATTACAAATCTTACAAAGATAATTTTAAAAAAAACAAAATATCTCTAGTTTACTCCACGGAACACAAATCAAAGCCATCTAAAATTGAGACTTTAATAGAAAATATTCTAACTAAGAAAAATAGTTTCATATTTGAATCGGTTGAAAAAGCTATTCATCGTGGACGTTATACCATTTTTGGATATGACTCAGATAAAATATACGAAGTTAAAAACAACTCACTGTTCGTAAATAAAAAAAGAATTACAACAACCAATGTCTACTCCTATTTAAAGAAACTAATAAAGAGTTTTGATTACGATTTACCAAAAAATTTACCTCCTATGGCTTTAATGCTAGTTGGTTATTTTGGCTATGACACCATAAGATTTGTAGAAAAGATTCCAAATCAAAATAAAGATGATCTTAAAATACCAGATATTAGGCTACAAAGACCCAAAAAAATTATTATTCATGATAACTTTAAAAAAAAACTTTTTTTTATATCTTGTGAATACAATTTAAAAAAATGCTCTGAATCAAATTATAATAAAAATATTAAAGAATTAAAAAAAATTATCGAAGACTCTTCTAAAGAAATAACCGTTCGAAAAAATAAAGAAAAATTAAAAAAAATAATAATAAAAAGCAACACTTCAAAGAAACAGTTTAAAAAAAATGTTTCTATTGCAAAAAAACACATAGAATTAGGTGATATTTTTCAAGTAGTTTTGAGCCAACGATTTGAAGCCAAGCTTCAAAAAAAACCTTTAGAAATATATAAAAAAATTAGAAAAACTAACCCTTCTCCTTTTTTATACTTTATTAACTATGATGATTTTCAAATTGTTGGTAGTAGTCCTGAAATCTTAGTTCGTGTCAAAGACAATAAGATTACTATCAGACCTATAGCAGGAACAAGACCTAGGGGAAAAAATAAACAAAAAGATAATTCTTTGCAAAAAGAGCTTTTGGCTGACCCTAAAGAAATTTCCGAACATTTAATGCTCCTAGATCTTGGCAGAAATGATGTTGGTAAATTCTCAGAAACGGGTACGGTTAAAGTTGATAGTCAGTTCAAAATTGAAAAATACTCTCATGTAATGCATATTGTCTCAAATGTTACAGGAACTCTTAAAAAAAACTCTTCTTTAATTGATGTTTTAATGTCTGGGTTTCCAGCTGGAACCGTTTCTGGAGCTCCAAAAATTAGAGCTATGGAAATAATAGATAGTCTTGAAAAAAGTAAGCGTAAACTTTACGCTGGTGGCATTGGCTACTTTTCTCCAAAAAATAATATGGATACCTGCATAGCTTTAAGAACTGCTATTGTGAAAAATAAAAAAGTTTATATTCAGGCTGGCGCTGGAATAGTGGCGGATAGTAATCCCGAAAAAGAATATCAAGAAACATTAAATAAAGCTAAAGCGTTAATTGAAGCATCTAAATAATGATTAAAATTTTCCTCATAGATAACTATGACAGTTTTACATACAATGTATTTCATTATTTTTCTGAACTAGGTTGCAATGTAACCGTTGCTAGAAATGATAAATTTAAAATTAACCAATTAAAAAAATTTGACAAAATTGTAATTTCCCCTGGTCCAGGAAATCCTGACAATGCAGGTCTCTGCTTGGAAGTTGTTGATCAATATTTTAAAAAAAAACCAATTTTTGGTATCTGTCTAGGTCATCAAATAATAGCACAAGCTTTTGGTGGAAAAATTATTAAAGCAAAAAAAATAATGCATGGAAAAACAAGTAGTATAAAAACCTTTTCATCAAAAATTTTTACAAATATACCAAAGCTCATTATGGCAACTAGATATCATAGCCTGGTAGCTGATCCAAAAAAAATACCAGCTTCACTAAAAGTTACAGCCATGACTGATGATAATGTGATAATGGGTTTGTCGCATAGAAAATTTGATGTACATGGGATACAATTTCATCCTGAAAGTATTAAAACTACATTTGGAAAAAAAATTATAAAAAATTTTTTAAAAAACTAATTATTTATATGAATTACGAGGAATTAATAAAAAAACTAGCTGATAAGAAAAATTTAACTATAGGCGAAACACAATTTTTATTTCGCAAGATAATGAACTCTGAATATAATGATGAACAGATTAGTACTATTCTGTTAGGCTTGGCTGATAAAGGTGAAGTCTCTGACGAAATAACCGGTGGAGCTTCTATATTAAGAGAAAAATCTTTAAAAGTAACTTTGGAAGAAGATGTTCTAGACATGTGTGGCACAGGTGGAGATGGAAAACACACCTTAAATATCTCGACTGCCGCATCTATTGTGCTTGCCAGCATGAATATAAATGTAGCAAAGCATGGTAACAAAGCCTTGACCTCAAAATCTGGGTCAGCTGATGTTTTAGAAAAACTCAACATCGATATATTAAAAAATCCAGAACAGGTTAAAAAAAATATTCAAGAATATCACTTTGGATTTATGTTTGCGCCGCACTACCATTCAGCAATGAAAAATGTTGCAGGTGTAAGGAAAAAATTAGGCAGAAGAACAATATTTAATCTACTTGGGCCACTCTGTAACCCTGCTAATGCAAAATTTCAGTGCATTGGTATCTATGCTAAAGAACTATTGAACGCTTATTCTGAGAGCGTTTTAAAATTAGGGGCAAAAAAAGCTTGGGTTTTTCATAGCCATGATGGTCTTGATGAAATCTCTATTTTTGCAAAAACAGAGGTAATTGAAATTAATAAGAAAGACCTAAAGAAATTTACAATTGAACCAAGAGATTTTTTAGAAAAAAATTATGAATTTAAAGATATAGTTGGTGGTGATGCAGAATACAACGCAAGTAAAATTATTGAGCTGTTTGAAGGAAAAGAAAGCGCATTTTTAGAGATTGTTTCCTTGAATAGTGCAGCTGGATTAGTAGTTATGAATCAAGAAACTGATCTTTTGTCTGCTTATAAAAAAGTCAAAAGTCATATTCTTGATGGTTCAGTGATGAAGAAATACAAAGAATTAAAAATATGAATATATTAGATGAAATTATAGTTAGAAAAAAATTAGAGATAATTGAAGATAAAAAAAAACTTCCTCTAAGTGAAGTAAAAAATTCTATTAATAAGAATAATTTCAATTTTAAAAAACAGCTAAATAAATTTAAAGAACAGAATAAAATTGCAATTGTAGCAGAGGTGAAAAAAGCTAGTCCTTCTAAGGGAGTATTTATTAATGACTTTGATCACCTTAGTATTGCAAAACAATATCTTGAATCAGGTGCCGCATGCCTATCCATTCTAACTGAAAAGAATTATTTTCTTGGTAGTAAAAGATATCTTCAGGATATAAAAAAAAAAATTAACCTACCTATTCTTTGTAAAGATTTTTTTATTGACCCTTATCAAGTGTACGAAGCTTCTATGATTGGAGCAGATTGTATTTTAATTATTCTAAAATCATCTAGTGATGAACTGGTTTTAAATCTCTACGATGCTGCTATGGAGTGCGGTTTGGATTGTATTATTGAGGTTCACGATGAGGATGAAATGGAACGTGCAATCAAATTTGAAAATGCAATCATAGGAATTAACAACAGGAATTTAAAAAGTTTTGAAACAGACTTGAAGACAACAGTAAATATTTGCAATACTTTCAACCTGAGTGAAAAAACACTGATTTGCGAAAGTGGCATTAATAACAAAGAAGATATCAACTATATTTTTGAAAAAACCAAAATTTCAAATTTTCTTGTCGGTGAATCACTTATTAAATCACCCTCAATTTATGATAAAATGAAAGAATTAATAGCCTAGAATTGTTGTATATCAACAATAATAATCTATTGTAAAAAATTAAGAACACTTGTAGAACATATTTGTACAGGTTTTGTTCTATGCTTACTAAAAAACAAAAAAATTTATTAGTTTATATCAACGAGAAGTTGAAAAGTGATGGTGTCTCACCTTCTTACGATGAGATGAGAAAGTCGCTATCATTGAAGTCAAAATCTGGGATTCATAGACTTATTTCTGCTTTAGAAGAGCGTGGCTTTATTAAAAGACTAGCTCACAAAGCAAGAGCGTTAGAAGTAGTAAAGCTTCCTGAAAATGCTAGCGCAAAAGACCTTTTTAACAATTTTACCCCAAGTTTGATCAAGGGTGGACTTGACGATGTTAAAAAAACAAAAGAAAACTTTATTCCTTTAATTGGAAAAATTGCAGCGGGCTTACCTATTGAGGCAATCGAGGAGCACCATGAGGATATACCGTGTCCTCCTGGAACAAAAAACCCAGATGATTTTTATGCATTGAAAGTAGAAGGAGATTCTATGATCGACGCGGGAATTCATGATGGAGATACTGTAATAATTAAAAAAACAAGCACTGCAGAAAATGGAAAAATTGTAGTGGCTTTAATCGATAATCACGAAGCTACTCTAAAGAGGTATCGAAAGAAGTCTAATGCAATCGCTCTTGAAAGTGCCAATCCAGCGTATGAAACTAGAATATTCGGACCTGAAAGAATAAAAATTCAAGGCGTTTTAAGCTCTCTTTATAGAAACTTTTAATCAGTTAGTGTAAACAACACTACTGATGAATAATAAAATTATAGTCCGATTCGCACCTTCCCCTACCGGTCCTTTGCACATAGGTGGCGCACGTACAGCTCTTTTCAATTGGCTTTTTGCAAAAAACCATAAGGGAAAATGTCTATTAAGAATTGAGGATACCGACAAAGAAAGGTCAAAAAAAGAATATGAAAAACAGATTTTGGACTCTTTGAAATGGCTAGGTATCAATCCAGATGAAAAACCATTTAGTCAAAGTTTAAACTTAAAAAAACATGTAGAGATTGCCGAGACGTTACTTAAAAATAGTAGCGCTTATAAGTGCTACTGCACCACAGAAGAATTAGAGCAAGAAAAAAAAAGTTTTAGAGAAAAAAATTTACCATATATTTATAGCAGAAAATGCCGAAACAAAGGAGAGGCAAAAGGACCTTTCATAATAAGATTCAAATCAAATCAAACTGGAACAGAAGAATTGGAAGATTTAGTTCAAGGGAAAATCACTATTTCCAATTCAACTATTGAAGACTTTGTTATTGTAAGAACAGACGGAACTCCAACTTACCAACTCTCTGCATCTGTAGATGATTTCTTAATGAATATAACTCACGTGATTAGAGGCGATGATCATAAAATAAATACATTTAAACAAACTCAGATATTTAAAGCTATGAAATGGCCTGTTCCTAAATATGCACATATCCCTTTAATTCATTCAAAAGAAGGAAAAAAGCTATCCAAAAGAGATGGCGCTGCAACTGTTGAAGATTATGAAAAAATAGGCATTTTGCCAGAAAGCCTAAGAAACTATCTTTTAAGACTTGGATGGTCCTACAAAGACAAGGAAATTTTTTCTTTGGAAGAAAGTATCAAGCTTTTTAATTTAGAAGGAGTGGGAAAATCACCCTCCAAATTAGATATGGACAGAATTTTATCAATTAACGAAACTTATATGAAGAATTCTGATAGAAAAAAAATATTTGAATATTTCTGTGAGTATACCAAAAAATTTAAAGATCCTATCGATAATAAGTTCCTTAAAAAAATTGAAGATAATTTCTTAGTCTTCTTAAATAAAGCAAAGACTTTGGAAAATATTTATGAAAATGCTAAATTTATTTTTAATTATAAAAAAATTGAATTTAACGACCTAATTTCAGAAAATGAAAAAAAAATAATTCAGCTTTTTTTACAAAAAATAGATAAAGTTTCCGACAGTAATGTTGAAAAAATAAAAACTATTATTGATGAAGTTATTTTAGAAAAAAAAATTAAATTTAAAGATTTTGGACAGCCTATAAGAATTGTTTTGACAGGAACTAAATTTGCCCCATCTATTACAGATATTATTCAATCTCTAGGGATTGATGAGGTAAAAAGAAGAATATCCTTGTATCTTTGAAATAGACATTTTTAAGCAAAACTGGTAATTAATCCCATCTTATGAACAAGAAAGCTACTATATCTATTGACGGTAAAAGTTATGATTTTCCTATTCTTGAAGGAACAGTTGGACCAGACACCATAGACATTACAAAGTTATATGCGCTAAGCAACAATTTTACCCTCGATCCAGGATTCACATCCACAGCAAGCTGTGAATCTTCTATTACCTACATAGATGGAGATAAAGGTGAGTGCTACTATCGTGGCTACCCAATGGCCGAACTTGCTGAAAAAAGTACTTTTTTAGAAGTTGTGCACTTGCTATGGAATGGTTCATTGCCAACAAAAGATGAGTGGTTTGAATATTCTGAGGCAATCAAAAACCACACAATGGTACATGAGCAAATGAAAAGTTTTTTCAATGGATTTAGAAGAGGCTCACATCCAATGGCAATATTAACTTCTGTCGTGGCTGCAATGTCAGCTTTCTACCCCGATTCTACCAATGTAAATGACTTAGAAGAAAGAAAAATTGCAGCAAGAAGAATGATAGCAAAAATTCCAACCCTTGCAGCTATGGCTTACAAATATTCAATAGGGCAGCCATTTATTTACCCTGACAATACTTTAGATTATTCCGAAAACTTTCTTCAGATGACTTTTAGTGTTCCAGCAGAAAAATATAAAATTAACAAAGTATTATCTAGAGCATTAGACAAGATATTTATTCTACATGCTGATCATGAGCAGAATGCATCAACATCTACTGTAAGGTTAGCAGCATCCTCTGGGGTTAATCCTTTCGCATCTATATCATCTGGATTTACTTCATTGTGGGGGCCTTTGCATGGTGGTGCAAATGAAGCAGCATTGAATATGCTTAGAGAAATTGGCGATGTTAAGAATATTCCAAAATTTATTGAAAAAGCCAAAGATAAAAACGATCCATTTAAACTTATGGGCTTTGGACATAGAGTGTATAAAAATTACGACCCTAGAGCAAAGGTAATGCAAAAAACTTGTCACGAAGTACTAGCCGAAATAGGAAAAAAAGATGACAAAATTTTACAAGTTGCGCTTGAGCTTGAAAAAATTGCATTGAAAGATAATTATTTTATAGAAAAGAAACTTTATCCAAATATTGATTTTTACTCAGGCATAACGCTAAATGCCATGGGATTTCCTTCAACAATGTTTACTCCTCTATTTGCAGTGGCGAGAACAGCTGGTTGGATAGCTCACTGGAAAGAAATGTGCTTAGATCCAAAAAATAGAATAGGTAGACCAAGACAACTATACATTGGAGAAAAACCTAGAAAATTTCTAGAACTAAAAGATCGTAGTTAAAGATAACTTTTAATTGTTTTTGCAATTAATTTGCTAGAATTTTTTTTACTTATTTTTTTAATAATTTTTCGGTAATTAGTTACATTAAGATCTCTTATTTTTTTATTTTCAATGAATAAACAAACTTTTTTATAAATATTTGAAACATTGCATTCAGATTGGATCAATTCTGGTATTAGTTCTTTATTAGCAATTATATTAATAATATTTGCAAATTTAACTTTCACAAATGGTTTAATTAAAAAATAATTAATCCATGAAGTTTTAAAAATTGTGATTAGTGGAGATTGATTTTTACAAATATCTAATGAGATAGTTCCAGATTTAGCTACAGATAAAATAGATTTTTTAATGAAAAAATTTTTTTTCTCTTCTGAGCAAGAAATTAAGAATAAAGTTTTAGAAGGTATGAAATTTTTTACAGACTTAGCGTGTTCTAAAGGAACTGGAAAATGAAACAAAAAAATACCTGGATACTGAAGGTTTATCTTTTTGATAAGTTCTACGAATAAAGGCATAAAGGTTCTAATCTCAGAACTTCTACTACCCGGGCAAAAAGTAATAATTTTTTTTCGTGAAATCATGGGAAATTTTTTATATGTAATTTTTTTTTCAAAAAAAGGGTGACCAACATATGTGTTTTTCATTTTCCATTTATTAAATAATGGAGCCTCAAATGGAAAAAGCAAAAGCAAATGGTCTAAAAATTTGCGAAAAACCAACACTCTTTTTTCTCTCCAAACCCAAATCGTTGGAGCTACCAAATGAACAATTTTAGTTTTAGGTAGTTTTTTTTTAATTACGTTATGAATTCGAAAACTAAAATCTGGAGAATCTATGGAAAAAATGACATCCGGTTTGAATTTTAAAAGATAGTTAATTGTTAAATTTATTTTTTTTTTTAAAAAAAAAAGTTTTTTGAAGACATCGACGAAACCCATTACAGATATTTCTTTTGAGTTAAAAAGTAATTTAATACCCCTTTTTTTTATGTGGTCGGATCCAATAGCTGTAATATAATAATTTTTATTATTCAAATAAGGGATTACATTAGATGCTAACTTATCACCTGAAGATTCACCTGTTAGTATAAATATTTTTTTTTTCAATTTATAACCGTTATAAAAAAACTATGCTTTTTAATTAAATTTAGGGACTTCTTTTGATCTAGAAATATGTTTTGATTTTTTTTTAAAGCGATACCACGCAAGCCGATTTTTATGCAGTTACGTATTGTTTCATAGCCAATGGTAGGCAAATCAACTCTTAAATCTTGTATTTTTTTTGGAACTTTAATCAAAACACCTGATGGATTTTTTTTATTTATTTTATTCATGACAGATGACGATTTAAGAATCATTGCATCTGTCCCTTCAGCAGCCTCAATACCTACAACCAAACCTTTGTTAATTATAATAGATTGGCCTACATCATATTTTTTATTAATATGATTCAAGATTGCTTTGCCTTTTTCAATATCTCTCAAATCTTGTTTGGATAGTTTAAATTTATTTACAAAATTTTCAGCCAAGAGCTCAGGTAAATATTTTGTGCATGAAATAACTTTCATGTTCATTTGATTTAAGTGATTAATTACAAAATCAAGAGCATGAGAATCACCTTTTTTTAAAGATAGTAAAATTTTTGGTAGTAATTTTAATGTATTAAAGTCAATTTTTATATCTTCTGTTCTTGGCCGTATTACTTTTCCAACTAAAATAACTTTCTTGCAGTTATTTGCTTTTAGGGTTTCTACAATTTTGGAAAATTGAGATATATTGAAATTATAAAAAAAATTTTTAAAGATTTTTTTTTTGGATAAATTTATTGCTATAAATTTTATTTTTTTTTGTTCTAGTCTTTTAATTAAAACTTTTGGTAAATTTCCATCTCCAATTAGAAGTCCAATCATTAGGTCGAAGGCACGCAAAGATGTTTAATATTATTTTTAGACAAGAAATCAACTAAGTCAATTACTAACGGATTTTTTGATCCTTTAAAAATTTCTACTTTTTTTCTGTCCTCAAAAAAGATTTTTACAGTCTCTCTATATTCTGCAATAACCTTGGTATCATGTCCTTTTCTTTTTAACCCAACTAAGTTAAGATTTTCAAAGTAACATCTATTTCCCATTGCTAAAGTATAGGGTAAGACTGACTTATCTACTCCAGTCATCCCACCAATCATTGCACCTTTTCCCAATGAGCAAAACTGTTGCACTGCAGAATTTCCACCGATAATTACCTCATCATCAATCTTGCAATGGCCAGCGATCGCAACACTGTTCGCAATTATTACTGAATTTCCAATATTGCAATCATGAGCAATATGAGATCCAATCATGAGAAGACAGTTATCTCCAACATTAGTAATTCCTTTATCCTGAATTGTTCCTATATTTATTGTTACGTGTTCTCTGATTATATTATTGTTTCCAATCTTAAGCTTTGTTTCCTCTCCTTTGTATTTTAAGTCTTGAGGGCTTGACCCAATTGACGCAAATGGATAAATGGTGTTACCAGAACCAATAGAAGTAGCTCCGTCTATATTCACATGATTCATTACAATACAATTTTCTCCAATAGATACTTTTTCTCCAATATAACAAAAATTACCAATGACTGAATTTTTTCCTATTTTGGCACTTGGGTGAATAACTGAATTAGTATTAGTCATCTTGTCTATCGGCAATTGTAGCCATCCATTGGGCGTCAGCCATTAATTTTCCATCAACGGTAGCTTTTCCAGAATACTTCCAGATTTTACCTTTTATCTTTTCAACTTTTACATTTAATAATAATTCGCAAGGAGGCATTATGGGAACTCTAAATCTTGCTTTATCAATCGTCATTAAAAAAACTAGCTTATTTTCAAATTCTTTTGGATCTATACAGTGCGCCGATAATGCTGCAGCTGTTTGTCCGAAAGCTTCTACCACTAAAACACCTGGAAACACGGGCTGTCCAGGAAAATGGCCATCAAAAAAAAACTTGTTAGAAACAACATTAATATGGCCTGTTGCAGATTCCATAGATACAATATTAGAAATCTTTTCAATCAAAAGCATCGGTTCTCGATGTGGAAGAAGCTTCTTTATATCATCTAACTCTAAATTTTTTTTCATTATTTTATTTATTTTTTTTTAGAAATTCTTTTAGTGAAGTTGCTGGATAGCCCATTACTGTTTGATTGTCTTCTATATTTTTTACCACTCCACTTTTCCCTCCAATATTAACGTTATTTCCAATTTTTAAGTGACCTGAAATACCAGCTTGGCCACCTATCACTACATTATTTCCAATTGTTGTACTTCCTGCAATACCGACCAGGCCTGCAAGTATACAATCTCTTCCAATAGTAACGTTATGAGCAATGTGAACTAGATTATCTATAAAAGTTCTGTCATTGATTACTGTATTTTTAACTGATCCGCGATCAATCACACAATTTGCACCAATTTCACAATCCTGCCCAATTATTACATTTCCAAGGTGTGGAATTCTTAAGCACTTTTTATCAATAAATTTAAACCCAAAGCCTTTTTTTCCTAGAATAACACCGTCACAAATATGGGTATTGCTGCCAATTTCTGAATTTTCCATAACAACATTTGATCCTATTATGACACCATTTCCTATAATACAATTTTTTTTAATAGAAACATTGTTTCCTATGAATACATTTTTTCCAATTTTTACATCTTTTTCCAAATAAAGATTACTACCATATTTTAATGTTTTAAATTTTTTATTAATTTCTTTTGAGCTTAATTTTTTATTAGAAACTTTTGAGTAATAGTTATCAGGATAAAAAACATTTGCTGCTTTAATAAATTCTATCTCAGGGTTTTTGCATATAACTGGAGTTATTTTTTTTGGAATTAAATTAAGATATTTTTCTTTAGTAAAAACACAAGATGCTTTTGTTTTTTTTAATTGTTCTAAGTAGTTAACATTAGAAAAAAAGGATATCGTATTTTTTGTTGCTAAAGCAAGATCAGCAACATTAATAATTTTAATATTTTTTTTTTTATCTAAAATTACTTGTAAATCAATAGCTTTAAGCAGCTGATTCAAAAAAAATACTTTTTTTTTCATAATTTTAAATTAAAAAACACCACCTAATTTAAAATTAAATTTTTCTATTTCATCTGAAGAGCTTTTTTGAATAGGTTCCGCATACGACACAGCTATCGGACCAATTGGAGAAAACCAAGAAAAACCTAGGCCTATAGAGGATCTCATTTGATTAGCCTCATTGGTAACTTCAAAGTCGGTTCCCCATATATTTCCTACGTCTAAAAAAACACTTGATGAGGAGTTCCAGGATTCAGGCAAAAAATTAGGTACTGTGCTGGAAAAAGTAGTTGAGTAAGAATAATTACCTCCTATATAATCCTTATCAACCTTGGGTCCATATGATCTAAATTTAAAACCACGTAACTCATTATCAGATAAGAACAGGCGATCACTAAGCTTAATGTCTTTGCTGCTTTCAAAGCTATTTATTGATTTGACTTTATAGCGGATTGTACCAATGAAAGATTCATTAAATTTATTATAAAAAGATCCAAATATACTATTTTGTAAATATGGAATATCAGAGCCCAAGTGAGCAATATCCTGACCAAAGCCAAAAATATATCCATCTTCAGATTTAAATTTTTTGTCTCTCTTGTCTTCTGTCACAGAATAGAAAAATTTATTAGTAAAAAACTGCCCGTCTCTTGACTTAATCAAGCTAGAGGCATTTCCCTCAGCTGTTAAATCATCAATATCAACTGAAATTCCATATTTTAGATTAACATCTTCAAACCATTCAAAGCCTGTAGATACACTACTTCCTATTATTTTATTTTCATATCCTGACGTTTCATTTTCATATTTTGACACATAAAATCCTGTTTTTAATAAATTTCCAGAATTGGCAAAGTCTGGATTTGTAAGAAAAACATTTGCAGATACGCTCTCAGTTCCGAAGCTACCGAGCACGTTAAAGCCCAAACCTTTTCCAAGCAAGTTATTTTCTTTAAAATTAAAAGAAATATTAGAGCCATTACTTCCAACGCCAACTCCAGCCCCTATTTCCCCGGTGGGAGATTCTACAATTTTAATTTCAATATCTACGTTATCGCTATTGCTAACATTTTTTTGTTTAATTTTTACATCCTTAAAAAAACCAGTTGTTTTAAGCTTATCAATAGAGTTTGAAATTTTTAACTTAGTTAAAAGATCCCCTTCAGCGAAATCAAGATTATTACGTAAAACTTTCTCTTCAGTAAGATCATTTCCTTTTATAATAATATTTCTAATATAGATTTTTTTTGAATTTTCATTGATATTAAAAACTATAGCCATATTGTTAGCATCTAGTTGCTGAATATTATAAGCTAGATTCGCATTAAGACTATTTTTATCTAAATATGTAGAGATTTTATTTTGGATCGTTTTCAAAAAAGCTAGACTATAAATATCATTCTTCATGGGCTCTACAATTTTTTTAATTGATGCAATGTTAGCATTCAGCAAAATACTGTTTACATCTTCGATTTTAATATTTTTTATTGTGAATTGATTACCTGCATTTATTGTAAAAACAATGTCGACGCTAGAATCGTCAATAACTTTGATTGAACCGCTAGGAATTTGGACATTATAATAACCTCTGTCTATATAATATTTTTTAAGTAAAGATATGTCAAAATCAACTCTTTCAGATGATGGAGTATTTGCACTAGAAAAAAAGCTAAAAAGGCTTTTAGGTCTAGATGAAACTACTGAAAGTAATTTAGAATTTTTAATTTTCTTATCTCCAATAAAAAAAATATTATTAATGGAAAACTTTTTATTTAAGTCAATATTAAGAAAAATATTAATTTTATCTGCACTTGGCTTCACAGCCTTGAATTCAATATTACTTTTGAAATAACCTTGTGATTTTAAAAGGGTGGATATTTTTTTAATATCAGAGTTTAATAATACTTCAGAAAATAAAGCATTCTCTTTTAGTTCAAGGGTATCTTTAATTTTATTTAGCAATTGGTCAGATTCAATACCTTCTATAAAAATATAGTCGACTATTGGATTTTCGATTACGGTTATAAAAATTTTTTTATTGTTAAAAGAAACATTTACAGACCTGAAAAAATTACTTTGGAAAAGTTTTTTTTGATAATCATTTAAATTTTTTGAATTTGCATTATTGCCAGTTAAATTAAGTAGTTCAACAATGGTATTTGAAGAAATTTTTTTATTACCTTCTATTATAATATTTGAATTTTTTACACTTTCGGCAAAAGAGGTATTTAACAATAAAACTAAGCAAATAAATGTAAAAAGAAAAAGTTTTAAAGGCTTCATAATTTATCAACTATAACATTTCCGTAATTAATAATTTTTTTTATATCACTCATGTTGTTAACTTTTGTTTTCTTGCAATAAAGCATAATCTTTTTTTGACTAAATATTTTTATCAAATTTCTAACGATTTCATAGAAAAAAATTTTTTTATTCAAAAATTTTTCAACCAAATTGTCATTTATAACATTAAATAATATCCAGGCAGTGTGGCCCAATTTAAGAACCTTATAACCTGTCTTTAAAATTTTAAATTTTGATAATTTTATTTCATCAAAATTTAATTGAATATTTTTTTTTGATTTAAAAAAATTATTAGATTGGTTATTGAATTTATTATCAAATATAGAATTTCTAATTGGTATGATCATAGTAGTGTCGTGCATAATCATATGTACAAGTCCATTTTTAAAAACTACAGCAGAATGAATATGTGACTCTTCATGTATTTTTATTTTTAATTTATCAATTGGAATATCAAAAAGGACATGTGCCTCTATTAATTCAAAAATTTTATTGCACATGGTAGCAGAATCTACTGAGATTTTACCTCCCATGCTCCACTTTGGATGATTTGTAACTTTCGCAATACTAGATCGTAAATAAGAATTTTCTCTTTTTTTTAAAAATGGACCTCCTGATGCTGTTAAAAAAACAGAGTCAATTTCATTTAAACTTTTATCTTTAATTATTTGCTTAATACAAAAATGTTCTGAATCTATAGAAGTAATTTTACAATTATTAGCTTTAGCTTTTTTTAATAAAATTGAAGCTCCACATATTAAGCTTTCTTTATTGGCAATCAAAAGCTCTTTCGAATTTGTGGTGAAAAAAAAAGCAAACTTAAGTCCCGACAGGCCTGGAGCACCTAAAATTACCTTATCTAATTTAGACTTAAATTTTTTTTGAAAAAGAAAAAAATCATTAAAAAAAATTACCTTTTTTTTAAATTTTTTTAATTTAATAGAATTGTACGCATTGAAATTATTAACAAATACATATTTAGGACTGTAAGTTTTTATTTGATTTGTAATTTCCTTCAAATTTTGATCGCAAACTAACAATTCAATATTAAACTTTTTTTTATATCTTTTGAATATTTTTAATGATGTCCTACCTATACTTCCGGTAGAGCCAATAACTCCAATATTTATTTTTTTAATAGCCATAACTTTTTAACAAATATGCAAATATCATAACGAAGATCATTCCATCAATTCTATCTAAAAGACCACCGTGACCAGGAATTAAATTTGAATAATCTTTAATATTATAACTTCTTTTTATAAATGAAAAAAATAAATCTCCTAATGTGGCTATTATTGCTAAAAAAAATTGAGATAAAGAAATGGCCAAAGTATATTCAAATCCTTGTCCAAACAAAGATGGAATTACAAAAGCAAATTGCGACAAGGCCAAAGAACCAAGCAGTCCTGAAAAAGTTTTTTTAGGACTCCACTTGCTAATAGTTGGTCCTTTAAAAATATTGCCAAATACATAGCCCCCTATGTCACTTAACCAGACGACTAATATTATCCATAAGAAATAATAAAAACCATTGCTAGAATTTCCCCTAACACCCAGTGTTGAGAATAGAAATGCAAGTATTAAGAAAAATAAAAAAAAATAAAAAGTCTTTTTTTTTATAAAAATAAATTTTAATTCGTATAAAGAGATAGTAAATATTAGCAAGAGAAGTAGATGAAAAAAAATATTATTAATATAAGCAATCCATAAAAAAAGAGGTGCTAAAACTAAACTGCTCATTAATCTAAAGACAAAATTAATCATCAATACTACCAAAATTTCTTTTAATTTGTTTATACTCTTGAAGAATTTTTTTAAAATCATTCTTATTAAAATCAGGCCATAATTTTTTTAGAAAAAAAATTTCTGTGTAAGACATTTGCCAAAGCATGAAATCACTCAGTCTATTTTGACCTCCAGTCCTAATAAGCAGCTCGGGGTCAGGAATGTTTTTGGTATAAAGATTCTTTTTAACAATATCTTTAGTGATCTTTACTTTTTGCTTAATTGATTTTTTAAAAGATTCAATTATTTCAGTTTTAGAACTATAATTAAATGCAAGATTAACCGTAATGTTATAATTTATAGAGGACAGTTTTTCTACTTTTTTAATTTTATTAATAAGTTTTTTGCTTAATTTTTTTCTCTCACCAATTGATTTTATTTTTATTTTTTTTTTTATTAATTCTTCAATATTTTTATTTAAATTTTTTTTTTAAATATTTAATAAAAAATTTACTTCTTTTTTAGATCTCTTCCAATTATCTAAAGAAAAAACAAATAATGTTAAAAACTTAATTTTATTTTTTTTGGCAAATTCAATTAAAGATGAAATATTTCTCAAACCTTCTTGGTGACCGAAATTTCTAGGCTTGTTTCTTTTTAAGGCCCACCTCCCATTACCATCCATAATGATAGCAACGTGGTTTATTTTATTCATACCTTGATGATTTCTTGCTCTTTTTCTGATATTTTTTTGTCGACCTCACTAATAAACTTATCTGTTATTTGCTGAAGTTCATTTGAAAGCTTGGTGTTATTATCTTCTGAAATTTCTTTATTTTTTAGTAAATTTTTTAATAAGTCCATGCCCTCTCTTCTAATATTTCTTATAGATATCTTTATTTTCTCAGACTGATTTTTTACAATTTTTATAAGTTCCAATCTTCTTTCTTCTGAAAGTTTTGGAACGGGGACTCTTACTATTTGACCGTCAACTGTGGGATTGATATTTAAATCAGATTCTCTAAGAGCCTTATCTACAAATTTTACATTAGCTGCATCCCAAACTTGAACTGTCAATAATTGAGATTCTGGAGTGGAAATTGTAGCAACTTGATTGATAGGCATTTTTTGTCCATACACTTCAACCTTAATTAAATCTAACATAGAAACATGCGCTCTACCTGTTCTTATAGTTGATAAGTCTTGTGTGAGACTTTGAATGGTATTTTGCATCTTTGTTTCAAAAGGTATGAGTTTAGAATTCGTACTCATGGCGCAAACCTAATTAGTTAAATCTTTAACTTCATTGGCAAAGTCAGATTTTTTTACCTCTATGCCTTCACCAACTTTATATCTAACAAAATCCTCTATTGAAAATGAGCATTTGTTATCTTTTGCAAAACCATCAATCGCTTGTTGCACTGTTAGTTCCGGGTTGATAACCCACTTCTGCCCTAATAATGTATTGTCTTTAATAATTTTGGAAACTTTTCCTAAAATAATTTTATCAATCATTTCTGGTTTTTTTCCTTCTTCTAGCAATTGATCTTGCATAATTTTTTTCTCATTTTCTAAAAATTCTTGACTAATTCCTTTTTCATCTAATGACTGAGGAGACATGGCCGCTATGTGCATACACAATTGATTTGCAAAATCTTTGCTTAAATCTTTATTGTCAGAGGCGTAAGACAAAAGTACCGCCAATTTGCCAGAATTGTCATTTTGCTTATTGTGAATATAGGTAGACACTTGAGACTTATAATCAATATTTTTAAATCTTCTTATTTGTATATTTTCTCCAATTTTTGCAATTAAATTTACTAAAGTTTCAGAAACAGTTAAATCTTTATCCATCTTCTTTTCTTTTAAAGATTCTAAACTTTCTGATTCTAAACAAAGATTTGAAACCTGCTTGCAAAAAGAATTAAATTCTGGATTTTTTGCAACAAAATCTGTTTCTGAGTTTATTTCTACAATAGATGCTTTGTTAGAGGATTTAACAATAGTAATCAATCCTTCTGCAGCACTTCTGTCAGATTTCTTTGCAGCTTTTGCAATTCCTTTTTTTCTTAAATACTCAATTGCCAAATCAATATCTTCACTATTCTCAGAAAGAGCGTTTTTACAGTCAACCATTCCTGCACCTGTAAGATCACGTAATTCTTTTACTTTATCAAAAATGCTCATGGAAAAATTAATTAATTAACTTTTTATCGATTTCTAAAGATACTTCAGGTTTTGATTCTTGTTTAATTTCCGATGCTTTTTCAGAAGTACTTGATTCTTGATCTTTATCTCCGCTCATTTTAGATTGTGCATCTTGAATTGTTTTTAATGCAAGATCACAATACAAATCTATAGATCGTCTAGCATCATCGTTGCCAGGAATAGGAAAATCAATAAACTCTGGGTTTGAATTGCTATCTACAACAGCGACAATTGGAATATTCAATTTTTTTGCCTCTAGCACTGCTAAAGATTCTATGTTCGTATCAATAATAAAAATCATATCTGGAAGTTTTTTCATATTAGCGATGCCACCTAGTGATCGATCTAACTTTTCTTTTTCCATACTCATTTTAATAAGCTCTTTTTTAGTGAATCCAGTATCCTCTAATTTCAGATCTTCTTCAATTCTTTTTAATCTTTTGATTGATTTGTTGATTGTATTCCAGTTTGTTAACATTCCACCAAGCCATCTATGATTTACATAAAAATTATTTGTTTCTTTTGCCACGTTAGCAACTAATTCTGAGGCCTGCTTTTTAGTAGAAACAAAAAGAATTTTTCCATTATTTGACGAACATCTATGAAGCTCTAAAAGAGCTTTGTTCAAAAGTTCCAAGGTCTGTGAAAGGTCGATAATGTGTACTGAGTTTTTTTCTCCAAAAATAAAAGGTTTCATTTTTGGATTCCACCTAAAAGTCTTATGACCGAGATGTACTCCTGCTTCTAAAAGGTCTTTAATTGTTACGCTTGGTAAGTTCATATAATATTTCCGGTTAATCCACCGAAGAAACTACCTTTTTAGGACCGGGGGCTTACGCCATTTTCTTCGTGCGAAATTTTAAGATCTTATAAAAGAATGAAAATTTAAATCAAGGTTATTAATTATTAATTTTTGTTAAAAAACCTTCATTTTCAATAGTTTTGATCGATTCTAGGGTAACAGTTCTTTTGTTTTTGAGGTTAAAAATCAATTTTTTACCATTATCGACACAAGATAGGGACACTGTTGTTTTTCCATCTTTAGACAGCTGATTTCTTAGGCTTTCAATGTTATTCGGCGTGTTGATTGAAATATCTAGATTATCTATTTTCTTTTCAGAAATATCATTAATTAAAAAAATTTTTGTAACATTTGTTCTTTCAATTCCACTTTTGAGCATTTCTCTTTTAACATTTATTAGAAAAGACTTTCCTGCAGAAAGTTTCTCTCTATTTGCAACTAAAACTTCTGAAAAAATAAAAAACTCAAACATTCTACTCAAATCGCTAAACTTAACTATTGCAAAAGGCATTCCCTTTGCGGTTTTTTTTTCCTGTATAGCCATGACTGTACCTGACAACATGCATTCATTGATATTTTTATTATCTGAAAAATCTTGAAATTGAACAACGCTATAATTGTCTAAAATGTGCTGATAATTTTTTAATGGATGCTCACTTACAAAGAAACCAATAGATTCAAACTCTCTTTTAATTTTTTCAGGCTCATCCCATACTGGATATTCAATAAAATTAATTTTAAAATTATCATTTGTTTGAGATTCAAATAGATTAATCTGATCTACCTGAAGATTTTCATCATAACTTTTTGATTGCTTTATGATTTCTGGAACATTCTCATAAAGTTTACTACGATTTTTATCAATACAATCAAATGCACCTGCTTTGATAAGACCTTCAAGTTGCAACTTGTTTATGTCCTTACTACTTACTCTCTTAAGAAAATCTTCCATAGATGAAAACTTTCCATTTTCCTCTCTTTCCTTGATAACATTAGATATTGCCTCAAATCCTACCGCTTTAATTCCTGATAATGCATAAAAAATTGTATTATTCTTTGGAACAAAATCTGCAAAACAATGATTGATACAGGGATTGTGTATTTTTATAGAAAGTCTTTTTAGTTCTTCATAAAACTGATTTAACTTATCAGTATTAGACATCTCCATGCTCATAGATGCTGAAAAAAAACTTAAAGGATAGTGTGTTTTTAAATAAGCAGTTTGGTAAGCTATTAGAGCATAGGCTGCTGCATGACTTTTGTTAAATCCATACTGTGCAAACTTCTCTACTAACTGAAATATATAAACAGCCTGCTCTTTTGGAATGTTATTTTTAATAGCACCCTCAATGAAATCTTTTTTTTGCCTATCCATTTCAGCTGATTTTTTCTTACCCATTGCTTTTCTTAAAATGTCTGCTTTTCCAGCTGAAAAACCTGACAAAGCTTGAGCAATTTGCATAACTTGCTCTTGATAAATAATCACACCATAAGTTTCTTTTAATATGCTCTCGATTTTAGGATGAAGGTAATCAGGCTCTTCCAATCCATGTTTTCGATTGTTATATGCAGGAATATTTTGCATAGGACCAGGCCTGTATAAAGCTACCAATGCAATAATATCTTCAAATTTATTAGGTATCATTTGTTTTAAAACTTCTCTCATGCCGGCGCTTTCCAACTGAAAAATTCCCATTGTTTCTCCTGAGCTTAGAAGTTCAAATGTTTTACTATCGTCTAGGGGAATTTTTTCTATATCTAATTTTTGATTATCTTTTTCTATTAGCTCAATTGTTTTTTTAATAACTGTAAGCGTTTTTAATCCTAAAAAGTCAAATTTTACCAATCCAGCTTGCTCAGACCAATTCATATCAAATTGGGTTACGGGAATAGGAATACTTGAGTCATGGTCTTTATATAATGGTACTATTTCGGTTAAATTTTTATCACCAATAACAATTCCTGCAGCATGGGTTGCAATATTTCTAAACAAACCTTCTAACTTCAAGGCTAAATTAATAAGTTTTTCAATCGTTGGATCTTCTTTTTGTGCCTCTTGCAGTCTTGGCTCCATGGCAACAGATTCTGCTAGCGTTAAGGGTCTTGATGGATCGAAGGGAATCATTTTAGATAATTGATCTACGCGGCCATACGGTAAACCTATAACCCTACCTATATCACGCAAAGCCATTCTAGCCTGAAGTTTTCCAAAAGTAATTATTTGTGCAACTTTATTCTCATACTTGTCCTTAACGTAATTAATAACTTTATCACGATCTTCTTGGCAAAAATCTATATCAAAATCTGGCATTGAAATTCTATCTGGATTTAGGAAGCGTTCAAAAATTAAACCGAATTTAATAGGATCAAGGTCTGTTATGGATAAACACCAGGCAACTAATGATCCTGCACCCGATCCTCTTCCAGGTCCTACAGGAATATTGTTGCTTTTGGCCCACTTAATATAGTCCGATACAATTAAAAAATATCCAGAAAATTTCATTTTAGAAATCATCTCAATCTCATAATTTAGTCTTTCTACATATTTTTTTTTTGTTGCAAGCTTTTGCTCCTCATCAGCTATATTAATTAAGATAAAATTCTTAAGTCTGTCTTCCAAGCCTTTATTTGCATTAATTTTTAGTTCGTCATTAACATTAGAAGATTCTGTATTAAAATTTGGTAGCATCGGCTTACTAGTTAAAGGTCTGTAGTTGCATCTAAAAACTAAATTTTTGTTATTTTCTATGGCTTCTGGTAAATCAGAAAAAAGTTCTGTCATTTCAGTATCTGATTTAAAATAATGCTCTTCAGAATATCTTAGACGCTTAATGTCATTTACGTAAGTTTTTTGACCAACACAAATGTAAGCGTCATGAGCTTCGTACATGTCTTTTTTTAAATAGAAAACTTCGTGCGTAGCTATTATTGGAATAGAAAGCTTTTCACTAAAATTAAGAAGTTGAGATTCTAAGGCTTGTTCGTGAGATTCGTTGTGTCTTTGTATTTCCAGATAAACATTATTTTTAAAAGACTTTTGAATTTTTTGAAGAAGAATTTCAGAATCTGTAATATTATTTTCTAATATAAGAGTGGATAGTAAGGAACGGCTTGCTCCTAACAAAACTATCAAACCATCGGAATTGTCAATTAATTCCTGAATATCGCAATGAGGGTCTTCATTTTTTTCTATAGATAGATAAGAACTTGAAGAAAGTTTTAACAAATTTTTGTAACCAGTGTTGTTTTTGGCTATAAGAGAAATTTTACCCATCTTCTCTAGATTATTTTCTGAGAAAGAAAAATTTATTTGAGTGCCTATAATTGGCTGACATCCTACTTTTGAAATTTCTTGAGAAAATTCTAAAACACCACACATATTAAAAGAGTCAGAAATACCTACTGAAGAAATGTTATTAGATGCACAATGCCCTGCTAGATCAACAATTTTTAAAGCACCTTCGCATATTGAATACTGGGTGTGAACTTTGAAGTGATTAAAATGATTATTTTCAGGCATTAAGAATCAACTTTAACATTGCCATCTGATAAAGTTAATCTTAAATCTGTTTTGTTGGCTAAATCTCTATTGTGGGTTGCAATTACAATCAAACGATTTTTTTTTCTTAATTGAAACAAGTAATCCAAAACTAGATCCGCATTTTTTTGGTCCAGGCTCCCTGTTGGCTCATCTGCAAAAATTAATTTTGGTTCATTGATCACTGCTCTAGCAATAGCAACTCTCTGCTGTTCTCCTCCAGACATCTGATAGGGAAAATGATTTACCCTACTTTCCAATCCAAAATCTACCAACAGTTTCTTTGCTAATATGTTTGCATTTTTTTTATCATTACTTTTGCAAATGTTTGCAATAGCTACATTCTCTAGTGCTGTTAAATCTGAAATCAAATTATTATTCTGATAAATTATAGAAATTTCATTTCTTCTATAAATGGTCATTTCAAAATCTGACAAGCTAGTAAGGTCAGTATTGTTAAATTTTATTACACCAGAATTTGGCTTATCTAGGAGTGCCAAAAGGTGCAACAATGTACTTTTTCCTGAACCGGAAGGCCCCAATAGAGAGACAATTAAATTATCTTTCAATGTTAAATTGAGATCTGACAAAACATTTATTTTTTCATTATTGTCTGTGTAAGACTTGCTTAAAGCAGAAATGTTTAAAAAATTATCAGTCATACTTTAAAGATTGAATTGGATTTATTTTTGAAGCTTTAATCGATGGAATAATTGATGACAAAAAAGTAATAGCCAGAGCTATACCAGAAATAGTTAAAATGGTTGGAATGCTAATCTCACTAGGCATTTTGCTTAAAAAATATATTTCTGCTGGAAATATTTCTATATTCAAAACATTGCTTAAAAAAATTCGTACACCTTCAATATTGTAAGAAAACAAAACACCCAAAACGACGCCAAACAAAGTTCCTGCTGCTCCAATAAAAGATCCTGTTATAAAAAATATTTTATTTATTGATAGGCTGGAAAAACCAATTGTTTTTAATATGGCAATTTCTTTAGTTTTGTTTTTAACAAGAATTGTTAGTCCTGAGACTATGTTAAAAGCTGCAACTATTATAATTAAAGTTAAGATAATAAACATAACATTTCTTTCTACCAGCAAAGCATCGTAGAAAGTTTTGTTATTATCAATCCATGAAAAAACTTTAAATTTATTTTCCTCTAAAAGATCTTTGACTTTTTGGGCTTGATCAGGGTTATTAAGCTTTAATTCTATATTTTTATTAGCACCTTGTTTTTTTAAAAAATCAGGAGAGCTTTCTGCATTTATCAAAATAAAGTTGCTATCAAACTCATAAATGCCAGAATGAAATACTGAACCTACAATAAAATCAAATTGCTCTGGAATGTTTCCAAAAGGGGTGCTTTCTGTTGTGGAAGATAAAATTGTAATCTTGTCCCCCACCGTAACACCTAAATCTGCAGCAAAATTAGAGCCTATAGAGGCATAATTATTTTCAAAATTTTTTAATTTACCTTCAATAATGCTTTTTTTAATTAACTTATCAGATAAAAAATCATTTTTAGTAATTGCTCTAATGTTGGTTCCCTTATTTATTCCCTGACTAATAACTAATCCTTGAATATTATAGGAAAGTTTTATGCTCTGATGTTTAATTTTATTCTCACTTAATATTCCTTCAATTTTTTTTTTGTTTTTTTCAAAACTATCGAATTCATAAATTAAAATGTGTGGCTGAAATAACAGGAGCTTTCCAATCAAGTCGGTTCTAAAACCATTCATAACAGACATGACAATAATTAGTGTAGCTACACCCAGGCCAATTCCCAAAAATGAAAAAATTGAAATGATCTTAAGGATGCCTTCTTTTTTCTTGGGTTTTAGGTATCTTTTAATAATAAGAAGCTCTGACTGTGTTATCAATTGAAATATATCTTCTTTAGTTTGTTTATAATAATATCAAGATTAATAATTTCCTTTTCTTCTCCTAGCTCTTTAAATTCAAACTCATCACCACTTTGTTTTGCGCCTATAATGATCTGATAAGGTATCCCAATGAGATCAAAATTTTTAAATTTACTGGCTGGACTTTCGTCAGTATCATCCAAGAGGACTTCAAAAGAATTATTTAATAACTTCTCATAAACATCAGAAGTTTTTTTCTTTAAAGCTTCATCATTTTTTTTACCTAAGTATATAACGGCTACATGAAACGGGGTTACGCTAGTAGGCCATTTCATAACATTCTCTTTATAATTAGCTTCTATAATTGCTCCAGCTAATCTTGAAACGCCAATGCCATAGGAGCCCATTTCTACAGTTATATTTTTTCCCTCACTGGAGTTTACCAGTGCCTTCATAGGCTTAGAATACTTGTCTCCAAAATAAAAGATGTGACCAACTTCAATTCCCCTTGTTATAAGTTGATCTTTTTTTTCTACAGATTTGTCAAAATCAGATTGGTTAAACTTTTCATCTGTAGCGGAATATATATCTGTGTACGATTTTACCATTTTTGCTAAACTTTTTGAGTCATTCTCAAAATCACTAATCTTCAAATCTAATATTTTTTTGCTTGTAAAAATTTGACTTTCTCCAGTATCCGCCAAGATTATAAACTCATGGGAAAGATCTCCTCCAATAGGGCCAGTATCTGCTGCCATAGGGATTGCCTTTAAACCTAAACGCTCAAAAGTTTTAAGGTAGGCGTAAAACATCTTGTTATATGAAATAATGGCACCCTCTTTATTTTCGTCAAAAGAATAACTATCTTTCATTAAAAATTCTCTACATCTCATAATTCCAAAGCGGGGCCTAATTTCGTCTCTAAACTTCCATTGAATATGGTAAAGGATTAACGGCAATGACTTGTAAGACTTTACATTGTCTCTAAAAATTTGTGTAATAAGCTCTTCGTTGGTTGGGCCATACAAAAGCTCTCTATCTTGCCTGTCTTTAATTCTTAACATTTCCAATCCATAACCGTCATAACGTCCACTTTCTTTCCATAAATCTGCAGATTGAATAGTGGGCATCAGCATCTCTTGAGCACCAGCTTTATTTTGCTCATCCCTTACAATGGATTCTATTTTTTTTAACACCTTAAAGCCAAGGGGTAGCCATGAATAGATTCCTGAAGCAGACTGCCTTATCATCCCAGATCTAAGCATTAGTTGATGTGATTTTATTGTGGCATCTGATGGAACGTCTCGAAGAATGGGTAAAAAAAGGTTTGATAGTTTCATTGTTGTGAAAAATATTCTCTTAAATTTATAATTTCAAAATATGTCAAAAGAATAATAATCGCAAATATTATTACTGAAGCCAGAGTGGTTATTAAGAATTTTTTAATTATATTAGGATTAGAGGGGGCGCCAGGATCGGTTCCTGGGGCGATATTATCATTTTCGATTTGTGAGGAAATTTTTATTGGTAAAATTATGAATAGCACTACCATCCAGATAACTACAAAAATTACAAAACCACCTCCTATGGACATGCCTATAAACGAATTAGAATTATATTGGTGTAAGGTCTTTTTTTAGTTTTGCTATAAATAATTTTTTTCAGATTAGATTTTAGCCCGTCTATTAAATTTTTTTCTTGTTTTTTATTATTCAGAGAGTAGGTGCTAGTAATATTAACTATCTCATCTTCAAGGTCGTATAAAATTTCATCAAACTCCTCATCATTTAATGGCAAACCTCTTAAGTTAATAATAGGGTTTCGATCTAATTGACCTTTTTTAGATATAAGCAAAGTTACATCCATCAGTCCATTGCTAGCAATGTTTTTTCGATCTTTTAAAAATCTTGAATCCTCATCTATCAGTCTATTCCCATCCACTAGCATTTTTCCATTATGAACCTTGTCTATAATTTTTGGTTCTCCAGGATATATTTTAATTATATCTCCATTCTCTATTAGTGCTGGGTGTTTAACTCCTTGTAGTTTTGCAAAATCATAATGCTCTTTTAGATGACGATGTTCACCATGAACAGGAATTGCTATTTTAGGTCTAATCCAACTATACATGTCTTTCATTTCATCTCTTGCAGGATGGCCAGAAACATGAATGAAAGCATTGTCTTCAGATAGTACATTTATTTCTCTTTTGACCAGTATATTATGCATTTTAAATAATTTTTTTTCGTTCCCAGGAATAATTCTTGAAGAAAAAATAACCGTATCATCTTTGTCTAAAAATACATCTGGATGTTCTTCATTTACTATTCTATTCATAGCTCCCATAGGCTCTCCTTGACTACCAGTGCAAAGATAAACAATCTTATTTCTTGGAATTTTTTTTGCATCCCTTGGATCTAATGGTGGCTTTATATCTTGTAGATAACCACAATCTCGTGCTGTGTTATAAATTCTGTGCATCGATCTGCCCACTAAAGATAGGTGCCTTCCTGCTTTTTCAGCACATTTAAAAACTGTTTCCATTCTTGAAGCGTTAGAGGCAAAAGTAGTAACAACAATTCTATTTTTAATATTTTCCATAATAGTCATCATGCTATCACGAACATCTTTTTCAGAACCTGATCTACCTTCTGAAAATATATTGGTAGAATCGCAAATCATAGCAAGAACACCCTTGTCCCCTATGTCTTTAAGTTTACCCTCATCCATTTTTTCACCAATCAAAGGCTCACTGTCACATTTCCAATCTCCTGTATGAAATAATGTACCAGCAGGAGTTTTTATAGAAAGGGCGTTAGGCTCTAGTATAGAATGTGTAAGCGATACATAATCAATATCAAAAGGACCTAAATTTACATTTCCATTTAATTGAATGGTTTTAAGGTTGTCCCCTACTTGAACTCTTTTTTCTCTTAGTTTTTCTTTAATTAAAGAAGCAGTAAAAGGAGTTGCGTATATTGGACATTCTAATAATGGCCAAAGATGCGCAATAGCTCCTATATGGTCTTCATGAGCATGAGTTAGCAAGATTCCTAATAAATCTTTTTTTCTTTGCACAATAAAATCAGGATCAGCAACCATCAAATCTATTCCCGGAACGGAATCGTCCGTAAATCCAACTCCAATATCTATCATAATCCATTTTTTTTCATCTTGAGATCCATAGCCATACAAATTCATATTCATGCCTATCTCACCAGCTCCTCCCAGAGGACAGAAAACTAATTCATTTTTACCTTGCGTCATATTTAAAATAATTTTTTATTGTATTTAATGATTTCAACAACACCCTGTAGAGTGATGTTTGTATTGATTGTCGATTTGTATTGAAGTGAATTTGAAAAAATATGTGCCAAACCACCAGTTAAAATTACTTTATATTTTTTTTTAGTAGTTGATATAATTTTTTTTAACAATCCATCAATCATTGCCACATAGCCCCAATAAACTCCTGAATTGATAGCTGAAATAGTATCTTTTCCTATAATTTGCTTCGTTTTCTTTAACTTTATTAATGGTAACAGTGCGGTTAATGAACTTAGTGTAGATAAAGAGAGTCTAACACCAGGGGTAATCAACCCTCCATTATAAATTCCATTTTTAGACAAAATATCAAAAGTGGTTGCTGTACCAAAATCAATCACAATACAGTTAGATCTGTATAGTTGATTAGCTGCAAATACATTTGCCAACCTATCAGAACCTAACTGCTTAGGTTTTTTAATTTTAATTTTAATTGGGTTTTTTAACTTTTTATCTAATATCTCATAACATTTTATATTTTTTTTTTTCAACACAGACTTAATTTTCAAAAAAACCTTTGGAACTACCGATGTAATAACAGCATTTGTAAATTTTGTTTTATTAACAAATTTTGTAAAATCTTTATTTTTTTCTATATTAGAAGTATTAAAATTTTTTAATTTAAATATCTTGTTATTGCCTTTGTTGTAATAGGCAAATTTAGATTGTGTGTTTCCTATATCACCAATTAAAATCATATAATAATTTTTTTTATTTCTTGATTTAAAATTCTAGAAAATTCCAGTGTGTTTATTGATTTGTTAAACTCTTTTTTAAAATTGGTTGCCTTATACTTTTTAAGAATTGGATTTTTTATAAAATTAACCCCTACTCCAATGATGGCAAATAGTTTATTATTGTTAACAAAGCTTTCAATGAGTATTCCGCATACTTTTTTGTCTCCTATAAGAATATCATTAGGTTTCTTAATTTTAAAATTATTTTTTTTGGTAATTTTGACAAATAAATTAAAGATAATTTTCAAAACTTCATACTGTAACTTGTCAATAGAATTGTAATTACGAACGGGAAAGAAAGCTGACCCCATAAAATTTCCTTTCATGGATACCCAATTATTACCAAACCTTCCCCTACCTTTTTTTTGGTGATCACTAATCACTAAACCTGACATAACTTTATGATTTTCAACTAATTTCTTAGCTTCATCGTTGGTGCTGTTAACGCTATCAAAATAAAAAATTGTCTTAGTCATTAATTTTATTGAACTGACTTTGATGCAAGGTTAACGAAAAAATTTAGTATAGAGGGATTTAAAAAGTAAAATAATATTAGCAAGGTTGAAAGTGCTAAGGAAATTTTAACACCTTTGCTTGAGATTGGATCGAACTTTTCTTGCTCCGGGTCAAAATACATTATTTTAATAATTCTCAAATAATAGAACGCTGAAATTACTGAAGTTACCAATCCAATTACGGCTAAAATAATTAAATCCGCCTTAACTACAGCCATAAAAATATAAAATTTGGCAAAAAATCCAGCTAACGGAGGAATACCCGCCAAAGAAAAAAGCATTACTGTTAAGCAAAAAGCTACAAGAGGATGATTTTTGGACAAACCAGAAAGGTCTCTTATGTTTTCTAAATAGATATCTTTTCTCTTCATAATGAGAATGCAGGCAAAGCTTCCAATGTTCATTACGACATAAAGAAAAATATAAAGAACAGAAGCTGTCACACCTTCGTTAATTCCAGTGGCTAACCCTGCAAGACCATAGCCCATATGACTAATACTGCTATAGGCCATAAGTCTTTTAATGTTGGTTTGCCCAATGGCAGCAACAGCTCCCAAAATCATAGATGCTACTGATATGAAGATCAAGATAGACTGCCACTCATCAAAAACATTTCCAAAAGCAATATATAAAATTCTTATAATTGCTCCAAAGCCAGCGACTTTTGGAGCTAATGCAAAAAATGCTGTTACTGAAGTGGGAGCACCCTCATAAACATCTGGTGTCCACATGTGAAATGGAACAGCAGATATTTTAAAAGCTAATCCAATCAATATAAAGACAAGACCAAATAATAAAGCAATATTGTCAGCAGAGAAGTTTTCCGCAATGACGTAGTAGTTTGCAGATCCTGTAAATCCATAAACTAAAGAACAGCCGTACAAAAGTAAACCAGAAGACAAAGCTCCCAGAACAAAATACTTAACACCGGCTTCTGTAGATTTTGTAGAATCTCTATTTAATGAAGCCAAAACATAAAGAGAAAGAGACTGAAGTTCAATTCCAAGATACAGGCCAATTAAATTATTTGAACTGACCATCACAAACATTCCAAGTATAGCTGTTGTAATCAATACTGGATATTCAAATTTATCTAATTTATTTTTCTTTATATACTGATCGGTAAAAAATAACGCAAAAGCACTAGACCCCAAAATAAGTATTTTTAAAAAAGAAGACAATTCATCGACTATGTAGTTATTTGAAAATAGCTTCATCGAAACAGTGCTATTCAAAAAAACTATAGGTATAGCTATCAAAAGCATAAAGGAAGTAAGCTTGGTAACTAAATTAAAACTATTAGTTTTAAAAACTCCAACCATTAACAATCCTAAAATAGAAATTGCTATAAAAATTTCCGGATATATAAAATTAATATTTTCCATAATTATTTAATCATTAAATTATTAAATGTTGCAATTTTAGTATTGTAAACAGAGACTAAATTTTCCACACTTGTTGAAATTGTATCTAAAATAATGTTTGGGTAAACTCCAAGTAAAATTACAAGAATCAGCAAAGGTATTAAAGTAATAAATTCTGAATAATTCATGTCTTTTAAAACTTTAACCTTATCATTGGTAATTTCTCCAAAACAAACTCTTCTATATAATGATAAGCTATAACAAGCTGACAAAACAACTCCTGTAGCTGCAAAGAAAGCTACCAAATAGTTCGTTTTAAATATTCCAATCAAAACTAAAATCTCTCCAACAAAACCGCTGGTTCCCGGAAGTCCTAAGCTTGCTAAAATAAAAATCATAAATACAATTGCATAATTAGGCATTACGTTTGATACCCCACCATAATCTGAAATTTGTCTTGTATGCATTCTGTCATAAACAACACCCACACAAAGAAATAAAGCAGCAGACACTATGCCGTGACTTATCATTTGAAATATACTTCCTTCAATACCTTGGGAATTAAAAGCAAAAATACCAATAGTAACAAAGCCCATGTGAGCAACTGACGAGTAGGCTATCAATTTTTTCATATCTTTTTGGACTAAGGCCACAAGAGATGTGTAAACAATAGCTATAATACTTAATGAAAATACCAAGGGTGAAAAAAAATCTGAAGCTACTGGAAATAAACCAAGGGAAAATCTAATAAAACCATAACCTGCCATTTTAAGCAAAATAGCTGCTAGAATTACTGAGCCTGAAGTAGGAGCCTCAACATGCGCATCTGGCAACCAAGTATGAACTGGCCACATTGGTGTTTTGACAGCAAATGAAGCAAAAAAACCAAGCCACAATAAATATTGATATTGCACAGGTATATCCAAGGCTAACAAAGCCTCAACATCTGTAGTGCCCGTTTGCATATAAATAAATATAATTGCAATCAGCATAAAAACAGATCCTAGAAGTGTATATAAGAAAAATTTAAAAGCGGCATACACTCGTCTAATCCCGCCCCATATACCAATAATTAAAAACATGGGTATTAATCCAGCTTCAAAAAAAAGATAAAATAAAAAAAGATCTAAAGAACAAAAAACTCCTATCATCATTGTCTCCATCACTAGTAGAGCAATAAAAAAATCTTTTTTTCTAAATTTTACACTGTTGTAGGTTGCAACGATACAAATCGGAGTAATAAAGGCAGTCAGCACAACAAAAAGAATACTAATACCATCCACTCCTACTTTGTATTTCACAAAGTCAATGATCCATTTTTTTTCTTCGACAAACTGAAAAGAGGATATGGTTTTGTCAAAGCTAAACCATAAAAATAATGACAAAACAAAAACTAACAAAGAGGTTAATAGAGATACGTGGAAACTAATCTTACCTACTCTCTCCTCCTCCCCTTTGTTAAAAAGAATGAAAAAAACACCTATCAAAGGAAGAAAGGTGATTATGGTTAATATCGGTAAGTTCATTAATTAAAAAATCATCATGTAGGTTAATAAGATTGAAAGCCCTATCAGTATGACAAAAGCATAATGATATAAAAAACCAGACTGAAATTGAACAGCCTTATCTGAAACTGATTTGATTAATTTGGTTAAACCATCAGGACCAAAGCCGTCTATGATTGTACCGTCTCCAATTTTCCAGAAAAAAGTACCTATTTTTTTGGCAGGCTTCACGAATAAAAAATCATACAACTCATCAAAGTACCATTTGTTTACTAGAAAATTATAAAGAGGTTTGTTTATTTCTATAAAGCCATCCAGAGATTTTTTATCTTTGACAAAAAAGTAATAAGAAAGTGGAATGGCCAATAAAACTAAAATTGGAGTTAGTAGCAAAAACCACAAAGGAGGATGGTGTAAAACAAACTCTTTTAAAAAGAAAATTGAATTGTTCCAAAATTGAATAAATTGAGAGCCTATAAAATAGTCTTTAAAAGCATAGCCAGCAAAAATGGCACCTAACGCAAGAAATAAAAGAGGCACAAGCATTACCGCTGGAGATTCGTGAACCTTGGATAGGCTAATGTTTTTGTTATTAAAGGTTCCATGAAAAGTCATAAAAATTAACCTCCACGAATAAAGAGAGGTCATAAAAGCCGTTAACACACCAATGGTAACTGCATAACCAGCAAAAAAAGAAGTTGAGCTATAAGCAGTTTCTATAATTGCATCTTTTGAAAAAAAACCTGAAAGAAAAGGAAAGCCTGTTAATGCCAAGGTTCCAATGATCATTAATGAATAAGTGTAAGGAATTTTTTTCCAAACACCTCCCATGTTTCTCATATCCTGCTCATCATTAAATGCATGAATGACTGATCCAGCTCCTAAAAAAAGAAGCGCTTTAAAAAATGCATGTGTAAATAAATGAAAAATAGCAATATGATAAGCTCCCAAACCAGCTGCAAAGAACATGTACCCTAATTGACTACATGTTGAATACGCTATCACTCTTTTAATATCGTTTTGAACAAGACCAATGGTACCAGCAAAAAAAGCTGTGGTGGCGCCAACCAAAACTATAATATTTAAAACAAAAGGAGAGTATTCAAATATTGGAGAACATCTCACAACTAGAAAAACTCCGGCCGTAACCATGGTGGCTGCATGAATTAATGCAGAAACAGGTGTTGGTCCTTCCATAGCATCAGGTAACCAAGTGTGTAAAAAAATCTGTGCTGATTTACCCATAGCTCCAATAAATAAAAAAATACAAATAAAGTTAATTAAAGAAGCCTCAATACCAAGCATGCTAATATTTTTATCTAAAAGCGTTGGAATAGCTTTGAACACATCTACAAAATTAACGCTGCCTGTGTATTTGAATATTAAAAAAATACCAATTGCTAAACCAAAATCCCCTACTCTATTAACAACAAATGCTTTTATGGCCGCTGAATTGGCTGATGGTTTTTTATACCAAAATCCTATCAAAAGATAAGATGCAAGACCTACTCCCTCCCAACCAAAAAATAGCTGTAAAAAATTATCTGATGTGACTAACATTAACATCATGAAAGTAAATAAAGACAAGTAAGACATGAACCTAGGCTTGTCAGGATCGTGGGACATGTACCCTACTGAATAAACATGAACTAAAGCTGAAACCGAAGTGACAACCACTAACATAACTGAAGTAAGAGTATCAATATTGATAGACCAATTAAGGACTAGGCCTCCAGAAGTGATCCAATTAAAAATCTTAAGATTGTAGGTGTTTGAATTTATAGCAACATCAGAAAAGATATAGATAGATAAAGCAGATGAAATTAATACAAAGGAACACGTAATAAGTTGTGAAATCCTATCTCCTAAAAACCTACCAAAAATACCAACTATGAAAGAAGCAACTAATGGCAAAAAAACTAATAAATAAGCCATTGTTTAACCTTTTAACGAGTTGATATCGTCTACGTGAATAGAGCCTTTGTTTCTAAAAAATACCACCAATATAGCTAATCCTATAGCGGCTTCAGCAGCTGCTACCGTCAATACAAACAATGTAAAAACCTGCCCAACAACATCATTCAAATAAACAGAAAATGAAACTAGATTAATATTTACAGCAATTAAAATTAGTTCTACCGACATTAAAATTACAATTACATTTTTTCTATTTAAAAATATCCCTATTACACCAATTGTAAAAATTATAGACGCAAGGAATAAATAATGGGTTAATCCAATTTCAATCATTTATTTTAACTCCTTCAGATTGCTTCACTTCAATCAATTCAACTGAATCAGTTCTCTCTCTAGAAACTTGCGTGGTAATGTCTTGTCTTCGAAGAGATTCTTTTCTTCTAAAGGTTAGAACGATAGCACCAATCATCGCTACTAATAAAATAAAACCTGACAATTGAAAAAAGAAAATATAATCTGTGTAAATTACTAGGCCTAGGCTTTCCGTATTAGTGATAGTCTTATTTACAATGCTATTAGACACCACAAAATCAGGTTTGTATTTCCAAGTAGCAATCATCATTCCAAGTTCTAACAAAATAACAAGACCAATCAGTAATCCAAATGGTATGTATTCTAAAAAACCAGATTTTAATTCTGAAAAATTGACATTAATCATCATGACAACAAATAGAAAAAGCACTGCTACTGCTCCAACATAAACAATCAAGGTGAGCATTCCTAGAAACTCAGCTCCCAACATAATAAACAAAGATGATATGCTAACAAAATCAAGTATTAAGAAAAAAACTGCATGAACAGTATTTTTACTAGCAATCACCATTAACGAGGATGCGATTGTTATAAATGAAAAAAAATAAAATATAATTGAGTGAGCTAGCATTACCTGTAGGCTTTATCTTTTTTGATATTATGAGCAATTTCTTTTTCCCATCTATCTCCGTTATCCATTAGCTTATCTTTGTTGTAATAAAGCTCTTCTCTAGTTTCTGTAGAAAATTCAAAATTAGGTCCTTGCACTATTGCATCTACTGGGCAAGCTTCCTGACAAAGACCACAATAAATACACTTAACCATGTCAATGTCATACCTGGTAGTTTTTCTAGAACCGTCCTCTTTAAGTTCTGCATCAATAGAAATTGCTTGAGCGGGACATACTGCTTCACACAATTTACAAGCTATGCATCGCTCTTCTCCATTTGGGTACCTACGCAAGGCATGCTCTCCCCTAAATCTTGGACTTAAAGGACCTTTTTCAAAAGGATAGTTAATAGTAGCCTTGTCTTTAAACATGTATTTAATTGCCAAATAAAGAGCTTTTACAAACTCCACTAAAAAAATTGTCTTTATAATTCTATTAAATTTCATAATTAATTTGGAAGTAAATCAAAGTAGAATAAAAATCCTGAGGTTAATACCACCCAAAACAAAGAGAGTGGTAAGAATACTTTCCATCCCAATCTCATTAATTGATCGTATCTATATCTTGGTACAATTGCTTTTACCAAGGCAAATAAAATAAATAATAGTAGAATTTTTAAAATTAGCCAAATCGGAGAAGGAATAAGATTAAATGGAGCAATATCTAACGGAGACAACCAACCTCCTAGGAACAAAATAGAACCTAGTGCACACATTAATAATATATTTGCATATTCTCCAAGCCAAAAAAGTGCGTACATCATGCCTGAATATTCAGTTTGATATCCAGAGACCAATTCTGCTTCTGCTTCCGGAAGATCAAATGGAGGTCTGTTGGTTTCTGCTAAGGCTGAAATAAAGAAAATAACAAACATTGGGAATAAAGGAATGGCAAACCATATATTTTTTTGAGCAATAACAATATCAACCAAGTTTAAAGAGCCAACACATAATAAAACGTTGATAATAACCAATCCTATAGAAACTTCATAAGAAACCATTTGAGCTGCTGACCTTAATGCTCCAAGAAAAGGATATTTTGAATTGGAGGCCCATCCCGCCATAATAATTCCGTAAACCCCCAAAGAAGAAACTGCAAATAAATACAAAATTCCAACATTAATGTTAGTTACATAAAGGTTTTCTCCAAAAGGAATTACTGCCCAGGCCAACAAAGCTAAGGACATAGTGACGACTGGAGCTAAAATAAAAATAATTTTATTTGCACCTGCTGGGATAATTATTTCTTTAAAAATATATTTTAAGGCATCAGCAACAGTTTGAAACAAACCAAATGGACCAACTACATTTGGACCCTTTCTTAACTGAACAAGACCCCACACTCTTCTATCTACCCAAACAATTAAAGCTACAGCAATTAAAACAGGAATTAATAATGCCAAAATCTTCAAGCTATCAAAAAGTATAATATTTAAGTATTCAGACATCATTCCTAATCGTCCGTTCCTGTTTTTGTTAATTGTTCTCTGGCAGTTTTGCACTCCATCATAGTTTTCGAAGATCTAGCAATTTCATTGGTCTGATAATAATCTATACTAGTAAAGTGTACTTTAGAATCTAGCGTGTCTACAGATGCTATGGATAAATTTTCAGTTTTTACTTTTGGCAATTGATTAATTTCCGGCAAAATAGAAAAAGATTCAAAGATTTTGGATCTTAACTGTTCAATAGTATTAAATTTTAATGGTTTTTTAAGAACGTCCGATAAAGCTCTTAAGATTTTCCAATCCTCTTTTGCATCTCCAGGAGGAAAAGAGGCCTTATATGCAGCTTGTACTCTGCCTTCTAAATTAACATATAAACTATCTTTTTCCGTATAAGCAGCTCCAGGCAAAACAACGTCTGCTATCTTTGTATTTTTAGAGCCATGTGAGCCTTGATAAATAATAAACTTATTTTTATTATCAATTTCTACCTCATCTGCACCAATCAAATATAAAATTTCATTTTTTAAAACATCCTGGTTGGTATTGTAGGCACCTAGCATTAAAGCTCCTACAGAGGACGCATTTCTATGAAGTGTATTAAGACCTGAAAGAGCATTATATTTTTTCAAAATACTTTTTGAAGTTTCCAAAACAAACTTTCCTTGCTTAGAGTTCAAAACACTTTCACCAATTATAAATATTGGTCTTTTTGATTTTTTTATTTTATCAGAAAATGAATTTGTTTCAGCTTCTATATCTTTAAGAATACTTAAATTATCACCTAATAAATTTATTTTATACGTTTGATCTCCAGGATTTCCGATTGAAAAAACTTCTGTTTTTTTGCTAACAAAGTTTTTTCTAATTCTAGAATTTATCATCGTTGCTTCTAATCTCGGGTTTGCACCAACTAATAAAAATAAATCAGCATCATCAATTTCAGCAATGGGAGTGTTAAATAAATAGTTAGAAGGATGAGATGGATCTATATAAAAATCTTTCTGTCTAAAATCTACCGATTCACTACCACTAACACTTGATAGTAAATTTTTTAATGAAAAAATAGTTTCCAAATCTACTAAGTCTCCGACTAGGCCACCTATATTTGCAGTTTTTTTAAACTCTTCACTAATTTTTAAAAAAGCTTCCTCCCAAGAACATGGAATTAGCTTGCCTTCCTTTTTAATGTAAGGCTGATCTATTCTATTTGAAGACAAACCGTCACAAGCATATCTAGTTTTGTCAGATATCCACTCTTCGTTAATATCTTCGTTTATTCTAGGTAAAATTCTTTTTACATCCCATCCTTTTGTATCAACTCTAATATTAGATCCAACCGCATCCATAACATCTATAGTTTCTGTTTTGGTTAACTCCCAAGGTCTTGCTTCAAAAGCATAAGGCTTAGAAGTAAGCGCTCCCACAGGGCACAAGTCGATGACATTGGCTGATAATTCGCTGTCTACAGTTTTTTCAAGAAATGTAGTTATTTCCATGTTTTCACCGCGATTAATTGCACCCAAATCAGGAACGCCAGCAATTTCTTCTGCAAAACGAATACATCTTGTGCAGTGTATGCATCTATTCATTTGGGTTTTGATTAACGGTCCCATGTATTTTTCTTTTACAGATCTTTTATTCAATTCATAACGAGAGCTTCTACCTCCGTAATTAACTGATTGATCTTGAAGGTCACACTCACCACCCTGATCACAAATCGGGCAATCTAATGGATGGTTAATAAGCAAAAATTCCATAACACCTTCTCTTGCTTTTTTTACCATCTCTGTATTTGTAAAAATAACTTGTCCTTCTGCAGCTGGCATTGCACAGGAAGCAACAGGCTTTGGTGATCTCTCCATTTCCACTAAGCACATTCTACAATTTCCAGCTATAGAAAGTCTTTCATGATAACAAAATCTTGGTATTTCTTTTCCTGCAATTTCACAAGCTTGCAAAACGGTAGTTCCATTTTCAACTTCAATCTCTACTCCATCTACTTTAACTTTTGGCATTAAATTATGTCTTTCCGTAAATGATATTGGTCTGAATTACACTTTGCTTCCATTTCTTTTCTAAAGTGTCTTAAGAGACCTTGGACAGGCCATGAAGATCCTTCACCAAAAGCACAAATCGTATGTCCTTCAATTTGCTTAGTGACATCCATAAGCATATCAATTTCAGAAATATTAGATTCTCCTCGACCTATTCGTTCTAACATTCTCCACATCCAACCCGTACCTTCCCTACATGGGGTGCATTGACCACAACTTTCATGTTTATAAAATCTTGCTATTCTAGCCATGCACTTAACAATATCTTGTGACTTATCTATTACTACTATGCCTGCTGTTCCCAAACCACTCTTTGCCTCAATCAAAGCATCAAAATCCATAATTATAGTTTCACAAATATTCTTCGGAAGTAGAGGCATGGACGAGCCTCCAGGAATTACAGCTTGTAGATTGTCCCATCCACCTGTTACTCCACCCGCATGTTTTTCTATTAAAACTTTTAAAGGAATACCCATTTCTTCTTCAACATTACATGGATTGTTAACATTTCCAGAAATACAAAAAATTTTAGTTCCTCTGTTTTTTACTCTTCCAAAAGATGCAAACCATTCGCTTCCTCTTCTTAAAATAGTAGGAACTACCGCAATAGTTTCTACATTGTTAACTATAGTTGGGCATCCATAAAGACCTATCAACGCTGGAAAAGGAGGTTTTAATCTTGGTTGACCTTTATTTCCTTCAAGACTTTCTAGTAAGGCTGTTTCTTCACCACAAATATATGCTCCTGCTCCATAGTGAATAAAAATATCTAGATCCCATCCAGTTCCTGCAGCATTTTTTCCTAAATAACCTTTTTCATAAGCCTCATTAATTGCCTCTTGCAAAACTTTTCCCTCGTTTACATACTCGCCTCTAATATAGACGTAACAAGTATTTGCACTTACTGCGTAGGCTGCAATTAAACATCCTTCGATTAATTTGTGAGGCTCATACCTTAATATATCTCTATCTTTGCATGTTCCTGGTTCTGATTCATCAGCATTAATTACTAGGTAGTGAGGTCTTCCTTCTTTGACTTCTTTCGGTGCAAAAGACCATTTAACTCCAGTGGGAAATCCGGCGCCACCTCTACCGCGTAGCTCTGATTTTTTAATCTCTTCTATAATCCAATCTTTTCCTTTAGAAATAATTTCTTTAGTATCTTTCCAATCACCCCTAACTTCAGCTGCAGGAAGGCTAAAACTCTCATCTCCGTATAAATTTTTAAATATTCGATTTTTATCTTCTAGCATTTAATTTTTTAATAAAGTTAATCTTTGTTTAATCGGTTCAGATCCTTTTCTTCCTTTTTGAGATCCTAATTTTGGCAAGCTATCGTCTTTAAAGCTTTTAAAAATCTTTTCTGCTGAAATGGCATCTAAATCCTCATAATAATCTTCGTTAATTTGTATCATAGGTGCATTAACACAAGCACCTAGACATTCCACTTCAATCCATGAGCTTTTTTTATCTTCACTTAGATGTCCTTCTTTGCTAGAAATATATTTTTTACAAGCTTCTACTATTTTTCCAGAACCTCTAATTGCGCACGGCGTTGTAGTACACACTTGGACAAAATATTTTCCTACAGGGGCAAGGTTGTACATTGTGTAAAACGTAGCCACCTCATAAACTTTTATGTAAGGAACCTCCAATAGGTCAGCAATATATTGAATTGCTGCTAATGGTATCCAACCATCATTTTGCTTTTGTGCTAAATTTAACAAAGGCATCACAGCACTTTTTTTTCTAACTTCTGGATATTTTTTTAATATTATATCTTTTGTTTTTAAATTTTCTGAGGAAAAAATAAATGATTGTGGCTGATCTTTAGCAACATGTTTTCCACTCATCGGTCAACCTCACCAAAAACAATATCCATAGAACCTAATACAGCCGGAACATCCGCTAACATGTGTCCTTTGATCATATAATTCATAGCTTGCAAGTGTGTAAATCCAGGTGCTTTAATTTTACAACGATAAGGTTTGTTAGATCCATCAGACACCAAATAAACACCAAACTCTCCTTTGGGTGCTTCAACTGCAGCATACACTTCTCCTTTAGGTACGTGGTAACCTTCTGTGTATAATTTAAAGTGATTGATTAATGCCTCCATACTCATTTTCATTTCCTTACGTTTCGGAGGTCCTACTTTTGTGTCAGCTGTCATAACAGGTCCCTCTGGAATTTTTTGCAGAGCTTGCTTCATAATAGAAATGCTTTCTTTCATTTCTTCTATCCGGCAAAGATACCTGTCATAACAATCTCCATTTTTTCCTACAGGAATTTTAAAATCAAATTCATTGTAACATTCGTAAGGATTGGATTTTCTTAAGTCCCAAGGCACTCCTGATCCTCTTAGCATAACTCCTGAAAAACCATGGTCCAAAGCTTCTTGCTTGGATACAATTCCTATATCTACATTTCTTTGTTTAAAAATTCTATTGTCAGTAAGTAAAGTTTCTAAATCATTGATTACATCAGGAAAGGTTTCACAAAATTTATAAATATCGTCCGCAAGACCAGTGGGCAGATCTATGTGAACACCACCAGGTCTAAAGTAGTTAGCATGCAATCTTGAGCCGGACACACGTTCATAAAATACCATAAGCTTTTCACGTTCTTCAAAACCCCACAAAGAAGGTGTTAAAGCACCAACATCTAATGCTTGTGTTGTAATGTTTAAAATATGACTTAAAATTCTTCCAATCTCACAAAAAACTACTCTGATATACTGAGCTCGAATAGGCACTTCAATTTTCAAAAGCTTTTCCACTGCCATAGCAAATGCATGCTCTTGGTTCATGGGAGCCACATAATCTAACCTATCAAAATATGGAACAGCTTGAGTGTATGTTTTGTGTTCAATTAATTTTTCAGTTCCTCTATGCAATAAACCAATATGTGGATCAGCTCTTTCAATAACCTCACCATCCAATTCAAGAATCAAACGAAGTACACCATGTGCTGCTGGATGCTGTGGGCCAAAATTGAGATTCATTGTTTTGGTATGTTTGCTCATTTCTTTTCTTCCACTTTATCTTGTTCTTTTTTAATATACTCAGAGCCTTCCCAAGGACTCTCAAAATTAAAATCTCTATAATCTTGTGCTAGCTTAACTGGCTCATAAATAACTTTTTGATGTTCTGCGCTATATCTGACCTCTTTATATCCAGTGAGAGGGAAATCTTTTCTTAATGGATAGCCTTCAAATTCATAGTCAGTCAAAATTCTTCTGAGGTCGGGATGATTAGCAAATCGAATTCCATACATATCAAAAACTTCTCGCTCTTGCCAGTTGGCAGATGGAAAGGTGTCTGTAAGAGTTGGGACTATTTCTTCATCTCCAATCTTGATTTTTAAAGAAATTCTAAAATTATTTTCATGACTTAAAAACAAATAAATAACTTCAAATCTTTTACTCTGTTGAGGATAATCAACTCCTAAAATATCTATTAACTGACGAAATTTAAATTCGGGAGATCTTTTTAAAATATCAATATTATGAATAATATTATCTACATCACAATTTAAAATAAGATTGTCATGAGTCAAATCTACATCGTTAAGCTTTAATTCTTTTTTTTCTAAAACTAGCTTTTTTAAATTTTGATAAATTTCTGACATTAGCGTTGAAGACTTCCTTCTCTTCTTATTTTTTTTTGAAGCTGCAAAATACCATACAGCAATGCTTCCGCCGAAGGTGGGCAGCCCGGAACATAAATATCTACGGGTACAATTTTATCACAGCCTCTTACTACTGAATAAGAATAATGATAATAGCCACCACCATTGGCGCAACTACCCATGGAAATTACATATCTAGGTTCTGGCATTTGATCATAAACTTTTCTTAAAGCAGGAGCCATTTTGTTTGTTAAAGTTCCAGCAACAATCATGACATCTGATTGACGAGGTGATGCTCTCGGGGCTGCTCCAAAACGTTCCAGGTCATATCTTGGCATGGAAGTTTGCATCATTTCAACAGCACAGCATGCAAGACCAAAAGTCATCCAGTGCAAAGATCCGGTTCTAGCCCAATTTATGAGTCTATCACTACCTATGGTAACAAATCCCTTTTCCGTAAATTCTTCAGCAACTTCTCTGAATTCTTTTGGAATCTCTTTTAATTTTTCTGCAGGTACTATTCCCAATCTAACGCTCCTTTTTTCCACTCATAAATAAAACCAATCGTAAGAACCGTTAAAAATATCATCATACTCCAAAAACCCAAGGGACCTAATTGCCCCAAAGTTACAGCCCAAGGAAATAAAAAAGCCACTTCAAGGTCAAAGATAATAAATAGAATTGCTACTAGATAAAACCTTACATCAAATTTCATTCTAGAATCTGAGAAAGCCTCAAAACCACACTCATAAGCTGATAGCTTTTCCATATCTGGGTTGCTTGGTGAAAATAAAAAATTAACAAAAATAAACCCAAAACCAAGGCCAATCGAAATGAATAAAAAAATTAAAATCGTTGCGTAATCTCTTAAAAACTCAGTTTCCATAGGCCTTGTCTATACACCTAAATTATATCCTAATAAATAAGGGATTGACCTAATTACCCACACAAAATGTCGCAAAACTTAACTAATTTGAAAATTTTTTCCAATCTATCTTTAGTTTTTTATTTTTTTTTAAAGAGCTTAACAAAAGGCTTGCTAGAGGCAGATTCTTTTTTCCAACTGCCTTTAATAGCAAAGAACCAACATCAAGCATCAGCTCAGCACCCTCCACTGTAATATTTTTCATTTGTGATTTAATGATGTTTTTATACAAAAAACCACTACCTAAAAAAGAACCCATTTTGCTATTTCTTCCTCCTAAAGCACTCACGTAAAGATCACCAGTTCCAGCAGGACCTAATACAGTTGAGGTTTGTCCCTTAAATTTTTTAACTATAATATTCATTTCGCGAATAGACTGTTCAAATAATGCGGAAGCTGCATTAAAATAATTTTTTTTCTTATTTTTTTTAGACAAATATTTATTCGACTGCCCAACAGAAGAGCCTATGATGGTTGCGTAAATATTTTTGGTCGCAGAGCAAATTTCTGCGCCAGCTATATCTGCTGTAATATCTGGGTGATAATAATCATTTTGTAATATTTTTTTAACGTACTTTGCATTGGCGATTGAATTGCTAGCCAATACCGTTCTTGTGTGTGTTTTGTTTACCAGCTCACCGGCAAGACATGGACCGGCTGCATAAACTATTTTAGTTAATTTATTTTTTTGCTTAAAAAAATCTGAAAGTTTGTAAATTTTATTTTTGGATTTAAATAGGCCTTTCGTTAAAATTAAAATAGGGCAACTTGGTTTTAGTAAACGAAGTTGTTGGGAAGCCCATAAAATTCCATTCGAGTTAACTCCAACAACAACTAAGGAATATTTAGATTTGATAACCTCTTCTACATTATTATAAAATTTAACATTATTTGAAAAAACTAGTCTAGATTTTTTATCTTTTTTAATTTTAGATGCATTTAAGCTAGAGATTTTTTTACGATCGAATGGAGTGCCCAATACAGATACTTTTTTTTTATTATGATCTAAAAGAGATATGTAAGCTGTGCTAGCTACACCAAAACCTAATATTAAAATTTTATTCATAAATTAACTTTTTATTAAGAGTGATTTATTTTTTCCAAAATAGCAAATAACTTATTAACAAAGTTATTTTTTTATTACTTAAATAGCCATCTAAAGAAAATGGTGCCCCCTATCTGATTCGAACAGATCACCTATTGATTACAAATCAATTGCTCTACCAAATGAGCTAAGGGGGCGCGATGGCAAGTTTTTACATAATTAATGAATTGATGACAATAAAAAAGAGGTGCCTTCTATACTTCTGATTTGGATTTCTGGTCAAGAATCAACACACACCCAACAATCAAAATAGGAAGACCATAAATTAAGTTTTCCGTCCATTGTAAACCTTCAAAAAACGTTGAGATAGATAATGCCACTATTGGCATAACTACTCCTATGTAGCCTGCTCTAGCTGAGCCGATCCTTTCTAATAAATTTAAATATAAATAAAAGGCAATAACAGATCCAAATATCACCAAATACAGGAAAGAAAAAATATAGGAAGTAGAAAAGTCAAAAAGCAATTCAGCTCCACGATATTTTGCCACCATGAGCGTAAACAAAGAACCATAAATCATTCCATAAGATAAGGATGGGAAAAAAGGAATCTTGTTTTTAAAATTACTCTGATGCAACAAATTGCCAGTAGAGGCCCAAAAAGTTGCTATAAAAGAAAAGGCGATTCCCAAATGCGTATTATTACTCGATTCAAATGTTAAGATTTCTTTTTGAAAAATAATAAAAATTCCTAGAATTCCAAGTCCAGCAGCTAACCAGGTTTTTTTTGATGAAATAACTCCAAAATAGATTCTCTCTCCCAAAATGTTCATAATTAAAATAGAAGAAAACGCGACGGTAACAATTCCACTTATTAAATAAGTATTAGCAGAATAAAAAAATATATAGTTTAGGGAAAACAAAGCAATCCCGAGAGCTACAAAGCGAATATGATCTCTAATTCTAAAAATCATATTTTTTTTTGCAATAATTAAAATAATAAACAAAATTACACCAGCTAAAAAAAAACGATAAAATACAGATACAATAGGATCAACAATTCCAAACTGAAATTTTATAAGATACCAAGTAGGTGCCCAACAGGTTAAGGTAGATAAAAATAAAAGAAAGTTTCTCATACTTAAATATTTTTTATAAGTTGTATTTTTAAAATTATATTTATTTTTAAAATATGATATAAAAATTTGATGAACAAAAAATTTTCAATAAATGAAATTATAGATGCTGTTAATAGTATTAATTCTGTTTCAAATCATCAGAAAGCAAAAAAACCAACTACAGAAAAAATTTTACAAGCAGTTAATAGAATTTATAATAATGAAACTACTATTGAGGTAAATAGCCAACCAAATGAAATTACAATTGAAATAAATAAACAACCAGAAGAAAAAACTGTAATTAAGAGTGCGGTCTCCAAAACTAACCTGGAAAAGGTTATCAAGGTCAAAAAAGATAATGTTATTAAGAAAACTAAAACTATATCTTTTGAAAAACCTCTTCTCTTAACAAAAATAATTAAATATAAACCTACTAATACAAAATCATTATTTTTAAACAAGTTGCATAACTCTAAAATTAAAATCATTACTATGATGCCACCGGGAGCTAGCAAGTGATCATAAATTGCAAGTGTGGTAAATATCAATTTGATGTAAAAAAATCAGAACTTGGAACTGGCAATAGAGAAGTTCAATGTGGTATTTGTAATTTAAAATGGATACATGGAAACAAATTAAACTCTAAGAATTTCTATTTTTCTCGAGTATTATTTTTTTTCGTAATTTTTTTTGGTTTATCAATTATAGCTCTCGATTATTTCCAAATTTTTATTATTACTAATATACCTTCATTTCAGACATACTATTTAGCAAAGGAACAATTAATTATAAATATAGGTCAGTTTTATCATCTTGTTAAAGAAGTATTAATTTTAAACATAGGCCCTTATCTAAAGTAATATGTATTTATGGAGGAGTTAATTAAACTTGCTGCCAACACAGAATCTTTTGGTTTGAAAGGAAATGCTCAATTTAAAAATATATTAAAAAATAAAAATTGTGGCGATGAGATTAAAATAGAATTCGATCTAAAGAATAAACAAATAAGTAATTTTAGGTATGAAGGTGAAGTATGCATTTATTGCCAAGCATCAGCTTCATTGCTTTCCAAAAATATAAATAAGCTCAATTGGGACAGCTTAGGCTTATTTAAAATACAAATTATGAACTTTTTTAACCAAATTGATACGAAACAAACTTTCGAGATTATGGGTTTCAAGTCGCTTTTAAATATTAACAATAGAAATCGTAAAAACTGTATTGTTTTACCTATTGATGCGATATTAACTACGACTATTACAAATGATTATTGAAAAAATCAAAGCTAAAGGCGCTGAAATTTCTGTTCTAGAAGGAACAGATCGTTTGCAATACTTAATTGATATAGCGAATGAGGTTACTGAGTTAGATAATCAATATAAAATCCAAGATAATAAAATTGCTGGATGTGCTTCTAATCTTTGGGTTGTTGGTTCAAAACAGTCTAACGATACAATGCTCTATAGATTTGATGCCGATGCATTCATTACAAAAGGTACCGCAAAACTTGTTATTGATCTGCTAAATAATGAACAAATCGCAGAGATTTCAAAACTAAATAAAGATGATTTTAAAAATCTTGGAATTTTAGAATTGCTTACAGCTCAACGACAAAGTGGACTTTCTAACTTAATTGATACTCTTATATCAATTGCAAAAAAAAATTTAGCTTAATTTTTCTCTCTTTTGTAGTTAGAAAAACCAAACAACCCCAGAAGAATTAATGCAAATGGATAAATCCAGTCTTTGTCAGGCCTGTTAGTATTCTCTATCTTAAATTCGCTAATAATGTCTCCCTGCTGAAATCCAGCTTTTTTGGCAAGACCATTCCACTTAATTGTATCTACAATAACTAGTTTGTTTTTGTCTGTTACCACATTCAATCCAAAATCTTGAAGAGTATATTTCTTTTCAAAACTATTTTCTTTAATTAAGAATAGCTTGTAACGTTCACCATAATCACTGTTTCTAGTCACTTTAAATCTTACCTCTTTGTCAAAATCTAATTGGACTGTTTGAGCCTGATTGACATCAAAATAATTATACTTGGGATATACTCTATTTAAAATAAACTCTGGCGCAAGAAAGGAGATAGAAATAAACAAAAAGATAATAATTTCATACCATCTCAGCTTATTGAAAAACCAACCCTGTGTAGCTGAAGTGAAAATTAAAATTCCAATTAAGGAGGTAACAATAACTAATAATCCATGCCAAATATTTTCAATACCTATTAATAACAATTCATGGTTAAATAAAAAAACAATTGGTAGAATCGCAGTTCTCAAGCTATACCAAAATGCTTGCATTCCTGTTCTCAAAGGATCTCCTCCCGAAATAGCTGCTGCAGCATAAGAAGCAAGTCCAACAGGAGGGGTAACATCCGCCATTAACCCAAAATAAAACACAAACAAATGAACCGCAATTAATGGAAAAATAAATCCTGAAGCCGCCCCTACCTCAACTAGTACCGCAGCCATCAATGAGGCAACCACTACATAATTAGCAGTAGTTGGTAGACCCATACCTAACAATAAACATAAGATTATAGTTAAAAATAATAAGATCACGATATTGTCTTTGGCAATAGATTCTATGACGATAATTAAATTAGTGCTTAAGCCAGTAGAGCCAACTGCTCCAACAATTATTCCGGCTGTTGCAATGGCAATACCCACTCCAACCATATTCAATGCACCTTTTTCAAAGCCAACTACTGTTTGATTAAACCAGGATTTTAAAGCAAATAGATAATCAGATTCTTTAAATAGCTTTTGAACTAAATTCACAAGTATCAATGTGATAGTTGCAAAAAAAATTGAATATGAAGCTGTGTAGCGTAAAAAAACCAACATATAAATTAAAACAAAGATAGGAATTAAAAAATGCAAACCGTCTAAAAAAGTTTTTTTCAAATTTGGAATTTCACTTTCTTCCATTCCTTTTAGATTCATTTTCAATGCCTCTAAATGAGAAATATAAAATAAAGCTAAGTATGAAATAATTGCTGGAAGAAATGCATGCTTAACAATTTCAAAGTAAGTCACTCCTATAAAACTAGCCATTACAAAAGCAGCAGCACCCATAACGGGAGGCATTATTTGGCCGTTGACTGACGCAGATACCTCAATGGCTCCAGCTTTTTCTTTGGAAAAGCCAGATTTTTTCATAATAGGAATGGTAAAAGTTCCTGTGGTTACTGTATTTGCAATTGAAGAACCTGAAATTAATCCAGTTAATCCAGAACCAAGAATAGCTGCTTTCGCTGGACCTCCTCTCATTCTTCCCACCATTGAAAATGCTAAATCTAAAAAATATTTTCCTCCTCCAGCCGTTTCTAAAAGAGCGCCAAATAAAACAAATAAAAAAATAAAATCAACAGAAACACCAATGGGAATTCCAAAAATAGCTTCCTGATCAAACCATTGAAAGCCAACAAGACGTTTTAAAGATAATCCTCCATGAGAAATAATCTCAGGTGCATATCTTCCAAAGTAAGAAAATAATAAAAAACATACTGCAATAATAACTAAGGGTGTGCCGATGGCTCTTCTTGTGGCCTCTAGCAAAATAAGAATTCCAATACTACCGATAATAATTTCCAATGGAATGGAAAGATTTGCAATATCAACCTCTAAAAGAACCCCGCCTCTTGCAATAAGTTGGTCATAAAAAAAATAAATATATAAACAGCAAAAAGCTGCTGTAATGCTAATTATAATATCAAAGAATGAAATTTTTTTACCTCTAGCAAAAGGGTAAATTAAGAATGTTAAAGTTAGGGCAAATCCTAAATGTATAGCTCTTGCTGGTAGACCTTTAAACATTCCAAAATCGAACATGAATGGAAAAGGAGATGCATACCAAAGCTGAAATAAAGACCAAATGATTGCAAGAGCACTTACAATTTTTAAATGCGTTCCAGTCAAATTTCTCGTAGGAGATAAATCTTCCTGGATCTTACTTTCTACATTTTTTTTTATATTTAAAACCATTATGAAAATACTAGGCTATAAAAAAAGGCCCAACTAAAAAGTGGGCCTTTTTAATTTAGTTTAAAAACTAGATTACATTAACCCAGCTTCTTTGTAATATTTAATCGCACCAGGATGTAAAGGTGCAGACAAACCATCTTTGATCATATCTTTTTTACTTAAAAAAGAAAATGCAGGATGTTGTTTTTTGAAATCATCAAAGTTTTCAAAAACAGCTTTTGTCACCAAATATACTAACTCATCAGAAACATCAGCACTTGTTACTACTGTAGCTTTTACACCAAAAGTAGTCGCGTCTTTTTTCTGATTAGAGTAAGTACCTTTTGGGATTACAGCTTGTGCATAGTAATCAGCTCCACTAATTAACTTTTTCACTTCAGATCCAGTTAAATTAATTGGGCTTGCTTTCGCAGCACAAGTAGCAGCTTGTTCCATTGCTCCATTTGGAAATCCAACTGAATAACCGAATGCATCAATTTTACCATCACATAAAGCTTTTACTTGCTCAGATGATGTAAGCTCTGTAGTTGATTTGAAGTAACTATTGTTAACTCCCATAGCTTTCATTAGCTCTTCCATAGTTCCTCTTTGTCCAGAACCTGGGTTACCAATGTTTACTACTTTTCCTTTAAGGCCTTTAAAGTCTTTAACTTTAGATTTTTTGCTAGCCCAAATTTGAAAAGGCTCGTTGTGTACAGAGAATACAGCTCTTAGATTTCCGTATTTTTTTCCTTCCCATTTGCTAGATCCATTTACAGCATGGTATTGCCAGTCAGACTGAGCTACACCAAATTGAAATTCACCTTCTTTAATTTGTCCAATATTGTAATTCGAACCACCAGTAGAAGGTGCTGTACATCTGTAAGCTTTGTCACCACCTTTTTTTCTTCCGTGCTCTTTACTGATTGCAGATTTGTGCAACATCTTACAAATAGCGTTACCAGTTTGGAAATAAACTCCAGTTGGTCCACCTGTTCCTATAGTAAAAAATTCAGCTGACTTTGCCGTAGCCGTCAGTGATAAACTTAAAGCAAAAATACTTAAAGCTCCTACTACAGAAGATATTAGTTTTTTCATAATGTCCCCTTTTTTAAAGTTGATTTTAGATGCAGTATTACATCTAATTTATTACACGAGAGAGCCTATCGTTAAAAAAAAGGAGACTCAAGCCCTTTATTTAACAGCCCAATCAGTGATTTTGTTGATACCTTTGACTATTTTGGGGGCATAAATATTCAAATCTTCATCACTTAGTTTCTCTTTCGAATAAGAGTAGTTAAGAAATTTTTCACCGTCAAAATCGACGAAACTTAATCTAAAAATTAATTTTTTTGGATCAAAGCCAAAATCAGACCCAGGCAGTAAGGCAACCCCTGTTTCATCTAAAAGAACTTTGCAAAAATCCGTAGAGGATTTGAATTTATTTGATAGTAAGGTGCTAAAATCTGGCATGATATAAAAACCTCCCTCAGGTTTTAATACTTCAATATTATTAGTTTTTAATTTTTTATAACAATACTCTCCAATAAGATTTAAAATTTTTTTAGAATGATCTAAAAATTTAGTTTGATCAGACTCATAAGCAACAATTGCAGCATATTGAATTGGTGCAGAGGGCGAACTATAAGCTTCACTAGCAAGGACTTGCATTTTATCATTTAATTCTTTTAAAGAATCAGGAATAGCAAAAAAACCTAATCTCCAACCACCTGCTCCACACCACTTGCTAAGACCATTGCTGACAATCGTCTTTTCAGGATAATATTTTGCAATAGATTCATAATTTTCAGAAAAATTTAAATCTGAATAAATCTCATCTGATAAAACAATAATATTATTTTTTTTAAAAATTTCAGCAAGTTCTTTTAAATTGTTGGCATTGGTTCCTGAAGGATTGTTGGGAGTATTTAAAATTATAATTTTATTTTTAGCGGTAGATTGTTTTAATACTTCCGTGATTTCTTCAGATGTTACGTGCCAATTATTTTCTATTTTTGTTTGTACCCAATGAATCTTGTTATTTGAAATAATAGACTGTGGCTCATAAGAAACCCAACTAGGTGCAGGTAAAATTATGTCTCCATCGAAAGCTAATTGTAACAAAAACATTAACTGTTTAGTCCCAGGTCCTACAAAAACACTATCGACAGAAAAATGATTTAATTTTTTTTGTAATAAAGTTTTGTGAATAGATTTTCTTAAAGATAGAAGACCATTTACTGGTAAATAATCTTTTTCAAAAGCATGTACCTTTAACTCATCAACAATATTTTGAGGAATAGGAAATGGAGATTGTCCAAAACCAAATTTAAAAACTTCTCCACCAGATTTTTCTATTGCTTTGCATTGCTCATTAATAAGCAAAGTTGACGATGGTTGTAGCTTAGATAGGTGAGACTTAGATAGCATGATTTAGAATATATGATTATTAGTTTACAATAAAAAGTAAATTATTTTTCTTGTTTGGGCTCTCTGTCTTTAAAAGTAACTGTTCCCTTGTATGACTTGTCTTTGTTAATGCTATCTTGCCAAGTATGAGAGACCTTCCCCTTGTCTATTAGCTCTAACATTTGTTTTTTAGACAATTTAAATTCTGTTCTAGCCCGTTCCCAATTAACTTTGTCTTTTAAATATACTTCCGAATTGCTTTCTTTTAGGTTTAGGTCAAAATTATCTCCTAAAGAGTATTTTTTTTTATACTTTTTAAAGCGTTGATAAGTTGGATCTGTATAAAGCTTGTTATTCATGGATTAGTTCTATCTTATTTTTTCATAGATTGAATAAAATCTGATTTTTTAGCCTACCTATTTAAGAACCTTCTTTGGTGCGGCCAGAGAGACTTGAACTCTCACAAGCAAAGCTCATACGGCCCTCAACCGTACCTGTCTACCAATTCCAGCATGGCCGCAAGTAATGATTTTTAAACATTAATAGTTATAAACGTGACAATAATACAGTACCAATTATAATTATTCTGCTATTAATTATTTTTTTATGAACACACAACAACTTACTTTTACAGATGAGGTGAAGCATGAAACTTCCTCTATTTATAATAAGATTAAAGACTCAATACCGGATATTGAGTGGCCTCTTCTTGCACCTTATATTTACGAAATTAACAAACTAAAAAAAGAAACTAATTCAGTTATATTGGCTCACAACTATCAAACACCTCAGATTTTTTATGGTGTAGCAGATATTGTAGGAGATTCCTTGGCTTTAGCGGTAGAAGCTTCAAAAGTAAAAGAGGATAATATCATAATGTGTGGTGTGCACTTTATGGCAGAAACTGCCAAAATCATGTCTCCTGATAAACATGTGTATCTTCCCAGTTTAAAAGCTGGATGCTCTTTAGCAGCATCTATTACCGGACAAGATGTTATTGAACTTAAGAAAAAACACCCCGGTGTTCCCGTGGTAACTTACGTAAATACTTCTGCTGATGTGAAGGCTGAAACTGATGTTTGTTGCACATCAGCCAATGCAGTTAAGGTGGTAGAGTCTCTTGGTGTTGATAAAGTTCTGTTTTTACCAGATGAATATTTGGCAAAATATGTTGCTACTAAAACTAATGTTGAAATTATTTCCTGGCATGGAAAATGTGAAGTTCATGAAAAATTTAGTGAAGCAGAGATAAAAGAGTTAAGAAAAAACTATCCTGGTCTTATGATTATTGCTCATCCAGAATGTCCTCCAGATGTTATTGCTGCCTCTGATTTTGCAGGGTCCACGTCCCATATGGTTAATTATGTTAAAGACAAAAAACCCAAGGACGTTTTTTTAGTTACAGAATGTTCTATGAGTGACAATATTGAAATTGAAAATCCAGATGTAAATTTTATTAAACCCTGTAATCTTTGTCCTCACATGAAGTCTATTACATTGTCGAATATATTAGACTGCATGCAAAATAAAAAAAATGAAATTTTAATTGATAGTAACACACTAGAGCGAGCTCGAGGTTCTATTGAAAAAATGGTTGCTGTTGGAAGACAAGATTAATTGATCTTGAATAATCTTAATAAAATTATTTCTGATGCTCTGAGAGAAGATGTTCCCACAAAGGATATCACTACCCAGTTAACTGTTGCTAATAAAGAAAAAGTCCATGCAAAGATTATTTCCAAAGAACGGGGTATTTTATGTGGATTAGAAATGGCTAAGGCAGTTTTCTTATCTGTAGATCCTTCTTTAAGGATCAAAAAAAAATTTAAAGATGGAAATATAATTAAAAACAATCAATCCATCTTAGAAATCTATGGAAAAAAAAGCTCTATTCTAACAGCTGAGCGAACTGCTCTAAATTTTTTAGGTTTAGCGACAGGCATAGCTACTAAAACTAACTATTTATCTAAAAAAATTAAAAAATTCAAAAGCAAGGTTTGTTGCACTAGAAAAACTATTCCTAATCTCAGAAATCTACAGAAATACGCCGTATTAGTAGGGGGTGGCACTAATAATCGAATGAATTTAAGTGATGAAATATTTGTTAAGGATAACCATCTAGCAAATACAAAAAATATTACATTGCTTCTCCAGAGTGTAATTAAGAAAAATACATCTAAAAAAATTATTACTGTAGAAGTGGATACGATTGCTCAATTAAAAATGATTAAACATTTAAAAATAAACCGAATTCTTTTTGATAATATGCAACCATCTCAAATCAAAAAAGGTATTCAGTTACTACCTAAAAATATTCAAACAGAAGCGTCTGGAAATATTAATGAAAAAAATATTGTTAGCTATGCCAAAACTGGCGTCAACCGTATTTCTATGGGTTCTCTAACTCATACTATATCTAATTTTGATTTTTCTTTAGAAATTAAAAAGTAGACTTATCTTTTCGATCTTATCTTTGCTTGGGCTGCTGCCAATCTAGCAATAGGAACTCTATAAGGGGAACAGGACACGTAGTGCAATCCTGCATTATGACAAAAATCAATAGAGTCCGGGTCACCACCGTGCTCTCCACATATACCAAGCTTAATTTTAGAATTATTTCTTTTTCCATTCTCACAAGCAATCTTAACTAACTGCCCTACACCATCAACATCAATGCTAATGAATGGATCAATTTTGAAAATATTATTATTCACATAATCATCTAAAAATTTTCCAGAATCATCTCTACTGATTCCAAGCGTAGTTTGAGTTAAATCATTCGTTCCAAAACTAAAAAAGTCAGCTTGTTTAGAAATTTCAAATGCATTTAAAGCTGCTCTTGGTAATTCGATCATCGTACCGACTAAGTAACTTAATTTGATAGAATGTCTTTTCTCAACAGTTTTGGCAACCCTATCTACTAAAGCTCTTAAAATTTCTAACTCTTTGGCAGTACAGATTAAAGGGATCATAATCTCAGGAATAATTGGCTTTACTTTATCTTTTTGACACTGCACCAATGCTTCAAAAATAGCTTCACACTGCATCTCATAAATTTCTGGATAAGAAATAGCTAATCTACAACCTCGATGTCCCAACATAGGATTTTCTTCGTGTAAATCATTTATTCTATTATTGATTTCATGCTCTGAAATATTCAAACTATTAGCAACAATGGAAATTTCTTTTTTACTTTTAGGTAAAAATTCATGTAAAGGTGGATCTAACAGACGAACCGTCACTGGCAGTCCGCTCATTGTTTTAAATATCTCTATAAAATCTTTTTTCTGGAACGGTAGAATTTTTTTTAAGGCTTCATTTCGATCTTCTACGTTTTTGGATAAAATCATCTGCCTTACGTATAAAATTCTCTCATCATCAAAAAACATATGTTCTGTTCTACAAAGACCGATACCCTCTGCTCCAAAATCTCTAGCTACTTTAGTATCCAACGGGGTTTCTGCATTAGTTCTAATTTTAAGAGATCTAGCTTTGTCTGCCCATGCCATAAGGGTGGAAAAATCCCCAGAAATATCAGGCTTAATAGTATTTACCTCTCCAAGCATAACTTCTCCTGTAGAGCCATCAAGCGTAATAATATCTCCTTCTTTTACTTCGTGAGAACCAGCTTTAAAAAGTTTGCTTTCATAATCAATTTGAATTGTTCCAGCTCCTGAAACGCAAGGTCTTCCCATTCCTCTCGCAACTACCGCGGCATGACTTGTCATTCCTCCTCTGCAAGTTAAAATTCCTTCTGCAGCGTGCATTCCATGGATATCTTCTGGCGAAGTTTCCAATCTAACTAAAATTGATTTTTGCCCTTGTGCTTTTAATTGCTCAGCATCATCTGCTGTAAAAGTTACTTTTCCTGTAGCAGCACCAGGCGATGCGGGTAATCCTTTTGCAACAATATTCTTAGTTGCGTTAGGATCTAAAGTTGGATGTAATAAGGTATCAAGAATTTTTGGATCAATTCTCAAAACAGCTTCATCTTTATTAATTAATTTTTCTTTAACCATGTCCACAGCAATTTTAATACTAGCTTTAGCTGTTCTTTTTCCAGACCTAGTCTGTAACATCCATAATTTTTTATTTTCCACCGTAAATTCTATGTCTTGCATATCTCGGTAGTGTTTTTCTAATTTTTTATAAATGGTCACTAGCTCATTGTATGCTTTCGGCATAGATTCTTGCATAGAGAGTTCTTTTGATCCTGCCTCTAATCTAGCTTTCTTAGTAATGTTTTGTGGAGTTCTAATTCCTGCTACCACATCTTCACCTTGCGCATTAATTAAATACTCACCATAAAAACTATTTTCTCCCGTAGAAGGATTTCGAGTAAAAGCAACACCGGTAGCACAATCTTGTCCCATATTTCCAAATACCATAGACTGAACATTAACTGCTGTTCCCCACTCTTCCGGAATATTATTTAATTTTCTATAAACATTAGCTCTGTGATTTTTCCATGATTGAAATACCGCTCCAATCGCACCCCATAATTGTTGATGGACATCTTGAGGAAAATCTTTTCCAGTTTCTTTAATAATTTGTTCACGGAAAGATCCAATTAAAGATTTCCAATCTTTAGCTGTAAGGTCTGTATCTAAAAGAACTCCTTTAGTTAGTTTGTAATTTTCAATTAAATCTTCAAAGTTGTGGTGGTTTACGCCAAGCACCACATTGCTATACATCTGAATAAATCTTCGGTAGCTATCATAAGCAAATGCTTCGTTGTTTGTTTTTTTTGCTAAGCCAATAACAGTCTTGTCATTTAATCCTAAGTTTAAAACTGTATCCATCATACCTGGCATAGAAACTCTTGCACCTGATCTTACAGAAACTAAAAGTGGATTAGATGCATTACCAAATGATTTTTTTATTTTTTTTTCAACTTTTTTTATTGAGTCTTTTACTTGCTTAACTAAAGCAGCAGGATATTTTTGTTTTAGATTATAGTATTCGTTACAAGCCTCTGTCGTAATTGTAAATCCAGGAGGAACAGGTAATTTTATTCTTATCATTTCTGACAAGTTGGCACCTTTGCCACCTAACAAATTCTTTAATGATTGCGTGTTTAATCGAGGAGTATCTTCAAAATTATATACCCACTTAAATTTAGTGGAAGTTTTTTTGCTTTTAGATACCTTGGCTTTTTTTACCTTGGTTTTTTTTAGAGCTTTTTTTTTAATCTTCTTGGGCATTAAATTCCTTCAAATTTTGAAAAGTCTGTAAAATTATCAAAGGTTTTACACATCAAAAGTAATAATTCTAGTCTATTTTTTTTCACTTCTTCATTCTCATCATTAACCTTCACTTCTTCAAAAAATTGATCTGTTATTACTTTAACTTCAGACAGCATCTGGATAGTTTTTTTAGAATCGCGAAGTCTACTTGGGGTTGTAAAGTATTCTTTGACCTCATTGATTTTAGCAAACAATGTTTCTTCAATTTCAGAATTAAACAACACGATATCTGGAGTTCCAAATATATTTCCTTTTATAATATCTTCATTTTGTTCTAAAATATTTTTAGCACGTTTATATGCTGCAATAGAATTTATTCCCTCGGGTTGCTTGATGCATTTTGCAATGGTAATAATTTTTAAAAACAAAGTATAAAAATCATCGCTTCGGTTGTTGTTTAATACTGAATCTACTACATTGAAACTAACATTTTTCTCTTTGAGCAAGCTCTTAAATCGATCATTAAAAAATTCTACCAAATCATCTGCTAAGCTTTTATTAGTAATCTTTACGTTCTTAGATAAATATAAATTTTTTGCATTGTTGATGAGTTCTTTTAGGGAGATGGATAGTTTGTTTTCTATCACAATCCTAATCATGCCCAACACTGCTCTTCTTAATGCAAAAGGATCCTTAGAACTCGTAGGCTTTAATCCTATTCCAAAGAAACCAATTAACGTATCTAGCTTATCGGCAAGAGCTACGCATATTGCAATTTTATCTTTAGGAACTTTGTCAGATGGACTTAGTGGTAAATAATGTTCTGAAATAGCATTAGCAATTTCTGGGCTAAATCCTTGAGAGATTGCAAAGTACTTTCCAATGACTCCTTGTAGTTCTGGATACTCTCCTACTAAATCTGTCACCAAATCTGCTTTGCAAATAGATGCTGCAATTTCGGCATCACCTTTATTGGCACCAATAATATCAGCAACCACTGAGGCTAACTGTCTAACTCTTTGAGTTTTGTCATACAAGGTTCCTAGGTCCTTGTAGAAAGTAATACCATTTAATTTAGAAACATTTTTTACAAGATTTTGTCTTTTGTTTTTGTCCCAGAAAAACTTTGCATCTGACAATCGAGCTTGCAACACTCTTTCATTACCATCTATAATTAATTTTTTTTCATCTTGGTTGTTGGAAATGGTAATAAAACTGTTGGTAATTTTTCCCGTTTCTAAAGACTTCATGGGAAAGTATCGTTGATGTTGCATCATAGTAAGATTCAGCAATTCCTCTGGCAACACTAGAAAATCAGCAGAAAAAGAGCCTTTTAAAGCAGTTGGATGATCTACTAAATTAGTCACCTCTTCTACTAATCGTAAGTTAGGATTGTCTTCGCACTTAGATTTTTTAAAAATAGAAGTGAGGCTACTTAAGATCATTTTTTCTCTAACATCTTGATCTAAAACAACATTTTTATCTTTCAAGACTTGAAAATATTGTTGCGCAGATTTAATCGTAATATTTTTTTCATCATAAATAGCTCCCACATAAATTTTATTAGAAGAAGATAAGTGATGAAAATTAAAATTGATCGTGTGTTTGTCTAATAGGCAAAGAATAGATTTTAATGGTCTTCCCCAAAAAAGATTATGGTCGGCCCATCGCATAGATTTTTTCCAATTTAAACTTTGTAATATTTCTGGAACCGTAGTTGAAAATAATTGCTGTAAGTCTATTTTTTGCTGTTTGGTTTTTACAAAATAAAAACTTCCTTTATCAATGGTTTTTTCAAACACATCTTTTTGTTCTAACTGATTTGATTTTAAGAAACCTATCAAGGCCTGTTCTGGAGAGCCCACCTTAGGTCCTTTAATTTCTTTAGATGGAATTGACAGATGAGAGGGTAAACCATCTATGGAAACGCAAAGACGAGTTGGCGTGGAGAAAACAAAAAATTTCTTATAGTTAATATGAAACTCTTCTAGTTTTTTTTTAAATGAAGATTCAATATTGTTTCTCGTATCGATTTGCAATCCATGAGGTATTTCCTCTGAATACAGTTCTAATAAAAAGTGAGCCATTTATTTTTGCTGGCTATCAATCCAAGCCTGGCCACAGCCTTTAGCTAAGTTTCTAATTCTGGTAATGTATCCTGCTCTTTCAGAAACCGAGATCACTCCTCTTGCATCTAGTAAATTAAAAGTATGGCTGGCCTTTAAGCACTGGTCATAAGCAGGCAAGCAAAGTTTTTTTTCTATTAAGACATTACATTCAGTTTCTGCAAAACTAAACATCTTTAACAAATTGTCTGTATTGGCATGTTCGAAATTATATGCCGAGAATTCTTTTTCAGCCTGCTTGAATATTGCTTCATATTTTATACCTTCTTTATTCCATTCAATATCAAACACACTTTTTTTACCTTGAATAAACATTGCTAGTCTTTCTAAGCCGTAAGTAATTTCTGCAGTAACTGGTTTGCACTCAAACCCTGCCATCTGCTGAAAGTAAGTGAATTGGGTAACTTCTGTACCATCGCACCACACTTCCCAACCAAGACCAGCCGCACCTAAAGTAGGACTTTCCCAATCATCTTCAACAAAGCGAATGTCATGATCTTTATGATTAATTCCAATCGCAGCTAGACTTTTTAAATATAATTTTTGCACATCTTCTGGAGATGGCTTGATCACTACTTGAAATTGATAATAATGCTGCAAGCGATTAGGGTTTTCGCCATATCTTCCGTCGGTGGGTCTTCTCGATGGCTGAACATAAGCTGCTTTCCATGGTTCTGGTCCTAAGGATCTTAGTGTAGTCGCTGGATGAAACGTCCCTGCGCCAACTTCTGTATCGTAAGGCTGAAGAATAACACAACCCTGATCCGACCAAAATTTTTGTAATTTAAAAATGATTTCTTGAAAGTTTAAAAAATTAGGTTGCTTCTTTACTTTGCTTGCAGCCGCTGTCTTTACTTTCTTAACAACTTTAGGTTTTGCTTTTACTTTTGCTTTTTTTGCAACCATATTAAAGTCCGAACTTATTCCAAAAAGATCTGGTTTCTAATTCGCTTACTATTGAAGAGGCTGCATTAGCCATGCTAGAAGATAATTTTTTCTTTAACCAACCTTCTTGCTTCTCAAAATTTTTAACCTTAACGTCTTTTCCAAATTGATCTTCAATGACTTGAAACATATTTCCGATTCCATCAATCAGACCCAGTTCCTTTGCTTTGGATCCTGCCCAAAACTCACCTGTAAATAATTTATCATCTGCTAGTGTAATTTTTCCTTTTCTACTGTTTTTAACTAGTAGAATAAATTCTTTATGTAGCTCTTCTTGAATTGCTTTTAATTTTTGAATGTCTTCCGGCTTTTCTTCTACAAAAGGATCTAAAATACTTTTGCTGGTACCTGCAGTATGCACTCTTCGTTCTACTCCTGCTTTTTTAATCAATTCTTGAAAACCAAAACCTGAATAAATAACTCCAATCGATCCTAAAATAGAACTAGCGTTTGCATAAATTTCATCTCCTGCACAAGCCAGCATATATCCACCTGATGCTGCAACGTCTTCTGCAAAGGTGATTACTTTTACTTTTTTTTCATCGGCTAATTTTCTAATAAGAGAATATAATAAATGAGATTGAACAGGGCTCCCACCAGGTGAGTTAATGGTAATAGCTACGGCCTTGATTTTTTTAAGAGAGAAGGCTTTTTTGATAATCTCGTGGTGCGATGCATAGCTTAAACCTTGTTGAAATCTTCCTACATTGCCAATCACGCCTGATAGGCGAATATGAGCTATAAGTGGTTTTTTTTTAAAAAACATATTTTGTTCAAGCCTTTTAAAACTTAAGAAATTGAGAGTAAAGTACTATAGCATGATTCAATTGCATTTGGTGCGTCATTAGATAATTAACTATGGTCATTTAAATAAGCTAGATTAAGCCATGTCTAATAATGTAGTTCCATTAAAGAAGCTAGAAACCTCCAATCCTTATGAGGAGCTTAAAAGTGCTTATCAATCAGAAATTGAACAGGTAGATTCTTTTATTAAAGAGAAACTTTCAAGCCATGTCGAGCTTATTGGAGAGATGTCTTCTTACTTAATTCAGTCTGGTGGAAAACGACTAAGACCTTTGTTAACGATCGCATCTTCAGGATTGTTTGGTTACCAAGGTGACCGACACATTAAATTAGCAGCTTGTGTAGAACTTATTCATAATGCCACTTTGCTTCACGATGATGTGATTGATAAGTCAGATTTTAGACGAGGCAAAAAAACTAATAACCATCTTTGGGGAAATAAAAATTCTATTTTAACTGGAGATTACTTATTAGGCAGATGTTTTGAGATCATGGTCGAGGATGGATCTTTAGAAGTGTTAAAGCTACTCTCTTCCGTATCATCCGAAATTGCTCAAGGAGAAATTCTTCAGTTGCAACATGAAAAAGAAGTTGAAACCTTAGAAAAAACTTATTTAGAAATTATTGGATCCAAGACCTCTTCTCTATTTGCAGCTTCTATGCGAGTGGGTGGATGTATTAACGACAAATCTAAAAATGAAAAAGAGGCTTTGACGTCATTTGGATTTAATCTTGGAATATGCTTTCAAATTACAGATGATATCTTAGATTATTATTCTGATAAAATTGCTTTTGGAAAAGTAATTGGGAATGATTTTTATGAAGGCAAGGTTACTTTACCTACTATTATGCTATATCAAAAATCATCAGATATAGAACGACTAGCTTTAAAAAAAATGTTTACTCGTAAAGAACGCACCAAGGAAGAATTGGCCTACACATTAAATTTAATGACCAAGTATCAAGTTATTGCTTCTTGTAAAAAAAGAGCAGAACATTTTTCTTCGGTATCAGCAGATTCTCTTGGGATTTTTCCTGAAAGCAAAGAAAAAACTAGATTACAAGAATTGGCTTTTTATATCGTTAATCGAATTAATTAAGTTTCCAGATACTAATATTTAAAATCAAAGCGTAGGAACTCCACATCAAATAAGGAGTCATTAAATAAAAAGATACTTTGCTAATGGGCCAATAGATTTTCATAAGAATAATTATAAAACTAATAATGGCTACAATAATGAATACTGCTAATCCAATCTGATGCATGCCAAAAAATACGAAGCTCCAACTAGCTCCAACTAATAAATGTACAAAATAAATAAAAATAATTTTTTTGGCATAATATACTTTTATTTTTTTTAGATCATTCCAGACATTCCATACCGCAACTGACATCAAGGCATACAAGGTGGTCCAGACAGGGCCGAATACCCAATTAGGAGGATTAAAGTTTGGCTTTACAATATCTACATACCAAGTGGCCACCGATGGAATGGTAATAATGCTAGCCGGTAGGGAGATGGCATACGTTGCAAGAAGCATAAGGGCTAAGCTTTGATATTTTTTAATAAAATTCATAGAAGATCTGTATTACGAACTAAAAACAAAATGATAACGGCAATAAAATGACCATAATAAGTGAGGTTTATAAACACTCTTAAAATGAACTTATGATCATCTTTAATCTTTAAATAATCACATAAAACATTGCCCGGATTGTAGAGCAATTCCCATTTCACTTGTTAAGCTACTTCGTCTCTATAAGAATCTAAAGAAGGACAAGAACAAACTAAATTTCGATCACCATACACATTGTCCACTCTAGAAACAGGTGCCCAAAATTTATTCTCTTTTAAATATTTTAATGGAAAGGCTGCTTGCTCTCTCGTATATTTATGTTCCCACACATCACCGGTTAATTCTTGATGGGTATGAGGAGCGTTCTTCAAGGGATTATCTTTTTCATCAAATATTTTATTTTGAACCATAAGAACTTCTTTTTTAATATTAATTAATGCATTACAAAATTTATCAATTTCATTTAAGCTTTCGCTTTCCGTTGGCTCAATCATTAACGTTCCTGCAACAGGCCAAGACATGGTCGGTGCATGAAATCCATAATCAATTAATCGTTTTGCAATATCTTCTTCAGAAATACCGCTTTCCGCTTTAATGGGACGAAGATCAATAATACACTCATGTGCTACCAGCCCTTTGGTTCCTTTGTACAAAGTTTTAAAATGTCCTTCTAATTTTTTAGACATGTAGTTTGCGTTTAAAATCGCAACTTCCGTTGCTTCTCTTAAACCTTTAGGTCCCATCATACGAATATACATCCAAGAAATTGGTAGGATGCTAGCGCTTCCCCAAGGTGCAGCTGATACCGCTCCCATTCCAGTTTCTGGTCCTGAGTTTTCTGTAATAACAGAATGATTAGGTAAAAATGGCTCTAAGTGTTCGTTCACACCAATTGGTCCCATTCCAGGTCCTCCACCTCCATGTGGAATACAAAATGTTTTATGTAAATTCATGTGACACACGTCTGGTCCAAACTCTCCTGGTTTTGCAATTCCAACTAATGCATTCAAGTTAGCTCCATCCATATATACTTGGCCACCATGGTCATGAATAATTTTACAAATATCAACAATGCTTTCTTCAAACACACCGTGTGTAGAAGGATAGGTTACCATTAGAGCTGCTAAGTTTTTAGAATGCTCTTCTGCTTTTTTCCTTAACACATCTAAATCAATATTTCCTTCTTCATCACAATCAATCACGACTACTTTCATGCCCGCCATTTGTGCTGAAGCGGGATTAGTTCCATGCGCGCTTTCTGGAATAATACAAATATTTCTATCCTCATCTCCATTAGAAATATGAAACTTTCGAATAGTCATTAAACCTGCATACTCCCCTTGAGCTCCTGCGTTGGGTTGTAATGAAATTCCAGAAAATCCTGTAATCTCAGATAACATCTTTTTTAAATCTTCAAACAATTCTTGGTATCCTTGCGCCTGATCTACTGGTGCAAAAGGATGAAGACCTCCAAATTCAGGCCAGGTCACAGGGATCATTTCAGCAACCGCATTTAATTTCATCGTACAAGATCCAAGCGCGATCATAGACTGATTAAGCGCTATATCCTTATCTTCTAGACGTTTTAAATATCTTAACATTTCTGTTTCAGAGTGAAATTGATGAAATACTTCGTGCTCCATAAACTTAGAAGTTCTAACTAAATCGTCCGGAATACTTTTCGCAGTATTAGCATCTAATACTTCTAATTTTTTTTCCACACCAAAAATTTCAAGTAAATTATTGATATCTTTCAGCTCAGTAGTTTCATCAAAGGCAACGCTTATTCTTTCGTCATTTACTTTTCGTAAATTGACACCATAATTATAAGCTCGTTTTAAAATATCCGCTGTGTCTGTACCGGTATCTAAACAAACGGTATCAAAAAAAGTGTCCGATACTAATTTGTATTCAGGGGTCACTTCTGAAGCAAACATGTTTGCAAAAGTATTAGCGCGCTCTGCAATATGTTTAATGCCATCGGGTCCATGATAAATTCCATAAGCGGCTGCCATAATCGATAGCAAAGCTTGAGCCGTACAAATATTACTGGTTGCTTTTTCACGTCGAATGTGTTGCTCCCTGGTTTGCAAAGCCATTCGTAATGCTTGGTTTCCTTTTCGATCAACCGATACTCCTATAATTCGACCAGGCATCGCTCTTTTGTATTCATCTTTGGCTGCAAAAAAAGCAGCGTGCGGTCCGCCGTAGCCCATTGGAACACCAAAACGTTGAGAGTTTCCAACCACAATATCTGCACCCATTTCACCTGGTGCTTTTAACAAGGTAAGAGAAAGTAAATCAGCAACTACAATTGCTTTTCCTTTTTTGGATTGAATAGTTTTAATATGAGTTTCAATATTTTCTACCAAACCATACGTGTCTGGATAAGAAATAATTCCACATAATATATTATCTTTAATTTTTTCTAACATATCAAACGTTCCCACCATGACATGTAAACCAAAAGGTTCTGCTCTCGTTCTAATCACATCGATGGTTTGTGGATTACAATTTTCAGAAACAAAAACAATTTTAGCATCTTCTTTATTAATTCTTTGACAAAGCGCTACTGCTTCTGCGGCTGCGGTAGATTCGTCTAATAAAGATGCATTAGCGATATCCATGTTAGTCAAATCGGTAATCATTTGTTGGAAGTTCAACAACATTTCCAATCTTCCTTGCGCTACTTCGGGTTGGTATGGTGTGTAACTTGTGTACCAGCCTGGATTTTCTAAAATATTTCTTAACACCACATTCGGTGTATAGGTTCCGTAATAACCCATCCCTATGTAACTTTTATTAACCGTATTTTTAGAAGCTATTCCTTTTAAAATATCTAATGCTTTTTGTTCTGATACAGAATCTCTCAGGTCTAATTGTTCGTCTTCTAGTATGCTCGAAGGAACAATGTCTTTAATAAATTGTTCCATAGACTTATAACCAACTGAATCCAACATTTTGGTTTGCTCAGCTTGGGACGGGCCTATGTGTCTTTTTATAAACTCTGATGTTCTGTGATCTCTCATTAGCTTGGATTCTCCTCTACAAATTTGTCATAATCAGCTTTACTCATAAGAGCTGCTAATTCATCCGGACTAGTAATTTTAATCTTAAAAAACCAACCTTTTCCTTCTGGATCTTGGTTAATTAAAGCAGGCTCTGCAACAATTGCCGCATTACCTTCTACTACTTCTCCAGTAACTGGTGTGTATACATCTGATGCTGCCTTCACACTTTCAACTACTGCAGCTTCTCCACCGTTAGTTAGTGCTTTTCCTGCATCAGGAACCTCTGCAAATACAATATCTCCTAATTGTTCGGTTGCATGTTTCGTGATTCCAACCGTTCCCACATCTCCATCTACCGATACCCACTCATGTTTTTTTGAATACTTTACTTCACTCATATATTTCTCCTATTTTGCGTAACTTTTTTTATAAAATGGTAACAAACAAACCTTGGCTGGATATTTTTTACCTCTTACTTCTAATTCCACAGAAGTTCCCACTTCTGAACAATTAAAATCTACATAACCCATAGCAACTGCAGCGCTTACACTAGGTCCATATCCACCACTTGTTACTAATCCTATTTCCTTATCATCCTTAAATACTTTTGCATTTTCTCTTGCAATAATAGTTCCTTCAGGTTGGATCCCTACTCTCTTTTTCTTAATGCCATTAGTTAAATGATCTTTGACCACAGATCCTCCAATAAAATCACAAGTCTCTCTTCTATGTTTAGTAATTCCAAAAACTAAATCAGCTTCAATCGGACTAATCTCTGGATTTAAATCATGACCGTACAAACATAATCCCGCTTCTAATCTTAAAGAATCTCTAGCACCCAGTCCAATCATAGCGACATCCGTATTAGTCAATAATGTTTCACAAAATGTTTGTGCTAATTCATTCGCAATAGAAACTTCAAACCCATCTTCTCCTGTATAACCAGATCTGGTTACATACACAGATTTATCTTTAAAGGAAAAAGATCCTCCGTTCATAAATTTTAAATTCGATACTCCAGGAATAAAGCTTTCTAAAATAGAAACAGCTTTCGGACCTTGCAGAGCAATTAAGGATAATTCATCATGCAAAACAAATTCGGCAGGTTGTTTAAAGACAGTTTTGATTTGTTTAATATCATTGTGTTTGCATCCTGCATTCAACACAATGCTAATACGGTCTTCTAATTTAGTAACAATTAAATCATCATCAATGCCGCCCTTATCATTCATTAGATAGGAATACTTCGATTGATTTAATTTTAATAAAGATAGATCGATGGGAACAATTTGTTCTAATTGTTTGCACACTGTTTCATCTCCGATAATGGAGAATTGTCCCATGTGGGAAACGTCAAAAATTCCAGCTTTGGTTCGAACATGCGTATGCTCTCCTGCAATCCCTAAAGGATATTGCACCGGCATTTCATAGCCTGCGAAAGGAACTAGCTTTGCACCACTAGCTTTATGAAAATCAAATAGCGTTGTTGTTAAATTGCTCATTACACTCTGTTCACCCATCTGTCTTTGGTACCTGAGATCTTAATCCTTCGGTGGAGCAACGCTCGCTTTCCAGAGTTTTAGTTTTTACGGTCCTTTTGCCTGAGATATTCCTGGGTGGTTGATCCTTCGGCTCTGCACTTAAGCAGTCTCTCCCGTAAAACACTCTATTTAAACCAATAATCAAACTAAACAACCGCCTATTGGTTGCATCAAGGCCCAAAAAACCCATCTAATAGTACTCCTTCTTGGACTTATTGTCCCTCCAGCTCTGAGAATGACCTAGACTGGTTTGATTAATCGACTCAAAGGGATCAACCCATCTAATGTACTTTCGCTCATTATATAATGAGCGAG